>Ga0070735_10003472_pt1 | contig 13789 bp, 11 predicted proteins | sample Coa_R1_FD_66443 | JGI IMG/M metagenome (GOLD analysis project Ga0070735, IMG submission 66443) | Surface soil microbial communities from Centralia Pennsylvania, which are recovering from an underground coalmine fire - Coalmine... | ecosystem: Environmental > Terrestrial > Soil > Unclassified ...
CCGGCGTCGTCGACCCCCGCATCGGCGCACACCAGGACGGTGTCCGATCGGCTGTCTGTCGGCGAATCCACGAGCATGACGTCGAGGATCGAGGCGTTGGCCACGTCCATCGCCGCCGCGTCCGCGTCGCCGACGGAGGGCGCGGTCGAAGCTGCGTCCGCGTCGGCCACTTCGGCAGCGGCGACGTCCATCGCGCCGCCGTCCGCCTTGCCTCCCGTCGCGGACGCGGTTGATCCGCCGAAGCATCCCGACGACAAGAACGCGACGACCCAAGCCCCGGCGTAGCGAGACGCTGCCCCTAACACGGCGCCGACTATGGCACGAGTCCGGACGCCCGTCCCCGATGATGCCCTCGTCGCACTAGCCGCATACACCCGCTCCACCGATCTTGCGCGACAGGATGGCTCGCCGGCGCCGGCGCGCCGCGCCGAGCCCCAGGGCGGCCGCGCCGATCCCCATGGCCGCGCCCGAGAGCGGAGGCTCGCCGGCGGGGGCCATCGAGCACGACACCGATTCGCCGGCCGCCGCTTGCGCCTCGCACGCGCCGCCGTCGCACCCCGAGCTCGACGAGGAGTAGCCGCTCACCTCGATGTGAAAGAGGCTCTTGAGGTCGGCGACGCACGCGTTCGCGTCGGTCGCGTTGATGAAGTTGCCGTTGCAGAAGATGGCCGTGTGCGCCATGCATCCGCCCTTGCACTTTTCGGTGAGCGACGCCGTGCAGGACGCGCTCCCCATGGCCTGGCAGTTGATGTCGCAGCTCAGGTTGGCCTGGGCGCTGCAGCTGCCCTGGCAGCTGAGCGCGCACTGGCCCTGACAATCCGCCGTCGGGGGCGTCCCGGAGCACTGCGTGTTGCAGCGCGCCGAGCAGCTGGCCTGGCACTGCCCCGCACACGTCGTCTGATCGGCCGCGGACGAGCATGCGCCCGAGCAGGTGCCCTGGCACGTGGCGCTGCAGTCGCTCTTGCAGTCGAAGGTGCCCGGGTTGGCCGTGCATTTGTCCGAACAACCCCCCTCGCAGCTGGCCTGGCACATCGGCAGCGTCGCCGTACACCCGCCCGTGCAGCTGGCCTCGAGCTGAGCGTCGCACGCGACCTGCAGGTTCGGCGGCGCGCACGCGATGTCGCAGGAGCCGCTCACGTCGGCCGTGCACGTCTCGTTGCCGTTGAAGACGGCGCCCCCGCAGTCGGAAGAGATGTCGGCCCGCGCGGACTGGGTCAGAAAGACGACGGCCGTCCCGGTCAAGGCGACAAGAAGCCAAGAGGAGCGATGCATCGAGGAACCTCCAGCGGAAAACCTCTCACGAAGAGACGGAACGAGTCGAGGATCTCTTCAAAGAGGGTCGTCCGACACGGGAGATACCGTGCAACCACTCTTACTCGCTGCGAAAGCCGATGCGCGCGTGGGTCCCGTCGCAAAAGGGCTTGTTCTGCGAGCCGCCGCAACGGCACAGGCGAGCCGACGTGACGCGCTTCACGGTGCGCCCCGTTCCCGCGCAGATCTCCAGGTTCCCGGTGACTTGCAGGGGACCGTTCCGCGTCGGAACGATCGCGAGCAGACCGTCGCGAACGGGGAGGGGGTCGCTCGTCTGGGTGGCCGGCTCCCCCGTCGCCGCGAACCCGACCGCCGCATGCGAGCCATCACAGAACGGCTTGTTCTTCGAGGCCCCGCAGCGGCACAGCGTCGCGCGCCGCATCGCGCCGCGTCCCTCGATCTCCATGGCGGCGTGGACCGCGAGCGGTCCGTTCTCGCGGATTCGCGCGACGTTGACCTTCGGCGCCTGCTCCTCGGGGCCGCCGTCGGTGCGCCGGTAGGTGATCGCGCCGGACGGGCACGACTCGGCGATGGCCACGAGCTCCTCGACCCGGACCGCCTCCGGATGAAGCCACGGCCCCTTCACGTTCGCGAGGAAGACGTCCGGCGCCCCGAGCACGCAGTTGCGCGAGTGGATGCAGCGCTTGCCCTCGAAGCGGAGGATCGCGTTCGGCGCCGTCGCCTCCTCGATCGCGGGCGACGCCGGAATTGGATCGGGCGTCGACGGGGCAGCCGTGGCCGCCGCCGGCGTCGGGGGCGCGAGCGGCGGCGAAATCGCCTTGCACGACCCCGGGGACGGCGGCGCCTCCTTCGCGAGCGTGGCCGCGATCGCCGTGAACGCCTCGGCCGCCCGCGCCGCAATGGGATCGACGTCGCGCGCGATGCTCTGCCCGGCGAGCGCGATCTCGCGGGCGCGCTCGGCGAGGATCGCCCACGCCGCGTGCTGCTGCGAGAAACCGACCGTCGATCGCTGCATCGTGAACGTCAGCCCGGCGGTGGTGCCCGGCGCGCTCGGGCTCGCGGGCATCTCGGCGAGCCGCTGCATGAGCGGCCCGAGCTCGCGCATCGCGGTGATCGAAGACTCGACCAGCCGTCCCCGCGCTCGCGGCGGATCGCTTGCCTCGCCGAAGGCGCGGGCGAGGCAGCGGAGCGCGAACGCGTAGACGGCATTGCCGAGGTCGAGCACCCGCGCGCTCGAAGGATCGTCCACGTGGACCTTGCCGCGCGGCTTCGGCGGCTTACGCATCACCGGATTGCGCGCGGCCGGGTGCGCGGGCGAAAAATCCGCGCGCCGGCGCGACAGCGCGTCGAGCTCGTCGCGGATCGACACGAAGCGAGAAAAGTGGGATGTGTCGCGGTGCTCGGGCGCGCCCTCGCCCTGGTGCACGATCGTGTCCACCGCGCGCACGGCGCCGGCGACGCCCGTGACCGCGAGGAGCCCGTCGAGCGGTGCGATGTCGGGGCCGACCTGCGCGGCAGGATCGCCGAGAAAGAGCGCGTCCTCCCCTAGCTTGGCGGCGAGCTGGACGAAGCCCTCGCGGATGCCGCGGTAGAGGTGGCCCACGGTCGCGTAGTCCTGCGCGCTCGGGACGAGGCGATCGCTCCGCGCGACCCGCTCGTAGCGCGTGGGGGACTCGAACCCCGCGCCGTCGGGCAGGTCGACCCCCTCGGGGCGTTCGAGGAAAATGAAGTGGTCAAGGGTGGCGCGATCGAACGGCGCGAGCGCGACGACCACGCCGGCCGGGTGATACCCGGGGGCGACGGGAAAGTTGGGGCGCTGGAAGTGTGGCGTCGACCCGATGGCCGCCAGCAGGTTGCTCACCAGCGAGAGATGCAGCATCTCGTCGACCGCGACCTCGACGATCGTCGCTCGCCATCGCGCGATGGCGCGGGCCTCGTCGTCGCCGAGGCCCGCGGACCCTGCCTTGAGGCTCCCGGCCGCGTAGAGATAGCAGCACATGAGGCCGTGCTCGATCTCCGCCGCCTCGGTGAGCAAGTAGGCGAGCTGTTCGCGCTCGTGCGTGATGATCTCGGGTTCGCCTCGGGCGGTCATCGTCGCTCCTTCGCTGGGGTGTCCCCCGTACGCCGCGCATCCTCGAGCTTGCGCGCCAGCGTCTCGAAGTCGTAGTGACCGTCGTGGAGCACGCCATCGAAGAGGAACGACGGCGTGCTGTGGATCCCGCGCGCCCGGCCCGATCGCACGTCGCGCTCGATGCGCCGCGCGACGGCGTCGAGCCCGACATCGCGCCTCACGCGCTCCATGTCGACCCCGGCGTCGGCGGCGTCGGCGAGCACGCCGCGCTCGTCGATGGGGGCTCGATGGCTCATCAGGTGGTCGTGTATCGCCCAGAAGCGCCCCTGGAGCGCCGCCGCCTCCGCGACGCGGGACAGGATCTCCGCGTTGGCGTGCAGGTCGCGCAGCGGGAAGTGCCGGAACACGATGCGGACGTCGGCGTTCTCCGCGACGAGGCGATCGACGGACGACTGCGCGCGGCGGGTGTGCGGGCAGTCGTAGTCGCCGTACTCGACGAGGGTGACCCTCGGTCGCTCTGCGCCCCGGAAGTGATCGTCGTCCGTGATGTCGGGTCCGCGCACCGTCTCTCCTCCCGCTGGGCCCGCCTGCGTCGGCGGGCGGGCGCCGAAGCTTGCCGGAGTCGCGGCCCCGATCCAAGGGGCAGGGCGGGCGTCAGGTCCGGAGGATCGCGTTCCGGACCGCGTCGATGAGCGCATGCGCGACGCCGGGCACCAGCAGGTTGCCGCTGCGTCGCCAGTACACGGCCAAGGGAACGCCGGTGATGACGTGCACCATGACCAGCGACTGCACGTGCAACCAGAGGCCCCGTCCGTCGTCCGGAACGACGGGCAGGTGCCAGAGTCCCCACAGACACGCGACGATCGTCGCGGTCCCGTAGGCCTTCGGATTGCGCGATGGCTCGAGGTGCGCGTCGAGGACACCGCGGAACGTCACCTCCTCGAGGACGAATATGACCGGCACGTACTTGGCGAGCGACGTGACGAACGCGTGGAGCATGCGGCCGGGGGGCGCCCAGGGCTTGCCTTGCCCGAGATGGAGCGCGAGGGCCGAGAGGACCATGAGGCCCGCGCCGGCGCCGCCGGCCACGAGGACACAGCATGCGAGGTCCCGCCAGGTGCGTTTCGTGGCGAGCGTCGCCCCGTACGCCGCCCCGAACGCGCCCACCACGGCGCACGCGAGCCAGAGGCGAACGGCCGCCCCGGGGGGCCGCCCGGGGAATAGGAGCTCGTGCGCGGGGTAGGCCGCGAGGGCGAGCGCGACCACGAGAAGGAGAGGGAGGCGGCGCGGCTTCGGTGCCTCGGCGACCCACGCGGTGAGCCACGCTCGTCGCCGGATGCCGAGCTGGAACGCGACCGTTAGGGGTACCCCGAGGAGGAGGTACGCGTTCGCGCTCAGGTGAAAGGCGAAGCCGAGCGCGACCCACACCCCGACGAACGCCGTCGCCTGGGCGGCGCGAAGAACCTCGGGTCGCCTGGGAGCGCGCGGGGCGGTGAGCAACGGGTTCAAAGGGGGTGTTCTAGTCCGATCTCTCGCTTCGCTCGAGCATGCGGACGCGTCGGGTGTGCCTAGTCCGATCTCTCGCTTCGCTCGAGCATGCGGACTAGAGGCTACAGTCGATCGCGCGACGAGTGGGGAGACGGGGCGCCGACCCATCCTCGGCGCCCGTTCTCCGACCTCACTCGTCGCGGTTCGCGCCCTCCCCCGCGTCCGCCCCCGCGCCGGTTACGGCGCGCGATTCACATCGTGCCGCCGCCGCACTGCCCCGAGACGCCGCCGCCGCCGCACGTCTGCGGCGAGTTGCACGTCCCGCACTGCAGGAGGCCGCCGCACCCGTCGCCGGCCGGCCCGCACGCGATGTTCTGGCTCTGGCACGTCGACGGAACGCACGTTCCGGTTCCCCCGCACTGGCCGGGGACGCCGCCACCCCCGCACGTCTGGGGGGGCGGGCACGTTCCGCACTGGAGCAGCCCGCCGCAGCCGTCGCCCGCCGGCCCGCACGCGAGGTTGAGCTGTGCGCAGGTGAGAGGCTGGCAGCCCGAGGAACCGCCGCACTGGCCGGGGACGCCGCCGCCCCCGCACGTCTGCGGCAAGATGCACGCGCCGCAGTCGATCGACCCGCCGCATCCGTCGCCCGCCGGCCCGCAGCCGATGCCCTGCTGCTGGCACGTGCGCGGCGTGCACGTGACGCTGCCGCCGTCCGGCGCGCCGCACTGACCGGGGACGCCGCCGCCCCCGCACGATTGTCCGGTGGGGCACATCCCGCAATCGAGGATGCCGCCGCATCCGTCGCCGGCCGGCCCGCACGTGATGTTCTGGCGCTGGCAGGTCACCGGCGCGCAGACCCCGGGAGGGGGCGCCCCGCACTGTCCGCGCACTCCGCCGCCGCCGCAGCTCTGTCCCTCGAGGCACGTCCCGCAGTCGAGAGTGCCGCCGCAGCCGTTGCCCGCAGGACCACAGCTCAAGTTCTGCTGAGCGCACGTGGTCGGAGTGCAACCTCCGGCGGGAGGGGGTCCCCCGCACTGATACGCGACGCCGCCGCCGCCGCACGTTTGCGGCGCCACGCAGGTCCCGCAGTTGAGCTGGTTGCCGCATCCGTCCCCGGCCGGGCCGCAGGCGATGTTCTGCTGCACGCACGTCTTCGGGGTGCACGCGCCGGCGTCGGGTGCGCCGCACTGCCCAGGCACCCCGCCGCCGCCGCACGTTTGCGGGGCCGTGCAGCTCCCGCAGTCGAGCGGATTGCCGCACCCGTCGCCGGTGGGGCCGCACGTGATGTTCTGCTGCTGACACGTCTTGGGGGTGCAGGTCGGTGTTCCGCAGGGCCCGCACACGCCCTTGGCGCTCCCGAGCACGGCGTTGCACTGACCCCCGCAGCAGTCGGCGCTGTCCGTGCAGGCGCCGCAGCTCGCGACGCAGCTCGTCGAGCCGCACACGTAGACCGGCCCCGTGCCGGTGTTCGGCACGCACGGCAGCCCGTTGCAGCAGTCGGCGCTCGACGCGCACGCCTGCCCCGCCCCGAGGCACGCCGCGGCGGTGCAGCGAGGGACGCCCACGTTGTCCTCTTTGCAAGTGTCCTGCGTCTCGCAGTTGCCGGCGCAGCAATCGCACGACGAGTTGCAGGACATCGTCGAGAGCTTGCAGACGTCGCCGTTCGGCTTGCACCCGTGGGGGTTCACGCAGACGCCGACCGTGCTGCCTGGCGCGATCGAGCAGGACACGGGCTTGCCCGACCCTCCCGGAAGCCCCGCCGAGCCGCAGCAGTCGGCGTCGGTCGTGCAGATGTCACCGACCGGGTGGCAGCCGCTCGCCGTCTGACAGACGAGGACGCCCGTCGGCCCGTAAGGCGCGCAACGCCGGCTGCAGCACGGCCCGCCGCACGAAGGGGGCGTGCTGCCCGGGGCGCCGCACACCGCGCCGTCGACCATCGAGCAGTTGGCGCCGCCCGCCGCGGGTTGGCCGCACGTGCCGTAGGTGGCGCCGCCCGCGAGGGTGCAGACGCCGCCGCAGCAGTCGGACGACGCCGAGCAGACGTCGCCGTTCTGCCGGCAGTACGAGGACGCGGCGCAGAGTCCGCCGTTGCAATGCTGCGAGCAACACTGGGTGTCCTGGGTGCACGTGTTCCCGAGCGTGCGGCAGGTGTTGTTCAAGGAAGCGCACGTGCCCGACGAGCACGACCCGCTGCAGCACTGCGTGTTCCCCGTGCACGAGCCCCCGTCGGAGACGCACGTCGGGAAGGCGCAGACGCCGCCGGCGCACTGACCGGTGCAGCACTGTCCCGCGAAAGAGCACGCGCTTCCCACGTTGAGGCAGCTCGCGGGCGGGCCGCCGTCGGTGCCGCCGCTGCCGCACTTGTTGAAGCCGCCGCCTCCGCAGAACTGCGGTGACGTGCACGAGCCGCAGTCGAGCAGCCCGCCGCAGCCGTCGCCCGCCGGCCCGCAGTTGAAACCCAAGTCCTGGCAGGTGCGCGGCGTGCAGATCGCGCCGCCGTCGGGCCCGAGGCCGTTGTTGCTGCCGCAGACGTTGAAGCCGCCGCCGCCGCAGAACTGCGGGCTGCTGCACGAGCCGCAGGTGAGCAGCCCGCCGCACCCGTCGCCGGCGACGCCGCAGTTGAAGCCGAGCGACTGGCACGTCTTGGGGACGCAGGTCGTCGTCGTGCCGCCCTCGGAGCTTCCGCACTTGAAGGCGCCGCCACCGCCGCACGTCTGTCCCCCGGGGCACGTCCCGCAGTCGAGCAGGCCGCCGCAGCCGTCGGCCGCCGGCCCGCACTGGTAGCCGAGGCTCTGGCAGGTCGCCGGCGTGCACGCGACGAGCGGTCCGCCGTCCGGTCCCAGGCCGACGATCCCCCCACACTTGTCGAAGCCGCCGCCGCCGCAGTACCCGGGCGCGCTGCACGTCCCACACTGGATCAAGCCGCCGCATCCGTCGCCCGCCGCGCCGCACGTGTAGCCGAGCTCTTGGCACGTCTCGGGCACGCACGAGGAGCCGACCCCGCCGTCGCCGCCGGTCCCGCACTGGGCGAAGCCCGCGCCGCCGCAGAACGACGGCGAGGCGCAGACACCGCAGTCGAGCGTACCGCCGCACCCGTCACCCGCGGGCCCGCAGGCGTATCCGAGCGACGTGCACGTCGCGGGCGTGCACGCGCCCCCGTCGCCCAAGCCGCACACGTTGTAGCCGCCGCCTCCGCAGTAGGCGGGGCTCCGGCAGGCGCCGCACTGAAGCAGCCCGCCGCATCCGTCCGAGGCGGGCCCGCACGTGAAACCGAGATCCTGGCACGTCTTGGGGACGCAGCTCGAGGCCGCGTCGGAGCCGCTGGTCGAGTTCACTCCGCACTTGCTGAATCCCCCCCCTCCGCAGAACTCCGGTGAGGTGCAGTCGCCGCAGCTGAGGACGCCGCCGCATCCGTCGCTGTTCATCCCGCACGTGTACCCGAGGCTCGCACACGTCCCCGGGTTGCAGCCGCGAAGGCCGCCGAAGGCTCCGAAGCCGCCGTCGTTGAGCGCCGCCCCGTCGCGCGGTACGGAGGCGTCCAGGTGGCCCTTGCCGCCCTCGAACGTCGATTGGGAGCTGCCGCAGGAGGCGGCTACAAGGGCGCTGAACGCCACCGCGACGGCTGCCGACCAACGACCCAGTATGTCCCGTCCCATGTCGTCCTTCTCTGCACGGCGTTCCTCGAACGCGGCGCGGTGTGGCGCGCTCGCCCTGGGGGAAGACGAGGTCCGCCCCCCTCGCGAGTTCAACGGAGCGATAGCGAAGTTCGATTAGCGGCCCCCAAGCGGACCGCTAAGCCGTCTTCTGCTCGGCTGCGCGCGACGCGGGCAAAGCAGAAGACGAACACTTCATAGAGACCCATCCGCGGATCAATTTCAATTGGTCACCGGATCGACCAGTGCGCGTGTGTCGGCGTACGACGTTCTCGGTCGCTTCGAGGTCGCCCTCAGTTGAGCGTCGGGCGCTCGGGCGCGGGGCGGATGGGCCTCGACAGCGGGCCCGCGTGGTGATGCACCATTCGCCAGCGCCCCCCCTCGATGGCGAAGACGTTCGTCGCCGCGAGATGCGCCGGGTGAGTCCCCTCGCCCTCGTAGCAGGTGACGATCGCGACCTCGGTCGAGAGGCGATGCACGGTCGGACGCTCGCATCGCAGCGCAACGGGCGGTGGGGACCGGAGGATCTCTTTCCACGTCTCGAGGATCGCCTTGCGACCGGAGAGCGCGGGCGAGAGCGGATGGATGCAGCTCACCGGCGCGTGCTCGGCCCACAAGTCTGCCATTTCGTCGAAGTCGCCTTCGGTGAATGCGTCGTAGAAGCGAGCATTCGCGATCAGGACGTCCGAGTCGGAGGGCGTCGCGGGCGTCATCGCGGCCTGAAGGTCCCCGGCTCGGTCGTGTGCGGCTCGCTCACGTACGGCGAGACGCTGTTCGTGCAATTCAACACGCAGCTGGTGTTGCCGCCGCAGTTGTCGACGCAGGGCGTGCTGCTGTAGTTGGGGCCCTTCGTGTAGTCGGCGGGGGTCGACGGGTTGGTCCCGCGACAGCCGGCGGTCGCGATGGCGGCCAGGAGCCAGAGGCGAGCGGACGTCATGCCGCAAGCGTAGCGGAAGGGGGCGGGTCCGGCCTCGGGCGCCGGGCAAGCGCGTCTGCGGTCGGACCTTGCCTCGCTTGGCACGGCGCGAGCTTCGCTTTGCGCCAACGAGGCTGCCTCCGAGCGCTCCCGAAGCCCGGTGCACGCCAAACGACCGCCTTTGGGCGGCAAGTGGGCGACGTTTGGCAGGGCCCTCCGGCTGCGGCGCGCCAGATCATGGATGTGGCGCGCCAGTGTGCCTCCGGTCGTTGCCAAGAAGGCCTGTTTTTGGCGCGTCACACCCCATTCGTGGCGGATCGCTTGGCTCGAAGCACGCCACCTTTCTCTCGGTTGGCGTATGCTCGCCGGCGCGGCCGCGCGGGCTGCGCACGACGCCGCAAGATCGAAAGAAGGTCGATGGGATACCGAGTCTCGCAGTCGGGTGCGGACGCCCATCCTCGCCCTTCACCTCGGCTGGGAGTTCTGACGGGGCGGCCGCTCCTCGCCCTCGAGGAGCGTCGCGACCATCCGGGTGAGATCGCCCGGCAGGAAGGGTTTGGGCAGGAAGTGAACGCCGGGCGGCGGCGTCGAGAGCCGTCCCGAGTCCTCGGCGTACCCGGAGACGAAGAGGGTCTTCATCCGCGGGTATCGCTTGCGTAGCTCCAGCGAGAGCTCGATCCCGCCGAGCCCGGGCATCGCGATGTCCGTCACGAGGAGATCGATCGAACCGTCGTTCCGGCGTGCGAGGTCGAGGGCGCGCTGGCCGTCGCCCGCCGCGAGCACCCGGTAGGCTCGCAGGCCGAGGACCGCCACGAGCAGCCCTCGCACCGCGTCGTCGTCGTCGCACACGAGGACAGTCTCGAAGCGCCCCCTGCCCGGGGGCGCGTCCTCGAGCGACGGCGGCGCGGGGGACGGCGCCGCTGCGTAAGGCAGGTGGATCGTGAAGGTCGTCCCCGCGCCGACGCGGCTCTCGACGCGGACCGCGCCGCCGCTCTGCCGCACGATTCCCTCGACCGTTGACAGGCCGAGCCCCGTCCCATGGCCCATCGGCTTGGTCGTGAAGAACGGCTCGAACACGTGGCGCAGGATCTCCTCGGGGATGCCGCTCCCCGTGTCGGCGACGCGCAGGGTGACGTAGTGCCCCGGCGGCAGCTCGGGGTCGTCGCCCGGCCCGACGGTCGTGTCGCGCGTTTCGAGCCGGAGCTTGCCGCCCGAGGCCATGGCGTCGCGCGCGTTGAGCGCGAGGTTCAGGATGACTTGCTCGATCTGCCCCGGGTCCGCCATGGCCTCGCGGCGCGCCTCGAGCGCCGTGCTCACCTCGATGCTGTCGCCGAGCACGCTCTTCAGCAGGTTCGTCATGCCGTGCGTCATCGCGTTCATGTCGAACGACCGGGGCGTCAGCACCTGCTTGCGGCTGTACGCCAGGAGCTGGCGGGTGAGCTCGGCCGCGCGTTTGGCGCTCGCCAGCACGAAGTCCGTCTTCTGCGCGGCGGGACTGCCGGCGGGCAGGTCGCGCCTGAGCAACTCGCCGTAGCCCATGATGACGACGAGGCGGTTGTTGAACTCGTGGGCAACGCCGCCGGCCAGCTTGCCGACCGCGCCGAGCTTTTGCTCCTGGACGAGCTGCGTCTGCAGGTGTTTGCACGCGCCGGCGAGGGCCCGCTGCTCGTGGATGTCCGTGAAGTACGCCGTCAGGCAATCGAGCCGTCCCTGCGCGTCGCGCGTCGCCGAAGCCGTCATGCGCACCCAACGCGCCTCGCCGTCCTTGCGCAGGACGCGCTTCTCGAGCTCGAAGGTGTCCGTCTCGCCGCTCGCGACGCGGCCCATCGCCGCCCGTTCGGCGTCCACGTCGTCCGGATGCGCCGACTCCATCCAGGCTTCGTAGGGGTCGCGCGCGGCCAGCGATTCGCGCGTGTGCCCGAGCATCGTGGCGAAGGCGTCGTTGAAGAAGACGTAGCGCCCCTTCGACGCGGACACGCGCATGATGGGGAGCGGAGCCCGCTCGATAGCGGTGCGGTAAACGAGGGAGTCGTCCGGGTCGCTCGCGCGGTCTTGCACGGGTGCAGTCTACACCTGTGTCTCCTCGCCGCGTCCAGCACGGGGTGTCCCCAGTCCTCAGCGGTTGGAGGATCGGCTGTGTCGTCTCCAGTCGCCGCTCGGGATGGGTGCGCGCGGTGGAGTCTCCCGATGGGCCAGGACGTACGCGACCGCCGTGTCGCCGCCGAGCAACCGGACGGTCGCCCGGCGATACAAGTCCGGGACGCCCTCGAAGCGGTCGAGCTCTATCAGCGTCTCTTCGCCGACCGCGTACGTCTCGCCGGCGACGGACGTCGCCCCGCCCTCCTGCAGGGCAGGGTAGGGGCCGAGGCTGATCAAGGTGTACCGCGGCTCGGTGCGGCAGACCGTGATGCGCGCGGCACCTCCGAGCCGGTGGTGATGGCGCTCCCCCGAGAGGAGCGTCCCGTAGACGAAGAGCCTCGTGGTCACGCGCCTCCCTGTCGCCGCGTACGCGACCGCGCGAGGGCGATCGCCGCCAGCGCGACGATCCACTCGCTCGCCGGCGGGCGCGTCGGCTTGAGAACGCCCTTGCGCACACCCAACGTCCGTCGGTTCTTCCTGCCAGTCAAATATGTACTCGGTACACCAAATGCATTACGGAGCTCGCTCAGCCGCTACAGCAGGCACGGAGGAACATGCGCCGCACGGTACGAATTGTCCGGGATGTCCTGAACGCCTCAACAATCGCCGTGGCGCTCTCGGGCTGCGCCTCCGGGAACGGCGACGGCCAGGGCGATGCCGGTGCGTCTGGCTCCGACGCGAGCGTGCATCCGCAGGGGGATGCAGATGGTGACGGGGCTGCGGACGCGACGCGCGCCGACGCGAGCTCCGCGTTCGACGCGGGCGGGCCGATGGGCGACGACGGCACGGTTCCATCCGACGCGGACGCCGGCGCGCCGATCGACGCAACCTCCGTCGGCGACGTCGCGGCGGAGGCGGCGGACGCGGGCACACCCGACGCGGGCGACGACTCGTCCGGCGGCGGGTCGGAGGCGGGCGACGCAGGCGAAGCGCGCGACGACGCGGGGTGCGCGCCCAACTTGACGGCGCAGACGAGCTTCGTGAACCTGGCGGTGACCGCGGGGCTGCCGCTCGATCACAACCAGAGCGACCCGCTTCCGGGCGACGCCGGAGCCCCGCCGGCGGGCTGGAACTTCTACTTGATCAACGGCGCCGTGTGCCGCGACGGTTCGCCCCTCGGCATCTACGCGCACTACACGTCGTCGACGAAGCTCTACATCTATCTCGAAGGCGGCGGCGCGTGCAACGAGTCGCACTTCTGCGATCACAACCCGGCGAACATGAACCAGGTGTTCCCCGGCGGAGAGGCGACGCAGGGACAGACGGTAACCGGGTCGCTCGCGACCGTCGCAGGCATTCAGGAGCCGTACACCACGGGCATCTTCGACACGACGAACAGCGCCAATCCCTTCCAGAACTGGAACGGCGTTTACATTCCCTACTGAACGGGCGACGTGCATTTCGGCACCGCCGACAACGTGACGATCAACGACGACCCGCTCGACGTGAAGAACAACCAGCACTTCGTCGGGTATCGCAACATGAGGCTCTTCCTCGAGCGCCTCGTCCCCACGTTCACGGGGCTCGATCAGATCGTCCTCGCCGGGGCGAGCGCGGGGGGCATCGGCGCGGCCCTGAACCTCGGGGTCGTCCAGGACTCCTTCGGCGCGGGCATTCCCATCACCGTCCTGGACGACTCGGGGCCTCCGTCGGACGAGACGTCCCCTTGGCCGCCGTGCTTGCAGAAGGCCTGGCGGACGACCTGGGGCTTCGACGGCTCGATTCCGAGCGACTGCGCGGAGTGCAGCGCCGCCGACGGCAGCGGTCTGAACAAGATCGTCGACTACTGGCACCACAAGTATCCGAAGGATCGCGTCGGCCTCTTGTCGACCACGCAGGATCAGGTGATTCGGCTCTTTTACGGCGCCGGCGACAACAACTGCCAGACGAACGACGCCAACACGCTGGTGCTCTCGGGCGGCGGGGTGAGCACGAGCGCGTATGAGGCGAACCTCGACGCCGTCATCGCGAAATACGCGTGCACGGGCGACGTCGCCACATACCTCATCGGGCCGAGCTCGAACTACCCGGACGCGACCCTGCACCAGCACATCTTCCGGGGGGCGGAGTTCTTCAAAGCGCTGACGAGCGACGGGCAGATGACCCTCGCGCAATGGACGACGGATCTCGTCGCCGGCAAGATGGATCGAGAAGGCCCTTAAATCACGGTTCGTGATCCTCGATCAAAATCGGGACTCGCTCGTCCTTCCCTACACTCCCCTCCATCGAGCGCGGCCTTCCCTGCGACGT
>Ga0070735_10003473_pt1 | contig 13788 bp, 10 predicted proteins | sample Coa_R1_FD_66443 | JGI IMG/M metagenome (GOLD analysis project Ga0070735, IMG submission 66443) | Surface soil microbial communities from Centralia Pennsylvania, which are recovering from an underground coalmine fire - Coalmine... | ecosystem: Environmental > Terrestrial > Soil > Unclassified ...
TGCATTTGTTGAAGGCAACAGAACTCGATTAGAAGGCGTATCAGTCAAGGAGCTCATTCACGAAGGCCATCGGTTGTGATTGATTTAGTATTGGACGCATCTCTAGCCCTACAGTGGTTCTTGGAAGATGAAAGAGATCGGGAATACAGCCTGAGAATTCTAAGGACACTTTCCGAAAGGCGCGCCATTGTTCCTCTGCTGTGGTTCTATGAAGTGGGCAATGGACTTCTCATGGCTTATCGCCGAAAGCACATTTTTTTTAAACAGATTGATGAGTTTTTAATCCGACTAGGCAAATTGCCTGTTGATGCGGCACAGCAATCACCTTTTGATGTTCTCGGTTTGCCCACGATTGCTAAAGATTACGATCTTACGAACTACGATGCAGCTTATCTGGCCCTCGCGCAGCGGCTTAAACTGCCTTTAGCTACCACAGACTCTGCGCTCCGCAGGGCAGCCGCTCTAGCAACTATTCCAATTGCATAACTCTTTGCAGGTAAGTTCCCTTTGATGTGAACTCAGCTCAATCCTGCTCAAACCTGACTCGCACAGCTTTGCCTGGCTGAAGACTTTTGGCCTGCTCTTCGCTCACGTAAAAGCTGCGGCAATAGTAGTGGTCCGCGATCGGGAGTCCGGGCAGGCGATCTCTTTCGAGAGAAACCTGAATCTGAAATTCGTTTTTGTTGCTCCAGCTCTGGCTGGTTACCTTCTCATTCAGCCTGCCGGTCAGGGAAAGGCTGTCTTTCGTTTCATTGTGATTGCAGGGCGCCATGACGACTTCCGGCTGATTCTTGGTAGCCAGAGCCGACGACAGCAAACTGGCCAGTTGCGATAACTCGCTGGAAGGAGTGGCCGGAGCAGCGGAAGCGCTGACCGGTTCCTGCTGCGGATGCCGGACGAGCAATTCCAAATCCAGTTTTGACGCAACTTTCTTCACGATATCAGTATCGATCATCAGTTGCCGGTTCATGTAGCCTGCCAGCATGGCGTTAAAACAAATGTTGTTGATGCTTCGAGGAGTGCCCTGGCTGCGTTCGGCAACCATCGCCATGGCGTCGCGCGTGAAGATCGGCATGTCGCCCGCACCCGCCGCGCGAAGGCGATGTTCGATATATTCGGCGGTTTCCGCCACGTCCAGCGCTTCAAGATTCGCGAGGACAGCGATGCGCTGGCGCAGTTGCACGAGGCCGGGACGCATCAATGTGTCTACCAGTTGCGGCTGGCCAGCCAGAACGATCTGAATCAATTTCGAGTGCGTCGTTTCGTAATTGGAGAGCAGGCGAATCGTTTCCAGCGCCGAGTCCTCCAAATTCTGGGCCTCATCCACGATCAGCACAAACCGCCGGCCCTGGAGCATCTCTTCAAACAAGGCGTGGCTCAGAGCCTTGTGCATGGCCACAATGTCTTTCCCGTCGTATTCAACTTCGAGTTCACTCAGCAGGTGGCGCAGCAACTCGCTGGAGTTGCATTGCGTCTGGAACAGGAATACGACGCGCGCCGAATCGCGCAGCTCTTCCATCAATTTATTCAACAGAGTCGTCTTGCCCATGCCCGGCTCGGCGATCAGCGCCAGAAATCCGCGGAGGTTTTCAATGCCTTGCGAAATCGCCGTGAAGGCCTCGCGGTGCACTCGGCTGCGATAGAGATACGCGGGGTCCGGCGTAACATCGAATGGCTGCTGCTTCAAACCGTAGAACTCCAGCAGACTAGGCGCGCGCAGTTCTAGGCTGGGTTCCTCGACAAGTAATTCTCTTGATGCTTCGTTCTCTGTGAGATTTTCCATGGAGGACGCGGAAAGATTTGCTGCGTTGTGTCGACTCAAAGACGGGAACAGCATTTCCATGGTTACCGGTGCGTTCTGGACAGGCGCAATGAATGATCCGGAATTCGACGAACTCTCGACGGCTCCCAACATCGGGGCGCACCCGGCAACCTCGGCTTGCCCGCACTCAGCTGGTGCGTTCGCCTGAGCAGCGACTGTTTCTGGGACCAACACTTGCGCCGCATGCTGCACTTCGTTCAGTTCCTGCGCTGGGGCAACACAAGCCTGCGAATCGCCGCCAACCACTGCAGCAGAGGCGACCGCTTCGTCCGGCAACAAAACAGGAGCAGGCGTCGCAGCGATTTCGACAGGAGCTGTGATTTCAAGATTTGCGGTAGCGCTGCCGCCAATTTTCTCTGCCGCTTCGGTCAGCACTTGGGTAGCCGGGGACGTCATGGGTTGGACCTTCCTATCGGTAAGGGGATTTAAGTTCGCGCCCTTGGCCGCTGGCAAAACAGAATTCGTCAACGTGGCCTTCAGAACAGCTTTTGATTCGAGCCCTTGGCGAATACGCGGACGCGCGGTCGCGGTCGATTGGCCCTTGGAAACTGGCCGGCTGGAGTTTTTCGCAGGGCTGGCCAGCAGCTTGTGTTGAGTACTGTGCGCGGAGCGCTTGCTCCGCGAAGTCACAATCAGGATCACGATCAAAAGGATGCAGGTAACGCCACCCAATATGACGAACGTTGCGGAAGTGACCACTTTAATTACTCCCTTTATTAGTCCCTAGACAGAAGACTTCCCAAGACCGTGTCGATGAAGTCGTTCATGAAGGTAGATTCTGGCATTGCGGGCGAAGCGCGGGCGATAGGCGGGTCGCTTCATATTTCTGGCCCCCGGGTACTAGTACCGCGGTCAGCAAATCCTTTATTATGAGTGGCAAACGGCCCGCTTGAACGGCTCGGAGGCCAATTCCGCGCCACAGTAATAAAACTAGGCAAACGAGGTCTTGCCGCTGCGAGCTCCACTCAGCAGCCGAACCCCCGGCAAAGCTTGTGCTAGAATCTTCTTCTTGAATCCAATTTTGGAAAGACTATGAAAATCAGCCGGGAAGACGTGTTGAAAGTGGCGGCGCTGGCGAACCTGGAGCTTACAGACGCTGAAGTTGAGACCTATCGCGGGCAGCTAGATGACATTCTCACCTACATTGACAAGCTGAACGAAATCGACACGTCGAACATCGAACCAATGACGCAGGTGGTCGCAGCTTCCGCCGATGGCTGGACGCTTCGCGACGACGTAGTCGTGCGTTCCGACGTAATTACCGAAGTTCTTGCAGGCGCGCCCGATCCTGCCCCGCTTTATTTCCGCGTCCCTCGGGTGATTGAAAAGTGACCGCCGCAACGTCATGGACGATTCCGGAAGTTCGGGCCGCCTTGGATGCCAGGAAAATCTCCGCGCGCGAGTTGGTGAAGGAATTCTACACCCGTATCGATCACTACAATCCTGAGCTCAATGTTTATCTGGCGCTTTCACCCGAGCGCGCCTACGCTCAGGCTGACCGCATCGATGCCGCAATCGCGAGCGGTGATGCCCTGCCGCCGCTGGCTGGCGTGCCTCTCGCTGTGAAGGACGTCATCAGCACGCGCGGAATACCTACTACGTGTGGGTCGCGGATCCTGGAGGGCTACAAGCCCGTCTATGACGCGACCGCAGTTACGCGACTCGAACACGTCGGCGCCATCATTCTCGGTAAGACTAATTGCGACGAGTTCGCCATGGGTAGTTCGAACGAAAATTCCGCCTACGGCCCTGTTCGTAACCCTGTGGCCATTGATCACGTTCCCGGGGGGTCAAGCGGCGGCTCGGCCGCAGCGGTTGCCGCAAATCTAGCCACGGTCTCTCTTGGCACCGATACAGGCGGCTCGATTCGCCAGCCTGGCTCGTTTTGCGGCATTCCGGCGATGATGCCAAGTTACGGACGCGTTTCGCGCTATGGCCTGATCGCATTTGCGTCATCGCTGGATCGGATCGGCCCCTTTGCACACACCGTTCGTGACGCCGCCGCGGTCATGTCCATCCTCGCCGGGCGCGATCCGCTGGACTCCACCTCCGCCGGCGCCCCCGTGCCGGAATACACGGCCGCGCTGGGACATCCTCTCAAGGGTGTGCGCATCGGCATTCCCGATGACTACTTCGCTGAAGGGCTTCACCCGGAAGTGCGGAAAAAAATTGAGGCGGGGATTGCATTGCTGGAGAAGCTCGGTTGCCGGCGCGTATCCATTCGCATGCCGAATACCGATTACGCCGTCGCCGCGTATTACATTATCGCTACGGCAGAGGCCAGTTCCAATCTTGCCCGCTACGACGGCGTTCGCTACGGCGCCCGCGTTCCCGGCGCAACCCTGATCGAAATGTACCAAAAAACGCGCGGGCGCAAATTCGGAGCGGAAGTAAAGCGCCGCATTGTCCTCGGAACATATGTCCTGTCGGCTGGCTACTACGATGCATATTATTTGAAGGGACAAAAAATTCGTTCACTTATCGCGCGCGATTTCCGCGAAGCGTTTGAAAAAGTGGACGCCATCATTACGCCGACTTCGCCTGTTCCTCCTTTCCGCCTCGGCGAACGCACGTCCAATCCTCTGGAGATGTATCTAGCTGATATTTATACAGTTACAGGATCGCTCGCGGGCGTGCCAGGCATTTCCGTGCCCAGCGGAAAAACTTCCAAAGGATTGCCCGTAGGACTGCAAATCTACGGTCCTGCCTTCGGTGAGGAACGCGTTTTGCAGCTCGCCCATGCCTTCGAGCACGCCGGCGGAGCAAATCTCTAGCCTGCCTCAATCTACGATGAACCTCAGGCCCCTGCTCGATAAACTCCACCGCACAAGGGATAAGTTTGAAAGCGCCGCGCGCCGCGTGCCGGAAAAACACTGGCGAACGCCGCCGCGCGAGGGAGCCTGGTCGGCCGCGGAGGTCGTCGCGCACGTGATCATGGTCGAGACGCTGATGACGGGAGCGGCGGCAAAAATCACCAAGAAGCCGCCTCTTCCGGTGCCGTTGTGGAAGCGCATCCACGTTCCAGTGGCGCTCGTCGCGTGGCGCGGCTTGCGCGTCGAATCGCCCATCCCCCTGGACACACTCCTGCTCGACGATCGAGAAGCTATGCTCTCGCACCTGATCGAACAGCGCAGGCGAACTCTTTCGGTCCTCGAATCTGGCGGGGAAAGCGATTTTCGAAAATACCGGGTGCAGCATCCGCTTCTCGGCAGCTTGCATTATTACGATTGGTTTCGCGCACTCGCCGCGCACGATGAGCGGCACACGAAGCAGCTTCACGAAATCGTCAAAGTGCACAAAAAGTCGTAGATTAATCCCAGAAATTACACATTCAGTCTAAATTGGCACCTCGCTTCACTCTCCGCAATTCCTAAATCCCTGCCAGCTTTCGCCTAAATCCTTTGCGAAAAGCCGTTTGCAAGTAGGTTGTGACCTCCAAACCAGAATGAGAATGGAACGGAAATACTATTGCAGGATGATTTGCTCGTTTGAATTATGAGCGAAGTTTTTCCGAAATACCTGTTCGCCGCGGTATCAATTTTTTCGCTAGACTGCGGCAGAGCTTCCAGACGAGGGCAGCCATGGTCACCGTCAAGTCGAGTCAGAAAATCTTCACCGAGGAAGAAATTTCCGGCTTGACCGGTATCTGCGCCGAACATCTGCGCGACCTGGCTCGCAGCAAACACCTCGGTTCCATCGTGCGCGCCGCCGTTCAGGCGGGAGACCAAGTAGAACGTCGAATGTTCACCAACTCCGATTTGATGGTCCTCTCAGTCCTGGCTCCCCGCTGCCAGCATTGAGTTGCGATCCGCGTTGTTCCTTATTTTCCCTATACATGCGTAATGTTGCGGTGGACTTTCTTTCGAAGCCGTTGCGTACGTTATGCCAGCAGAGCTATGCTCGCACGAGCAGGCGTCCCAGTGAGTCGAATGGGCATCATAAATACCGGAACATCGTACATGCACCGCCGAAACATAAACCGCGTAGCCCCGATCGCAACCGTATTTGCGGCTGTGCTCGCCGTGGTGCCTGCAATTTGGAGCCTTCCCCAGGGCGGACAGTCGAAACCTGCCAAGGATGAATCCTCGGTTCGAGTACCACTGCCGAAAGGGAAGAAACTTGTGTTGGCCGACGGTACTTTTCAAATCGTGCGCGAATACTCCGTGCAAGGAGATCGCGTCCGGTACTGGAGCGTCGAGCGCTCGGCCTGGGAGGAGATTCCCACAACGCTCGTAAACTGGGACGCCACGCACAAAGCCGAAGCCGAGCAATCGAAGCAGGACGCTGACCTGAAAGCAAGAATCCATGCAACTCAGATTGCTGAGATTGCCAAGGAAATCAACGTAGACCGCAGCCTGGAAATCAAGCCGGGGGTATTTCTGCCGGATGCAGTTGGCTTTTATTCTCTGGAAGACAAACAGATTTATGAAATGAAGCAGAGCCTGGCGGTCACGAAGATTTCCAAAGGCCGCGAGGTCGGGAGAATTCTAAGCGGCATTCCTCTGATCCCGCGCAAAATGAGCATGGAAATTCCCGACGCGCACGCGGCATTGCGGCTTATCACCGCGGAGCCGGAATTTTTCATCCGCCCCGCCGATGACCGCGAGCCGCGTTTCAGACTACTACGCGTCCAGGTCAAGGGTAACCGCAGAATCGTCGAAAACGTCAGCATCCAAGTCACAGGCGAACAATCCCATCACGCCGACGACCTCGACTTCCAGACATGGACTCCCGCCCGCGGCGTTTTCCGCTACACCGTAAATCAACGCCTCGAGCCAGGTGAATACGCGTTCGTAGAAATGACCGGCGAAGACGTCAATTCTTACGTCTGGGATTTCGGCATCGATCCTTCCGTCACAAAATCCCAGAAATAGCCTTCCAGTAATGAGGCTGCATATCAAGCGCGCACGAGTTCAAGGCCAAACAATTCAATTGCGCGACAGTCTCCCCGAGTCCCGTCAGGGGCGACAGAACGTAGCCCACCGTGGAAACGGTGGGGAAGCGCACCGCACGACACCAGCCCCATAGGGGCGGCACAAGCCTAACCGAAAGTGTATTTGGGGTCGTATTCCACGCAGTGTTTGCGAAGAAGCGCGCGAAATTCATCTTCGAAAGTTGTTTTCTGGTGATGCGTTTCCTGGTTCTGGATATAACGGGTTACTTGATCCAGGTTCGATGAACTGACGCTGAATGCACCATATCCTTCTTGCCACGAAAAATCTTTTCTTTGCTCCGCCATCCATTTGGAAGAATTCGCCTTCAACAGAAGAACTGCTTCTGCCAGCGCAAGCTTCGGAGGCAGGTGCAACAAGATGTGGACGTGATTCTCTGTACCGCCTACCGCAATGGCAATCATTTCGTGGTTCTTACAAATTCCGGCTACATATGCCCACAATCGTGGCTGCCATTCTTTCGTAATGGTGTCGCGGCGATCCTTGGTGCTGACGACCAAATGAATATGGTTTCGCGAAAAGGTGTGTGCCAAAGTGTCGCCCCTACGGGGCTTTAAATTATCACAATACGAATCCCACCGCTTCCGCGCTGGGCTACAGTGTTTCGTCCCTGACGGGACTATTATTTTGGTATTTTCTGTGCGTTAAGTGGCTTTAGATAAAATCCAAAAAACCCGCACCTTAAAAACGCAAGGGTGCCGCAGCCGCATTGTTTCAACCCGCAATACATTTCAATAATTGCTCCGCTACGTCTCGATTAGCTGGCTTTGGAAGAGCTGTTCTTCGGCTGGAGCACAGCTGGGGCGGGGGGAAGCGATTTGCTGAGGACGAGGAGCAACTCTGCGATGCGGAAAGGTTTTTGCAAGATGAGGCTGCCTTGACGGATGGTTTGTTCATCCGAAGAGAAGTCCACCAGATCGCCGGTCATGAAAATGAAAAGAGGCATTACGATTGAGCGGGACACCATATTTTCACGGATGCGATCGTATAGATCAAAGCCGGAGACGGGTATGCCGGACTCGGATTCCAAATTAAGGTCACAGAGAATCGCGTCGTAACGATTCGCGGCGGCGAGTTCGAGTGCCCGTTCGGAGACAGAGGCGCAGTCCACGGAGATATTGCGTGAGGTGAGACTGTCAGTCACGAGTTCGCGAATGCCTTCTTCATCGTCCACGACAAGGACTCGCTTTCCCGCAAGAATCGGCGCTTCAGGTGCGCATGTTTGCTTGATACTCGGCGACACAGGCTTCAGGTCAGCCACCAAAACCGCCTGTGTACACACAGGCAGCGATACGGTGAATACGGATCCGCCATCGGGGAGCGGCTGCGCGGAAATATCGCCGTTATGCTCGCGGACAATCGCCATACAGATGCTCAGGCCGAGTCCGGTACCGCGGCCGGGACGTTTGGTGGTGAAGAACGGATCAAAGATGCGCGTCAACGTTTCGCGCTGGATGCCCACGCCGTCATCCTGAAATGTGATCAACACGCGATCGCCAACCACGCCAAGGCGGATGCGCAGCGTACCGCGGTCACGAATCTCCTGGATGGCCTGTTCGGCATTGACGATGAGGTTCAGGAATACCTGTGTTAACTGGTTGGAATCGCCGAGCACGGTCGGCAGGTCCGGCCGAGCCACTACGTCCACCTGGATATTGTTTGACCGCAGCGAATGTTCATGCAGCTGGAGCGTGCGCTGCAGCAGATCGCTTAAGTGAAGAAGGGTGTTGCGAGGCGTTGCGGGCCGTGAAAAAACGAGCAGGCTCTCCACAATATGGGCGGCGCGGCGTGCCTGGCGGTGTGCGAGGTCGAGCTGGCGGTGAAAACCTTCGTTGGTCGTTTGATCGCGGAGCAATTCGGTGACGCCCAGGATGGCGGTCAGAGGATTGTTCAGTTCATGAGCCACTCCGGCAATCATCTGCCCCATGGCCGCAAGACGCTCGGACTGAATCAACTGCTGTTGAAGCCTCTGTTGCTCGGTGATGTCGCGCACCGACGCGATGATCCCAGTGGTGCGCCCCGTTTCGTCATTCAGGGGGCGCGCGGAGGCACGAAACAACCGCCAGGAGCGATTCTTATGCTGCATGCGATATTCGATCTGGCCATTCGAGCAGCGCCCGGAAATCAAATCGTCAATGAGTTCTTGCACACCCGCAAGGTCATGCGAATCGATGTCTTGGCCAATTTTCTTGCTGATCAAATCCTCCGGCTGGAATCCGAGCACATCAAGAACCTGAGGGCTTACGAAGGTGTATCGCGATTGGGCGTCGAGCGTGATAACCAGGTCGGGGAAGCTATCCATCAAGCGGCGCGCGAATTCCTGTTCACGATGCAGACGGCGTTCCATTTCACGCTGCTCTGTGACGTCCACGAATGTGCCTTGATAGCGCACGAATTTGCCTGAGGGGTCGCGGATGACGGCTGTGGTGTGCAATACAACCACTTCGCGGGCGTCCTGCCGATGCTTTAGGGTAACCTCGCGGGCGCGCAGGAATCCGAGATCATCCAGCTTGGTGCGTTCCCCAGCGCGGTCCGCCGCATTTTTGTAGAGAGACGAAAGTTCCGAGTGAAGAAGCTCGTCCTTCCCCGCAAATCCAAGCATTTGTGCCAGCGCCGGATTCACTTCCGTAATATGGTCATCAGCCGAGGCCAGGTACACGCCTTCCCGCAGAGTTTCAAACAGGTTCGTGAATTGCGTTTCGTTTTCGCGTTCGCGCGTAATGTCGCGAGCCAGTCCGCTGATGCCGTGGACCACATCGTCGCGAACAATCGCATGGAGAATGCATTCGAAGTAGTGCGTCGTACCGCGGCCCTTCATTTTGGCCCGCACAACGCCCGTCCAGCGGCGGCGTTCCAGAAAGCGCGGCAGCGATTCCTGCGCAGCCTTGCGGTCGGAGGAATCAGGAAATTCGATGAACTCATCCAAGCGGCGGCCCACTACATCTGTAAACGACAATTTCAGCAGGTCGGCAAAGCTCCGGTTTACCGTGAGGATCGTGCCGTCAAGCGTAACGGAAAATAGCAGGTCTTCAAAAGTATCAATCAGGTCGCGGTAGCCCTGCTGGGATCTGGAAATCAGTGAAAAAAGCTGGTCCAGCTGCTCGTTATCGTGCTCGTTGCTGGCGCGCTGCTGTTCGATCCCGCGAACCAGCCCACGCAACTCCGAAATTTCAGTGGTCTTGCTCCAGGCGTAGGCGACAAACAATGCCACGAGAACGACCAAACCGACCGGCAACGCTTCCAGGTGATGAGGCAGCGCGCGGATTTGGTCCCAGGAAACAGCTGCGAAGGCAATTGCCAGCACACCGAGCAGCACCAATGCAATACGCCACACATCGCGCTCCCGGCTGGTGAGCCGGTCGCGATCAAAGCGCACCGAAGGCGGTTCGGCGGAATCTCCAGCGCGCGGCATGGACGTCTTAACCATCAGGTTATGTTTTGGAAGGCGCCCCCAATTCGGTAGGACCAGGAGGGCACCTTGCTTGAAAATTATGGGGGCTGCTGCCCGGCAGGGCAATGAAAGCGCAAAAACCGGATAGCGAAGTTGTTAACAGGGCCTAGCGACGCATTTCTTTGGAAAACCGCCAAAAAAGACGAAGCGCGGCCCCGCCCCGACACTCAGCCCTAATTAGCTGCTAACGACACTGCAAACCCCGCCACTGCCCCAAACTAGTGTTGATACTGTTGGCCTGTTTAATGACAGAGGAGCTCTCGGGCCAGTCGCCGAAACCGTTACTCTTTATTTAATATATTAGCGAAAACCAGCTTCGGGCTAAACGAGGGAACTTCTTGGGCACAGATGTGCAAACAGCTACCAACAACAGTGTCACGATCTATGTCATGTCCTCAGTTAGTGGGTTGAATCAAAGACTTACGCGGATCGGGTCCAACTAAAGTTTGGCCGTCAAGCTGCTGTCTTTATATCGAATTTACAGCCCAGAGGATAGCCCAGGCAACGCCTCTCCGTTCCCAGACCCATGAATCGGGGCCTACGGCGGATCAAATTGGGAATAATTGGTCGCCGGCAACGTTTCGAATCGAACAAGGAGGAAGCATGAATTATCGCGTATTTTCCATATTGGTTCTGGCCTTAGCTCTGCCTTTGTTGACAGTAAGTGCGTATGCAGACTCCATTAGTATTGGAACAGCGGCTCCTTTCGGGGTTCTGGGTGAGGCGGGAGTGACAAACACCGGCCCGAGCGTGATTCACGGAAGTGTAGCGGGCTCGAGCGGAACTCCTGCGGTTACTGGCTTTCCTCCGGGAAGTGTGGTCGCGCCGGGAGTGTTATATACGGCCGGTGTCGCCAACTCTGGCCCGGGGACGCCTTTTGGTGACGCTCTCGCGGCATACAATTATGCAGCGGGGTTAAGCGGTACCAATGAGGGCACCTCTGGTCTGGGGTCGGGGGGACTTGGAGCGACACTCGTGTCAGCGCTCACGACGGGCGTCTATTCGTTTACTTCGTCGACGGTTCTTTTAAACGGGACACTCTTCCTCAACGCCGGCGGCAATAGTAATGCAAGTTGGATTTTTCAGGTACCCGCTGCGCTTACTACGGCAAGCGCCTCCAGCGTACAGGTGATCAATACCGGGGCCGGTTTATTCACCGGCGCCATAACTTGGGACGTTGGCTCTTCCGCGACTCTCGGCACAACCACCTCCTTTCTGGGAAGTATTATTTCGAAAGCTGGCGATTCCCTTAACAACGCCGCAACGATCGGCTGCGGCAGAGTCATCTCTCTAAATGCTTCAGTAACGCTGATTAACAACATCATTTCCACCCCGGACTCCAACGGTAAGTGCACGCAAACTGCTGGAAGTGGGCCCGGTGGAAGCGGTGGCACGATCGGCGGACCGACTCCGCCGCCGGTTATTTCGACTCCCGAACCCGGCACCCTGGCGTTGCTGTCATCGGGACTGCTTGCAATGGTCTTTTTGAAGTTTCGCAAGTCGCAGGTAAGTTCGCTCGCTTGAGACTTCACAGCGAAAGCTCCTTGCGCTGTCGCGAGCGCTCGACGAATCGTCCGGGGCCACCGCTGAAGGGTGGCCATGAGAGAATGCCGATGGCAATGACGCATCGTCGGGGCATGTTCATGCGACCTAGGATTCGTTTGTGGACTCTTACTGCGCTTGCGGGAGTCCTGCTTATAGGTTGCTCTCACAATCCCAACGTTCAAAAACAAAAATATCTCCAGAGCGGGTCGAAATACTTGCAAGCCGGCAAATATCGCGAAGCCGCTATCGAGTTCGAAAACGCTATACAGTTGGACCCAAATCTTGCGGAAGCGCATTACCGGCTAGCGCAATGCTACATACGGGAATCCGCTTGGAGCGGTGCATATCTGGAGCTACTTCGCACCGTCGATCTGCAACCGCAGAATGCGGACGCTTTGATCGATCTTGCAAAATTGCTGCTGGCCGCAGGGAAGTTCCAGGATGCGCGTGACCGGACCGCGGCGGCACTTGCTGTGAGACCCGAAAGCTTTGACGCGCAGCTGGGGCTCGCCAGTGCGGACGAAGCGCTCGGGAACACGGACCTCGCAGAGGAAGAGGCTCAGCAAGCGATTCACACTTCAGCCGGGCGTCCGGAAGGATACGTGACCCTCGCGCTGATTCAACTTAAGAAGCAGAAGCTTGACGAGGCGGAAGCGAGTTTCCAAAAAGCCATATCGGCGAAGGCGAGCTTTTTGCCTGGTCGTCTTCTTCTGGCGGACCTTTATCAATCTCAGAAGCGCTGGACGGAAGCTGAACAGCAGTACACTGCGGCCATTGCGGCAGTTCCCGACAATCCAGCTCCTCGAGCCGCGTTGGCGAAATTCTATCTTGTCACGGGCCGAAAGGTGGACGCCGAGCGCGCCCTGGCGGATGCCAAGAGCGCGATGACCAACGATCCCGGTGGCTACCGCATGCTCGGGGACTATTACATCGGGGTGGGCGATTCGGAAAAAGCGCTCGCGGAATTCGCCTCTCTCTCGCAGGCACATCCTCAAGACACGGGTGTCAGGAGAACGTACGTCCAGCTTCTGCTGTCGCAAGACCAGACGGAAAAAGCCAATACGCTGAATGAACAGGTTCTGAAGGAAAACCCCAACGACCTTGAGGCCATGATCGTCCGTGGGCAAATACTCGTGCGCAATGGCCATGCCAACGAAGCCGTCATCGCCTTGCAGAATGCTGTAAAGAATGCTCCGGACAACGCGCTTGCTCATTTCCATCTCGGCGTCGCCTACAACCAAACCGGCATGTCCGAACCGGCCGAAAGCGAATGGCGCACGGCGGCACATTTGGCACCATCACTGGTGGACGCGCAGCAGGCGCTGGCATCGTTGGCACTTTCACGAAGAGATTGGAACTCGCTGGCAGATATTGCCAGCCAGTTGATCTTGACGCAGTCACGCGCACCGCTGGGATATCTCTATCGCGGAACGGAACGCGTAGCACGTGGAGATCTGGCTGCTGCGGATATGAATTTCGCTAAGGCCATCGAATTGGCGCCCGGGGACGCCGCAGCCTACATACAGATGGCGAAATTGCGCTCGCTACAAAAGCGCTTCGCGGAAACAGAAAAACTGTATCAACAGACTCTGGCTCTCAACCCGAATTCGTTTGATGCGTTGAACGGCCTCGTGTTAATGCATTTGCAACAGAAGCAGTTAACTACAGCCATCAGTGCAGTCCGAGAGCAGATCGCCAAGTCACCCAACAACAGCGAGTTCAACCTGTTGCTGGGTGAGTTGCTCCTGAACGCAAAGGATGAAGACGGAGCGACAACCGCAGCGCAGAAGGCGGCCAATCTCAATCCCAGGAACGTAGATGCATTTCTTCTGCTGGCACAGCTACACGTGGGGCGAGGTGCGTTGGAGCAGGCCGTCGCCGACTATCAACAAGGCATGCAAAAAAATCCGAGGGATGTCCGCTTTCATCTCGGGCTTGGAAGCCTGGAGGAACGTCGCGGGAATTGGCAAAAAGCGCAGACTCTGTATCAGCAGGCGTTACAGATCAAGTCGAATGAT
>Ga0070735_10003475_pt1 | contig 13787 bp, 9 predicted proteins | sample Coa_R1_FD_66443 | JGI IMG/M metagenome (GOLD analysis project Ga0070735, IMG submission 66443) | Surface soil microbial communities from Centralia Pennsylvania, which are recovering from an underground coalmine fire - Coalmine... | ecosystem: Environmental > Terrestrial > Soil > Unclassified ...
CCACACGGTGACCACGGCGGGAAGCGCCGCGGAGGGTATCGAGGCCATTAACGCGCCTGGCGCCTCGTACGACGTCGTGATCACGGACATGAGCATGGAGGACGGGGAGAGCGGTCTAAAAATGCTCAAGGCCGCCGTGCAACGGGACGTGTTCACCGAAGTGATCGTCCTGACGGCGTACGGCAACGTGAAGAACGCGGTGGAGTGCATGCAGCATGGCGCCTTCGACTACGTCGAGAAGAACATCCCCGAAGTCGACGTCTTCGAGCTGCTGATGCTGAAGGTCGACCGGGCGCTTCAGCAGCGCCGCGCGACCATGCGATCGCTCGACCGCCTGGCCCTCGCCGGCCGCACGGGAGGCGGAGCGGCCACGGACTGATCGCGGGCAGAAGTTTCAGCCGAGAACCCGCCGCGCGAGCGCAACAGTACACAGGAGCGCCGGCCGCGCAGAGCGGCCGGCGCTCGCCTTGGGTCCTTCGTCGCGGAGCATTCGCCCCTGCCGGCGTCAGCGTCCGTCGGCCGGCCCGCTGTAATGTCAGGCGGCCGCGCAGGTCGCGCGAAGCAAGCCAGGCTCGGTCCGCTCTCCATCCACGCGGATCGAGATCGCGCGGTCCAGCCGGATATCGTCCATATCGGTCACGAAGTAGCCACCATAGAGCGGCACGTAGGTCGCGTCGTAGATGAGCGACGTGATTTCGTGTTCGCTACCGGTTCGGTCTAGAAAGCGTATCGTGCAAACTTTACCAATGTATGATTTTGCCTCTGCAAGCTGCATTAGATCCTCCTCGTTGCGAGTGCGCGCCGTTTATGCGGCCGGGGCCCCGCCCCGTTCTCTCCATAGAACGGCCGGGAGACGCCTGTGTACCGGGCGTCGGTACAAATGCGCGCCCCTACTCTCGCACCAAGAGGATTATTCCACTGAGGGTTTCGCCGCGCATTCAGTGCTTTTACCAGAGTGTGCCCGGCTCACGAGCCTGTCGAGCAGTAGCGACGGACGCCTAGCTGCCAGACGAGGAGGCTCGCGCCGAGGAACAGGAGGCCGGCCGCGGGGCAGAGCGCGAGCAGCGGCGCCGCCGACAGGCCCCGCGGACCTGGCGCGAAGATCAGTCCTGCCGGCAGGTAGTTGATGCAGGCGAGCGGGATGAGAAAGGTGAAGATGCTGCGGAACCAGGGCCGATAGATCGTGAGCGGATACTGTCCCGTTTCGGTGCCGCCGTAGGTGACGGCATTCATGATCTCCAGCCCCTCAACCGTCCAGAACGAGAGCGCCGCCTGGATTACGAACAGTCCGTAGAAGAGGCAGCCCGCACCGGCCGCCATCGAGACGAGCACTGCCGCTTTGGCGACGGTCCAGTGGATGGGCAGCGTGTGCAGGCTCCATGCAAGGATAATCGCCGCCTGGAGCAGCCGGCCGAATCGACCGTCGAATTCGCGCCCTGCGACCTGGAGCGTCGTGCTTCGCGGCCGCACGAGCAGCCGGTCGAAGTCGCCGCTCTTGATCATGTCCGGGAACGTGTCGAACCCGCGGCCGACGATCTCGGCCAGCGCAAACGAGCCATGCGTGACGCCGTAGAACAGGCCGATCTCCGGCAGCGTCCAGCCGCGCAGGCTGCTGAACCGGGCGAACAGCGCCCAGATCGCGACGTATTCCAGCGCAAGCGAGAATAACTGCCCGCCCGACATGAGCAGAAACGACGCGCGGTACTGCATTTTGCTCCGCAGGCAGGCGCCGGCGAACTTAAGATACATGCGTGCGCTGTCGGTCACCTGGCCTCCAATTCCGGGTTCGCGCCCCAAGCCCCCAATTCTGGATTCACCGCGGACTCCACAATTCTGGATTCGCCTCCCAACCCCCCCAATTCTGGGGGCGCCCCGGACTCCGCAATTCTGGATTCGCCCCCCAACCCCCCAATTCTGGGGGACTCTTATGGGGTTGCGTTGACGGAGTCTTGTCCAACCTAGCCGCCCTGTATCACCATGTGGCCGATGGTCCTGCGGAGGAGCATGCGGCCGGTGGCTACCAGCGCTATGGTCCAGCAGGCCTGGTGCAGCAGGCCAAACGCCAGGTCGCGCGGAGTGAGCAGGCCGAGATAGGCGCGGAACGGCGTGTCTACCAGGCCGCGGAACGGCAGCGCGTTCACGATGGGGATGAACGCGGGCGGCAGAAGCGAAATTGGGATCAGCATGCCGGAAAGCGTGTAGGTCAGCGGCGCGGCGAACCGCCATATCCCCTCCCCGGCCACCGTCGTGACCAGCGTCACGTTCATCAGCGTGCCGAAGGCGCAGCCGAGCGCGACTGCTCCCGCGGTTGTAAGAAGCCACTCGACGAACGCGACGGGCGACGCGGGCGGCCGCAGTCCAAAGAACAGGCCCGCGACCAGGAACAGCGGGATACAGCGGAGCAGCGTCGGCGCCGTCCGCTGGGCGACCGCGCGCGCATACCAGGTCGCGTAGAGGTCCATCGGCCGGAGCAGCTCGTAGGCGACGGTGCCGGTCCGCATCAGCGCGCGGATGTCGGCGTCGAGATTCCAGGGAAGCAGGCCGAGCATCGCCTGGCCGAGCCAGATGTAGGTGACCGCCTGCGCCCGGCTCATCGGCTGCGCGATGGCGCTCGAATCGTAGAACGCCTGGAAGATCATCATACGGATGATTCCCCAGAAAAGCTGCGTCCCGAACCCGGCGAACGCCGCCAAGCGGTACTGCAGCAGCGTGCGGAAGCGCGCGCCGTAGAGGCTAAGGTAGGGCGTCACGGCGAGGCCTCGCGGTAGAGCCGGGCGACGATCTCCTCGATGGGCGGGTTCTCGACAAACAGGTCGCGCACCGCGTATCGGGAGGTGACGCGTCCGATCAGCTCTGCCGTGGAGACGCGCGCGGGGTCGAAGCGAAGCCGGACTCGGCCGGTGTCCGTGCGGGCGGACTCTGCGTCCTCATCCTCCACGATCGCCGCCTCGTCCTCGAGGTCGATGATGAGCCACCGCTCGTTCGTCACCCTGGCCCGGAGCGCCGCGAGCGAGCCGTCGGACAGGATCTCGCCGCGGCCGATGACGATGACGCGGCTGCAGAGCGCCTCGATGTCGTCCATATCGTGCGTCGTGAGGATGACGGTAACGCCCTGGTCTCGATTGAGGCGGCGCACGAAGTCGCGCAGCGCCAGCTTGGAGACGGCGTCCAGGCCGATCGTGGGCTCGTCCAGGAAGAGGATGCGCGGCCGGTGGATGAGGGACCCGGCGAGATCGCACCGCATCCGCTGGCCCAGGCTGAGCTGCCGGACGGGCGTGTCGAGGAGCGACTTAAGGTCGAGAAGCGCGATCAGCTCATCGAGCGTCTCGCGGTACGCGTTGCTGGGCACGCGGTAGATGTCGCGAATCAGCTCCAGCGATTCGATGACGGGCAGGTCCCACCAGAGCTGCGTCCGCTGGCCGAACACCACGCCGATCCTGCCCACATAGCGAGTCCGGTCTCGCCACGGCACGGCGCCCATCACCTCGCACCGGCCGGAGTCGGGAACCAGGATGCCGGACAGGATTTTGACGGTCGTCGATTTGCCCGCGCCGTTCGGGCCGATGTAGCCGACCAGTTCGCCCTCTTCGAGCGAGAAGGTGACGTCGCGCACGGCCTCGACCGTCCGGTATCGGCGATGCGCCAGCCCACGGACCGCGCCCCACAAGCCGGGATCGCGCTCCGCAACCCGGAACGATTTGCAAAGGTTCTCGACCACGATCTGTGGCATTCCGCCGCCTCTCCCAACCCGGCGGCCTGCCCGCCAAAGTACGGGAGATTCGCGCCTGCCTCGCTGAATTCCTCCGATGATTCCGCCCTCAGCATATAGGTATTCGGGAAGGACTCGCACGGCGGAAGACGGAACAGCCGTTTCCAATTGAACTGTTCGCTTCACAATGCTTGAATGACTCGTACCGCGCCGCGGCGCGAGAAGGCAGCCCGAGATCCGGATGCACCACCCAGGCGACGCCATTGGTCCCTATACGCTTATCCGCTCGCTCGGAAGCGGCGCCTTCGGCGAGGTCTGGCTCGCAGAGCGCGCCACCTCACTTCTGACGACCCGGGTCGCGCTCAAGCTGCCACGCGAGACGTTCGACGACCTCGACGCAATCCGGCACGAGGCACAGGTTTGGCTTCAAGCCAGCGGGCACACCAACGTCGTGCCCGTCCTCGAAGCCGAGGTCTACGATGGACAGGTCGTGATCGCGAGCGAGTACGTCGCTGGTGGAACCCTGGCGCAGTGGATGGCCGGCCCGCGCGAACAGCGCCCTACGCTCGCGGAGGTCCTGCCGATTATCCGGGGCGTGCTCGACGGCCTCCACCACCTGCACCGGAACAGCCTGATCCATCGCGACCTGAAGCCGGAAAACATCCTGATGAAGGGCGGGACGCCGTGCCTTACCGACTTCGGACTGACCCGGGTCCTCAAGCCCGACGCTCGCTCGACGAATATGGCCGGCACGCCGGCCTACATGGCCCCCGAATCGTTCAAGGGCCAGTTCTCGGCCGCCTCCGACGTGTGGGCTGCAGGGATCCTGCTTCACGAAATGGTCACGGGGTCGCTGCCCTACCCGCAGGCGGACCTCTATTCGCTGTTACTCGCGATTACCGGCGAGGAGCCTGCCGCTATTTCGGATGCCGTACCGGAACCGGTCCGCCCGATCCTGGCACGCGCGCTGGCGAAGGTCCCGGCCGACCGATTTGAGAGCGCGGAGCAGATGGCGGCGGCGCTGGCCGGCGTGTCGGCGCCTTCATCCGTCGCGACAACGTCGGCCGCGGAGCCGCGCACCAATCTGCCCGCACAGCTGACGTCCTTCATCGGCCGAGACGATGAGCTCGCCGCCATCGACGGGCTGCTCGCGGAGACGCGCCTCCTCACGCTCACGGGCAGCGGGGGAACCGGCAAGACGCGGCTCGCGCAGATCGCCGCGCGCGCAGCCCTGCCGTCGTACGATGACGGCGTATGGCTCGTGGAGCTCGCCGCCCTGTCCGACGGGTCCCTCGCGCCGCAATCCATCGCCGACGTGCTTGGAATTGGCCAGAATCCGGGCGAGTCGATCTCTACCACCCTATCCCGCACAATCCGCTCGAGACGCCTCCTGCTGGTGCTGGACAACTGCGAGCACCTGCTGGAGTCGGTGGCAAGCCTGGTAGACGCGCTGCTTCGGTCCTGTGCGCAGCTCCACGTACTGGCGACGAGCCGCGAGCCCCTCGGCATTGCGGGCGAGCACTGTTTTCGGGTGCCGTCGCTCCCGGTGCCGGATCCGCGCCAGCAGCAGACGCGCGAGGCGCTGGAGCGCTGCCCGGCCGTTCAGCTCTTCTTGGAGAGAGCGCGGGCTGTCGCGCCGGACTTTCGCTTTACCGACCAGAACGCTGCCGCGATCGCCGCAGTTTGCTGGCGGCTCGACGGCATCCCGCTGGCGATCGAGCTCGCCGCCGCGCGCGCCAGGATGCTGACGGCCGAGCAGATCGGCGCGCGCATGGACGATCGGTTTCGGCTTCTCACGGGCGGAAGCCGGGCGGCGTTGCCTCGCCACCAGACGCTACGCGCCATGATCGACTGGAGCTACGATCTGCTGACCGAGTCGGAGCGCACGGTGCTTCAGCGGCTGTCGATCTTCTCGGGAGGCTGGGTATTGGAGGCCGCCGAGGCGGCCTGCGCGGACGGGAGCATCGAATCGTGGCAGGTGCTGGACTTGCTCGCGAGCCTGACCGATAAGTCCCTGGTGGTGCTTGGAAACGAGTCCGGACAGCCGCGCTACCGCGTGCTGGAGACGGTGCGCCAGTATGCGCGCGACCGGTTCGTCGAGGCCGGCGACTTCACCGCCCCGCGCGACAGGCACCGCGACTGGATGCTGGCGTTCGCGGAGGAGGCCGAGGCCGGACTCAGGGGCCACCAGCAGAGAGAGTGGCTGGACCGCCTCGAGACCGAGCACGATAATCTCCGCGCGGCGCTGGGCTGGTCGATCGAAGCCGGCGCCGCGGAGCCGGCGCTGCGCTTCCTATCCGCGCTGCAGAGATTCTGGTACGCCCGCGGGTACTTCGACGAGGGGCGAGCGCTCCTCGACTCCGTACTGTCCCTGAGCGCCTGCGCCGACGCCGCGGTCGACCGAAGAGCCGCCGTCGGTCACGCGCTGGAAGGAGCGACGCCAGGCGAGCGATCTCCGGATTGGGAGATACACGATAGCGCGCTGGCGAGCCTGCGCGCAATGGCGCTCTCCAGGATTTCGGTGCTGGCTCTCAATCAGGGGGATGTCGAGGGGGCGGTCGATCTCGTCGAAACGGCTCTTAGCCTGGCGCGCACGCTTGGTGATCGAAAGGTTACCGCGCACGCGCTCCATTGGCTGGGATGCCTGCGGCGGACGGCCGGCGTTATTGAAGAGGCCAGTGTTCTTCTTCAGGAGAGCGTATCGCTCTGGAGGGCGATCGGGGACCGCTGGGAGATCGGCTGGCCGCTATTGTGGCTGGGATACATATCGGCTGACGATGGCGATCTCGCCGGCGCCGAATCGATGTTCCGGGAGTGCCTGACCCTGTGGCTCGACCAGGGAGACCGGTGGGGATCCTGTTTTGCCTATCAGGGATTGGGATATGTCGCGCTCCTGCAGAACGAGCTCGCCGTCGCGCAAGCGCTGTACCTGGAGAGCCTTACGCGCGCACGCGCGATTCGCCACAAGCCCATAATGCTCAGGTCGCTTCAGTCGCTGGTCAATATCGCCGCGCGCCGCGACGACCACGATACGAAGCGGGAGCTGGAAGAGGAGATTCTGGCGCTTCGGCGGGATCTGGGCAAAGTATAGGCCGTTGCCGACGCCGCTCAGCCGCCTTGCCCGTTTCGCAAGGCTCACCGGGCCGCTAAGCGGCCTTGCGGCAGATCAAGGAGCTGCGGACGGAAAGCCGCCTGCTACGCGTGACACGGCCCTTCACACACGCCGCGGCGTCAATTGGCAGTCTGGCCGCGGCGCTGCTGGCTGGTGACGATCGGAACATAGCCGGCTTCCAATCCCTTCGGCGGGCGGACCAGCAGAGCAGGGTCCAGGTCGGCGAGGGCGCCGCTGGATGGAGCGGGAATGTAGTCGCGATTGGCCGGCCACTGGCGATGCAGCCGGACGACAAACGCCTGCAGGCGCGCTTTTTGCGCATCGCTCAGCCCGAGGCCTTGGAGCGAAGGCTGATCGACGAAGCGATACCATGCGTAGGTGACGATGGAGCCATCGGACAGCACGGCTGAAAATGGGCCGCGAACCGGCCCCGGAACGGACCAGCAGTCCGGCCCTTTCACGTTCCGCGCGGGCGACGTGTAGGGCGAGCCGGGCCCGGCCGCGGCGAACCGTTGGGCGGCGAGACCAGCGGGCGCCTGAGAGGCCGGTATCGCCACCCGCTTCGGGCCGACCTGCTTGTAGTACTCCGGAAAGACCCCGTGCTGGGCGTGGTCGGTCCATTCGAGGCAGAGCGCGGAACCTTCGACGACCGTCTTTACAATAGTGTCGAATCCCGCGAGCGGTACGTTTCCCGGCCCCTGGCGGAACGAGATCGGATTTGCCGTCGCCCTGGCGGCCCAGGACGCGCTCTTGCCGAACGGCTGCTCTGGAGCGCTCGCCCCGTCGATCCAGGCGCGGACGCCGTCGCCGAGGGCCTGCGTGGAGTACATCGTGATGTCCTGCATCAGCACGCGCCGGCCTTCCCGATCGGTGGGAAAGAGCAGTCGTGGCACGCGCGAGTAGGTCACGCCCGCCGCGTCGCGCGTCTCGAAATAGGGCACGGTGTTGAACTCCATCGCGCCGCCGTTCATCAGCGCCGGCCGCGCATCGAGGCCGCGCCCGTCGATGACGCGATAGCCCTTCGAGAGGCGGCTCCAGGACTCCGGCGTCCAGTAGGCGACAGGCCCTTTGAAGTTGGCGGCATTCAGGAACAGCGTCCAGCACTGGTTACCGGTCGGAGCCTCGTCGCTCGGCGCACTGGACCTCCGGTAGGCCTCGGCGATCGGAAGCGCCATCCAGGCGTTGCCGAGGAGACCGCCGCGCGAGAGTCGCCAGAAGGTCAGCCCGTCCGGCGGGACGAGGAGCCGGTTGCTCAGTTGGGCGATGCCCATCACGTCCGGCGCCAGTGCCTCCGGGCGCCCGAACCCCCATCCCGGCGACGAAATCTCGTGGCTGTACCCGTCGGGCGTGCCGTTGATCCGATACTTCGGGATGGCGCTGGAGAACTGCGTGCTGGCCCAGTAGCCCAGGCCGCCTTCGATCGTCTGGAACACGTCACGGTAGAACGGTCCGCGCTCCGGCCAGTTGTCCCGCGCGACCGTGCCCGGCGGGCAGAGTGGCTTGTCGAAGTCCGCGTTGTCCGGGATGATCCAGGTCGATGGCAGGCCGATCTGGAAACCGGCGAGCGGCCGGTCCAGGAGCGGCCAGATGCCGACGTAGAATGAGACGCCCGCGCGGTACGCGTCGGGGGGCCTCGACAGGCTGAAGGAGATGTAGCCGTTCAATCCGCCGGATTTCTGCGGCAGCTTCGCGACCTCCGTGGGCGGCTGCTGCGCACCGGCCAGAGCGGCAGGAGTTAGCAGCGCGGCAATCGCCAGGCAGCGGGCAAGCCAACTGTGTGCCTCGATGCGCATTTCGAGCGTCCTCTCTGCGTTCGTTCGCCAATTCCGAGCCCAATTCTGGTTTCGCCCCGTGCCCCGACTCTGGGGACTTATGCTACGTGACTATGTCTGCCGGCCGGCGCTGGTAGGGCGGCGTTGCGTGCGGCTGCCACACCTGGAGCCTCCGCGAAGTGTCGGCCCACTCGCTCCGGTCTCGCCGGGCCAGCCATGCGGGCGGCCCCAGGATACGGGCGCACATTGGGGCGGCGGGTCAGTACGTGCGGATGCCGCGGTTTAGCGAGTTATCCCAGCGATGCGCCTGCAGGAACGCGATGGCGGCGTCCATGCCGGTGGCCGTTCGGTGGCGCAGGAGGATTTCGACTCCGATGCCGCCGACGTAGCCACACGGGTCGTCGAGCGCGGCGATCGCGGTTTCGATGACCGCGGACGACGGCGCCGGAACGCGCAGTAGCGCCATGATCGCGTTGAAACGGACCTGGTTCTCGCCGGTCCAGCGGCGGTAGAGCGGCTCCTGCCAGACAGGATCGCTCTCGAACAGGAGCCGGCGGATTTCCGGCAGCGCCTCGTGGGCCGCCTGCATCTGCCCGATCGCGTCCAGCGCGGTCCGGACGACCGCGTGCGACCGACTCCGGAGCTTCCGGATGACCGTCGGGACGGCGGCGGCCTCCGACCGGCCGATCTCGCCCAGGGCGAAGAGCGCGTTGATCTGGACCCAATCCGATGGCGCGTCCAGCAGCTCGACGAGCGCCGGGACGGCAGGCGCGCCCATCGCGGCGAGCGCGTAGGCTGCATTCTCCATCACGACGGCCGATTCCGCCCATCGGCTCTCCATGCGCCCCGCCAGATCGGCGCAGAGCGCGACGGCCGCGCGACCGCGCATGGCCGCCAGGCGATAGATCGCGTCCAGGCGCGCATCGGAGCCGGCATCCCACCCGGCGATGAGATCCTCCGGGGCGCGGCCGTCATCCTCCCGCAGAGGAGCTTCCGCCCGACCGCACATCCATTGCCAGACATAGCGCCAGACTGCCTTCGGCCAGCCCTCGCTCCACGCGCCGCTATGGTCCGCGCCAGCTGGCGATGCGGCGCCGGCGCTCCATTCGTCGCCGCGGCAGTCCCAGGAGGGCGCGGCCGGCTCCTCGACGCGCGCGAAGACGAATTTGGCCATGTGGCGCGTCCGGTCTCCTAGATTCATGGAGCCCCCGTGCGCGATGTCGAAGTGGACGAGGACGCATGTCCCCGCCGGCCCCGGCGCCTGGAAACCGCGAGCCCGGTCCGCATCTGAGATCGATGCGTTATACTGGCTAGCGGGGATGAGCTGCGTCGGTCCCATCTCCGGCGGAGTGTCCTGCGGGTAGTAAAGGATCATGGCGTAGCGCGGCAGGTGGTGGCGCGGGCGCGAGAGCGGGCTGTGGCTGTCCTGGTGCCATCCGACGAAGCTTGCGGAGCCCTGGCCCACCTTCAGATCGCCGTCCACGCGCTCGGCCGGCTCGATATTGTGGACGAACCGGTGCGGGTGAAGCACGTAGTCTCTGCCGAGGACGCTGGTGAGCGCGCCGCGGACGACGGGGCTATCCAAGACCTGCCGCATTTCCGGCACGGCCGGCAGGATATTGTTGCCGGGATTGCCCTCCTCGTGGAGGATCCATTGGAGCTTATCGTAGATCCTGGCGTGCACATCCGGCGGGAGGCCGCAGTCCAGCACGAGATAGCCGTGCGCGATAAACTGGCGGACCTGGTTGTCGGTGAGCAGGTTTGAGGCCATTCAGTGTGCTGCCACTTGCGCTACAAGTTCTTCTCTTCCGCCACTCAGTTCCGGAGCGCCGACGGCGGTATCGGCTGCAGATCGAAGCCGGGGCCGCTCCAGCGCACCGTGAGCGACGGCTCGCCCGCCCCGCGATGGACGTACGTGAGGCGAAGCGGATGCAGGCCCCGCTGGAGCCGGATCGTTTCGCGCACCTCCGTGCCGGACCGGTAGCCGAAATCTGCGTCGATTACGGTCGCGCCGTGGATTCGCAGCTCGGCGCCGGTGTCGGCCGCCAGTGCGAAGGTGTACTCGCCATCGGCGGGCGCTTCCACAAGGCAGGCGAACTCGACGGCGAACGGCCTTCCCTTCGGCTCGGCGGGAACAGCCAGTGTCCTGGCGCTGCCCGTCCGTCCGGTGACGGTGGGATCGATCTGCGGCACCCAGGGAAAGCTGCCCTCCACCAGCCTGTAGCTGAGACCGCCAACCGAGTCGCTCGCACGCACGCTCGGCACAAGCTCGGCGTCGTAGGGCCGAGTGACTCCGCCGCCCGGTCGCCGCACCTGCAGCGAGACCTCGTGCAGCTCGCGCTGAAGTCCGGCGTACTTCGGATCGCCGGCCAGGTCGTGAGCCTCCTTCGGGTCCTTCACCACGTCGTAGATTTCGAAGTCGTCCGACTGGCGTTGGATATCGTAGCGAACGCCCAGATGGTCGCCGATCCGCAGCGCCTGCATCTGGCGCCGCAGCCGGCCACGATGCGCCGGCTCGAACTGAGCGAACTTGGGAGTCCGGCCCTGCTCGAAGTATTCGATGTAGACTAGCGGGCGGCCCTGCCTGCCCTTGCCCGTAAGTGCCGGCAAGAGCGACACGCCGTCCGTCCGCGCGGGCGGTGTAACGCCGGCCGCCTCGGCGAACGTCGGCATCCAGTCCGGGCTGGACGAGGGCAGCGCGCTCACCTTCCCGGCCGCGACGTGGCCAGGCCACCGGACGATCGTCGGCACGCGCAGTCCGCCCTCCCACAGGTCCCGCTTAATGCCGTCGAACGGGCCGTAGCTGCCGAAGAAGGTGGGCGCGTAGGGCTCCTTCAGGTAGGACTCGATGCTCGGCCCGTTGTCGGAGGTGAATACGACAAGCGTATTGTCGTCGATCTTAAGGTCCTTCAGGAGCTGGAAGATGTCGCCGATGCCGTCGTCGATGCGGCGGACGCAGGTGGCATATCGCTTATAGACGTCCGGCCACGGCTTTTCGGGCGTCGCAGGATTGAGGCCGTCGTCCCTGGTGGCGTTCGCGTAGTCGGTATGGTAGTAGGAGTCGATCGCACCGTGCGCCGTGTTGATCATTTCGCCCGGCCGGCCGAGCCACTGCAGGCCGCCGTGCAGCCCGCCGCCCGCCGGGTAGGGGCCTGTCGGCAGCTCCAGAACGGCGTGCGGCGTGTCGTAGGCCAGGTACATGAAGAAGGGCTGGGCCGGGTGCGCGGCCCGGTGGTCCACGATCCATTTCTTGGCGCGCGCGGTCCAGAGGTCGGCCGTGTAGCACTTGTCCAGACCGGCGGAGACCTCCGTGCGGTTGTCCCACACCTGCTTGGCACCGCGGTAGAGGCCCTCTTTCGGGTAGTGCTCGTGGCCGTCCGAGTGGCGCATGTAGCCGTAGTAACTGTCGAAGCCACGTTTGAGCGGGTGCGCCGGCCAGTCCGGTTCGTGGGCGGTCTCGCCCTGCAGGCCGTACTTGCCGATTGCGGCGGTCGCGTAGCCGGCGCCCTTGAGCACCGTCGCGAGCGTGTGGTTGTCCTCCAGCGCCTTGTCGAACTGGTTGTCGCGCACGTTCGCGTGGCCCTGGTGGACGCCGGTGAGCAGCGAAGCGCGGGAGGGCGCGCAGACAGATGCCGGGCAGTAGTGGTCCGTGAGCCGCATTCCCTCCGCGGCCATCCGGTCCAGATTGGGGGTGCTGTGCCACGGCTCAGAGCGCTTGCCGGCGGCCCTGCGGCTGTTTTGCCAGAAGACGCCGACATCGCCGTAGCCCAGATCGTCGGTGAGGATAAAGAGGATGTTCGGCCGCGGAGCGGGCCTGGCCTGCGGTGAGGCGGCTGTGATTGTGAGGGCGAAGAGCAGTGCGGCAATGAAGAGGGTGTGCGTGTTCATTGGTTGTGTTTCGTTGAGCTATACCCGTGCCGGCCGGCCGGCGAATGAATTCGCGCCTGTCAAAACGATCGTCCGCCTGCGCCGACACCAGCGCCGGCATCACGCGATCAATACAACGGAGAAAGCCTGCGGACCTGTCGCCGTAGGGCGACTACTGTTTTGTCAGCCGTGACTTCAGTCGCCAGGCGCGACCCGCAAGAGCGGACTACTAATCACCGTTCGTCTCGCGGCAGCGATTGTCCTACGATCGGATATCGCTCGCGGCTGGCGCACAAGTGGCCGCTCGTACGTCCAACGGTCATTTTGCACGGTATAATGGCCGCGAGGAAAATACGATGACCATCACAGTGGAACTTTCTGAGAAACTGAGCGTGCAATTGCGCCGCGTCTCCGAAGAGATCGGCAGTCCGGTGGAGGAGCTCGTCTAGCGCGGAATTGAGGCGCAAGTATTGCGGCCATACCGTCCGGCGCCCATGCCTGCAAGCGGCGGCGTCGCGAATCTGACGCGGTACGCCGGGTGCATCGACTCCGGCTCGGAACACTCCGGCGAAAACTCCGAGATCGTCCGAGACCTCGTCGCATCATACTTCGGCCACGGAGAGGAATAGCATTGCTACTCAGTACCTCCGGGCTCTTGTGTCTGCTTGACCGTCGGGATACCAGGCAAATCGAGGCGGCCACCCTATTCGGCGCAGGGCAACTACGTTGTGCGCACGACTACGTAATCGCGTAGATGGTTGCGCTCGCACACGTATGAAACCTACCGCGGGGCGCCATCTTGGATTTCTGCCGTGATCTCGCCAGAGATCCGCTAGTGCAGTTCACGTGGATCGTCCCGGACCTTCACGACGCTGGCGTCGAACTGCTTCGGTCGCGCCCAGACAAGTCATGGCCCCTTTGCGATGCGATCAGCTTTGTGTTGATGGGCCGCCGCAATATACGCGAAGCGTTGACGGCTGACCGCCAGTTCGAGCAGGCGGGATACGAGCAACTGCTCCAATCCGGGCCCCACGGTCAGCACGATACAATCATCCGCACCGACGGCGGCTCCCGGCTGGCGCGGTCGGTGAATGGCGTCCGTCCGCCGCCGCACCGCCTATCGTTTGGCGACGCGTCCCGGCTCGGAGCGCTCCCTGGCTGCGAGCCGCCCACTCTACCGACATACGGCGTCCGGTCCTCGCGCCCTCACTTCACGTTTGAAACGTCGTAGGCCCACTTCGGGCCGCTGGCGGTGGCCATGACCAGCTTCTTCAGCGATGCGTTTTGCGGGACGATGAAGAAGATGCGGAACTTGTACTCATCGCCG
>Ga0070735_10003476_pt1 | contig 13786 bp, 10 predicted proteins | sample Coa_R1_FD_66443 | JGI IMG/M metagenome (GOLD analysis project Ga0070735, IMG submission 66443) | Surface soil microbial communities from Centralia Pennsylvania, which are recovering from an underground coalmine fire - Coalmine... | ecosystem: Environmental > Terrestrial > Soil > Unclassified ...
TTACGAATCGGCTGCTCTACCAACTGAGCTACGTCGGCTTGTGCCGATAAGGGTCAGTTTAGCATGTACGCAGATGTCGATATTCATCGCCTCCTGCGACCTTTTCGGCGCGCACGAATCCGCAACTTCAGCTTGCAACAATGTGGTTCATGAAAAAATCACCAAGACTTGTAAACCACGGGAGCTTTACGGCGTCCCAGCAATTCGGAAGCACAAACTCCAAGGATCACCATCGAGATCAAATGATTTCTTGCCGATGGGTTATTGATGACCAGACTCAGTGTGGGCTCAAATAAAAAGATCTCGAAGACCAGAGCCGCGCAGACTGTTCCGATGATTCCGGCAAGGTGACCAAAACGCAACGCTACGTACAAAATTACCAGCAGGAATAAAAGCGGAACCAAGGGCCGATAATCGCTGCCGGCGAAAACTGGAATCAGGCATCCGGCTGCCGCTGTACAGGACGCCGCGCCCACAGAGGACCGCAGCCATCCCATCGCATGGAGATAATAGCGCCAGCTCGCCTCCGAATCGATCTTCGCGTCTGCTTGAGCTTGCTTTTTACGAATCCACGATTGAAGTAAATCGGCACACAGGCACAGACACAAAAAAAAACGTCCCACGAAACCGGTAAAAGGAACGTCGAATCGATACGTTGACGCCGAGTGCGTACTGGGGTGGGTTACTGGGCTAACTTCGATGGTAGGGTTTTGAGAGATTGAAGCGGGCGTTTTACTTACCAAAGCCTTATCAGGCTCGGGGACTTCGACGGCCATACTGGTAAATCCTCGGACGATTTTTTCCAGCAGTTCTTCGATGCAGCCATTCGCGCGAGAGATGCAGGGCAGCAATCCAGATAATGGCTTTTGCACTGAATGTAAGCTGCTGCCCCGAAACCCTCGTCGCTTAAGGCTTTCGCCTTAAAACAATGCACTTCTCACTGTATGTTTTAAGCTTTTTCCCTTTATCGTGAGTTGATGCCTCAATAGACTCCTTTCAACTCAGCTGCTAAGCCAGGCAGCGACAAATAAAGCTGGAGATTTTGTAATGAGATTTGGGAAATTCTTTGCTGTTGTGTGCCTGTTCCTTTCGCTTACGCTTTCTTCGTTTGCAGCCACGAAAACCGTTTACGACCTGCAGTCCAAAAAAGGCTGGTCTGGTTATGCATTACTGCCACCAAGTTGGGGCATCTGTTCGAGCTGCAGCTCTACCGGAGATCGGCTGAGTTGGGGTTGGGTCCCCAAGGTAAGTTCCCCCTCAATGGATGGCATTTCAACAAAGTCAATTTATGGTGGCGGTTCAACCCAATGGGGCGACGTGCTCTGGAACAATCACCTCATCGGGTCTTTCTCTTCGCTGGGTCTGCCTGATTACACTCACACCCTCACCGCATCGCTTCACAGTTTCACGTACGATGTGTATTTCTGGATTGCCAAAGCGGACAATGCGCAGGCGCTGGAATTCGATATCAACCAGTTCACCGGCGGCAAGTCATTCATCTGGGGCCACGAATGCCGCGTTGCCGGCGGCCACCAATGGGACATTTATGACAACATCAATCACAAATGGGTACCGACCGGCGTAGCCTGCAATCCGGTGAGCGGCGCCTGGAATCATTTGATCATTCAGGTGCAGCGTACGACCGGCGGTCGATTGTTGTTCAAATCGATCACGCTGAATGGAAAAACCGCCACCCTGAACATTTACAAATATCCCACGTCAACTTCGTGGCACGGAGTGACTATCAATTACCAGCTTGATGGCAACCGCTACGGAACTCCTTACAATGTCTATCTGGATAAGCTGAAGTTCACCATGCAGTGATTGCTGGAAAACCGCGGAATGAGAAGAGCCGTCCCTGAACGGACGGCTTTTTTCTGCAACAAAGTTACAACAACTTAGAATGCGACCGCTAGCCTTGCTGTTTTGCCGGAGGCAGAGTAACCAGCGGGGCGACGGTCCTTCCGGCAGCTTTCACCGCCCGCCGATTCGCCACGATAGCGGTGATCATAAGCGCAGTAAAACTAACCGCGACCATGACGGCTGCAGGCCAGCCGGTGAGCATTGGTTTGTTTCCCATCACTGTAAGCGCAAAAAATACGCACAACAGGTGAATACAGAAAACCGGCAGCGAAGCCTGTCCCAGCATTACCAGGGGCCTGACTGCCAGAGCTTTTAATTGGGAACGAAAACGAATAGCGATGGCCGCGACTGCCGTAAAGTCCACGATTCGGGCACCACCGAATTCCCATTTATCAAACAATGGAGCGAATTTTCCAAAATCGAGATCGGTTGTCAATTGCACATAGCGCAGCGTGATGAAGCCTATTGCGATCACAGCTGCCGGAACTAGTACGGCCCGCTTCTTTGCCCAGCGGTCGAAATGCAAATCATTGTTGGCCCAGTGCACCCCTAGCCACAAGCCGACCAACCACCACAATTGCCAGGCCCACAGGTCGAACGCCCCCATTTCGTTCAAAGGGACCCGCAGTCCGAAGGCATGCGTCAGCCAGTTGTAAACCACGTTCTTGAGGCCAAATTGCGCGAATAGCCAGAATCCAACTCCGAGGGTCAAGGTGTATTTCCATCCCCATCGCATTCCCAGCAATACCGCAAAAGGAGTCAACGAAAGAAAGATGATGTAAATGGGCAGAATGTCGAGCAAGGGTGGCCGGTAAAACATGACCGCTGCGTCGATGAAGGCTCGATGGCGGCCAACCGTAAAAAAATAGTTAAGCAGATTGTGTACCGCCGGCCGGTTGCCCCGCGCGGCAATTGGCGCTTCAATCACGAAAGCTGCGCCTAGCAACAACAACTGGTATCCATACAAGCGCGCCGCACGCAACCACACATTGCGGCACATTTCCGCGGTACCTGCGCGCTGCACCACCCGGCAGCATATCCTGCCCGTAAAAAGCGCCGACATGAAGATGAACCCTTCGGTGGCAGCAAAATACCCTACGGGTTGATTAAGGTAAATGCTGAGGACCGTGGGAAGGTGCGTGCAGGTCATCCACACCAGCATGAGCCCGCGCAGGGCGTCCAGTTCCTCGATTCGGTTCTTCATTGTTGTTGCCCGCTGCACGTAAATCGCCCTCGCACCGCAAATACTCGCACGTCAATAAGCGCCTTCCCTGTGCGTCAGCGCTGCTGCATCTGTGCCAAAACATTAGATGCTGAGGGAAGCTTTTTTCTTCAGGGTTGCTCGATTGCGAGGAAACAAAATGGAAAGCACATGCGGCACTGCCGGCTAGCAGTCCGCATGATGCTCAAAATAAGAAAGTTTACACGGATATTTGAAGGAACCATCTCTAAGGAATGTCACACCACAAATCTTTACAACCGCCCAAACTTCTTTACCGCTTCTTCAATGGACTTGAGTTTTTCGATGTACGCGTACATCGAATGTTCTTTGAAATCCATGTCTTGTGCGGTGGTTAGTACCTCGGAGGCTTTCGCTCGTGGCACAATCGCCACCCCGTCAGAATCGGCGACAACTATGTCTCCGGGGTTCACCAGGACTCCGTCGCAAGTCACAGGAACATTTGCTCCATCAAAACGATAGTGCCCAACCGAGGTTGAAGGAACATTGCCCAGTGCGAAAACTGGAAAACCAATTTTCTTCAGGTATGCGGTATCGCGCACTCCCCCATCGATTACTGCGCCGGAAAAATTCCTGGCCAGCATTGCAGTTCCCATTAGTCCGCCCATGCCGGCGATGTCGTCGCCATCTTCGACGACCATCACGTACACCGAATTGGGCGCGCCCTGATCGATGGCTGCGAGCATTCCATCGAGTGCATGCGGGTCTTTGTTCTCTTCTTTCTTCAACTTCACTGTAAGCGCGAAGCCGGCGAACTTCGATGTGAAGATCGGCTGCATGCGGTGCGAGAGATACATTCGCTGCCCAGTCACCTTTTCCATAGCGTCAGAGACAGAGGCAACTTCCGTATGGCGATACCCGTCGAGCAGCGCGGCGTCGGAGGTAACATCTGCGGGGCGGGAGAATGCGGGAGTAATAGAAAGGGCCGCAAGCAGTCCAAGCATCGCCGCCGCCGTGATAAAAATGGCTAGCCGAAGTCGTGCGGCGCCAGGCAAAATTGCTTTCATTTCATCTCCTTCGAAGTCAGGTAAAATTTCACGATCTAAGGCTGTGTCGGGCGGTGCGGCAGCGCGTTCGAGCGGTCAATCACCCATTGTGGAAAGACCGGAGTATTCTGGGGGATATGACCACGCGTGATCGCCCAGTGATCAATCCAACTGGTGCCCTCTTCGCCTACGTATTCGTCAGGCAAGCTGTAAGCGGAATCACTAAGCGCATCTTGTAGAGTAATGAATTTGTAACCGCGTTTTCGGAGCAGGTCCAACAATTCCGCGACATGATCCGCCTCCAGCCAATTCCCATGCAGGAGCAGGATTTGCCTAGGTTCGTATCCGATCAAATCTTTTGAGAACTTTTCGTAATAGTCGAAGACCTGGTTGGTGTACTCGTGATACGAATCGACAAGTTTTTGCTCGAGCGCCATGTCTCCGCGGCGCCGTGCGTCTTCGTAAACCCCGGCATACATCCAATCCCATGCGTCCATGGTAATCGGTGCAATACGGTAGCCGCGCTCGACCAGAAACGCTTCTGCCTCGCGGCGGGTTTCGAGGTCACGTCCGGTATCGAGATAAGGATGGCGGAAGTAACGCAACTGCATATTGTGTTGTGCCAGCAGCATCCGGGTCACGGTCTCGCCACGAACGATCTCCTCTTCCCAAGCCTTCAATCCAACGCGATTCAGAGACGCGTGACTGAAAGTGTGATTCCCAAGTTCAAAGCCATATTCCGGCCACATGCTGAGCGCCTTGATGCGGTCATCGACTTCGCCAAACTTGTACAGCTTGCGCTCGTTCACAAAACCCACCGCCGGAACCTTCTGGTCGCGCAAAGTTCCCAGCAGCTTGCTTGTCATCTCAATGATTTCGGCGCCAGTCATGTTGTTAGCGCCAGCCGCCGGAAGATCATCGAAAGTCAGCGCAATCTGACGCTGCGGGGCGTTTTGACCATAGAGAGTCAAGCTCGCCGCAATTAACAATGCCGCCAGAATTAAATAAGCTTTTACCAGTCTCTTCATTAAGGCTGCTCCCTGAAACTATGGATTGAGTGCGGGCACTTTACCCCGCAGCACCGTGACCGAAGCTTTAGGCAATGTAAATGTGCTTTTCGAATTCGCGCTGACCGTGCGCGCCACAATCGGCCCATCCGGATCTGCGCGGCTGTTCGGGCCATCATTGACCCAGACATACTGCTCGCTGCCAAAAGTCGCAATTGTTACATCGCCATCGAATGATGCGTCTTCGCGGCCTGCGCCGAATACAACGCGAATGGAATGTGACTTTTCCTCGTCGCGATTGACCAGCATCAGCGACCAATTGCCGTCGGGACGACGCACCACATACGAAGTCACGAGCGCGTTACCGTCACTATCCTTGATGTCAGCCGACGACGGAAACATGTGATGGACGCCAGAGCGGTGCTGCACCCATTCGCGGTTAATCATTTGTGCGGCGAAGTAAGGTGACGTGTAGCCTTTAATGTTGTAGCGTTCGTCGGCCACAAAATTCGACCACGAGGCCCAGCCTTCGCAGGTGTTGTGAATGTCCTGGGGCTGGATCGGCGAGTGATAGAAGGCTGCCCCGCCGCCTTCGAAGAAAGATCCGACATTGTCCGCCAGCCAGAGCGCCGCAAAGATCGTGGTCATAGGACCCGTAAGCTGCGCTGCGAGATGGTTCTCCGTTACCATTAATGGCACGTTCTTCGGGACGCCGTCATCGCGCCAAACCTGGAGAATATGTTTCATCAGGCCCGGCTCGGTGTACAACGTCTTCCAGGTGATCTCGCAAGGCTCAAAGGGATAATGCTCGAAAGATACGAACGCCAGATCATCCAGATGATGATGTGATTTGAGGTAGTCCACGAAGCGGCCCATCCAAGAAATTTTCCCGGCCGCATCCGGCCAAAGGGTTATGTCTTCGTTGACGCCTTCAAACACCGGGCCGCCGAGTTTGAGTTTGGGATCGACTTTGTGGAGTACCGTCGCCCACTGAATGTAGAGCGCGCCGTAATCCTCGGGCATTGCGTGTTTGCCATCCGGCTCCTCGCCCATTTCAACGTAACCCAGGTTGTAGCCGCGTTTTTCGATGTAGGCAATCTGAGCCGCCGCATCCTCAGGTGTGCCGTACAGCATGGTGACCGGAACCATTGCCGGCAAGTTATTGGTGAGGCCGCTGGTGAAAAGCAGATCGAATCCGGTGTGCTGGTAACTGCCGCTGTCATTCACGTCTTCGGCGGAATGCCAGGGATCGATGGAGGAGACGCAATATGTGGTTAGCTTTTCAGTCGGGGCTTTCGAGACTTCAACAAATCGACCGCCATCGATCGTTCCGGCCTGGATTTGCTGGATTGCATAGCCCACGCAGTTGCGAACATCCTCCGGCCCATGCTCGTCGCAGGTGTTGGAAGATTCCGTCATCAGCACGCGAAGATAGCGCGTGGACACTGGGCCGTCACTGAGCTTTAACGTGACTGTGCCGCCTTTCGCGGCGTTCAGTGCGCCTGAGCGGAAGACCTTCCACTCACCTTTTGGGCCGGCATCGAAATTTAAAGCCTCAGTACCCGCCCAATATTCGACCTGATATTTCGTAGCGTAAGGATTCGCCCACTGTATGCGAATCGCGCTTACTGGCTTCTCGGCCTGCAGATCAACCACTACCCACTGCGGATGCAGCGTATCGCTCTCGCCGGTGAACTTGCTGGTAAGGTATGGATTGCTCTTCCAATAAGTCAGGTCCGGCCCTTCCATCGGACGGTCGCCGCTGGTCGCAAAGCCGCGATGGGGCAAGGCATACGCCAGAATCGACCGGATCGGGTCCTCCAATTCCGTGCTGCCGGTGAAATATCCGCTCTGATGTGCAGCATCGCTCCACGTTCCGTTCGCATTCCAATGCCACGCCGCCATGCGCAGCTCGGTGTTATTGCGGTAGGTCAGAGGGCCCCAGCCGGCGGAAAGTGACTCCTGAATAATGTGCGGAGTAAAAACTTTATCGATGTCGTAACGGGAGAGGACATCAATCGAACTGCCTAGTGCGCTGTCGGGATCGAATGAATTAATTACGTGATCCGGATTTGCGTCGACGCGAACCGTTCCGATTATCTGCGCGGGGGAGTCGATTCCTGATTGCGCGAAGACGTTGTTGATCTGCGCCACAAAGCTGTAAACCAAGAATGCAATCGTTCCGGCCTTAGTCATTCGATCCTCAAGCTCTCTGATTTTTCTCGCTGCCTGGCGATAATAATTCGTGTTCACCAATTTCTCGCAAATCGGCTGGAAGCATCGATGCAGAACTCTTATCCAGATATACAGTCGCATTCGGATGCATGCGCAAAATTGACGATGGCGCCATGGGGCTGATCTCGCCTGCAAAGCAGGCCTGGATTGCGTACGCTTTTCGTTGGTCCGGCACGACTGCGAGAATTTCTTTGGCCTTCAACACTTGCCGAACGGACATCGACAGTGCGCGCTTCGGCACTTGCGAGATGTCCGCGAACCAGGCTTCGCCAACCTGTTGCTGGCGGCAGGCTTCGTCGAGATCAACCACGATGTAAGGATCTTCCACTTCAAAGTTCGCGGGCGGATCGTTGAATGCAACGTGACCGTTCTCACCGATGCCGAGAAATTCAATATCCACCGGAGATGAGGCCAGTTCTTTTCCGATGCGACGGGCAACTTCAGCTGGATTGTTGGCGTCTCCATCGAGCAAGTGATATTTGCGAATCTTCGTCTTCTGGATCAGTTGCTCCAGCAACATCTTTCGAAAGCTTCCGGGGTGCGTGACCGGCAGGCCGATGTATTCGTCGAGATGAAAAGCTTCGACTTTGGACCAATCGATTCCCGGCGCTTTCGTCAGAGCCTCGAGAAACTCGATCTGCGATGCCGCCGTGGCAGCGACAATTCGAGCGTGTCCTCGTTCGGCGATAGCTCTTCGAATTGCGTTGGCTGCTTGTCCGGCCGCAGCACGGCTGAGTGAACTCTTGTCGGGAAAAACTTTTAGCAGCATGCAGAATATGTCTCGTCCCAAAAACTTTCACTGCATCAGAGCCGCTCATTATACAGAAGGCAAAACAGGTCAGAGACGAAAATAATGATGGATTTTACGGTTATAAAACGATTTAATTAGCCGATGCAAAATCTGAAGCTTGTCCAGGTCTGGTTAGCGGTTGGCTGCTTTCTGTGTACATCTGCGGGAGCGCAAACTGTGCAGGTCGACATCACGCCTGCGCACGTGGTGAACACTTTCCGTCCTCTGTACGCGCTGGGATCGACGGTCGATCGCGTGCCCAGCAACGCGACTGATGTTTTCTTCCGGCCTGATCAGATCGCGCAAATTCAAAAAGCCGGATGGGGAGTGATCAGCTACCGCCAGAATACGGATTTGTTCGTACAAGCATGGCATTGGAATCCGAAAGGTAAATGGAGCGACCCCTCAGGCAAAGGCTATTTTGTCGGCGACGCAGCTCCTACGCGCGAGATGATCCGCCATTCCTATGGCTACTCCCTGCCTCATCGTGGCTTCACCCGTAATGGCGGTACGGAATTCGACGGCTTTTCGCGATTAGATGATGGCGATCTCAACACGTATTGGAAGAGCAATCCTTATCTCACCAGCAAGTTCACTGGCGAAGACGATTCGCTGCATCCGCAATGGGTGGTGATCAACCTTGAAAAGCCCGAGCAAGTAAAAGCAATTCGGATCGCCTGGGGCGAGCCGTACGCACGCGTGTATCAGGTCCAGTATTGGGTTGGCGACGGCGATGCCATGGACGAGCAAGACAAAGGTGCGTGGAAAACGTTCGCATCAGGAGAAAAATCCGACGGAAAAGGTGGAACGGAAACCATCGCGCTCGACCCGTCCGGCGTGGCCACAAAATATGTTCGCGTTCTTATGACGCAGTCTTCGAGTACTTGCGACACTCACGGTTCGAGCGATCCTCGCAACTGCGTGGGTTATGCCATCCGCGAACTATATCTGGGCGCCAATGACGGAGATTTTTCTGATTTGTTGCACCACTCTGCTGATCAAAAACAGACGCTGACCTACTGTTCCTCGGTCGATCCCTGGCATGCGCCTTCCGATTTGTACGTTGCGCCCGACCGTATGGAATCAGGCGACCAGCCTGGCTTTGATCTGTTCTTCAAAAGCGGAATCACGCGCGGCCTTCCGGCAATAATTCCCATTGCCATGCTGTACAGCACTCCGGAAGATGGCGCGGCGCAGATGTCCTACATTAAAAAGCGTGGCTACCCGGTTTCAAAGATCGAGATGGGCGAAGAGCCTGACGGCCAGTACATGCTGCCCGAAGATTATGCCGCGCTTTATTTGCAATTCGCTACCGCGCTGCATCGTGTCGATCCCAACTTCAAACTTGGCGGCCCAGTTTTTGAAGGAGTGACCGAAGACATTAAGTCCTGGCCGGATGCGCAGAGCCGAACTTCCTGGCTGGGAAGATTTCTTGATTATTTAAAAGCGCACAATCGAATTCAAGATCTCGCGTTCATGTCGTTCGAACATTATCCCTACGATGGATGCGAGACCCCGTGGAAAAATTTGTATCAGGAACCGGAACTGATCACCCACATCATGAAAGTGTGGCGCGACGATGGATTACCGGCTGGAACTCCCCTGCTTGATACTGAAACGAACGATCATGGAGGCGAAGCCGCGGTCGATATTTTTGGCGCGTTATGGCTGGCTGATTCGTTCGGCGGATTTCTTAGCGCAGGCGGGGAGTCCACGCACTACTATCATGACTTGCCCTATTCGCCGCCGCATCCGGCTTGCGCCAACAGCTGGGGCACTTACCACATGTTTATGGTGGACGATCATTACCAGATCAAGCAGCGCACTTCGCAATTTTTTGCGGCGCAGATGCTTACACAGGAGTGGGCTCAGCCCGGAGATGCTGAGCACCGGCAATTCCTGGCTTCCAGCGATATAAAAGATTCGGACGGAAACGTGCTGGTCACAGCTTACGCGCTGCAACGCCCGGACGGTCAGTGGTCGCTCATGCTCATAAACAAAGACCATGACAACGCGCATGCGGTCAACATTTCGTTTCGTAATGGCGACGCAAAGCCGCAATCATTCGCTGGCACGGTCGCCGTGATCACATTCGGCAAGGCGCAATATCAATGGCATCCGGACAGAAAACGTGGGCACGCTGATCCCGACAATCCGCCCGTGCATTCCACGATTTCGGCGGACGAGAACACGCAATACACTTTGCCGGCTGCGTCGCTGACTGTGTTGCGCGGAAAGCTCTCAGCCAAATAACGCTACTACGCCGAATGCGATCTCAGAACCCGAACCAGTTGATCGGCAATGATTTGGTCTTCTCCCGGTTGCAGCATGAACGAATTCATCGCCAGCCCAGGTCGGCCTTCGCCGCCGCCGATAACCACCGACGGTTGCCCGCTGCGCAGCAGTTGCGAAGCTTGTTTTGGCGTCAGCGGGATTCGCTGGTCCCATGTTATCTGCATATGCGGAACATGATTCGCGATGTCGGGTATAAAAAACGAAGTGCTCACGCCGGGAATCTTCGTGATTTGCGCGGAGATATTTTCCAGCTGCTGCTGCCACTCTCGCGCCAATGCATCGTGGTCTTCGCTTAAATAAATCTCCAGCGCTTTCACCATTCCGACGATTTCTTCCTTGCCAACTTTTTGGCTACGACCCAACGTATCCTCGTTCGGACTGTTATTGAGTAATGCGTAATGCACCAGGTCTTCGCGCCCGATCAGCATTCCTGCGCATTGCGGGCCCCGCATCGCTTTGCCACCGCTGAACGTAATCAGGTCGTACCCCATATTCGCGTAATCCCACAGATGTGATACCGGCGGCGTGTCAGCCGCGGCATCGTTCATGCACGGCACATTAAACTGTTTAGCCAGCTTCGGCCATTCGTCCACCTTGATTTGACCTGCGGCATTGGCGAAGTTGCTAAAGTGCATCATGGCCGTGCGATCGCTTACTGCCCGTCGCAACTGCTCGTGCGTTTCGACCTCAATGAGTTTTATCCCGGTTGTCCGCAACTGGTGATCGAACGGATTGCGATGAGATTTCTGAATGATGACCTCAGACTTCATCCCGGTGAGATCAGGCAATTGCTTGATTAAACTTTCGTTGTCGCCAGTCAGAATTCCCGCCAGGCCTGACTGAATTGCGGCCGCCGCGCCCGAAGTCACAAGAACGCTGTAGCCCTGCGGCAATTTAAGCATTTGCGAGATGCGCTTGCCGGCAGCCACTTCGAGTTCAGTAATGCTGACGAAGTGCCGCGCGGCTTGCGCCATCACCGCTTCGACTTCGGGCCGAATCAGCGAGCCGCCGAGCGTAGTCATGGTTCCTTCGCCATTAATGACCGTAGTGACGCCGAGTTCCTGGTAAGGATTTCCCGACTCACCGAAGCCGGTAATGGCGGGCGCAGTTTGCGCGGCAGCCGGCTTTGCTCCAAAAAGCTTTCCTGGCGCGGCAAGCGCTGTGGCTACCGCTCCCAAAATTCCCAGAAAACCGCGACGGCTCGAATTCAGATTCATTTTGATCTCCCGAATTTACTTTTTCGTTACTGCAGCAATGCAATTGATCTCAACCAGCGAATTTCCCGGAAGCGCTGCAACTGCGACTGTAGTGCGCGCAGGACCGCCGTGTGGAAAGTATGTTTTGAAGACATTGTTCATGCCATCGTAGTGTTCGATTTTCGTGAGAAACACGCTGAGTTGGAGCACGTCATCCATGGTGGAACCCGCGGCTTCGACCAATTTCTTGATCTTGTCCATGACTTTTGTGGTGTGCGCTCCGATTTCCCAGGACTCCGCCGGGCCGGTGTCGTGAGCGCCCTGGCCTGCAATGTAGGCCACTTCGTTGTGAATGACGATGGGCATGATGAAGGAAGTGCTCTCGTTAGGCTTGCCTTCCTCATTCAATTTCTTGACGCCCATGTCTTCGTGTTTCGACATTTTGGCTGATGAGTCTTTGGGAAGCATCGCCGCCAACCCCAGTGCTGACAATACCGGAGCCAATCGAGTGGCGAAATTTCTGCGGGTGAATGTATCTGAAATCATAAAGCTCCTTCCTCAAAATGAAATGAACTGCGTTCTTACTGCGCTAATGCAAAAGAAAAAATGTCGCTGCCCACAGCAATGGCAACGAACTGCTTGCCGCCAACTGCATAACTCATTGGCGAAGCGCTCATGTCCTGGCCGGTGTTGAAATGCCACAGGGGCTTGCCGTCAGCAGCATCGACGGCCTCCAACGATTGGGCATCGTCGCCGAAAAAGAGCAGTCCGCCGGCGGTGGTCATAGTTCCGCCCGTCGAGTGTGCGCCGCCGACCTGCGGATACTTCCACGCAAATGTCTCATCCGCAACGCTGAACGCCAGCAATATCTTTTGCGAATTCTGGCCAGGAATGTGCTTCACCCCGGTGGAATAAAACTCTTTTCCCGGAGTGAATTTCTGGGGTTCCTGGCCGGAAAAATAGTTTTGGCACTGTTCGAGCGCCATGAAGTAAAGCAAATGCGTTGATTCGTTATACGAGGGCGCGAACCAGTTGGTCGCTCCGGCATATCCGGGACACACCATCGCCCCTTCAGGGGTTGGCTTCACTTCTGTGCGGATGGGCCGGCCCTTATCGTCGACCCCGGTAGCCCAATTCAATTTCTCGACGAAGCGGGTCGCAGAGAGAAATTCTCCCGTGCTTCGATCGAGCATGTAAATAAATCCGTTGCGATTGGCCTCGATCAACAATTTTCGCGGTTGACCTTTGTAAGTTGCGTCGACGAGCACTGGGGTCTCGGTGGCATCGTAATCGAAAAGATCGTGCGGCGTAAATTGGAAGTGCCATTTCAAATTGCCCGTATCCGGATCGAGCGCCAGTACGCAGTCGGTGTATAAATCATCTCCCGGGCGAACGCTGCCTTCAAAATCCGGCGCAGGATTGCTGGTACCCCAGTACAACGTATTCAGTTGCGGATCGTAAGTACCCGGCATCCACGTGGTGCCTCCGCCGTGCAGATACAGATCTCCCGGCCAACTATCGGAACCCGGCTCGCCCGGAGCCGGAATCGTCCAGAATCGCCAGACCAATTTGCCGTTTTCCGCATCATACGCCGCTACAAAACCTCGTACGCCGTCGTCTCCGCCCGAAGTCCCAACGACAATTTTGTCCTTCACCACCAACGGGGCGCTAGTTGCGCCGTAGTTGCTGTTCCAATCGGCATATGGAACGTCCCAAATCAAATTTCCCGACCGGACATCAAGACAAAGCAAGTGGGCGTTATCGGTCATGCGGTATACGCGGTCGTGCCAAACGCCAACGCCGCGGCTCGTGTGCCGCGAAGCGTCATCAATCAATCCATCGGAGTTTGGACGAGTGTTGTGCCAAATCGTGCGGCCAGTTTTCGCGTCGAGCGCGAATGTGTCGTTGGCTGAGGTCACAAAAATGGTCCCGTTCACCACGACGGGCGTAACTTCCAAATGATCGGAATTCCGTGCATGAAACACCCAATCGGGTCGCAGTCGGCCGACATTTTGCACATTGATCTGCGCCAGCGGGCTGTAGCGCCGCCCCGAGTAGTCTCCGTTATAAGAAAGCCAATTCCCGCTCATCGGCGCCAGCATGTCCTGCGTGCTTACGTTTATGTGGCCCTGCACAGCATTGTCTTCCGAACGAGCAGCGCTCACCCAACACAA
>Ga0070735_10003477_pt1 | contig 13786 bp, 11 predicted proteins | sample Coa_R1_FD_66443 | JGI IMG/M metagenome (GOLD analysis project Ga0070735, IMG submission 66443) | Surface soil microbial communities from Centralia Pennsylvania, which are recovering from an underground coalmine fire - Coalmine... | ecosystem: Environmental > Terrestrial > Soil > Unclassified ...
AGAAGGAAGCGGTGCGTGTGCGAGCCGCCGCAGCTCTGTTGCGCCTCGAGTGGATCAGAACTCAGCCCAGGCCGGCACCCAAGAAGCAGGGCAAGAGGCCTTTATCCGCAGCACCTGTACATCCTGCAACAAAATGATACCCAAGGTTGCCTTTGCAACCCGAGCTAATAGCCAACCATTAAAGGCGACAGCCTCTATTGCGCGGGTTGATCGGATTACTGCCGCAGCCAGATCCCCTGTAGACTATGGCTCATGTTCATAAAGTACGTCTCGAGCTTCGCGAGGTTTGGACCGGCGAAGATGGGCAAGAGCACGCTAGTGCAGGGTGATTTTCTTTTCGCTGGCTTGAACTCCTTTGAGCCCGGCCAGGAGCACGCACCTCACGTGCACGAAGGCCAGGACAAACTCTACTTGATCTTGGAAGGGAGCGGGATAGTTCACGTTGGCGAGCATCATGAACTTCTGTCTGCTGGTGACGCCGCGTTCGCCCCCTCCGGCGTGGTTCACTCGATTCGCAATCCGGGGCCGCAGCGTCTAGTAGTCATGGCCGTGCTCGGCCCACCGCCACGCATGTAGAACGGTCCCGAAGACTCTCTCAAGGAAAAAACCCTCGCAACGGTTCCGTGCTTGATGTTCCCGCCGCACAGAGGTAATGTCCTCATGACGTAGCTACCGATAAGCGCCGCGCGATCATTGATTACTCAGTTCCATAAGCTCCTAGCCTCAAGTCTGCCGGCGCGGTCTCTCCCTGAGCAGCTCACAATCCTTGAACAGGTCGCTCTCATTGACCAGAACGCGTCGTCTCAGCCAAAAGACGCTAGCCATGCCGCAAGTGTAATCGCCTTGCTGCCACTCGATCGTGGATCCGGCTGGTATGACGGTATCAATTAGAAGTTTGCCGGCAAAGCGTTTTATCGGGACTTCGACTCGGTAGGCAGTGGAGTGACTTATGGGACCCATGCTATCCGAGCAGCAATCCGGTGACCGAAGCTAGCTTTCGAGAGTAAGCGTTACTACCGTAACGGGGTGCGCCTATAGATGTTCGGCTGGGTACCTGAGCGCTGGAATCCACAGAGAAGTTGGATCTTTTGGCGCAGCCTCGTTGGGGTGCACGCAGCACCCGATAAATTCGCTACCCCATGTATGCGTCCGGCCTGGATCTGTTAAGTACGATTATCGGAACGCCACGGGACCCGGTGAAGACAGTTTCCGTATGCGCCGTGAAACAGACCAATCCTGAAGCGGACCGCAACGTCGCGGGATTATGGCATGCTGCTATGAATGGACCCGAGAGGGAAAACGGTAATCGTCACAGGCTCCTCCGCGCGGCGCAGATTCGTTGCTCAGAAAGGTTCGGGACGCTGGTGATACACTCGACCTGTTGCGCTTCGTATACGCCCTGCTGCTTGTGATTGCGTTCGGCGCCGAAGGCGCGGAATCCGTAGGGAGTCAGGCTTGCGCCTCTTGTCACGCAGCCACCTATCGTAGCTTCATGCGAACGCAGATGGCTCAGAGGAGCGGCCGCGTGGGAACACAGGAGCCCAAGGAGCGATTCGACCGAGCTGAGTTTCGCGATTCGAGCGGCGTGTTCGTCTACACCGTGGGGCGCGACGGGAGCGGATACTACTTCGATTTCCGGAAACGGGTCTCGAAACAAACCCAGCAGGTGTTGCGGAAGGCACTAGAATTCAATCCGACGTTTCAACCCGCTAGGATCTCCTGAATCAGATCGTGAAATGATACAACGTGTGAGGTTCTCGAAGCTGCGGATAGCCATTGCCGTCGGGGTTGTCGGGGGCTGCCTGGCGGCGGGTTGGATCTACACTCGGATGCGGCCGCTCGCGTCATCCAACCCGCAAACGGCCAATCCACAAACCTCCGATCCACAAAATGCATACGTGGACGCTGCGGTCTGCGCGGACTGTCACGGGGACAAAACGGCCGGCTACAAAAAGACTGGCATGGGCCGGTCATTCACCCGCGTGCTTCCGGAAAACACGCCTAAACTCGGAAAGCCTTTCTATCACAAAGCGTCGGAGAGCTACTTCGCCATGATCGCCCGCGATGGCAAGCTATACCAACGGCGGTGGCAGATCGGATTCGACGGGAAGGAGACGAACGTCGACGAAAAACAGGCTGATTTCGCGGTGGGCTCGGGAAATCATTCCAAGACGTATCTACATCTCACCAGCCGCGGCACGCTTCAGGTCCTGCCATTGAGTTGGTACTCGGAAGAGGGCGGCTTTTGGGACATGAGTCCAGGGTATGATCAGCCGGACTTTCCGGGCTCGGTTCGCCCGGTGCACTACGAGTGCCTGTTCTGCCACAACGCTTATCCGAAGATCCCCCAACCGCTCGAACGCGTCGCGAACGCGGAAATGATCTATGCTGAACCCCTTCCGCTGGGCATCGATTGCCAGCGATGCCACGGACCTGGACAGCGGCACGTAGAACTCGCGTCGGCGGGCGGCAAGCCGGAACAAATCCGGGCCGCCATCGTCAACCCGAAGCGGCTGGATCCGGATCGGGAATTGGAGGTTTGCCTGCAATGCCACATGGAGACAACCAGTCTGAATCTGCCGCACTCGATCCGCCGCTTTGACAGATCGCCGTTTTCATACGTTCCAGGGCAGCCTTTGGGCGATTTCAGCGTGGAGTTCGACCGGACCGGAGGAATGAAGGATCGTTTTGAAATCGCGCACGGCGCGTACCGGCTGCGGCAATCGCAGTGTTATCTTCAGAGCGCGGGCAAACTACGCTGCACCACGTGCCACGATCCGCACGACATTCCGCGCGGACCAGCGGCAACCGCGCGCTATAACGGCGTTTGTGCAACGTGCCATGCGGATATGCTGCAGCGCGCCGTGGCTTCCGGCCCGCACGCCGCGGGCGCCGATTGCGTGGGCTGCCACATGCCGAAGCGGAGAACCGACGACGTGGTGCATGTGGTCATGACCGATCATTTGATTCAGCGGCACAAGCCGGCGGGAGATCTTTTGGCGTCGAAGGCGGAAGTCATCGAACCGCCGGCCGAATATCAAACCGCTGTAGTCCCTTATTATCCGGTGCCCCTTGCCGAGACTCCGGAGAATTCTCTCTACACCGCCGCCGCTCAGGTTCGCGATCGGCGGAACCTGAAAGAAGGTCTCCCGGAGCTGGCGGACTTATTGGAGCGATACCGTCCCGCGCAAGCCGGTTTCTATGCGGAACTGGGCCAAGGCTACCGCGCGGCGAACGATTTGACGAAGGCCATCCCGTACTTCGAGGAAGCAGCGCGCCGGGAGCCGACCGCGTTCCGCTTGGTCCAGCTCGGCAACGCGCTCATGGAAAATCGGCAGTTCCCAGGGGCGGAAGCAACGTTGCGGCGCGCCATTGGCCTGGCTCCCGACGAGCCGTCGGGGTGGGCTACGCTAGGCTGGGTTCTTTGGCAAGAGGACAAAGGAGCGGAAGCGCGAGTGGATTTGGAACGCGCGGTTACCCTGGATCCGGACGTGCCTGAGGTGCACAACAATCTCGCCAACGTCGCATGGGGCATGGGGGATCAGGTTGCCGCCGAGCAGCAGTTTCGGGAGGCGCTTCGCATCCAGCCTGGCATCGCCGATTGGCGTCTGAATCTTGCGCGGGTCCTGGCCACGCGGGGCGAGATCCCCGAAGCACGTTTTCAATTCGAGCAGGCGATTCGACTGAAACCGGATTCCGCGGACGCCCGGCTGGATTATGGCCGGCTCCTGGCGGATCATGGTGAATTCGCCGCGGCCATCCGGCAGTTGGAAACCGCCGTCCGCTTGCAGCCGGATCTCTGGCGCGCGCACTTCGAGCTGGGGATGGCCTTGGGGCGCAGCGGCAATCCTACGGCCGCAACCGAACAAATGAGGATTGCGGCTAACGGCTCTGACCCGCAGGTGCGCGCCGAGGCGGCCGATGTGCTGCAACGGCTGAAACGGTAGGCTTTCAGCGGCTCAGACTCCAAGTGGGTTGCGCGCCGCCGAGTTTTCTTACGGCTTCTGAAACAAAAAAGCCGGTTCCCCTTGCTATCGTTTCTGCTTACCAGCAAGGAGAACCGGCCAATTTCAAGCCGCTTAAAAGGTCACCCGAAGGACGGCTTGTCCGGACCTCGGTTGGGATCCGGCGCCGCCGACGGTATTGATGTAGCCATAGCCGCCGGTGAGTACGCCGTTAGCAGTGGTGGCAGCAGTGGTAATGGCGCCAGTAGCGGGCACCGAGAGGAAGGTCCGGTTGAAGACGTTCTGGAACTCCATCCGGAACTGCGCGTTGAACCGCCCTTCCTTGCCGAAGGGGAAGTTGCGCGCGAAACTCATCGCCTCGGAGGGCTGCCTTTGCCAACGGTAACCGTTGGTGAACGGAGCGGACGCCCCCCACTGGCCCGATCCGGGATCGGTCCAGGCCTTGGGATTTAGAATCAGCGTGGTCTGCGGATTGAAGCATCCGCAGTTTGGATCGGCCACCAAGGGATTCACGCCGGGAACGCGGTTATCCGGGTTGACTGGAGCCCCGTTGAAACCTCCCTGCCGTAACAACTGGCTCTCCAGCTGATTGGTGGATGCGGGGGCTTGAATCAGAGCGCCGTTCTGATAGCGGAGCAGCCAGCCAAGCTGCCAATCCCGCACGATCCGGGAAGCGACGCGTGCACCTATGCTATCGCCGGGCGTTTTGGGCGTGGTGTAGGAGCCGGAAAGGACCAGTGAAGTCGGTGGGACCAACCGATTGAGCTGCTTGGCGAGCCCCGTGTTGAAGACGTCGCTGATGATCGGATTGTATGACAGGAAGATCGGCGCCTCGGATCCCGCACCGAGGTCCGTGGCGTGGGCCCAAGTGAAGAAGGCTTGTCCGGAGAATCCATGCGAGAAGCGCTTGGTGGCCTGGGTCTGCAGCGCGTCATACCAGGTCTTCCCGGATGGAGGTCCCAGAAATGAGCTAGGACCACCAGACGCCCACTGCGGTACCGGGCGGATTTGCTGGTTGACCGTTGAATTCGGCGGCATCCCCGGATAGGCGGGGACGAATCCGTGCGCGATGGCCTGCGGAGAGCTGATCAGACTGGTGAGTAAAGCGAGATCCGCCGGATTGTTGCGGCTCAGCCCGTAACGCGCCAGGGTCTGGTCAGTCAGACAATTACATTGGTACGGGTCGAGGCCTTCCGCGGACCACCACACTCCGCGATTCCCCACATACGTAGCTTCTACGACCAGGTCTCTGTGCAATTCGCGCTGCGCCCCAATGCTCCACTGCACGGTCCGCGGCGGCCGGGCGTCCGAATTGAAGATCGTATTCGGGGACGACGGGGGCAATAGTCCGCCCGTCAATATCGGCTGTTTGCCCGGATCAAAGTTCGGCCACGTCACATTGGGGAACGGGTTGTTTTCGAAAGCACCCGTGGCCGGGGGGGTCCCATAACCGAGGGAGTTGAAGGTATAGTAATCAGCCAGGCTGTATTGCAAGCCGCTCGGGGTCTGAACCACGCCATACGTAACGCCGGCGCCGGCTCGCAGCACAGTCTTCGTGTTGAGCTGGTAAGCGGCTCCGACCCGCGGACCGAGGGCCCAGGGGTAATTGTGGGAGAAGTCGCACTTGCAGCTAGCCCCGTAGATGACGGCGCCCAAACGGCCTCCTACAGTCGGATTCGGCGTGGAGAAAGAGGCAACCGGCATGCGGCCGTACTGCTCCGTCAAATAAGTCTGGAAATCGTACCGCAGGCCATAGTCCAGTGTCAGCTTCCGCGTGACCTTCCAGCTATCTTGCATGTACAAACCCAGGCTGTGCTGCCCGGTCTTGGTCTGGGTGTTCGGACTGATCTGAATATCGTCCGGCAAGCCCAGCATAAAGCTGGCGTAACTAAAGCCGGTGGGAACAGGAATGCTCAAAGACTGAAAATTCTGCCAGGGATCGGAGGTTTCGGCATTGTTAATGCCAAAGGCCCCATTGGCCCGCCATCCGCTTTTCTCTGGATATCCGTCAATGGTAAGATCACCGCCGTACTTGAACGTGTGGTTCCCCTTGACCCAGGTCAAATTGATGTTGGCCGTCGACTTCTCCTCCCAGAGGAAGGCAACGAACGCAGGACCTAATCCCCCGACGTTCGGGCCGCCATACCCGCCGCTGACGAAGTTCTGCAGGCCTGCGGCGATGTTCGTCCCGGCCGGATTGCTGCCGTCGAAGAACCCGCCAATTGACGGGAATCGATTAGGCTGAAAATATCCCTTGATACCAAGAGAACTTTGGTCGAAATTCGGATAGTCCGTCGGCTGATACTGCTGGATGTATCCGATGCCTATATGCAAAAGCAGGGTTGGCCTGAGGGTCTGATCATAATTAACCCGCGTGGTCACGTTGCGGTTGGCGGTGAGGTTCGGGGCATTGTAGGGTTGCGTGACGCCGTTGGAATTGGGCGAATTCGACTCCAAGCGCGAGAAATACCAGCCGAGCTTAATGGTTGAGCTGATGGAGTGATCGAGCTTATAGGACCAGTTGGTATCGTGCTTCCAGTTTTGGTAGGCGGGCGCAAGGTAGTTGTTGATGATGCCTGGTTGGTTCGGAAGCGGGAAAAAATTCTGAATCTGAGCAGATACCTTATCGAAACTCGTGATCGGAATCCGCTGGTTGGGGTAAGGGAAGCGGACCTGCGCCCCATTGACGATCTGGTTAGTGTTGGGATCGAAGATCTCACCAAAGCTCAGCGTCTGGCCGGCCGGGTCCACCGCCGGTGCGCCCGATGCCGTAGTAATCGTGGGGCTGAAGTTGCAGGAGTTCGTCGCGGCGTTAAAAGAAAAACAACCGGAAGTGGAAAAATCGCCAGCCCGGTAGGCAGCCGTGGGCACCGTCTGAATGCTGTTGGAAGTTGTCCGGTTCTCCCGGAACTGCTCGAAATTGAAAAAGAAGAACGTCTTGTCGTGGCCGTTGTAGATTTTCGGAATGTCTATCGGGCCGCCCACTGTGAACCCGTAATCGTTCCGGCGCACGGCGTTGCGGATATGCTGGCCCGCTTTGTTCGGGCTTTGCGTGCCGGCATCGGTGAACGGCAAGCCGGCGTTCAGTGCTTCGTTCACGAAATAGTCGAAGCCGCTGCCGTGGTACTGATTGGTACCCGACTTCATGGTGTAGTTGATTGCGCCGCCGCCTACTTGGCCGTACTCCGCGGCAAAATTACTGGTCTGGACATTTACCTCCTGGATGGCATCCACGCTCGCGCCCTGGCTGAATGACTGGATCGTTTTCCAGATGTTTCCGGTAGCCTCCTGGCCTTCGATGCGGATGGCTTCGCTGTTGCTCGGCAACCCGTTCACGACCATCGAATTGTCATTGGAAAAATTCACGCCGGGAAGCAGCGTTACGGACTGCAAGGGGTTCCGGATTGCGCCCATCCCTCCGGCGTTGCCGACGACGCTCCCACCCGATATGGTGAGGACGGGAAGGTTATCCAGATCCCTTACTTCCACCAGATGGCTCACCTCCGCGCTCTCAGTCTTGAGTAGGGGCGCTGTATCCTGTACGGTAATCACGTCCGTGGTGGCGCCGACTTCCAGCTTCACGTCTCTGCGCGTATCCACGGCCGGGAGGACTTGCACGTTCTGCTGCACGAACTTCTTAAATCCCGTCACTGTCACCGTGAGCTCGTAGTTTCCCGCCGGAAGAGAAATTACGTAGTTCCCCGTGGCCGATGCGCCGCCGCGAGAGATCACGCCCGTATCCATGTTTTTCACCTCGATCGCAGCGCCGGGAACTACGGCGCCGGCGGGATCGGAGATGGTTCCGGTAATCGTACCTTGGTTCGACTGCGCCAACAGAGCGGCAGCCGTTAGAAACACAAACGCTGTATATTTCCAGAACATGCTACGTCCCTTCCCCGGAAAGGCGATATGCATTTGACTTGTCCTCGTTGTTTTGTGGCAGGTTCCGCCATTCGCCAACAATCCCGCTACAAATTGGGAGCAGCATACTACGGTAGAAGGAAGGCGTCAATGGTTCCCGGGATGATACTCGGCATCACGTTTGTTGATGCATAAATCATGAGGGGCCGGTCCTGGGTAATACCCGCGAAGCCGGGTGATCGCGAGACACCACCAACAACCCGTCAAACCTCGCCCGCATGAGCGTCCGCGACAAACCCTTCGATCTCGAGATCGCTCAGCACGTCCTTCTTCGTGAACATGTGGACTTGGGATAAGCGGCCAGCGCGCACCTTATTCACCCATTCTTGGTCGCCGATAGAGGCTCCGGCCCGCCAGGCCAGACTTCACACTTACCGTCGCGAATGATCAGTTATATCTGGGAGCCTTGCGTTTGATGCCGCAATCGGAGACGACCTTTTCGTGGGTCAACGACAGCGCCTTCGAGTTTTCCTTGGATGAGGCCGGAAGGTTTACAGGTGTCACGCGACTGTTCGGCTTTGGCGGGTCGCAATTCTTCCGCAAACGATGAAGAAAGAGTCCAAAGGATAACTTATCGGGCGACAGTCTCCGCTTGCACCAGGGGAGCGGACTACCTCACAAAGTGAACCCACGTCGGCGATGAAAAAGTTAATGGAAGTATGGCCGACCATCCATTCCCTATCCAGTCATTCACGCGAAGGCACAGTCGGTCACTTATTTATCCAACGCTGTGGCAGCAGCGTGTGAAGGTCACCGCAACGCCGCGGTCCAGTTCTGGAGGAGCGTGAGCGGGCGAGCGGACGGAGCGGCCTCGTCGATCACGAGGAATTTTTGGCCGTCAGGGGCGGCGTCATACGGCCCGTGATGACGCCGTCAAACAGCCTTTGCACGCGCCCGACTTCGAGGGTTCCGTTTCGCGCGTCGACTTCGGCGGCCATGAGTTGGCCGTCGTTCGTAACGTAGAAGCTCTCCTTGCCATCGCGACGCCAGCGCGGGAAGAGGCCGCCCGCGGTAGAGATCTGGCGCTTGCCGCCCGGGCCGGGGAACGGCGAGGCATAGATTTGAACTGGCCGCGCTGTAAGCTGTATTGGGGCGCCTGTTTTGGGGATGCCATACGGGGCTACGAGTTGCTTGGCAAGCACTATCGGCTCGAGCTACCGGTCGCCTTTAATGTCGCCGCCGCCGTTTTGCGCTCGAGCGGCAAGGGAGGCCGACCGCGTTTCCTTTTGTCGACCGGCTGCGGCGTCGAACCGCCGTTTTACTGGTTCCACCTTTCCAGCGGAAGCTCATTCGTCCTTGGACGTTCCGGCCTCTCGCGCACGAGTCTCGAATTCCATGCACAATTCCGCGGACGCGGCCCAAAGAGCGGGAATGCGGCAATGTTTGTAGCGATGAGGAGATTCCTGCTTTAACAGATAAACCCAGTAGTCAACGGCCCGCGAAGAGTCGGTGAAATTAAAGCGAAGGGCTGCCATAGCTTGCCTCGCTAGCCGAATAAACACGTGTATGCGATTTCGTTGGGGATCATAGGGACCGTCGGTGACGATGGACACTCGATCGCACTCGGCGAACGACGCGTAGAGTTCCGGACCGGACTTCTCCATCTCGCTAAACCCGCGTTGAAGCTCACGAAAGACCAGGACTTTCTTCGAATCGATTCTCCACGGATACTCTCGCTACTAATGCCATTTGTTGCGCGGTCCCGCGCTTCATCGATCCATTGTTGGCTACGAGCGTTGACGACCACCGAATCGATGCCGAACGCACTGCTTGCTTTCTCGCAGATTTTCCCAATCAGCGTCTCGATTTCAGTGGCCGACATCGAGGCCATATACTCCCACGCCGAAATCCCCTTAAAATCATCAGCCTAGGCAGTGCTGACGAACCATGAGCAACTAAGTTTTTGAACGCATAGCTAACTGTTAACCGAAGGGTTGTAAGGTTCGAGTCCTACCCGAGGAGCCAAACATAAGTCTCTGATTCTCTGCTTAACCGAATCTGACCACCTGGATCTGACGCCGCGCGCGGGGTTGTTAAGGGCTGCAGAGTGCGTAAATTTCGCTATTGCCGATCGTGGGCGCAGGCTGGCTGCGCCATATCAATTTTCGGTCGGCTTCTGCTCCACGTGATCGATTACTAGAACGGGAGCGAGTCTCTTCTCCAACTCCAGCTTCAATCCCAGTTGCTTACTGACGGCATCGGGAAGCGAAAGGGCGCCATTCGGATCCGACGCGCCCGCGCCGGGCTGGCCGGGTCCCTGGAGGGCATTTTGCAGAATGCCGATTGCGCTAAAACTCAGAGTGAAATCGTAGGTGCCATTTAGACCAGTCTTATCCAGCACGGCGGCGTGTACATATCCGTTCGCCACTCGAGGAAGCTGCTCCGCGAACTGCGCCATCGTGATGTTCCGGCAGTAAAGGAGTCGCGAAAGCACAGGATTCGCGAGCCTGGGGTCTTTTCCATCGGGACCAGGACCCTCATTGCAACCCGTGCGCGTAGTAGGATCGCCCTTAGCCATCTTCGGCTTAACCGAGAACAACGTGTACGCTGGGACCACCCGGTCTTCGAAGTGCATCTTCAGCTTAAAGCGATCCTCCAGCAGCTTGGCGATCAGCTTAGTTCGGGTCTCCGGGTCGGCTTGCGGGGGCTGCCCCGCGTCGGTTGAAATCATTTTCGCGGTGATGTCCCAACGGTCTTCGTCCATGAACTTGGGCGCGCCCTGCATCATATCGGAAGTGACGTCGTAGAACTGCTGGAGCAGGATGCTGAGCGTCGCGCCCTGGATATTTATTCGGTCTGAGAGGATCTGCATCCGTGTGCCCTTAAAGTCCGGATTCGTGGGCTTAATTACCGCGACGTCGAACTCTAAGGCCGGAGGCGGCGGAAGGAACTTCGAAATGTCCGCGGCGTTCGGAGTCGGCGCTTCATTTACGCTGTCGACGAGAATGACAGGTTGCGGGATCTTACCAGTCTCGAGCTTGAGTCCAAGCTGCTTGTCGACTGCGTCGAAGATGCTGATGCCGTCCGCTCCGGCGCGCGCGAGCAGACCCGGTGGAGTCCACTTGATCGTGAAATCCCATTTGCCCTCGAGACCGGTCTTATTCAAAGCGTTGCCGCTATTGTTCGCTATCTGGCCAACAATGCGCGCGAAATCGTCCATAGACATGCTGTGGCAGTCGACTACTTGCTGCGGGACCGTGCCCGGGGAGGGAGTCTGCGGCTGCCCTTGGCAATTCGGGGCAGCAGCGGTGTCCGCTGCCGGCTTCATCTTGGGCTTGCCGCCGCCCGTGGAGAGCACGAACCCAGGCAGCTCCTTCGAATCCTTGTGGAACTTAAGGCTAAACCGCTCCGCGAGGAGCGTCTGAAGCATCAATTTCGCTTGCTCTGGGGTGCTGCGAGAAGGAGCCCTCGCCGACACGTCGAATCGATCGGTGTCGAGCCAGCTTGGTCCGGCCAAGATCTTATCATTGTCAATATCGTACGCAAGGCTGATCAAATCCACCATGGTCGCCTGGCGCACCAGATAACGGGTGCCGCGCAAACCGCCGGCGGCCATTGACGGCATCCGGCTTTTGGCGCTGACATGCACATCGGCGGCCTCAAATGCCATGGGGCTCTCTGAGGACTGGCCCAAGGCCCCTCCGGCCAGCACTACGGCTAAGATCGTGCCTATGGATACGCGACTCATATCTGAACCTCCGAGGAACTTCAGATTCTGTGTTATGGAGCATACTGATTTCCGTACCTGAATGCTTTGAAATCAGTGAGATAGCTTTTGGAATCTCGAGGTCGGTGTCCGCCCGTGGGACAAAGGTTCGCAAAACTGAAACAGGCCAGGCCATCCAAGGACGCGCAGTAATTCTCGTTGGCACTCGGTATCGCTACCGACAGTGCCCGTAACGGTCGCCTTCTCAGAAGCCGAGTTTTTCGTCTGCCTCACTTAATCCGGACTGTGCTGTAAGTTCCCCGAAGGACCGCGTCGTTGCAGGCTAGTACTTCTCAGCACCCCTGCGCGTGTTTCCCCAGCCGCGCTGGGTTTCCTTGGGCAATACCTTTAAGAAGGCCTGTACGATCTGCAATTGACTGTCAAATACCTTGAAGGCTTCGAACGTGACCAGGGCATTGCCGGGACCGTAGGTGCCGGTATCCCCGAAGTTCATCCAGAAGACGACGGTTCCTTGCTCTTCATCCACAGCAGCGAGGCTTTTGGTGAGGGCGGGGTGTTCAATGATGCGCTGAGTTTTGATGTTGCGGCAGCCGGCGACATCCTGTGGCGCGCTGGCGGTGACGGCAGGCTGGCCGGCAGGCGCAGGAGTGGCGGGCCGACCGCTGGGTGTGCCGCGGCCGCAGCCTTCTCCGGCCATGACGAAACCGTTTTCGATGCGGATGGCGTTGGGGGCGAACGGTGCGTCCACTTTATCAAAGCCGCCTATGGTAAGGCCGCGGGGGTAGTAGTCCGCGATACGAATCAGATCTTCGCGCTTGTTCTGCTTGCCGCGGGGAGGCGGCAGCTCCATGCCCGGACGGGTCGTGAACTCACCGCGCGGCGCCATTGGTTCGGTGGGATGGGTGACCAAGGTTTCGGCTTCGGTGATTTTGCCTTTGGAGACCTTGAGGCGGGCCGTGAAGAACGCGGGCTTGCCGCTTTCTTCCACGATGACGTGCGAAAGCACGACTTGTTGCTTCACATCGATGAAGTCTTGACGGTAATCGCCGAGTTTGGTGGCCAATTTCCAAAAGCCTTCTCCGGGTTTCAGGTCTTTGGAATCCTCCGTGAAGCGGATGTTGGGCGCTAGCGGCGCTTTGGAGGGATCCTGGGCAGCAAGCGCAGTGAGGTATTTGGTCATCGTCTCTTTCAGGCAGGCGCGGTCGCAGTCCGCCGCGCTGGCAGTGACGGTACAGAGGAGTGCGAATCCGAAGAGCGGGAAGCGTTGCATAGTTCGTTTTATTTTATTTGGTTCTGCTGCCGAGCAGGTAACCGCCTTTGCGCCGAAACCATTTCCTTCGTCTAGCGTGGGCTACGAGATCCGGTATGACACCGAAGCACAGGCATTATCCTGTTCACGCTCACTCGGACCCTAAACAACAAGCGACTATCCGTATTGGTTCGCGGCAGTGCATGCAGGTATAGGCAAGATGCCTTGACACTCTAGGCATTCCTGATTATTCTCATATCTAGAATGCCTAGGCAGAAGATAAACCGCGACGCCGAGCTTCTTCAGGGAACACTCGACATGCTCATACTCAAGATCTGCGCCCTTGAGCCTCTTCACGGCTACGGAATTGTGCAGCGGCTCCATCAGATCTCTCAGGAATCGCTAAACATCCGGCAGGGATCGCTCTACCCTGCCCTGTACCGGTTGGAGCATAAAGGGTGGCTCAAAGCCGACTGGAGGATCAACGAAGGCGGGCGCGACGCCAAGTATTACAGCCTCACAAAATCGGGCCGAGCCCAGCTCGTGGAAGAGCAGGCGAGCTGGAAACGCTTGTGTGAGGCGATCTCGTTAGTTCTCGGCACGCCGGAATAGGAGTTTCCGAATGAAGTGGCTGGCTTGGATGAGACGGCACGCATGGGAGCGTGGGATGGACTCCGAGATGCGCTTTCATCTGGAAGTACAAATTCGCGATTACGTTCGCCGAGGGATGACTCAGAAAGAAGCGGAACAGCTCGCGCGCCGGGACTTCGGAGCCCTCGAACTCGCCAAGGACGAGTGCCGTGATCAAATGCCGCTCGCTTGGCTGGATCATCTCTGGCGGGACACGCGCGTTGCTGTTCGCACCTTATTGCGCCAGCCGGGGTTCCTCGTTGTGGCGATGCTAACCCTTGCGCTCGGGATCGGTGCCAATACGGCGATTTTCAGCGTCGTTAAGGCAGTCTTGCTGGAACCACTGCCCTACAG
>Ga0070735_10003478_pt1 | contig 13778 bp, 8 predicted proteins | sample Coa_R1_FD_66443 | JGI IMG/M metagenome (GOLD analysis project Ga0070735, IMG submission 66443) | Surface soil microbial communities from Centralia Pennsylvania, which are recovering from an underground coalmine fire - Coalmine... | ecosystem: Environmental > Terrestrial > Soil > Unclassified ...
GCCGCACCGCGCCAGGATCAGACGCTCGTCATCCGGGGCGGCAACATTGCCGCGATGGGGCAGACCGGCACGCTCGCGCATCCCGCCGACTCGACGGTGCTCGACCTCACCGGCAAGACGATCATTCCCGGCCTCGTGATGGTGCACGAGCACACGTACTACCCCACCGGTCCCGGCGTCTACGGGCAGCTCGGCGAGAGCTTCGTCCGGCTCTATCTGGCGGGCGGCGTGACGACGATGCGGACGGCGGGGAACGCGAACGGCGTGATGGACATCGAGCTGAAGCGGCAGATCGACGCCGGCAAGCAGCCGGGACCGGCGATGGACGCGACGGGCCCGTACCTCAATGGCGATCAGGGGATGCTGCAGATGCACGTCCTCACCGATGCCGATGATGCGCGCAAGCAGGTGGCGTACTGGGCGGACATGGGCGCCACGTCGTTCAAGGCGTACATGAACATCACCCGCGACGAGCTGCGCGCCGCGATTGAAGAAGCGCACACGCGCAAGCTGAAGATCACCGGCCATCTCTGCTCCGTCACCTACGCCGAAGCGGCCGATCTCGGAATCGACAATCTCGAGCACGGCTTCTTCGCCGCCACGGATTTCGTGGCGGACAAGAAGCCGGACGTCTGCCCGGGTCAGGCGGTCGGGCAGCGCACGATCGCCGCGCTCGACGAGAACGGCGAGCCGTTCAAGGCCCTCGTGAGAAAGCTCGTCGACAAGAACGTCGCCCTGACGTCCACGCTGACTGTCTTCGAGACCTTTACGCCCGGACGGCCGAAGCCGCCCGGGCTCGATGTGCTGCTGCCAGAGCTGCGTCAGAATTTCGAACAGACGTATCAGCGGACGTCGCAGAACGCGCAGTCGCTGTATTCGGCGCTGTTGCCGAAAGGGATGAAACTCGAGTACGCATTTGCGAAGGCCGGCGGTCTGCTGATCGCCGGCACCGATCCGACCGGCGGCGGGGGCGTCGTCCCCGGATTCTCGAACCAGCGCCAGCTCGAATTGCTCGTCGAAGAGGGCTTCACGCCGGTCGAAGCGATCAGAATCGGCACGCTCAACGGCGCGACGTATCTGGGACGCCAGGACCGCGTCGGCTCGATTGCCGTCGGCAAACAGGCCGATCTCGTCGTGATCGACGGCGATCCGTCGACCACGATCTCCGAGGTCCGGAAGGTTGAGATCGTGTTCAAGCAGGGCGTCGGATTCGATCCAGCGAAGTTGATCGCGTCCGTCAGCGGGAAGGTGGGACTGTGGTAGCGGTCGGAGGGCGGAGGTCGGAGGGTGGAGGTCGGCAGTGTTGAACGTTCTGATTCTCTCGGTTCTGCTGCAGGCGCAGGGCGGCCCGGAGCTGCCCCGGCCGACGGAGGGCGACTTCGTCATCAAGAATTTCACGTTCGACGCCGGCGGGACGCTGCCCGAGCTCCGGCTCCATTACCGCACGCTCGGCACGCCGAAGAAGGACGCGCAGGGTGTCGTGCGCAACGCCGTGCTCGTCATGCACGGCACCGGCGGCACGGGCGCGCAGTTTCTCGGCCGCACGTTCGCCGGCGAACTGTTCCTGCCCGGGCAGCCGCTCGACGTCACGAAGTACTTCATCGTCCTCCCGGACGACATCGGGCACGGCAAGTCGAGCAAACCAAGCGATGGCCTCCGCGCGAAATTCCCGCACTACGGCTATCTCGACATGATTCGCGCCGAGCATCAACTCCTCACTGACGGACTCGGCGTCAATCACCTCCGCCTCGTCATGGGCACGTCGATGGGCGGGATGCACACGTGGCTCTGGGGCGAAAAATACCCGGATTTCATGGATGCGCTGATGCCGCTCGCCAGCGTGCCAGGGCAGATCTCGGGGCGTAACCGGGTCTGGCGGCGCGTGATCATCGACGCCATCCGAAATGATCCCGAGTGGCAGGGCGGCAACTACACGACGCAGCCGCCGAGCCTTCGGACCGCGGCGGAGATGCTGTGGCTCGTCAGCAGCAATCCGGTGATCCGTTCACGCCGGGCCCCGACGCTCGCCGCGGCCGACAAGGAGATCGACGACTACGTCGCGCAACGCCTCAAGACCGACGACGCGAACGACGTCCTGTATACGTTCGAGGCGTCGCAGGACTACGATCCCGGACCCGAACTGGAGAAGATCACGGCGCCGCTCATCGCGGTGAACTCAGCGGACGACCTCGTCAATCCGCCGGAGCTCGGGATCCTGGAGAAAGAGATCACGCGCGTGCCGCACGGCCGCGCCGTGATGATTCCCTTCAGCGACAAGACCGCAGGCCACGGGACCCACACGCTCGCCGCGGTGTGGAAACAGTACCTGGTGGAACTCCTTCAGGCGTCGCAACACTGATCGCGGCAGACGCTCACTTCGAGACGGCGTCTTTGTACCGATACGAGCCATCGTCGAGACGCACGCGGTATTGGTTGTGGCAATTCGAGCAGACCTGCTGCAGCCTCGGGACGGCGGCCTTGAGGCCGTCGACATCCGGCTTTGCCGCGAGCATGGCAATCTCGTCGGCGAGTTTGCGTGCGTCGTCCGTCCACGCCACCGCCTCCGGATGCGGCTGCGTCTTCCAGAACGCAGCGGCGGCGGCGAAGCCGGTCGACAGCGTCGTTGCCTGATCGCGCGCGTCGGACGTGTTCGACGCCGTGACGGCCTGGCGGAGCGCCGTGAAGGCCGGACTGATGGTCTTCATCGCCCTGTTCAACTCGATCTCGCCAGGCGTCATGGCGGGCGGCAGTTTCTTCGCGAGATCCGTCATCGACGCGTTGATGACGGAGGACGCGAGCACGGCCGGCTTGCCGGCGTACTTCGCGGCGACCTCGGGTGACGGCGCCGCGTCCTTCATCCGCGCCGCGACGACGGCGGGATCGAACCGGATGACTTCCCCGATTACCGTCACGTAGGCGCCCGGCTGCACGGGCGCGGTGAGGAGCGGCGCCACGATCAGGACGTCCTGAATCGGCGCCGGCTTCCGTGCGGCCGATCGCGTCTGCGCGACCGAAAAGACCGTCGCGCCGTAGCGCTGCGCGACCGCCGCGGTCAGGCTGACGGTCGTCCCCGCGAACCGGTCGAGGTTCGCCGCCACTGTGCTCGCCGCCACCGGCACGACCGGCTTGGGCGACGCCGGCGCCGGCGCCGGAAGGGGCGCCTGCACGAAACCCGCGAGAATTGTGAGGAAAACCGCCCAGTGGGTGCGCATGCGGGCATTATCGAGCGGAGTTATAACAAGTGTAAATAGGGGGTTCCCGTCTAGCGTATAGCACCCTATACTTTGCGTGGGTACCTCGCGTGGAGGAGGATGACCAGAGCCCTCGTGTCTGCGATCGCGGCCGCCATACTGGCCCGGATCGCCCCGGCGACCAGCCTGTCCCGTGCCATTGCGGCGCCGCGCGCCATGCGTCCAGTCGCCGCTCACACCGCGCCGCTGTCCGACGTTGAAGCGCGCGCCGTCATCGACAACTACTGCCTGCAGTGCCACGACGCGGACCACGCGAAGGGCGATCTCGTGCTGGAGACCTTCGAGCCCGCGAAGGCGGATCAGCGCGCCGACGTCGCCGAGAAAATGGTCCGGAAGCTGCGCGCCGGCATGATGCCGCCGCCCGGTGCCGATCGGCCGCCCGACGGCGCGACGCTCGACGCGTTCGCCGCCACGCTCGAGACAAAGCTCGACGCCGCGGCCGCCGCGCACCCGAACCCGGGCCATCGCACGTTCCAGCGGCTGAACCGCGCCGAGTACGCACAGGAGATCCACGACATCTTCGGCCTCGACGTCGACGTCAACGCCTTTCTCCCGGCCGACACGATCAGCCATAACTTCGACAACATCGCCGACGTCCAGGGGATGTCGGCGACGCTGCTCGAGGGCTACCTGCGCGCGGCGTCGCAAGTGAGCAAGCTCGCGGTCGGCGACCCGGCCGCCGCGCCGAACTCGACGATCTACAAGGTTCCGCGGCTCGAGGCGCAATTGAGGCACGTCGACGGCGCGCCATTCGGTACGCGCGGCGGCATCTCCGTCGTCCATACGTTCCCCGCGGACGGCGAATACACGTTCCGGATGATGCTGGCATCGATTCCGACGGGGCCGCTGTACGGCAGCGGCGTGCGGGGCGAGCTGGTCGACGTCTCGATCAACGGACAGCGCGCCGCCGTCCTCGAGATCAACCCGCGCATGAGCGAGTCGGATCCCAGCGGGATGAATCTGACAACCCCGCCGATCTTCGTGAAGGCGGGCCCGCAGCGCGTCTCGGCGGCGTTCGTCGTCAGGACGGAGGCGCCGGTTGACGACCTGCTCGCGCCGATCGAACAGTCGCTCGCCGACACGCAGATCGGCAGCGGCAATTCCGGCGTGACCGCGCTCCCGCACTTGCGGGAGTTCGCCGTGACGGGCCCGACGCACGTCACGGGCGTGTCGGACACACCCTCGCGCCGGCGCATCTTCGTCTGCCGTCCCCTCTCGGCCGCCGAGGAGCTGCCGTGCGCGACGCGGATTCTCACGTCGCTCGCCACGAAGGCCTACCGTCATCCACCGACGCACGCCGACGTGGACGGGCTGCTGACGTTCTACACGGCTGAACGCGCGAAGAATGGCTTCGAAGCCGGCATCCGCACGTCGATCCAGGCGATGCTCGCGAGTCCGCATTTCATCTTCCGCCTCGAAGAGGCGCCGTCGAGCCTCCATGCCGGTGAGACGTATCGCATCAGCGACGTCGATCTCGCCTCGCGCCTGTCGTTCTTCCTGTGGGGCACGGGACCGGACGACGAACTGATTCGCGCGGCGGAGAACGGCGCGCTCGACACGCCGGACGGCCTCGCGCAGCAGACCCGCCGCATGCTCGCCGACCCGCGCGCGTTCGCGCTGTCGACGCGGTTCGCGGCGCAGTGGCTGCGTCTGCAGGATCTCGACAAGATACATCCGGATTCGCGGCTCTATCCGCAGTTCGACACGATCCTCGCCGATGCGATGCGGACCGAGACCGAGCTCCTCTTCAACAGCATCGTGCGCGAGGACCGCGACGTGCTGAACCTGTTGACCGCGGACTATACGTTCGTCAACGAACGGCTCGCGCGGCACTACGGCATTCCGAACATCAGCGGCCCCGAGTTCCGGAAGGTGACGCTCGCCGACGAGAACCGCCGCGGCCTGCTGGGCCAGGGCAGCATTCTGACGATGACGTCCGTCGCGGATCGCACCTCGCCGGTGCTGCGGGGCAAATGGGTGCTCGAAGTGCTGTTCGGCATGCCGCCGCCTCCGCCGCCGCCGGACGTGCCGCTGCTCGAAGAGACCAAAGGCACGCAGGGCCTGCGGCAGCTCACCGTCCGCGAGCGCCTCGAAGAGCATCGAAAGAATCCGCAATGCCGATCGTGCCACCGCGTGATGGATCCGATCGGCCTCGCGCTCGAGAACTTCGACGTCACGGGCATGTGGCGCACCCGCGACGGGCTGTCGCTCGTCGATCCGTCCGGTCAGCTCTACGACGGCAGCGTGCTGAACGGCCCCGCGGGGCTGCGCGCGGCGCTCTTGAAGCGGCGCGAAACCGTGCTGCGCAATTTCACCGAGAACCTGATGGCGTACGCGCTCGGACGCCGCGTCGAGTACTACGACATGCCGACGATTCGCAAGATCGTCCGCGACGCGGAAAGCAATCAGGACCGGTTCTCGTCCTACGTCCTCGGCGTCGTGGAGAGCCAGGCGTTCCGCATGAGCCGGCTCGAGAGTGGCAACTGACAACTGGGAACTGACATGTATCTGTCTCAAAAGCACATTTCCCGCCGCGCGGTGTTGAAGGGCGTCGGCGCCACGGTGGCGCTGCCGTTCCTCGAAGCGATGGTGCCGGCGCGGACGGCGCTGGCGAAGACGGCGGCCGCCGGCAAGACGCGCCTGGCCGCCATCGAGATGGTCCACGGCGCCGCGGGCAGCACGCAGATCGGCCTCGCGAAGAATCTGTGGTCGCCGGCGGCAGTCGGGCGCGAATTCGATCTGGCACCCGGCAGCCTCGCGTCGCTCGAGCCGTTCCGCGACTACCTCACGATCGTCAGCAACACCGACGTTCGGATGGCCGAAGCGTTCGCGACGCCGGAGATCGGCGGCGATCACTTCCGCTCGAGCGCGGTGTTCCTCACGCAGGTGCACCCCAAGCAGACGGAAGGCTCGGACGTCCACGTCGGCATCTCGCTCGACCAGATGTACGCGCAGAAGTTCGGGCAGGACACGCCGATCCCGTCGATGCAGCTCTGCATCGAGAACGTCGACCAGGCAGGCGGGTGCGCGTACGGCTACGCGTGCGTCTACACCGACACGATCAGCTGGGCGGATCCGAAGACGCCGCTGCCGATGATCCGCGACCCGCGCGCCGCGTTCGATCAGTTGTTCGGCGTCGGCGCGACGCCGGCGGAGCGCGCCGCGAACCGGCGCACCGATTCCAGCATCCTGGATTGGGTCTCGGCCGAGATCACGCGGATCTCGAGCGGGCTTGGTCCCACGGATCGGCGTCGGCTGGACGAGTACCTGACCGATATCCGCGAGATCGAGCGCCGGATCCAGCGCGTCGAGGCCAGCAACGCGAGCGGCGAGCCGCGTGATCTGCCCGGCGCGCCGATGGGCGTGCCGGACTCGTTCAGCGAACACGTGAAGCTGATGTTCGATCTGCAGGCGATCGCGTTTGCGGCCGACATCACCCGCGTGTTCTCGTTCAAACTCGGGCGCGACGGCTCCGCACGCGTGTATCCGGAGAGCGGCGCGCCCCTGCCGTTCCATCCGGCGTCCCATCACGGCGACAACGAGCCGCGCGTGCTGCAGTTTGCGCAGATCAACAAGTACCACGTCAGCCTCGTGCCGTACTTCCTCGAGAAGCTGAAGAGCATCCAGGAAGGCGACGGCACCCTGCTCGACAAGACGCTCGTCATCTACGGCTCGCCGATGGGCAATTCGAACACGCACAATCACAAGCGCGTTCCGCTGTTCCTGGCCGGCAAAGCGAACGGGATGCTGAAGGGCAACCTGCACATCAAGGCGGCCGACGGAACCCCGATGGCCAACGCGATGCTCGCCATGCTGCAGGGGCTCGGGTTCAGCGATCTGAAATCGTTCGGCGACAGCAACGGCTGTCTCGACCTGAACGCGGTGTAGAGGTCGGAGCCCGGGTCGTTCCGCCGGGCCGGTGGTCTCGATCGGCAAACTGCTATGCGAACGAATACCTGTGCTCTGGCTCTTGTCGCCGCCCTCGCGTTCGCGAGCGCGCGCGTGTTCACCGAAGGGAGCAAGGTCGCCGATGCGGCGATGTCCGGGGACACGGCCGCCGTGAAGTCGCTGCTGACCTCGGGCGAGGACGTCAACGCGGCGCAGGGTGACGGCATGACGGCGCTCCACTGGGCCGCGCGCCGCGGCGACACGGCGCTCCTCTCGATGCTGCTCGCCGCGGGCGCGAACGTGCGCGCGTCGACACGGCTCGGCGGGTACACCCCGCTCATCATGGCGGCGCAGCTCGGGCACGCGTCTGCGATCGAGGCGCTGATCGCGGCCGGAGCGGATCCGACGAGTACGACGGCCAGCGGCGTCACGGCGCTGATGCTGGCGGCCGCGTCCGGCCAGGCCGACGCGGTCAAGGCGCTGATCGCGCACGGCGCGGACGTGAACGCCGCCGAGCCGACGCGCGGCGAGACGGCGCTGATGTTCGCGGTCGCGAACCGCCGCGCCGATGCCGTCCGCGCCCTGATCGCGGCGAAGGCCGACGTGAACGCGGCGTCGAAGACGGTCAGTCTGAAGGCCGCGCCGCCGAGCCCGGAAGAAGAGCAGTATCTTGCGACGCTGCAGGGAGGCCGCGCGAGCGCGGCAGCTGCGGGCAGCGGCGGACCGCCCGCGGGTCCTGCCGGCGGGCAAGGTGCTGGCGGTCCCGGCGCCGCCGCAGGCGCGCCGGGTGCGAGTGGCGGTGGACGTCGGGGTGGAGGCGGGCCCGGTCAGGGGTTCGCCGGTGGTCGCGGCGGCCGCGGCGCGGCCGGCGGCGTCGCCGGCGTGAGCCGTCCCTACACCTACGCGGAACAGATCAACGGCACCGGCGGGCTCACGCCGCTGCTGTTCGCCGCGCGGCAAGGCGATCTCGAATCCTCGAAGGCCCTGCTCGACGCCGGTGCGCGCGTCAATCAAGTCAGCGGCGGCGACAACACGTCGCCGATCCTCATGGCCGTGATCAATGGCCAGTTCGATGTCGCCGCGTATCTGCTCCAGCGGGGCGCGGACCCGCAGCTGGCGAGCGACAACGGCGTGACGCCGCTCTATGGCGCGATCAATGTGCAGTGGGCGCCCCGCGCCCAGTACCCCCAGCCGCGGGCCTACCTCCAGCAGAAGCTGACGTATCTGGATCTCCTGAAGCTCCTGCTCGACAAGGGCGTCGATCCCAACGCGCGCCTGCTGAAGAAGGTCTGGTACCAGGAATACAATTTCCCGCTGCTCGCCATTGACGAAGTGGGCGCGACGCCCTTCTGGCGCGCCGCCTACGCGTGCGACGTCGATGCGATGAAGCTGCTCGTCTCGTACGGCGCCGATCCGAACATTCCGACGCTGAAGCCCGCCGGTCGGCCGCGCGCGGGGGACGCGGGCAACGGCCGCGAGAACCTCGAGGACATCTCAGGCCTGCCGCCCATTCCGGTGGGCGGTCCAGGGATCCCGCCCATCGTGGCGGCGGCCGGCACCGGCTTTGGCGAAGGGTACGCCGGCAACTCGCACATTGCCGCGCCCGGAGGCTTCCTGGCAGCCGTGAAGTACCTCGTCGAGGAGGTCCACGCCGACCCCAACGCGCGCGATCATGAAGGCAACACCGCGCTCCACAACGCCGCCGCCCGGGGCGACAACGAGATGATCCTGTATCTCGTGTCCAAGGGCGCCGACGTGAAGGCCGTCAACCGCGCCGGCGAGACGACCGCCGACATGGCGAACGGACCTTCGCAGCGCATTTCGCCCCTGCCCGACACGATCGCGCTTCTCGAGAAGCTCGGCGCGAAAAACAATCACCACTGCAAGTCGTGTAGTTAGGGATCGGACGTGCTGCCGCTGGTGTTGGCGTGCTTTGCGGTCGCGCCGCACGTCGACGCGAAAGTCGAAAAGCTCAAGCTCGGCTCCGGGCGCGACGCGCACACCTATTACCTGTATATTCCCGAGAAGGCCACCCCTGGTCCGGCGCCGCTGCTCCTGCTGCTCCACGGATCAGGAAGGAACGGCATGTCCCTCGTCGACCCCTGGCTGCCGCTGGCGAAGAGGGAGGGGATCGTGCTCGTGGCCCCCGACGCCTCGGATCCACAGGCGTGGCGCATGCCCCAGGAAGGGCCGGACTTCTTCCACGACCTCGTCGAAACGGTCGTCGCCGCGCACGGAAACGTCGATCGCCGGCGAGTGTACGTCTTCGGGCACTCGGCCGGCGCGATCCAGGGGCTCGACCTTGGCGTCCTGGAGCCCGATTACTTCGCGGCGGTCGCGGTGCATGCCGGAGTCGTCAGTCCCCAGATGATCCCGCTGCTCGACCGTCCGTCCCGGAAGATCCCCGTCGCCATCTGGATCGGGACGAGAGATCCCTTCTTTCCGCTCGACGCGGTCCGCCGTTCGCGCGACGTTTTGACGCAGCACGGGTTCACCGTGCAGTTCACCGAGATTCCCGACCATACGCATGACTATTACTCGACGTCCGCGCAGACCAACCGCGACGTCTGGGCGTTCCTGCAGCACCAGAAGCTGACGTCGGATCCGCAGTTCCAGCCGTACAGCGTCAGGTAACCTCGAATTGGCTAGCCGCGGCCGCTACTTGTAGACGGTACCCCCGGATTCTCGCGTTGGGTGCTTGACCCGGAATGCCAGACTGATCCGCTCCCCAACGGCCGCGGTCGTCTTCGGCACCCCGTGCGTGTAGTGCAGCTGCGTCTGATAGTCCATGACGAACAGGCTGCCCGCTTCCAGATCGATCTGCACCGCGCGCCGCGGCGGCTGCTTCTCCCGGACGACCATGCGCCGCGTCGCGCCGAGCGAGACCAGCGCGATGGGGAAGCCCTCGCGGATTTCGTTCAGGTGATCGTTATGGGGTGCCACGCTGTCGCGGCCGTCGCGGTACCGGTTGAGCCCGACGGCGTTGAACGGCACGCCCAGGCGCGCCACCACCCGATCGCGTGCGTCGAGGATCGCGCGCGGCGCAGACACGTCGGGCGGATCGAGCCGGAAGCCTCCGAGCAGCCGCGGCACATCCACTTCCCGGTCGTACATCATCCGTCGCTGTCCGCGCCACTCGACCCCGCGGCGGAGCTCGTCGAACCACCGCTGTGCGGTCGTAGCGTCGACGAATCCGGGCGCGTAGACGACACGACCCCCCGCCCCGTCGACGAGGACAATCTCTTCTGAATCGAACAGCTCGAGCTGACCCATTTCGTCCCCAGGCCTCACTCATTTAGGACCGTGATTCTGTCGCGTGGTCCCAGGCCCTTCCCTCGCAGCCCAGGGAAGGCCGCGACGAAGCCTCGCTCAGCAATGCAGTAGAGTGTGCGGATGCGAAATCGGGCACTTTTTCTTATGGCCGCGACCGTAACGGCCGCGGCCGTGGTCGTGACCGCCCAGACGAAGCCGGCGTCATCTCCCATGATGTCGAGCGTCGATCCCGCGCTTTTCAAAGGTCTCCACTACCGCCTCGTCGGGCCTTCGCGCGGCGGACGCGTGACAACCGTCACCGGCGTTCCCTCGCAGCCCAAGACGTTCTACATGGGGGTCGCGAGCGGGGGACTCTTCAGAACAACCGACGGCGGCGCGAGCTGGGTCCCGCTCACCGACGGCCAGGTGCCGCTCGGGTCGACGGGCGCGGTCGCGGTCGCGGATTCGGACCCAGCAGTTATCTATCTCGGTACCGGGTCCGACGACGTCCGCAGCAACGTGTCGACTGGGCGGGGCATCTACAAGTCTACCGATGAAGGAAAGACATGGATGTTCGCCGGGCTGCACGACGTGGGGCAGATCGGCGGCATCCGCATCCATCCGGCCGATCCGAATACGCTCTGGGTCGCCGCGCAGGGTGATGCGTTCAAGGACAATCCCGACCGCGGCATCTTCAAATCCAGCGACGGCGGGAAGACCTGGCGCAAGACACTGTTTGTGTCCAACAGCATGGGCGCGATGGACGTCGAGCTGCAGCCCGGCAGTCCCACCGTCGTCTATGCCTGGATGTCGCACCTGCAGCGAAAGCCGTGGACGATCGTCAGCGGCGGTCCGGCGGCCGACGGCGCTGGCTTCTATCGATCGACCGACGGCGGCGAGCACTTCACGAAGATCAGCGCAGGCCTCCCGGGCGAGCTGGTCGGCAAGGGCAACATTGGCGTCAGCGCGGCGGACCCGAATCGCGTCTACGCGCTGATCGAGGCGAAGCCGGGCGGCGGCCTCTACCGATCGGATGACGCCGGGCAGACGTGGAAGAAGATGGACGTCCAGCCGGCGTCGGCGGCGGCCGGCATGATCCAGCGACCGTTCTACTACGACACGCTCGGCGTCGATCCGACCAACGCCGACGTGCTCTACACGGGCGCCGAAGGTTTCTACAAGTCGAGCGACGGCGGGAAGACCTTCACGTCGATGAGAACGCCGCACGGCGACAACCACGACATCTGGATCAGTCCGAGGGACGGCAACACCATGATCCAGTCGAACGACGGCGGCGCGAATGTCTCGTACGACGGCGGCCGCACGTGGTCGACGCTGATGAACCAGCCGACCGGTGAGTTCTACGGCGTCTGGACCGACAACCAGTTCCCGTACAAGCTCTACGCCGCGCAGCAGGACGACAACACGGTCATCATCGCCAGCAATGCCGATCCCTACAACCTGACCGACTGGCGCGCGGGTCCTGGATGCGAGACCGGACCAATCATGCCGTATCCCAAGGATCCGGAAATCGTGTACGGCTCCTGTAAGGGACAGTACGGTGTGATGGATCTTCGGACGGGTCAGGAGCGCAACTACTGGATCGGCGCGCAGTCGCTGTACGGCAATCCGGCGACGGACCTGATCGATCGCTTTCAGCGGGTGTCGCCGATGGCGACGTCGCCGCACGATCCCGACGTGCTCTATTACGGCAGCCAGTACCTGCATCGCTCGCGCGACAAGGGCGTGACGTGGGAGAAGATCTCGCCAGACCTCACGGCACATCCCGACTGCTGCCAGGGCGTGAGTGGCGAACCGATTACGCGCGACGTCACCGGCGAGGAGTTCTACAGCACGCTGTACGCGATCACCGAATCGCCGCTCGAGGCCGGCGTGATCTGGACCGGTTCGAACGACGGGCCGTTCTACCTGACGCGCGACAACGGGAAGACCTGGGCCAACGTGACGCCCAAGGATCTGCAGCCGGGTGGCCGCGTGCAGTACATCGACGCGTCACCGCACCGCAAGGGGTCGGCGTACTTCGCCGTGTACCGATACCTCCTCGGCGACTACGCGCCCTATATCTATAAGACGGACGACTATGGGAAGACGTGGACGCGGCTGACTGACGGCAAGAACGGCATCCCGGGCGACACGCCCACGCGCGTCGTCCGCGAGGATCCGGATCGGGAAGGGTTGCTGTACGCCGGGACCGAGTTCGGGCTGTACATCTCGTTCGACAACGGCGGGCACTGGCAGTCATTCCAGCTGAACCTGCCACAAGTGCCGGTCACCGACATCAAGGTGTTTCACAAGGATCTGATCGTCAGCACGCAGGGGCGTGCGATGTGGATCATGGACAACGTCAGCGCGCTGCATCAGGTGACGTCGGCCTCGTCTGCGAACGCCCCGCACCTGTTCAGGCCGCGTGACGGCTACCGCACGCGCGTGAGCCCGACGCTGCTCGGTCCGCAGATCGACTACTACCTGCCTGCGGGGGTCTCGGGACCCGTGACCCTCGAGATCCTCGAGGCGGCGGGTGCCGCCGTGAACAGCTACAGCAGTGAGAACGCGCCGGCCGCTGGCGGCGGGCGCGGCGGGCGTGGTGGTCGCGGCGGCCGCGGCGCTGCGCCAGGTGCGGAAGGCGCACCGGCGGCGGGCGGAGACGAGCCGCAGTTCGATCCCGAAGCCGGCGGTGGCGGACGCGGACGTGGCAATGCCCCGGCACCGCGCGTGACGAAAGACGCCGGCATGAACCGGGTCGTCTGGGATGTGCGCAACGCGTCGAGCCTGACGATGCCGCCCGGCGCGTACCAGGCGCGGCTCACGGTCGACGGCAAGCCGGAGACGCAACCGTTTAACGTCCTGATCGATCCGCGCATCGCGGCCGAAGGCATCACGGCGGCGGATCTGAAGGAGCAGTACGAACACAACGGGCGCGTCCGCGAACTCGCCGACCAGGCACAGCAGTTGCTCTTGCGCGTGCGCAAGGCCCTGAACGGTGCGACGGGTGAGAATGCCACGAAGCTGCGCGGGATCTACGAGCAGCTCGTCGACACGCCCGAAGGCGTCCGGTACAACAAGCCGGGCCTCCAGACCCACATCCGCTATCTCGGCTCGATGACCGCGAACGTCGATCAGAAGATCGGCCGGGACGCGATCGAGCGCTATCAGGAGTTGAAGAAGGCGATCGACGCGCTCGACGCGCAGGTCCCGAAGTGATCCGACCGACGCGCCACGGATCGCGGCTGGCGGTTGTCGCCGCCGCGCTCGCGCTGACGGCGTGCAGCCGGTTCGCCAACGAATCGTCCTCGGCGGGCGGGATGCGCGCCGTCGTGATCGCGCAGGCCTACACCGAAATCATCTGGGCGCTGGGCGCGCAGGACG
>Ga0070735_10003479_pt1 | contig 13778 bp, 11 predicted proteins | sample Coa_R1_FD_66443 | JGI IMG/M metagenome (GOLD analysis project Ga0070735, IMG submission 66443) | Surface soil microbial communities from Centralia Pennsylvania, which are recovering from an underground coalmine fire - Coalmine... | ecosystem: Environmental > Terrestrial > Soil > Unclassified ...
GGAGGCGGAAATCAGGGCAGGAATTTTCTCGCGCGGCTGTTGGTCGAGAAACTGGACGTTGTCGAGTCCGCGCGACTGCGCAAGAGAAAGGATGCGTTCTTTTTCGGCACCTTCTCCAATGAGAAGGAAGAGCACTTCCGGATGAGAATTGCGGAGTTGCTCTGCAGCCGCGAGAAGAATTTCGAGTCCGTGCGCCATGCCCATCGTGCCGATGTAGCAGACGAGATATTTGGATTCGGCTCCGAGCCGCCGGCGCGTGGCCGTGATAATCTCGGCGCCGGCAGGAGCGAAGAGATCGGTTTCGACTCCGTTTTCGATCACGGCAATTTTTTCGGAGGGGACGCGCCAGTGCTCGATCAGATGATCTTTGAATGCCGGGGTGACAACGACGATGAGATTGGCGCGCTCGTAGAGAAATCCGGCGATCTTTCCTAGAACCGTGTGAAGAAGCGACCCCTCGCGTCCGGCTCCCACGGCAACGAGCGATTCGGGCCAGAGATCGCGCACTTCGAAGGCGAATGGAATCTGCCGCGCAAAAGCGAGCCACCATCCGGAGAGTCCGACGAGGAGTTGCGGCGACGAGGCGATGATGACGTCGGGGCGCGGGAGAGTGAGTCCGCGAAGGGCGGCGGAGACGCAGAATGATGCGTAGTTGCGCATGCGCTCGTGCGCTTTGCGGTTGGGGAGGGGCCAGAGCCATGTGCGGAAGACATCGATGCCGTCTACTTTTTCGTGAAATGTGAGGCGGCGAAGACGGCTGCGCCATTCAGGCGGGACGATGCCGGTCGGATGGTTGGGAAATCCGGTGAGGACGGAGACTTGATGACCCGCGTGCACCCAATGGCGGGCGAGTTCGGAAGCGCGGGCGGCGGGCGCGCCCATCTCCGGGGGGAAATATTGGGAGATGTAGAGAATTCTCACAGACAGTAGAGGCTATCAGAATTGATTGCCGCGGCAGTTTCTTGCGGGTGGCTGCGGGTCGGGTCCCCATAAATTCCTCTTAGTAGTAGCAGAGCTTGAAGACGCCTTTGTAGGCCAAGGCCCGGAGGCGATTGGTGCGGCTGCGCGCATAGCCTTCCCATCGGTCCGCGACTTCGATGAAAAGAATTTCGCCTGTGAGGCGATGCATCAGTCGCAGTTGCACGATATGGAGGTTGTGATAGAAGCGGCTCGCGACCATCGGCAGCCGTGTACCGGATTGCTCGTAGAGCGACCAGAATCCGAGATCGTAGCGGCCGAGATTGTGCAGGAGGGTGCGGACTCCGCTTGAGAAAAGCTCTTGCGCGGAGGTGTCACGTGTTGCGAGGAAATAATCATGAACGCCCCAGAGCGCCCAAATGAATCCGTTGAGGATGTGGGTGGGCGGGCGCACGATGTATTCCTCGAACCAGAGATCTCCGGATTCGTCGGTAAAGGCGACACCTCCGCGGTCGATCGGCTGCGCGAAAACAGCGAAAGCCTGGTGTGCGGCATCGAGGTAGCGCGCGTTGCCGGATTCCTTGTGAGCGCGAACTAGGACCGAAATACCTTGTCCTTGCGCGAGGGCCGAGTACCAGGGAGCTTTCAGGGTGTCGCGATATTCCCAGTTGAAGTGATGATTCCAGACAAGCTGGCCTCGCGGGTTGGGCTCGAGATGGGAGACGAGCCAGTCAGCGATCAGGAAAAACTTGCGGCGGCGGTCAAGATCGCTGGTGCGCTTCCAGAGATTGTAGTTGCCGAGTCCGTATTGGGCGATGGCGATGGGGTTGTGCTGAAGTCCGATGCGGCCGTGATAGTCGAGCTGGGGAATGCCAGAAGTATCGTAGGCGCCAGCGTAGTCCGCTTTCTCGGAGAAGGGCATGTAGTATTCGCCGAGTTGAGTTGGAGAGGCGTTCGGATTCTCTACGGGCGTTTCGTGCCAGAAAGTGAGATGGCTTTTGCCTCCAAGCAGATAGGCGCTGAAGATGCGTCGGTAGTAGTTGAGGCGGGCCAAGCATTCATATTACGGCAGGGATGTGCTTCGGAGGCTCTTGGAAACGCTTAACCGTGAAGATCAAAAGTTAGACGAACGAAGCAGTGTAAACGGGAAAGATTCGGCCGCTCTGGTTCCATACAATATTTCCGCTCTTCATTCGTCTACAGGAGTGGATGAATGAAGCGGCGAGTCTCGAGCCGAGCCTGGACCGCATGGCACGCGAACAGGACCAACACATCTCCGATGTGGTGAAGCAGGAGCGGACACGGCTGCTGAATTTCATTCGGCGCAGGGTGCCTGATCCCGGCGATGCCGAGGACGTGTTGCAGGACGTCTTCTACCGCCTCGTCGAAGCGAACCGGTTGCTGATGCCGATCGAGCATGTGACCGGATGGCTGTTTCGCGTGGCGCGAAACCGGATCACCGATCTTTTTCGCAAGCGGGAGCCGGAAAATTTCAGCGACATAGTTGCCGATGAGAACGGTGAGACGATGTCGCTCGAAGAGCTGCTGCCTTCGCCCGACGCCGGTCCCGACGCACTCTATGCACGCGAGGTGCTTCTCGACGAACTAGAAGATGCGTTGGAAGAGCTTCCCGAGGAACAGCGCGAGGTCTTTGTGGCGCACGAATTTGAGGGACGCAGTTTCAAGGAATTGTCCGTTGAAACCGGAACCAGCGTGAACACGCTGCTCTCGCGCAAACGGTATGCAGTGCTGCATCTGCGCGAGCGGTTGCGGCGAATTTACGAAGAATTCAGGAAATGAGGGAAATGAACATGAGAAAGAAATGGTATTGGATGGCTCCGCTGGGGATTCTGGCATTTGCGGCCTTCCTGTTCGTCGGCGGCGAAGTAGTGAAGCTGTTGTGGAACTGGCTGCTGCCGCCGCTTTTCGGCTGGCGCCTGCTGAACTTCTGGCAGGCGCTGGGATTGCTGGCATTGTGCCGCATACTCTTCGGGCGGATCGGGGGGCGCGGCCCGCGTCCGGGGCCGGGTTGGCGCTTCCGCGATCGCTGCCGCAAAATGTCGCCAGAAGAGCGGGAGAAATTCCGGAAGGCAATGGCGGAGGGTTATAACTTCGCTGAAGGTGGCGGAGAAAGAGCTACTTCGTAGCAAATCGCTGGCTCACGCCAACGGTATCGGAAAGTATGCGTATCTCAGCGAACGTATTCTGTGAATATCCCATGATCAGGATGCTCATGACGGTCGCTAAGACCAGGGGAGAACGGATCGCCAAGGCTGCGTCGCTGGCGCTTGTGCTTGGCTGGGCGGCGTCTGTGAACGCGCAGACCCCAGAAGCCACCTTTCACAGTTCATCTGACCTCGTCCTGGTGGATGTCGTCGCGTTAAGAGATGGGCTGCCGGTTCGAACTCTGACCCGCGACGACTTTCGGCTCTTCGACAATGATTCGCCAGTTTCGATCAAAACTTTCGATACGGAAGCACAAGCATCCATGCGGCCTCTGTCCTTTTGTCTGGTGGTGCAATGTAAGATGCCGAACTGGACGGCACAGGGGTCGGGATTTTTTGCGGGGCAGATGAGCCGATTCGCACCCGCTTTGAAAAAACTGGACAAATGGGACACGGTCGGTGTTGCGCACTGGTGTGACAACGGAGATGCGCGTCTCGATTTGCAACCAACTGCCAACGCTGAAGACGCAATCGCAGGCGCAGAGCGGGTCCTCGCTACGCAACCCTCGGATGAAAATCACAACAGGCCAGGCGAACTAGCGCTCCAGAAGACATTGCAGCTGATCGTGGACGCAAACCGGTCGGCAAGACCCGAGCCTTTACCAGTTGTGATCTTCCTCTACGGGGACTGGAGCGGAATGCCGCGCTCTGAAGCCGATCACTTCATTGATGAACTCCTCGAGAGTTCGGCAATTTCGTTCGGGTTGCGCGACCGGCGCTCTCCGCATATCTGGTGGGTCCCAGGGGAACACCGCGAGATCGCGCATTACATTGCCAGAGAAACTGGAGGCGAATATTTCGACGCGACGCCGGAACAATATGAAAGCGGCTTGGAAGAGATCCTGGGACAACTTCATTTTCGATATGAACTTGGATTTCAGCCGTCCATTATGGATGGCAAGCGGCACCGGCTGCGTGTGGAGTTGTCGACTGCTGCGAAGAAGCAATATCGGGGAGTGAGACTGCGGCACCGGGAAGCCTATGTTCCGGTCACTCGTTCATTTCCGACTGCAAGGTAGCTGTCTGGTAAACGAACATTATCCCTGAACCAGACGGCTTGCGGTGCCTCAACGATTCGCAACACACTGCGACACTGTGCCCGCGAGCCCTTAACCCGCCATGAAATAACAACTTAACCCGTTCCACGAGCAAATCACCCTCAAATGTCTGCTTGTGGCAGGTCTCGTGCATCATCTGGTTTCGATTCGTTAATTTCGCCTGAAACACAAACGTAACGGATTGCCTCGGTACTACGGTTTCGAAAAAGAAATCAGATCCCATGAAAACCGGGAAGACGCGTTTAGGAGTGCAGTATGAAATTACTGATCGCAGAAGATGACGTTCTCTTTCAAAGAATGCTGGTGCAATTACTAGCGCCGGAGTACGACGTGGTCCTGGCGAATAACGGAGATGAAGCATGGGAAATTTTGCGGAGCCCTGATACTCCGCAACTCGCGATTCTCGACTGGGTGATGCCGGGGCTGACCGGCCCGGAGATCTGCCGCAAGGTTCGGGCGTGTCCGTCAATGTCGTCGCTCTATCTGATTCTTCTCACCTCAAAAAACAGCGAAGCCGATATCGTTTCTGGACTGCGGGCCGGTGCCGACGACTACATCACGAAACCGCCGTCTGCTGCTGAACTCTTAACTCGCGTCCGCGGTGGCGAACGCGTCCTCGCTCTGCAGGCAAGAATTGAAGCGCAATCGACGCTTTGCGACAAGCTTACCGGGAACGAATCGATCATCCGCGAATCGTTGATGGACCTTCAATTCCGCGGCACGGCTGCGCGCCAACGAAAGTCGCACTCGGCCTCGTACACGATCGGCTTCGATGAGGTGGTGGAACGTCTTCCTGCGGCAGAGAACTCAGACGAATCGGTGGCGACTGAGATTGCAATGAACCTCATGGCGGGCAGCCACTCGAAACAGTAACCAGAACGGAAGATGTCGCGAGCGGGAGATTGGCAGTCAGGCGTCACCAGATGCGCTGTGATCCGCATGAAGAACGGGGACGCTTTAAAGGAATGTATGAGTGAGGCCTCGACCTACGACAAACGCATCATCTTGCGTCACGTTCTGCTCTCAATATGGTTCCTTTTGCTGTTCATGGTACTGAATCTCCCGGCGGTCATCCTGATTTCCCGTCTTGGGGCCGTGGTCTGGTATCCGGCCGCCGGATTATCGCTGGCCATCCTTCTGGGCGTCAGCCCTTGGTACGGGTTCCTCGTCTCTCTCGGCGGGGTACTCGCTGGCAAGTTCTTCTACGGTCAACCGTTTGCCACCTGGGGACAAACGGTTGGAGCGGCGGGAATTTCGATTTTCTATACGGCCGCAGCCTATTTGCTGCGTTCTCGTTTCCGGATCGACTTGCGGCTGCGCCGGCGACGCGATGTCCTGCTCTATCTGTCCGTCACAACGCTGGCCGCCCTGGCTTCCACGGCGGTTGGTGTCGCTTGCCTCGCGGCCGATCATGCGATTCGCTGGAACGAATTCTGGCGGGGATTTCTGACATGGCTGCTGGGGGACGAAGTCGGGATTCTTGGAATCGCTCCGTTCCTGCTGATTCATGTGTGCCCCTGGATACGGCAACGACAGTTCTTCGAGCCAGCCGAACCGCGGCCGCGAAATCGCCGCGCCCGGAAGTGGAGTTCGAAATTCTGGTCACGGCTGGAGCCAATCGCCCAGGCCGCGACGATCGCCGCTTTGCTCTGGGTCATGTTTGCTCTCATGCCAGGACAATTTTTTTATCTGATTTTTATTCCGGTGATGTGGGTCGCCCTGAGGCAAGGAATCCGGCGTGTTGTTTCGTGCCTGTTGGTGCTGAATTTCGGCATCGTGGTGGCGCTCCGCTTGTATCCATTGCCTCAAGCGTTGCTGCCACGAACCGGAATGTTGATGTTCGTCGTCTCTGCGGTGGGTCTGGTGGTTGGATCTGTAGTCACCGAAAGACACCGCATCGGGTACGAACTGCTTGAGCGTTCCGCCGACCTGCTGGAAGCCAACAATCAACTGATTGAGGCGAAGGTGAGAGCCGAAGAGGCGAGCCGGGTAAAGAGCGAATTTCTGGCCAACATGAGCCATGAGATCCGCACGCCGCTCAATGGGGTTCTGGGCATGGCGGAACTGGTCCTGAACACCGAACTCACTCAGGAACAGCGGGAGTACCTCGAAACGCTGAAATCATCGGGCGATTCCCTGCTCGGCATCATCAACGACATTCTGGATTTCTCCAAAGTGGAATCGGGCAAGCTAGACCTCGATTCCGTCGAATTCAGTCTGCAGGATCTGATGTCGGATGCGATGAAGACTTTGGCGTTCCGGGCCCACGAGAAGGGTCTCGAACTGGCCTACGACATTGACGCCAAGATTCCGGATCAGGTAGTTGGCGATCCGGGGAGGCTGCGGCAAGTTCTCGTCAATCTCATCGGCAATGCGGTGAAGTTCACATTGCAAGGCGAAATCTATGTCCACGTAGAACTCATTGCACGAGTGGACCGGCAAATCGACGTACATTTCAGCGTAAGAGATACAGGCATCGGCATTGCGCCAGAGAAGCAGAATCTTGTGTTCGAGGCGTTCGCGCAGGCGGACGGCAGCACGACGCGTCATTATGGGGGCACCGGACTTGGACTGGCAATCTGCTCCCGTCTGGCCGGCCTGATGGGCGGTCGAATCTGGCTCGAAAGCGAGTTGAATAAGGGCAGCACTTTCCATTTCACAGTCACTCTGGACGTCGTCAAGATGCACTCCGTCGTTCTTGGCTCGCAGCTTGCGATGGATTTGCAGCAAGCGGCGGTTCTGCTCGTCGATGATAATGCGACGAATCGGGGGATTCTCCTGGAGATGATGAAAGGGTGGGGGATGTGCCCGCTGCCAGTCGAGAGCGGCAATGAAGCACTCAAGGCAATCGAGGAAGCCCTACTGGAACAATCTCCATTCCGGCTGGCGATCATCGACGGCAGCATGCCGGGCATGGATGGCTTCGAATTGGCGGAGCGGATTCGCAGCGACGCTCGTTTCTCCGGTACGGCCATTATGATGCTGACTTCGGGGCGTCACGGTGAGAGCACGAATAGGTGGCGGAACCTCGGCATAAATAGCTATTTGCTGAAACCGATCCGAAAATCTGAACTGCTCGCGGCGATCCAGAGCGCGCTCGGAAAGAGGTCATCTGGAAACGCCTCGGAACCGGCAAACAATCGAGATTTCGCCGCTGCCAGCAAGCTTCGCATTCTCTTGGCCGAAGATAATCCAATCAATCAAACAGTAGTCGCACGGATGCTGGGAAAGTCCGGCCATAATCTCACGATTGCTCAGAATGGCCAGGAAGCTCTCTCGATGTTCCAATCCAGATCTTTCGATCTGATCTTCATGGATGTGCAGATGCCGGGCGTAGATGGCCTTACCGCAACCCGCAAAATCCGCGAGTGGGAACGTGGCAAGGGGTCGCACATCCAGATCATCGCGATGACTGCGCACGCCATGAAAGGGGATAAGGAGCGGTGCCTCGAAGCCGGCATGGATGGCTATCTCAGCAAGCCGGTAAGCAGCCGTGCAATCGAGGAAGCGATCGCCCAATTCGTTCGCAGCGAGAGGCCGATCTCTCCGGCGGCTGAAGAGAGTTCCACTTCGGCGGCGACGTGGGACCCTGCCAGAGCTTTGGAACGCCTCGGCGGTGACGAAGCTTTGCTCAACGATCTGATTGGAATTTTCTTTGAAGAAACTCCCAAACATCTTACGATCCTCGACCAATCCATCGCGGGTTCGGACTTCCCTCTGATAGAGAGAACCGCTCACACCCTCAAAGGTGAATTGAGTTATCTCGGCCTTTCCGATGCAGCGGAGAAATGCCGCCTGATGGAGGGCCTCGGTCGAGAGCAGCGATTGGCGGAAGCTGTCGAATTGTTGCGCGCGCTCAAATCCGAATTGTCGGGCGTAATTGCCGTGATGAGAACAAGAGCGAGCAACACGGGCCAGATCACCGCGGTTTAGACGACGAACTCAGAATCCGTTCCTGTTGCAACTGTCCTGAATCCGGACGCCGTTCCACTCCCTGAACATTCCAAATCTTCGGCCTTCCTTCCAGGTTTGGAGTCATGCCAATTCGCTGATGAGAAGGGACTTACCCAGGACGACGGCTCCATGAATGGCCTTCCTCGTGCTTGATGCCAGATTGACCGCTCCCCGAAGACAGGTTCGGCATTCAATGCGAGTGGGCAAATAGAAACTGGGGGCTTTCCTCATGCAAGCATCGGGCTTCATCGGTCTTGAGGCGAAAAGTATCGCTCATGGCACGACGGTTCGTGACCGGGTACGGATCATTGAGCGTCGCGATTGGTGGCTGTGGGTGTGCGCCGTTTCGATCACTTTACTTTTGACAGGAGCGATCGTCTCATTTGGATTCTCGGAAATACACCTGAATCACGCAGGCCCCAATGCCGCCCCACTTTACGACACCATTCTTGGTCTCGTCGGACTGGTCCTGCTCTTCGACATATATACCGTTTACCAGCACTTCCAGATCCAGGCCGTTCGAAAGCAATTGATTGAAGGGCAAGAACTTTTCCGTCTGATTACTGAGAATGCCGCCGACATGATCGCCGTGGTCGATACCCGCGGCGAACGGCTCTACAACAGTCCCTCTTACGAAACAATTCTCGGATACACGCCTGAGGAACTCAGTGGTACGACGGCAATTGATCAGATTCACCCGGAAGATCGCGACCGGGTGTTGAAAGCGGCCGCTGAAGCCCGGCGGACCGGTGTTGGAACAAGCCTCGAATACCGCATGCGGCATAAAGATGGAACATGGCGGAGTCTCGAGTCACGCGCCAGCACAATCGTAAAAGATGGATGTGTGGAAAAACTGGTGATCGTCAATCGCGACGTCACCCAGCGAAAGAGTCTGGAAGAACAGTTCCGGCAAGCACAAAAGATGGAGGCGATTGGAAGACTCTCCGGTGGCGTTGCTCACGATTTCAATAATCTCCTGGGAGTCATAATCGGATACGGCGAGATCGTGCAGGAAGGTACTCCGGCGGAGAGTCCCCTTCGGAGTTGCGTGGACGAAATGCTGAAAGCCGGGCACCGCGCGGCCAGCCTTACCCGGCAATTGCTCGCCTTCAGCCGCCAGCAGGTTCTGGACCCTCGCATACTGGATTTGAACGCGGTCGTCCGCGACATGGAAAAGATGTTGAAGCGGATGATTGGCGAGGACATTCAGCTCCTCACCAACCTCGATCCCGCGTTGGTGCGCGTCAAGGCAGACCAAGGTCAAATTGAACAGGCTATCTTGAACCTTGCGGTCAATGGCCGGGATGCCATGCCGAAAGGCGGCGAACTAACTCTGCAGACGTCGAACTTTCATATGGACCAGGAATTCGTGAGCCGGTACCCGTATCCGGTTCTGGTTGGGGATTACCTCCTATTCACTGTCAGAGATAACGGAGTTGGCATGGATGCCGCCACGCGTGCGCGCATTTTTGAGCCCTTCTTCACGACAAAGGAAAAGGGCAAGGGCACTGGACTCGGATTGTCGATGGTGTACGGCGTCGTAAAGCAAAGCGGCGGATACATCGATGTTACGAGTGAGCCTGGGAGTGGGACGTGCTTCAATATCTATCTTCCGAAAGCTGAGGCTGCGGTGGACAGCCAAAAACCCTCTTCAGAGTTACACGTTGCTCTAAAAGGAAGCGAAACTGTCTTGCTGGTTGAAGATGAGCCGTCACTGCGCACTCTGAGCCGGCACTTATTGGAGATATGCGGATACCACGTACTCGAAGCTGAGAATGGCACCGCGGCGTTGAAGATCAGTGAAGAATGCGCCAGGAATATCGATTTGCTTCTGACGGATGTCGTCATGCCTGGAATGAGCGGCAGAGTTCTGGCCGATCAGATTACAACCCAGAGGCCAGAGATCCGCGTCGTGTATATGTCCGGGTACACAGGGCAGACGGTCGGTCAGCATGGCGTATTAGCTGAAGGCAGTTTCTTTCTGCCGAAACCTTTCACTCGCGAAGCGCTGGCGTCCAAAGTTCGCGAGGCATTAGACGCTGATGCGGCCGTGGCAGCATCAGCGATTTAACAAGCAAAAGCATGTCCACTTGGGAGGAAATATGGAGAAGATTCTGGTCGTTGACGACGATGACGCGATGCGGCGGATGATCAAAATGCGTCTGGCTGATACCTACGAGACAATCGATACGGGCAATCCCGTGCAGGCGTTGGAGTTGGCACTGGGGCACCGTCCGAGGGCGATCCTGCTCGACCTGATGATGCCCGATTGCTCCGGCTTCGAACTCTGCCAGAGCTTTCATAACCTGAGTTATACGTGCAGAATCCCGGTCTTTGTAGTGACTGGCGAGTCTGCCGCCAAATACCGTGATTACATGACAAGCCTTGGGGCAGCCGGTTTTTTCGAGAAGCCAATCGATTTTGCAAAACTGAAGACCACCATTGCCAAGGAATTGAATAAGCGGCCCTCCGAACGCCGGGCTCACGTACGAGTACGAATGCAACTTACGCTGAAGCTAAAGGGCATTGATGCCTGTCAGCGGTCTTTTGAGCAGCTGACGACAACGGAAAATGTCAGCGCCGGCGGGTTCCTATGCAACCTTTCCCTTGCTTTATCGGGGGATCATTCGCTGGAGGTATATCTCTGCGGTTCAGGACAAGACAGGTATGTAGGCCAAGTTAAAGTAGTACGTAAGGAAGCACCTGAGACTCCGATGCAGCGCTATGCTTTTAAGTTCATGGAGCGAACTTCGGAGTGGATACTCCAAGGTTAATCGTTTTATGGCAGCGGTGACACGGAGTTCTCGTCTAGTCCATTTCACTTATCCAGAGGTTGAATGTCATTAGTCACTTGACTGCCTCCCCCGACTTTGCGATAAGACTTTAATTGAGGGCTTCGGGTAACCGTAGTGTTCTGGGAACAAATAGACACGAGCTTGAGATAACTGCCACATCCCCCTTCTCGCTGGCGGTCATTTCGCGGAAACGAGCAGTGGTGCCGATGTTGTCGATGTATCGATCTTGCATACCTGGCTCACAGCAAGCGAGCTTCAACATACAACGTGAACGATCCTGCAGACGGATCGCGCGATGAACTCACCCATCAATCTGAAGTTATTGGCAATCGATGACGATCCGCATAACCTGGAGATGATCAGGCTGGCTTTGGATCGTCAGGGGTTGGAAATCCTGACCGAGCAGGATCCGGAGCGCGGGTTCGAACTCTTCCTGCAGGCTCGCCCGAAGGTCGTGCTGCTCGACCTTGTCATGCCCAAAGTCACCGGCATCGAACTATTGGAGCGGATTCAGGGCGTGGATCCGGGAGTTGAAGTCATCCTGATCACGGCCCATTACTCGGCTGAATCCGCAGTCGAAGCGATTCAGAAGGGTGCGACGGATTATCTAACCAAACCCATCGAGATCGACAAACTCCGCTCCAGGGTTTCTGCGCTGATGGCCGATGCGGAAGCCCGCCAGAAAACACTCCAGTTGGATCAGGCGCTGATCGATGCATATCAGTTTGAAGGCCTCGTAGGGCGCAGCCCACTCATGCTTGAGGTATACGCAAAGATTCGCCGCATCGCCCCTCATTTCCGAACGGTCCTCGTAACCGGCGCAACCGGGACCGGCAAAGAACTGGTTGCCCGCGCGCTGCACCGCTTGAGTCCAGTTGGCTCTGGTCCCTTTGTCGTCTGTAACTGCTCGGCACTCGTTGATAGCCTGGTGGAAAGCGAATTGTTCGGATACGTCAAGGGGGCGTTTACCGGCGCGACGCAGGATAAGATCGGTCTTTTCGAGCACGCCGACAAGGGAACCATTTTCCTTGATGAGATCGGAGAACTGGCTCCTGCCGCTCAGGCGAAACTGTTGCGCGTACTGCAAAATCGCCAGGTCCAGCGCGTAGGCTCGTTGACGCCCCGGAATATCGACGTCCGGGTAATCGCGGCCACGCATCGCAACCTGAAGAACATGGTGCGTGACGGCGAGTTTCGCGAAGATCTGTATTATCGTTTGGCTGTGGTTGAGATTCCCCTTCCAATCCTTGCCAATCGGCGGGAAGACTTGCCTCTGCTCGAACGCTATTTCATTGAAAAGTTTTCCAACGAATATAACAAGCCGATCGCCGGATTGGTTCGCAGGGCGCAAACCCGTCTGGCAACTTATCCATGGCCAGGGAATGTGCGGGAACTCGAGAACGTGATCGGCAATGCCTGCATGATGGTGGAAGGCAACCTGATCGATATTGGGGATCTCCCTGAAAAACTCCGCAAGCCTCTCAACGAAGAAATCAGCGGAGACGACACTTTTCTCTCACTCGAAGAGGTCCAACGGCGCCATGTCATACGCGTACTCGAGGGAGTAGGTGGCAATAAAGCCCGTGCTGCCGAAATCCTGGGTATCGGGCGCGCAACCATTTATCAGCTTCTTTCGAAGATGAAAATCGAAGAAACCAAGAAAGAAGCCGCGGCTAACTAGCTCCATCCCTCAGGTCCCGCCAGAGTTACCAAAGATAGGATTGCCGATTCCGCAAAGCGGACATCAGTCTGAAAGGTAGACGGAGTCCCTGCCATTCTTTGTAGCGCCCGGACTAACTCAACCATAACTCATTGATATCGCGCTTGTTATGGATCGCCTTCCTGCGGCCATTCGGCAGCCGTCATGCTTGATCAATTCCTGAAAGCAGCGGTCCTCCCCCAAGCCCCCAATTTTTCTAAGTGGAGAGAAGAACATGAAATCCAACATGCTGATTCGGGCGCTTCTGGTCACGATGGCATCCACGGTGTCATTGAATGGACAAAACGCACCGCCGCACTCGCCCGTCGCGGGATACGGCAGCCTGCCGCTTACTTTCGAGTCCAACCGTGGGCAGGCCGCGCCGCAGGTGAGCTTCATTTCCCGCGGCCAAGGCTACCGTGCTTACCTCACCGGCAATGGAATGATTCTCTCTCTTCGCGCGGGCGAAGTGAATACATCTTCGACGACTCACAAGATCTCGAATGTGAAGCGCGCGACGATCCAGTTTCAGTTGCTTGGATCGGCACCCAATCCGAAGGTCGTCGGCGAAAACCAGCAGCCGGGTGTTGTTAATTATTTCATCGGCAACGATCCGACCCGGTGGCATCGCAACGTTCCTACCTATGGGCAGATTCGGTATAGGAATGTTTATCCCGGGATCGACCTCATCTATTACGGCAATCATCAGGAGTTGGAATACGACTTTGCCGTCGCGCCGAAAGCTGATCCGCGACAGATTAGGTTCGCAATTACGGGCGCGAGCAGTATTAAAGTCGAGTCCGACGGAACACTCATTCTTGGAACCCATAATGGCGAACTCCACTTTCAGCCTCCGGTTATCTATCAGGAACATAATGGACGCCGTGTTCCAGTCAAAGGAAGCTTCACAGTCAGCGAGGCGAATCGCATCGGATTTCAGCTTGCGCAGTACGACTCGACGCAGCCGCTCGTGATTGATCCTGTTTTGCTGTATTCAACCTATCTCGGCGGCAGCGGCAACGATCAACCGGCCGGCATCGCCGTCGATGCGAGCGGAAATGTATATGTCGGCGGCTCGACTGACTCCTCGGATTTTCCGGGGAGCACTCTCGGTTCGCTGCCCGCAGGA
>Ga0070735_10003480_pt1 | contig 13771 bp, 16 predicted proteins | sample Coa_R1_FD_66443 | JGI IMG/M metagenome (GOLD analysis project Ga0070735, IMG submission 66443) | Surface soil microbial communities from Centralia Pennsylvania, which are recovering from an underground coalmine fire - Coalmine... | ecosystem: Environmental > Terrestrial > Soil > Unclassified ...
GGCTTCTTTCAACGCCGCTGCGACCGACTTCGGACCCGTCCCACCGCGAATTTCGCGCGTCTTCATGCCTTCGGCAGGCTGCAGCAGTTTCGCCATCTCCGGTGTGAACTCCGGCGCGAACTTCACCAGTTCGGCGACGGTCCAATCCACGGGCTTCTTGCCACCGCGAACGCTCTCGAGGACCAACCGGCCTACAATTTGATGCGCCTGGTGAAAAGGCGTTCCGTTGCGAGCCAAAGCTTCGGCAAGATCGGTTGCGACCACCCAACTCGCTTCGGCCGCAGCCGCCGGATGCTGCGCATTGAGTTTCGCCGAGTCCACCACGACGCGCGCCATTTCGAGCGACCCGCACAGTTGATCCGCCGCCTCGAATAGAGGCTCCTTGTCCTCCTGCATGTCGCGATTGTACGTAGTCGGAAGACCCTTCATGGTGATGTAGAGTGCACTGAGCGAACCGAAAACCCGGCCCGATTTGCCGCGAATGAGCTCCAGCGAATCGGGATTCTTCTTCTGCGGCATTAAGCTCGATCCGCTGGTGACGCCGTCACCCAACTCCAGCCAGCCGAACTCTTCGCTCGAATAGAGAATCCAATCCTCTGCCAGCCGGCTCAAGTGCAGCATCGTTGTGGACGCGGAATATAGAAAATCCAGCGCGAAATCGCGGTCGGCTGAAACGTCCATGCTGTTATTGGTGACTGAAGCAAATCCCAAATCCCGCGCCATACTTTCGCGATCGAAGGGGAATCCGCTGCCGGCCAGAGCGCCGCTGCCGAGCGGCATCACGTTCACGCGCGCCCGGGCTTGTTGGAGCCGCTCGAAATCCCGGGCGAACATGTCGAAGTACGCCAGCACATAATGCGGCCACAGGACCGCCTGGGCCCGCCGCATGTGGGTATAACCGGGAATCACCGCCTCGGGATAACGCCGGGCGCATCCAAGCAGCGCCTCCATCAGGCTGCCGAGGAACCCCGTCGCGCGGTCGATTTCCTCACGCAGCCACAGCCGGACATCGAGAGACACCTGCTCATTGCGGCTGCGGCCGGTGTGGATTTTATCGGCGAGGCTCCCCACGCGCTCTTTGAGCTTGCGGATGACCACCGTGTGGACGTCCTCGTCGGTTGCCCCTGCGAAAAACTCCGGCTTGCGCGCTTCGTCGCGAATCGCGTCGAACGCCGATACGAGTTCCGCTCGCCCCGCAGCCGTCAGGATGCCCACCCCTTCGAGCGCCCGCGCGAACGCCTGAGAGCCGCGGATGTCCGCGTCGATCAGCCTCCGGTCAAACTGGAGCGAACCGGAGAACCGCTCGAAGACCTCCGAGGGACCCTCCTCAAACCGGCCGCCCCAGAGCTTCATACAGCCTTCTTCGTCGACTTCTTGTTCGCCTTTATGACCGCCGCACGCACCTGGATCGGCAGCCCGATGAGGTTGATGAACCCGCGTGCATCCTTTTGATCGTATTCCGCGCCCATGGTGAAGCTGGCTATATCGAGCGAGTACAGCGAATAGGGCGACTTGCGGCTCACCGGCTGGAAGCTGCCTTTGTACAGCCGCAGCGTGACTTCGCCCGTGGTGTTCTGGCAGGCAACATCGAAGAAGGCATCGAGTGATTCGCGCAGGGGTGTGAACCACAGGCCGTTATAGACCATCTCGGCGTAATCCAGCGCGAGCTTTTGCTTATAGTGGGCCAAGTCTTTCGGCAGCGTCAGCGCTTCCAGCTCGCGGAACGCAGCCATGATCAGAGTGCCGCCAGGGGTTTCGTAAGCTCCGCGCGACTTCATGCCAACGAAACGATTCTCGACCAGATCGATGCGCCCCACTCCGTTGTCTCCGGCGATCTTATTCAATTGTTCGAGCAGCGCCACCGCGGACAGCTTCTTCCCATTGACAGAAACCGGCGTGCCAGCTTCGAAACCGATGGTCACATCGGTGGGCTTATCCGGAGCCTTCTTGGGACTCTTGGTGAGCATCCAGACATCGTCTGGAGCAGCATTGGCCGGATCTTCCAGTGCCCCGCCCTCATGCGAAATGTGCCAGATGTTGCGATCGCGGCTATAGATTTTCTTTGTGGTCTGGGCAATCGGCACCTTGTGCTTCGCGGCGTAAGCGATAGCGTCCTCACGCGAAATAATGTCCCACTCGCGCCAGGGAGCGATCACCGGCAAATGCGGTGCAAGAGCCTTGTAGGTCAGCTCGAAACGGACCTGATCGTTTCCTTTGCCGGTGCAGCCGTGCGCCAGCGCATCGCAGCCGGTGGCGAGCGCCACCTCAACTTGCTTCTTGGCGAGCAGCGGCCGCGCGATCGAAGTGCCTAGCAGATACTTGTGCTCATACTCGCCGCCCGCGCGGACCATCTTCCACAGGTATTCGGAAACGAATTCCTCGCGCATATCGGCCACATAACATTCGGATGCGCCCGTCTTCCGCGCCTTGGCTTCAAGTCCCGATAACTCTTCACCTCCCTGCCCGATATCGCCGCACACGGCGACTACCTGGCATCCGTAGTTCTCCTTGAGCCATGGAATGATGATCGATGTATCCAGTCCGCCGGAGTAGGCGAGCGCTACCTTCTTTGGTTTTTGCATAAGTCTAAATTGTAAATCGGGGAGCTTAGCTCAGCAGCGTCAGCAACAGTCCCTTTTGGGCGTGCAGGCGATTCTCGGCCTGATCGAACACAGCCGAGCGCGCGGATTCCATAACGCCGTCGGTAGTTTCCTCGCCGCGTTTAGCGGGCAGGCAGTGCATGAAGATGGCCTCCGGCCGCGCCTTGGACATCAGCGCCTCGTCCACTCGATACGGAGGGAAGATTTGCATGCGGTCATTCTTCTCCCCTTCGTGACCCATGCTCGTCCACACGTCGGTGTAGACCACGTGCGCGCCGTCGACGGCTTCCTGTGGATCGTTGTTGAGGCTGATCTTTGCGAGGCGGCTGGCTGCCGCGACCACCTGCGGCTTCGGTTCGTAACCCTTGGGCGTAGCGACTGCCACGTGCATTCCCAGGCGGCCGGCGGTCAGCATTAGCGAATGCGCCACATTGTTGCCGTCGCCGACAAACGCGAGCTTGAGGCCGTCCCACCGGCCAAAGCGTTCCTTGATCGTCTGCACGTCAGCCAGGATCTGGCAGGGATGGTACAGATCGCTTAAGGCGTTGACCACGGGAATGTGCGCCCACTTCGCCAGTTCTTGAATCGTGTCCTGGGAGAAAACCCGCGCGATGATTCCCTGGGTCCAGCGTTCGAGGTTCCGGGCGACATCCTTGACCGGCTCACGCTCGCCGACCGGACCTACCGAGGTGATGGCATCGCCGCCGAGCTGCTTGATCGCCAGTTCAAAGGTGACGCGAGTGCGGAGCGACGGCTTTTCGAACAGCAAGCTGAGGTAGCGGCCGGCGAGTGATTGCGAGAAACGCTGTGGCGTCCGCTTCACCTGAGCGGCGAGGTCGAGAACGCGGAGGAGCAGGTCCTGAGACAGATCCAGATCCTGGGTCAGGTGCTGGACTGTTGGCACGGCTAATCCCGGTTCAACGAAGCTCGGTGCGGCCATGGGCGTCTCCACAGTGAATGATTATTCAGTCGAATGAATAATAATACATTTTGAGGATCGGGGTCAAGGGTGGGCAGGTTTTGGACCGGCCTACTAATCGATCCGCACGAGCTTCCGAGGACTCCCGTGCCCCGTCATTATCTGCACCGACCTCACAGGCACCTTGAAATGGGCTGCTAGCACCGCGCACACCTGCTCGTTCGCCTTCCCCTTTTCCGGGGGAGCGGTGACGTGGATCTTAAGAGTCCCGTCGGCCAACTCGGCGCTAACCTCATTCTTCTTGCTGCGCGGGATTACCTTGACGCGAAGGGTCACTTAGCCGCGGATTTCTCGACAATTTCGGAAGCCGCGCCATCCACCTCTTCGATCCGCAGGCGCAGGGTCTTGCGCTGCTGGAAAAATCTCGGAGGAAACGGAAAGCGGCCGGCAGCCATGCGATCCACCGTCTGCACCGGAGGAAGCTGGTCCTGGATCGAAAGAACGTCGTTGTATTTTGGTCCCAAAACTTTCAAGTACTTGGTGACCTTCTCGACGTCGGACTTTGAAAACACCACAGCAGTCGCCACTTCGTCCTCGGGAGTCTCCATGGTCATCTTGACCGAGCTCACCACGAACGGAATCGCCGCGCTGTTGGTCACCCGGAAATCCGCGAACACGATGGTCCCGTCACCATCGGCGATGGTGCGGACTTTGAGGATCTCACCCTTGAGTTCCAGGTGCGATCCCCGGTTCATATAGAGAACTCCGAAGATGGCGACTCCCACGACGGCCAGGCCCACCACGAAAGGAACAATCCAACGCCCCATGTGCTTAGTCTCCCAGCAACCGCCCATAGGGCTTCAGGCTGCTTACGTTGTCGCAGACCGCCTTGATGCCGGCGGTGATGGGGATGGCCAGAATCAGGCCGATACCGCCCCACAGCATGCCCCACAGCATCAGGGCGATAGTAACAGCCAGCGGATTCAGATGCACGCGCGAGCCGACGAATTTCGGATACAGAAGGTTCAGCGCGAACAGGTGCAGCAGGCCCACGGCCGCCAGCAGAAACAGGTACAACGCAGGCTCGCCTTTCGGAAGCGCCGCGACCATGGGCGGGATTAGCGCAAGCGGCATCCCGATATAGGGGACCAGACTCAGGAACCCGCTGAGCGGACCCACCACTGGCCAGTAGGGCAATCTGACCGAGGCGAACAGGATTCCGCTAGCCACGCTCAATAATATGCCCAGCAGAAAGTTCCCGACCACGTAAGCGCGCACCATATCGCCAACACCGTCCAGAGCCTTGGCGACGGTATAGCGCGGCTCGCCTTCCAGCGTAAACAGAAGGCGCGAGCGCAGATGATCGCCCCAGCTCAAGATGAAGTACACCAGGAAGGGAATAAACGACGCCATCAGCAGGACGCTGTAAAACGAATGCAGATAGTCGTAGACATAGCTGACAACGGCGGTCGGTTCCTGCCGCACGCGTACTTCTTGCACCGGAGGGATAGGCAACGGCTCCGCCGCTTTTCTTTTGCCCCGAACGCCGGATTCAGGTGGAGGCTGCGCCACCGCATCCTGATCCTGGAAGCGTCGCGGCACGAGTGTGCGATACACGTTGGCCTGGAAACCTTCGACGCGGACGGCCGCACTCTCCACGATCTGGTTGATGCGGGCGCCGTAGGCTGGAACGTCGTCGGCCATTGCCAAGCCCTCCGTGTAGAGTCCCAGCCCGGCGAAATAGATGCATCCCAGCCATAGGGCGCATATCAGGAAACTGGCCAGCCCGCGCGGCATGCGGAACTTCATCAACATGCGCACGGCGGGCTCCAGCAGGAACGCGATCATAAACGCGATGATTATGGTGATGAAGAACACCTGCCCGTAATACAAAAGAGCCACACTGCCGGCTGTCGCCAGGATGGTAATGGCAACCCGGTAGGTCCGTTCCGCCGATGTGCTTTGAGTAACCACTCCCCGCCTATCACTATAATTGGACAGATCGTGCCTACAAATGCAAATCCAGGGAAAGGCCGCATTCTGGCCCTGGATCTAGGGAAAAAGCGGATTGGACTGGCGCTAAGCGACCCTCTGGGCATCACCGCGCAGGGCCTTCCTACCCTTCAGCGGGTCAATATCCGGACCGATCTGGCCGAATTAGACCGGCTGGCCACCGAATACGACGTCCGCCTGATCCTGCTGGGGCTGCCCTTGCATATGAGCGGCGATGAGGGTCGCCAGGCGCAGCATGCCCGAGAGTTCGGCGAGCGGTTGGCGGAGTGGACCGGCCGTGAGGTGCGTCTCTGGGATGAGCGGCTGACCACGGTGGAGGCGCAGCGCGTTCTGAAATCCAGCGGCATTAGTACTGAAAAACGCGCACGGGCGGTGGACCAGTTGTCGGCGCAGATCCTGCTGGATAGTTTCCTGAATCTGGAGATGCTGGATTGAGGCTGCGATGGTCGATCGCGCTGGTGTGCATCGCGGGGATCGCGGCGGGACTCGCGGGGACGGCGGTCTATTCGCTCCAATCGCCATACCGCGGATTCGAGGGCGAACTCTTCCTGCAATTCCCAAAGGGATCGGGGACACGCGCCATCGCGCAAAAACTGGCCGACGCGGGAGTCGTGCGATATTCCTGGCAGTTTTGGCTTGAACGGGCGATCCATCCGCGGACTACACTCCAGGCCGGCGAATACCGGTTCGATCAGGCGGCCAGCGTCGGCGATGTCTTCAATCGGCTGGGTCGTGGCGACGTGTTCTACTTCAGCTTCACGGTTCCGGAAGGCTCGAACATGTTCGACATCGCGCGCTTGCTGGAGTCGGAAGGGATCATGTCCGGGCAAGATTTTCTGAAGGCGGCGGAGCATCTGGAAGGGTTTCTATTTCCTTCCACTTATCGCGTGGGACATTTCACCACTCCGGCCGCACTGTGCGAGATGATGACGGCCCAATTCCACAGGGAGTGGATCAAGCTCATGCCAGACCCCGCGGTGGATATGGTCAAGACCGTCACGCTCGCGTCGATGGTCGAGAAAGAGACCGGAATCGCCGCGGAACGGCCAAAGGTGGCCAGCGTATTTCAGAATCGTTTAAAGGTCGGCATGACGCTCGATTGCGACCCCACGGTGATCTACGCCGCGCTGCTCGACGACCGCTACCGGGGCGCGATCCATCGCTCGGACTTAGACAATACCCATCCTTACAACACCTACCGGCACACCGGTTTGCCGCCCGGACCGATCGCAAACCCCGGTGCCAGTGCGCTGGCTGCCGCGCTTCATCCGGCCCAGACTGACTTCCTGTATTTTGTTGCTAAGCCCGAGGGCGGGGGGCATGTGTTCTCTTCGAACTTGGCGTCACACAACAAGGCTGTAGGAAATTACCGTCATGCCCTGAACCATGTCCAAACCAAAGCGGCCCACAAAGCGCGATGACCTGCGTCGCTGGCTGGAGCGGAAGCAGCCGACGCGAATCGGCGAAATGGAGTGGGCCATGCTACATGTCGACCTGGCCCCGATCTCGGGCAGCCACTTGCGACGCCTACTGCGCGAATCGGGCGTGCCGCTTGCACCGCTGGTAGAAGGCGTCCGCCAGGAGACTTTCGAAGCGCTAGAATCCAGTCTGTTGAGCTTCCTGCAAGAATATGAACGCAGCGACCTGGCGGGCCGAACGTCGGTTCGCAGAGTGGTAATCGAGGCCAAGGATCACGCTCGCTGGGCGGCGCGAATTCCCGAGAAACGCGCCGAAAAACAAGAGATGGCCCTTTGGATGTTGACCTGGCTTGAGAATCCGCCGCTGTTTCCGCAATGGGTTAAGTTACGCCGACAACATGGCCTTCCGAACTCCTAAGCTGCTCGATATCGAAGGATTGATGGACTACGCGGCCAAGGCTCTTTCAGTCCGTGGGTACACGGTCTCCGAGCTCAAAACGCGGCTTAAGAAACGAGCCGCACGGGTGGAGGACATCGACGTGGTCTTGAGCCGGCTGAAGGACGCCGGCGTTGTGAATGATCGCCGCTTCGCCGGCAGTTTTGCGGAATGGCGGCGTGAAAGTCAGGGACTCGGGAAGACTCGCGTTCTGCGCGATTTGATGGCTCGCCGGGTCGCGCCCGCGGTGGCGAAAGAAGCTGTGGACGCAGCCTTTGAAGGAATCGATGAAATCGCGATGATCGATGCGTTTTTGAAGCGCAAGTACCGCGGCAAGAACCTCGGCACCTTGCTTCAGGAACAGAAAGAGCTGGCGTCGGCGTTTCGCAAGCTGCGCGGCGCGGGATTCAGTACCGGCAATTCGATTAAGGTGCTGAAACGCTACGCAGCCGAGGCCGAGCAACTGGAAGAGATAGAGGAGAGTGAAGCCTAGAACTTCACTGACGGGGCTTGCTTCGCCGCGTTATCCGCAGTGAAGTAGGCGTTCTCGCGCTGGAAACCGAACATCGAAGCGGCGATATTCTTCGGAAACAGTTCGATATCTGTGTTGTACTTCTGCACGGATTCGTTATATCGGCGTCGCTCAACCGCAATGCGGTTTTCAGTACCGGCGAGCTCGTCCTGTAAACGCAGGAAATTCTCGTCGGATTTGAGTTGGGGATAGTTCTCGACGACCACCGCCAACCGCGCTAGAGCGCCCTCCAGCTGATTGTTTCCAGCAATCCTCGCTGCCGGTGTTTGGGCTCCCATCATAGCCTTGCGAGCCTCGGCCACTTCGGTGAAGACAGCCAGCTCTTGTTTGGCGAAACCCTTGACGGTCTCCACCAGGTTCGGAATCAGGTCCAGCCGGCGTTGCAGATCGACGTCAACTTGCTGGAACTGGGCCTTATACGCTTCCCGCTCGGTGACCAACTCGTTGCGCGACCCCAGCAAGCTGCCGCCCGCGATCAGCACCACCAGAACGATCACACCTAACGCAATCAATACACCCTTCATATGCTCCTTACCCCCGTCCTTCAAGGCCATCAACAAACGCGATCAGTCTACTAATACATACGAGATACTGTGCAAAAAGTTCGCCCGGATCCGCCAAACCACCAGGATCGGCGCCCGTCTGATCTTCCCGGATATCCAATAGAATCTCAAACGGTTTCATGTCGGCGTGCAGTACTTCCGCCAACTGCCGGACCACGGCCCGACGCTCGGATTTCGGCTTTTTGCCGTCCACTTCCAAGGCGTGGCGTCCCAGCACGCAGAAAGTGTTCACCGAGTCCACACAGAGCGCCAGCAGATTGGCGGATTGCGACAACAACGAAGCGCCCTGCTGCCGCAGGCGCAAGAGTTTCGAGCGCAGGTCGTGCTCCACTTGCGTTCGGTAGTTCCGCATATCGACCTTCAGCTCGGCGATCACGTCCAGCCCATATAGCACGCGACGCCGTTCCTTCATGTCGTGGAATTCAATCGGGAAGCAGTCGGCCGAGTTGTGGACTTCGTCCTCGCTCATCAGCAGCGGCCACGGATGGCCCTTCTGACGCCACCAGTTCAGAACCGGCTCGCCTTCCATCAGCTCCTGAGGCATCACTTGCTTCAGCACGCACAAAACATTCAGATCGGAAAACCGGTCCTGGTGCTCTGGCGAAGCCGCCGATCCGTACAGGATCACGGACACCAGCCGGTCGCTGAATGCGTGCTCCAGCTTCGAAACCAATTCCTTCAAGAGTTCCATTTTGTCACCAGCGACACGATTCTCACCATCCACCGGAAGCACCTCCGCCGCCCGAACCGCCCCCGCCGAAGCCGCCGAAACCGCCTCCACCACCACCGCCGCCCCAGCCACCGCCACCAAATCCTCCGCCGCCCCAGCCTCCCCGGCGTCCTCCACCCATCATGTTGCCGAGAATCATGCCGGTGAGGAAGCCGCCCATGCCGCTGCCGCCGCCGGTTCCACCTCGTCCGCCTCTTCCGCTGATGGCGCGAAAGATAAACATCAGAATGACGAAGAAGATAATGATCCCGAAAATTCCTCCGCCACCGCCATTGGTATCGCCCGAAGGGGTTTGTCTAAGCGGCTGGCCTTCGATTGTCACGCCCTTTGCGGCGGCGACTCGCTGTCCGAGCTGCTGCGCCGCAGCCAGTAGCGCTCCGCCATAATTGCCCTGGCGCAGGATCGGCCGGATGCCGCGCAGAATGCCGCCGGCGTCGCCATCCGTTATGACCGGTTCCAGTCCGTAGCCGACTTCGATGCGATTTTTATGGTCTTTGATCGCCAACAATACCAGCACGCCTTCGTCGGTTCCCTTTTTGCCGATTCCCCATTCCTTGAATAGGCGGACGGCGACATCCTCGACGGGCTCGTCTTCAAGCGAATCCACTGTGACGATGGCGAACTGCGCCCCAGTCGCCCGCTCTACGTTGCCGCAATATGCTTCGATCTGCGCCGCGGATCCCGCATCGATCACGTGGGCGAAATCGTTCACGTAACCCGTCGGCTTGAGTTTGGAAGTGTCGAGCCCGGCGGCGAAGGCTAATGAGCAGAAGAAAATCGCCAGCCCCGCCACCCTGCGGAGTTGCTGCATAGAAGATGACGTTATCGTGTCAGGTCCTCGCGGCGCAACTTGAAGCCTTCCAGACGTCCGAGCATCGCCACCGCCATGTGCTTGGGATCAAAGAACTGCCGCGCCAGAGCCTGGACTTCGGCTGCGGTCACCCGCTCGATGCGCTCCAGCATTTCGTCCAATGAAAAGAAGCGTTTAAAGTACAGCTCCTGCCTCGCCAGATTGCCCATGCGGCTGCTGGTGCTCTCCATTCCGAGCACGGTCGAACCCTTCAGATGATCCTTGGCCCTTCTCAACTCTTCATTACTTACGAGTTTTTCGGACACTTCGTTCAATTCGTGAACAATCGATTTGATCACCCTATGAGCGGAGCGAATCGAGGTGCCGGCGTAGACTAGCATGCACCCCGCATCGTGATACATGGACAACTCCGAGAAGATTGCGTACGCCAGGCCCTGTTTCTCGCGGATGTTCTGGAACAGGCGCGAGCTCATGCCGCCGCCCAGAATCGCGTTCAGGATGTAGCAGGCGAAGCGCTGTTCGTGCGGCATGGGTATGGACGGAACCCCGACATACAAGTGAACCTGCTCCAACGATTCCTTGTTGAGGAACACCAGCGGTGCGTGCGGCGTCGGCTTGGCTTGCTTGGAGCGAAACGGCCTGGACTTGAGGTCGCCCAGCCGATCGCCCACCAGTTGCACCATGTCCCTGTGCTTCAGATTCCCCGCCGCCGTCACCAGGATGTTTTTCGGCGAGTAGAAATACTTGTAGTACTTGTCGATCATCTCGCGATCGAAGCTGCGGATGGTCTGCTTGGTCCCCAGAATCGACCGTCCCAGCGCGTGCCCTTTCCAGAAGCGGCTGGAGAAAAGTTCGTGGATCTGGTACTCGGGATTATCCACTTCCATCTTCAGCTCTTCGAGGATGACGCTCTTCTCCTTCTCGATGTCCTTCGGCTCGAACAGTGGATTGCGGACCAAGTCGGCTACGACTTCGAAGGCTTCGGGCACGTGCTCGTCAAGCACCTTGACGTTGTAGCTGACCAGCTCCTTGGAAGTGAACGCGTCCAGGCCGCCGCCGATGGAATCCACCGACCGGGCGATTTGCTCGGCCGTGCGGTGCTTGGTGCCCTTGAACACCATATGCTCGACGAAATGAGACAGGCCGGTTTGGTGCAGTTCTTCCTCGCGCGAGCCGGTGCCGATCCAGAGGCCCACCGAGACGCTGCGGACATGCGGCATCCGCTCCGTGACGACGCGTACACCATTGGGCAGAACCTGGCGTTCGATTTCCCTGGGTTTAGACACCAACTTGGACTTCCCTCTGCTCTTATGTGACGTACGAGTCATCTTGTTCCATCTTACCAACGCGGACTTGGAGAAAGCGGGATTGCAGAAATCCGGATGATATCCTGGACTCGTGGCCGAAGGCGTTCCGCAAAGTATTGTTGGGATGGAGGTTGCCGATATCGCGGCAGCGCTTGGTCCGAATCATCCCCGCTTCCGCGCGATGCAGATCTATCAGGCGGTGTACCGGCAGCGCGTTACCGACCTGCAGCGCGTTTCGACGCTTCCCAAGCCGCTCCGCGAAGAGTTTCCGGTCGGCGTCCCGGAGATCGATCGCCAATTCGACTCGACGGACGGCACGCGCCGCTACCTCCTGAAGCTCGCGGATGGAAAGACGGTCGAGACCGTCTGGATGCCCGAAGGCGAACGGTCGACGATCTGTATCTCGACGCAAGTCGGTTGCCCGGTGGACTGCAAGTTTTGCCTCACGGCGCTGCTGGGGCTGGAACGGAACCTGACTGCGGGCGAGATCGTCGGGCAGGTTCTGCGCGTGGCCGCCGATCGCGGCTTGGAAGCCAATGTGGACCGGCTGAACATCGTGATGATGGGCCAAGGAGAGCCGCTGCTGAACCTGAGCAACGTGATCAAAGCCACACGCCTGCTGACCGATCCCGAAGGCATGGCGATTTCGCCGCGCCGGATCACGCTTTCGACGTCGGGTATTATTCCGAAAATCCGGGAACTGGCACAGGAGCCGGTACGCCCGAAATTGGCGATCTCGCTCAATGCATCGACTGAGGAACAGCGTCAGACGCTGATGCCGATCACGCGCAAGTATCACTTGAAGGATTTAATGGACGCGTGCCGCGCGTATCCGCTGCGGCCATGGGAAAAACTCACCTTCGAGTACGTGCTGCTGAAAGGCGTCAACGACACTGACGCCGATGCGCGTCGCGTGGTGAAGCTGCTCGCGAACCTGAACGCCAAGGTGAACCTGATCGCGCTAAATCCGGGTCCAGGGATTCCTTTCGAGACGCCAGATCCGCAGCGCGTAGCCGCGTTTCAAAACATTGTCCGGCGTGCTCTTCCCTGCTTCCTCCGGAAGCCTAGGGGTCTGGATGTATACGCCGCTTGTGGGCAGCTCAAGCGGATGGAGCTGGTCGAAATCCAGTAACCAATCGCCGGTTCACGACCGGCACCGGTGGAGCACCAATGTTTCCGAAGATCACGTTGACAGACAAGCCAGACTACGGCGTCCTGGGAAGAATCTCCGAGCTGATCACCCAGTTCAACGAAGCTGGTTCAGGTCGTTCGAGCGATCATCGGCCGCTGGCGGTCATCCTCGCCCATCCAGACACGGGAGAAACGTTGGGCGGACTCTGGGGAGCGACTTCGTTCTCATTTCTTCACGTTGATCTGCTTTACGTCCCTGAAGGGATGCGCGGCGCCGGCCTAGGCCGACGATTGATGGGCCAAGCCGAAACAGAAGCCGTTGAGCGGGGATGCCACGGAGCGTGGCTCGACACGTTTAGCTTCCAGGCCAGGGGCTTTTACGAGCGACTAGGCTATGTCGTGTTTGGTTGCATCGAGGCTTATCCTCCCGGCCATCAACGATTTTTCCTCAAGAAAGCCTTGAAGTGAATGGGGGGAGAACCAGCTCAGACGTAACAGGTAGTAGTGCGAGGCGTGCCCTCGCCCGCATCACGCCATCCCGCGCGCGAGCATCTCCGCGAACTGCCGCCAGTTCTTCTTCAATGCGTGGGTTTTGTTGCCGCTAGGCCACCACTGCACGCTGCCCCGGCCCATCAGGAGGCGGCCGAGCAGTTCCTCGCCGCTACGCACCTCGATATCCAGCGTGTTGTTGCTTTTCAGCTTGGTCAGATCGACCGAGTACGGAAGGAACGCCGTCACCTTGGTTACGTGGACCTTGCGCTTCCGTGGCATTGGTGCAGCAGCCTAGCGCTGCTTACCTCTCGCCGCGCCGGGAATCGGCAAATCGACCTTCTTCGCGTTACCAAGAGAGAAATCGGCATCCGTGAAGCTTACCCGCGTGATGGACTTCAGCTCCCCGCGCTTGGTCGCCTGGCCGCTCACGAATTCCGTTTTCTGGATGGGAAATCCTTCATAGCCGGAGTCGAACCCGTAGCCTTTTGGAACACTGGCCCGCATCGGGGAGTTCGCCAGCGAGCTTGTAAGACTACTGGAGAACTGTCTCATTTTTTCGAAAATCTCCAAATCACCAGGGGTTAGCTTGAGCTGCGCGGGAACCGCGGCACATAGTTCCGACTCCTTTTGCCCGCTTAAATCGCCCTCATATTTGGTGCAGCTGAATCCATTGATGCTGCCGCCGCCTTTCGATGTATACGCAGTCTTAGGAGCTGCGGCGGCGGCTTGCGGCATCTTGCCCTTCATCATTTTCTCCGCCATCGCGCGCTGTTCCGGAGGAAGGTTTTTTAGAGCCGCTTCCATCTGGGCAGACATCCC
>Ga0070735_10003481_pt1 | contig 13768 bp, 10 predicted proteins | sample Coa_R1_FD_66443 | JGI IMG/M metagenome (GOLD analysis project Ga0070735, IMG submission 66443) | Surface soil microbial communities from Centralia Pennsylvania, which are recovering from an underground coalmine fire - Coalmine... | ecosystem: Environmental > Terrestrial > Soil > Unclassified ...
GCATGGCGGATCTTGCGCTTGGCCCGCACCAGACGTTGCGCCATGGTCGACTCGGGGACGAGAAACGCCCGGGCGATCTCCGGCGTCGTCAGCCCTGCCAGCGTGCGCAGCGTCAGCGCCACCTGCGCTTCGACCGTCAACGCCGGGTGGCAGCACGTGAAGATGAGGCGCAGACGGTCGTCTTCGATCCCGCTGTCACCGACATCGTCGTGCGGGTGCGGGTCCGGTTCGTTGGTGCCGGCAAGCACGGCCACCTCCTGCAGCTTGGCGGCGCCGGTCGCGGACCTCCGGAGACGGTCCATGGCCCGGTTGCGCGCCGCCGTGGTGAGCCAGGCGCCGGGGTTGCGCGGGACGCCGTCGCGTGGCCAGTGCTGCACGGCCAGCGCAAAGGCGTCCTGCGCGCACTCCTCGGCGAGGTCCCAGTCTCCCGTCACCCGGATGAGGGTGGCGACGACGCGCCCCCACTCCTCGGCGAAGGCCTCGGCGACGGCGGTGTCGACTGAACTCACGGCGACGCAGGCGTCGACGGGGCTCGCGGCGCCGGTGGCGTCTGGGCTCGCGGCGCCGGTGGCGTCGGCTGGCTCACATCTCCCAGATCGGCCTCACCTCGACCGAGCCGAGGCGAGCCCCCGGGATCTTCGAGGCGACCTCGATGGCCTCGTCGAGGTCCTTGCAGTCGACCAGGAAGAAGCCGCCCATCTGCTCCTTCGTCTCGGCGAACGGGCCGTCGGTGGTGATGACCTCGCCCTCGCGGACCCGCACGGTGGTGGCGTCGGACGTGGGACGCAGGCGCTCGCCTCCCTGCAGGACGCCCCGCTTCACCATCTCCTCGGCGAAGACTCCGTACTCGGCCGTGCCCGCCGCGGCCTCCTCGGGGCTGAGCGCGGCGTACGAGTTCTCGTCGCCGCAGATGAGCAGTGCATAACGCATGACGTCCTCCTTGTGGTCGGTTGTTCGGGTCGGTCCCCGCCGCTACGACGAACGGCCGGCCCCCGATCGACAGCGATCCGGGTCATCCGACAGGAATTCACTCACCGACTCCGCCGTGACATCGTAAGGACCCGATGAAAGCAGCCGTCTACTACGAAACGGGCGACCCCGAGGTCCTGCGCTACGAGGACGTCCCCGATCCCCAGGCCGGCCCGAGCGAGGTCCTCGTGCGGGTGGAGGCGATCAGCATCGAAGGTGGCGACACCCTCAGCCGGGCCGGCGGCGAGCTCGCCCAGGTGCCGCACGTCGTCGGGTACCAGTGCGCCGGCACGGTGGTGGCGACCGGCCCGGGCGTGACGTCCCTCAACACCGGGGACCGCGTGGTCACCGTGGGGCTCGACGGCTCGCACGCCGAGTTGCGGGCCGTGCCCGAGGGGTTCTGCTGGGTGCTGCCCGAGGCGATGTCGGCGGAAGAGGGCGCGTGCGTTCCCGTCCCCTTCGGAACGGCCGACGACTGCCTGTTCGAGTTCGGACGGCTGCAGGCCGGCGAGACCGCGCTGATCCACGCGGGCGCGAGCGGCGTGGGCATCGCCGCCATCCAGATGGCCAAGCGCGCCGGGGCGCGCGTGCTCGCCACCGCCTCGCGCGACGACAAGCTGGCGCGCCTCGCACCGCTCGGCCTCGACGAGGGGATCAACTACACCACCACCGACTTCGTCGCAGAAGTGCGGGCCCTCACCGGCGGCCGGGGCGCCGACGTCATCGTCGATTCGGTGGGCGGGCGCACGCTGCAGGGGAGCCTGCTCGCCCTCGCCTACCGGGGCCGGTGCATCACCGTCGGGGACGCGGGCCGCGGCGGTGGCAACGCGCTCGACGTGTCCACGCTGCGGCCCAACAACCAGAGCCTCATCGGCTACTTCATGGGGGCGGAGCTGCTGCTCGACCCGAGGCCGCGCCGGACGATCGCCGGTCACCTCGCCGCTATCGCCGCCGGCGACCTGCAGGTGGTGATCGACCGGCGCTACCCGCTGTCGGAGGCGGCCGCGGCGCACGCCTACGTCGAGAGCCGCGAGGCGTTCGGCCGGGTGCTGCTCATCCCGTAGGGCGCGAGCTCGGGGCCCCTCGGCCCCCACCGACAGTGGTCCATCAGGGGCACCCTGAGCGTTCACAGGGTGGTGCCGGCTTCAGGGTCCGCCCAGGTCAGCCGACATCTCCATCGTGGTCTGGGCGCCTCACGACCGCGAAGGACGGGGTCGATTCGGTCTTCGCCTGCGTGCGCGGCTCTTCGACCCCATCAACGCCAGCGTGCCGGTGCTCGTCGCGCTCTTCTGCCTGGCCCGGCCGTCGGGACTGATCGCCGACATCCCGTACTGGTCGATCGCCGCTCTGCTCGTCTCCACCCTGCTCGTCAATTCGGTGGGAGGCGCCCTGTGGTCCGACGCCACGTCGGGGTGGCGCCTCGCCGCCCGGGTGGGGGTCGAGATGGCGACGATCGCCATCGTCGTCTACGGCATCGGCTGGGGGCCGATCCTCGCCATCGGCTTCGTCTACGGAGCGGCCGACACCATGCGGACCGTCGGGTCGGCGGCCACCCGGCCCGCCATGGTGTGGACGCTCGTGTGCATGGGGCTGGGCCAGCTGGCGGTCTTCCTCGGTCTGGCGCCCACGCTCGTCCACCAGCCGCTGGTGCACGGGCTCTCCGCCCTGGCCGCCCTCGGGGCGCTGCTCACCATGAAGCTCCTCGACTGGTTCGCCCACGCCCGCGAGACGAGCGAGGGCCGCTTCCGGGCGCTCGTGCAGCACGCGAGCGACATCATCATCGTGACCGACTCGGCGGGCCAGCTGAACTACGTGAGCCCCGCCTTCGACCGCATCCTCGGCTTCTCTGCCCGCGAATTCGGCAACCGCCCCGCGAGCGAGCTCATGCATCCCGACGACCTCGCGCGGTTGCGTGCCGAGATGACGGCCGACGCCTTGGCCGCCCAGGGAAACGGGGGCTGGCGGACCGAGCTGCGCATGCGGGACGGGGCGGGGGCGTGGAAGTGGTTCGAGTCGACCGTCACCGACCACCTGCAGGACCCGAACGTCCGGGGCATCGTGGCCAACCTGCACGACATCAGCGCGCGCAAGGAGGCCGAACTGGCCCTGCGCGAAGCGCACGAGCGGTTCCGCTCGGCGTTCGAGAACGCTCCCATCGGCATGGCCATGGCCGACCTCGAAGGCCGCGTCATGCGGGCGAACCCGGCGTTCGGGAAGATCGTGGGGCGCCGCTCGGTGGAGCTGCCCGGCCTGAGCCTCCACGAGCTCACCCATGCCGAGGACCGCGAAGCCACCTCGGCGGCGATGCGGCGGCTCACGACGCAGGAGACCGACGGCTACCGCATCGAGAAGCGCTACCTGCATGTCGAGGGCCACGAGGTCTGGGTCTCGGTGAGCCTGTCCTGCGTCCACAACGACGACGGGCCGCTGTACCTGATCGCACAGGTGGAGGACGTCACCGAGCGCCGGGCGCTGCGCGAGCGACTCGCGTACGCCGCCATCCACGACCCGTTGACACAGTTGCCGAACCGGATCCTGTTCATGGACCGTCTCGAGGTGGCCCTGTCGCGCGCTGTCCGCCAGAACCGCCAGGTCGCGGTCATCTTCATGGACCTCGACCGCTTCAAGCTCGTCAACGACAGTATGGGCCACGCGGCCGGCGACCGCCTCATCGAGATCGTGGCGGACCGTCTGCGGGCGACCGTGCGGCCCAACGACACCGTGGCCCGCTTCGGCGGCGACGAGTTCATCGTGCTGTGCGAGGACGTCGTGGGGGAGTCGGTGGCCCTGGGCCTCGCGGACCGCTTGTCCGGCGCGCTGGCACAGCCCGTCGTCCTCGCCGAGGGCGAGGTCTTCGTGTCGGCCAGCATGGGCGTGGCGGTGTCGCGTCAGGTCGGCGATGCGAGCGCCGGCGGCGACCCGGACGACAGCGCGGCCAGCCTGCTGCGCGATGCGGACACCGCCATGTACCGCGCCAAGGAGCTGGGCCGCGCCCGGACCGAGGTCTTCGAAGAGGCGAGCCACGTCGTGGCCCTCCAACAGATCCGCACGCGCAGCGAATTGCACCGCGCGCTCGAGCGCCGCGAGTTCCGGGTCTTCTACCAGCCCATCGTCGAGGTGTTGAGCGGCCGCCTGGCGGGGGTCGAGGCGCTCGTCCGCTGGCAGCACCCCGAGCGTGGGCTGCTGCACCCCGGTGAGTTCCTGTCGACGGCCGAGGAGAGCGGGCTCATCGTGCCCATCGGTGCGCTCGTCCTCGAGGAGGCGTGCCAACAGCTGGCGATCTGGCACGCCGAACGCCGGCGCCAGGGCATCGCTCCGATGTCGCTCGGGGTGAGCGTCAACCTGTCGCCCCGCCAGCTGGTGCAGCCGCACTTCGTCCACCAGGTCGCCGACATCCTGCGGTCGACGGCCGTCGACCCCGGCGCGCTGTGGCTCGAGATCACCGAGGGCGCCCTCGCCGGCGACGCGGCGCAGACCATCGACACCCTGGAACAGCTGCACGCCCTGGGCGTGCGCCTCAGCATCGACGACTTCGGCTCGGGATACGCCTCACTCGGCTACCTCCGCAGTTTCCCCGTGGAAGCGCTCAAGATCGACCGCAGCTTCGTGGACGGCCTGGGGCGCGGCACCGAGGACTCCACGATCGTCGCTTCGGTGGTGGCGCTCGCACGCTCCCTCGGCCTGATCTGCATCGCCGAGGGGGTGGAACGATCGGAGCAGATCAGCCAGTTGGTGACCCTGGGTTGCGACTACGTCCAGGGCTTCCTGCTCGGCGTGCCGCTGCCGGCCGACACCCTGGGCGACGCCATGTGCGACGACCTGAGTGCATGGGCGGTGAACGAGGCGCCGCTGTTCAGCGAGGCGCTCGGGAGTGGGTCTTCCGAGGGGGCCCCTGCCGGGATGCCGGCCTTCGTGGTGCCGCCCGGCGTGGTGCCGCCTCCGGACACGCTCGTCGACACACGCGGGTGACCAGCGCGTCGTCGTCCCGGTGGGCGCCCGGACCTGGCGGGGCATGCTGTCGCCATGGCCAAGATCGTGATCGTGACCGGGGGCAGCCGCGGCATCGGCGCCAGTTGCGCGGCGACGTTCGCCCGAAGGGGCTGGGACGTCGCCATTTCGTTTTCGTCCGACGACAAAGCCGCTGATCGCGTCGTCGAGGAGGTCAGCGCGCAGGGGCGCCGCGGCGTGTCGTGCCGTGCCGACGTGTCCTCGGAAGCCGACGTCGAGCGGTTGTTCGCATTCGTCGACGACGAGTTGGGCCGCGTCGACGCGTTGGTGAACAACGCCGGGATCACCGACGTGCCCAGCCGGCTCGAGGACATGGACGGTGCCCGTCTCACCCGCGTCATGGCCGTCAACGCCGTCGGTCCCATGCTCTGCGCGCGCGAGGCGATCCGGCGGATGTCCACCCGCCCCGACCACGGCGGATCAGGGGGCGCCATCGTGAACGTGTCCTCGGGCGCTACCCGTGTCGGGAGCCCCGGCGAGTACGTCGACTACGCGGCGTCCAAAGGTGCCGTGGACGTCCTCACCATCGGGCTCGCCCGCGAGGTGGGCCGTGACGGCATCCGCGTGAACGCGGTGCGCCCCGGGGTCATCGCCACCGAGATCCACGCCCGTGGCGGCCAGCCCGACAAGCCGGCGCGGGTCGCCGAGACCGTGCCCCTCGGCCGAGCGGGCGAGCCCAGCGACGTGGCCGAGGCGATCGCGTGGTTGTGCAGCGACGAGGCGTCCTACGTGAGCGGTGCGATCCTCGACGTCACCGGGGGACGGTGACTCACCGAGAAAGGTGACCGACCAGCGCGATACTGGCGTCCACCACGAAAGCGGTGATCCGGCGGTTCGGTTCACCGCTCGGGTTGACGAAGGTACCGAGGCGGAGCGTCCTCGTCGGCGGTGCCTCGTGGGGGGCTCCGGGTCATGGCGGGCAGGCGGTCGAGGCGTCGAGTGGTCGCGCTGGTCGCCGCTGGTCTCGCCCTCGGTGCGTTCGTCGTGGTCACCGACGTCCGGGGCCGCGCCGAGGCGAGCCGAGCAGCCGACGCGCTGTCGACCGCGCACGCGCACCTCGACCGCGTCCGCGCCGGGCTCGCCCGCGACGGCACCCAGCTGCGCGCGTCGAACGCCGAGGTGCAGAGCCTCGACACCACCGTGTCGCAGGACAAGGCGTCGCTCGGCACCACGAACGCCGCCATCGCCTCGACGGAGGAGGGGCTGTTCTTCGGCGGCTACGACATCGCCGCGCTCGGCTCGTGCCTGGGGGGTGTGACGCAGGCCCTCGACGAGGCCGCCGTGGGGCAGACATCGGGCGCGCTGTCGTCGCTCGGATCGGTCGCCGGCAGCTGCGGCGCGGCCAAACAAGGCGGAGGGTAGGACGACGGTGGCGGGTCGGGCCCGCCGGTGGGCGTTGGCAGTGATTGCGGTGGCGCTTCTCGCCTACGGCGTGGTCGACGACCTCATGACGCAGGTCCGCTTACACCACACCCAGGTGAGCGTCGGCGCGACGCGCGCTGCACTCCGCCGGAGCACACACCGCCTGGCCGACACCGACCGAACGCTCGCGCAGGTGACGAGCCGGAAGGAGGCCGACCAGACGACGGTGAACGAGGTGTCGGGCGAGCTGGCCAGCGCTCAGGAGCAGTTGGGCAAGGCGAAGCAAGGTTTGGAGCTCCAGAACCTCGACCTGGCCACCCTCGGCACGTGCGTGTCCGGCGTGCAGCAGGCCGAGGCCGATCTCCAAGCGGGGCAGCACCAGCAGGCGATCGCCGCCATCGGCCAGGTGGCCCCGTCGTGCCAGAACCTGCAGAGCGGCGGGCCCGGCGGGCCCGTCTACCCCTTCGACTTCCCCGACCCCGACGTCATCGACGCGGGTGGCACGTACTTCGCGTACGGCACGAACGCAGCCGGCGGGAACATCCAGATCATCCAGTCGGCGGACCTGGCGCACTGGACGACGGTCGGGGACGCGCTTCCGAGGCTGGCGTCGTGGGCGTCGCCCGGTTCGACGTGGGCGCCCGGCGTGGCGCACCGGGCAGGTCGCTTCCTCCTCTACTACACCGCGCTGGACGCGTCCGCGCCCGGTGCCCGGCAATGCATCTCGGTGGCCACCGCCACCAGACCCCAGGGCCCGTTCACGGACGCAACGAGCGCACCGCTCGTGTGCCAGAGTGCCCTCGGCGGGTCCATCGATCCCGCGCCGTACACGGGGCCGGGCGGCAAGCAATACCTCGTGTGGAAGTCGATCGGCGGCTCGGGTCAGCCCGCGACGATCTGGGCGCAGGCGCTCGCGGCGTCGGGGACCGCGTTCGCGCGCGGCACGACGCCGGTCGTGTTGCTCCGCCCGACCCAATCGTGGGAGGGGGCGGTCGTGGAGGGCCCGTTCATGTGGAGCGTCCCCGGTGGCTACGAGCTGTTCTACTCGGCCAACAACTGGAACACCGCCTCCTACGCCATCGGCGTGGCCGTGTGCTCCGGTCCGCTCGGGCCTTGCACGAAGCCGTCGTCAGGCCCCGTGTACGCGTCGCAGGCCGACCTCGAGGGTCCCGGCGGGGCGTCGGTGTTCATGGACACGAGCGGCAACGGATGGCTGGCGTTCCACGGGTGGCTCCCCGGCGCAGTCGGCTATCCGAACGCGCGTCTTCTGTTCCTTCGGCCGCTCTCGTCGCTGGGAGCACTACCCGCCGTGCCCGCACACGGGGGGGCACCTTCGCCCGCGTCGCACCGGGGGCACCGGCCCAGACATCGCCGGGTGCACCACGCCGCCTAGGTTGGCTGGCGGTCCGAGGCAGCCTCGCCCGAGCCGGGCGGGCTCGTGGAGGTGGTGCGACGTGCTGCGTTTGGCGAGCGGCGAGGGGCTCCGGCGCGAGGCGCGCGGCAGTGAGATGTGGTTCAAAGCCACCGCGGCGACGACGGACGGCCGGTTGTCGCTCATGGAGCGGACGCTTCCCCCGGGCGGCCGGATGCCGCCGCCCCACCGCCACACGGGCAACGTCGAGGCATACGTCGTCCTCGACGGCGCGGTGGAATTCCACGTGGCCGACGAGGTCACAGAAGGCGGCCCCGGGACGTTCGTGCTCGTGCCGGCTGGAGACGCGCACACCTTCGGCAACACCTCTGCCGCCCCGGCGCGGCTGCTCGTCCTGCACGCCCCTGCCCTCGACAAGTACTTCGAGGACCTCGAGCAGCTGTGGTCGTCGCCCTCGCCGCCGGACCGTGACGCCGAGCTCGCGCTCATGCAGCGCCACGGCATGGAACCGGCATGAGCGGGTCCGCCGTCGAGCAGGCCGGTGCAGGCGAGCCCGTCCTCACGTTGCGCACGTGGGCCACGCGCCGACCCGATGCGCCGGCCATCGTCATGGGATCGGGGGCCGTGGTGTCGTACGGCGAGCTCGAGGACGGCACCAACCGCCTCGCGCAGCTGCTGCGCCACTACGGGCTGCACACCGGCGACCACGTCGCCATCCTCATGGAGAACAACGCCACCTATCTCGAGGTGGCGTGGGCCGCCCAACGCTCAGGGCTGTACTACACGGCGCTCAACAGCCACCTGAGGAGCGCGGAGGTGCAGTACATCCTGGACGACTGCGGCGCCACCGCACTCGTGGCGTCGCCGGCGGTCGCCGAGGCCGTCGACGGGTTGGACCTGTCCCGCATCGGTCTGCGGCTTGCCGTCGGTGGCGCGCTACCGGGATTCGAGCCGTACGAGCACGCCGTGGCGGCGTTCCTCCCCGAGCCGGTGCCCGACGAACAAGAAGGCCGGGAGATGCTCTACTCCTCCGGCACGACGGGGCGCCCCAAGGGCGTCCGCAAGGCGCTCCCCGCCACCGCGCTGGGCGACCGGACGGCCGCGCCCGTGCAGATCGCCAAGGGCATGAGCGCCTCCGGCGCCGGCCCGGGCGCGGTCTACCTGTCGCCGGCCCCCCTGTACCACTCGGCGCCGCTCGTCTACTGCACGTCCATGCTCCGCCTGGGCGCGACCGTCGTGGTGATGGAGCACTTCGACGCGCAGAGATGTCTCGAGCTCATCGAGCGCCACCGCGTCACGCACGCGCAGTTCGTGCCGACGATGTTCGCCCGCATCCTGCAGCTGCCGGACGACGTGCGCACCCGCTACGACCTGTCGAGCCTGCGGTACGTGGTGCACGCCGCCGCGCCGTGCCCGCCGGCGGTCAAGAAACGCATGCTCGATTGGTGGGGCCCCATCATCCACGAGTACTACGCGGGCACAGAGGACATCGGCTCGACATGGATCACGGCGCCGGAATGGCTGGCGCATCCGGGCTCGGTGGGACGTCCGCTCAACCCCGTGCACATCGTCGGCCCTGACGGCGAGGAGGTGGCCGTCGGCGAGGAGGGCACCGTCTACTTCGAAGGCGGGCGGCCGTTCGAATACCACAACGACCCCGACAAGACGGCGTCGGTGACGAACGCGCGCGGCTGGCGGACGCTCGGCGACGTGGGACGCGTCGACGCCGACGGCTACCTGTACCTCACCGACCGGCAAGCGCACATGATCATCGCCGGGGGCGTCAACATCTATCCGCAGGAAACAGAAAACGTCCTGTCCTCGCATCCGGCCGTCGCCGACGTGGCCGTCGTGGGCGTGCCCGACCCCGACATGGGGGAGGCGGTGAAGGCGGTCGTGCAGCCCGTCGACCCGGATGCCGCCGGCGACGCGCTGGCCACCGAGCTCATCGCCTTCTGCCGCGAGCACCTCGCCACCTACAAGTGCCCGCGCACAGTCGACTTCGTGGCCGAGCTCCCGCGCGATCCGAACGGCAAGCTCTACAAGCGCGTGCTGAAGGAGCGCTACTGGGAAGGCCACGACACGCGCATCGTGTGAGACGCGTCGCCGTGGCCACTCCCTCAGCCCGTCGTGGTCGTGGTGGGGGACGTGGTCGTCGTGGTGGAGGTCGGTGAGGCGCCGGTGGTGGTCGTGGTGGACGTCGGCGGCCCCGTCGTCGGCGGGCTCGTCGTTGGGGTGGGCGCGGGAACGGTGAACTCCCACGTGGCGAGCGTGCAGTCCGCCGGCGGTGACGCCGTCACGACGTAGGTCCCGGGGGAGCCGTTCAGCGCGCTGACGCGCAGCGGGGAGCCGGACGCCAGGCAGGCGCGCACCGGGTCGTCGGTCGAGAACGCGCTCAGTTGTCCGGCTGGCGCGCCCAAGCCGGCGCCCGGCACCTTGGCCGGGTCGATGGCGACGAGCCCGTACGTGGCGCCGTTCCATGCGCCCAGGTAGTGGAAGGGCGGCCCCGGAGGAACCGTCGTGGTGGTCGTGGCGGTCGGAGGGACCGTCGGACCGGGCCCGGGCAGGTCCTTCAGCGGCGGCGCGTTGCCGAGCAGCCCCGCGAGCAGAGCCGGGTTGCTGCCTTCCATGCCCAGCGCCCAGATGCCCAGGCCGCCCAGGTGGTCGTTGGCGGCCAGCCGGGCTTTCAGGGCGAGTGACGTCGCGTCGTCGAACCACACCTGGTGCCACTGGGCCCCCTGCAGGTACGACGTCCAGGCGGTCGCCGTCGTGGGGTCCCAGTAGACGCGCGGGCCGCCCATCTGGGCGATCTGCGCGTCGCTCATCGGCGTCGGCGGCCCGGTGGCGGGATCGCCTTGGCCGGGGCCCGCGGTCGGCCAGTCGTATCCGTAGTACGGCACCCCGAGAATGACCTTGGCCGGGTCCACCACCGCCGTGTACTGCTGCACCGCGTCGAGGTCGTTGAAGCGCGCCCCGGTGAGCGGCGCGTTGGAAGACGGCGTGGAGGGGTCGTCCATGTCGTACGCCATGACGAAGAAGCCGTCGACGCTCGGCGCGAGCCCCGCGATGTCGTAGAAGCCGGTGCGGTCCCCGGCGGACGACGCGTAGGTGTCCATCGTCACCTGCCAGTGCGGGTCGTGCTGGTGCAGCGCCCCCGACACCTGCGCCACGAGGCGGTCGAGGCCGGCCTGGTCCTTCGGCCCGTTGCCCTCGAAGTCGAGGTTCACGCCGTCCAGGTTCTTGGCGCTGACGAGCGCGGTGAGCGCGGCTGACAGGCGGCCGGGAGCGGCCGGGTCGGCGGTGAGCTCGTCGAGCGTGGGCTGGTCGAAGGAGGTCACGGTGAGCACCACGCGATCCGACGCCTGATGGGCACGCGTGACGAGGTCGGCGAGGGCCTGGCTCTGGTAGCCGACCCAGCCTGGACCGTGCTCGTCGACGGTGCCGTCGGCGTTGGCGTCGACGCTGAAGTAGGCGAGCGTCGTCAGGCCGGCCACGTCGAAGTGCGGTGAGTCGGGGAGCGTCCAATACGGCGCGAACCCGAAGATCTCGTGCGGCCGCAAGGGCGGGGCGCCGGCCAACGAAAGCGGCGCGGGTGCCGGCGGGGCGGTCGCCGCCGGCAGCGTCGAGGTGTGCATGGCGCGTTCGGCGTTCGCCATGCGGCCCATGATCGACGACTGGAGCCCGGCGCGGTGCGTGCCCGACGCGGCGCCGTTCACCGCCAACGCGCCGCCGGTGGTGAGCGAACCGAGGGTGGCACCGCCCAGCACGAGTGCGAGTGCGGTGAGGCAGGCGGTGGTCGGCGAGATACGCAGCCACCGGCGCGGCGCGTGCCGGGGGCGCAGCCCCAAGCTCGAGACCATGCGGATCCCGAGGCTTCGGTGCGGGCGACTGTCGTCGCGCAATGACGCCACCTCGCGCACGAATGGCGCGACGGCGGCAGCGGGCGCCAGGAAACGGTGCCGCCGCTCGCCGATGCGGACGTCGAGGAGACGGCGCAGCGTGCCGTTGGGCTCCTGGACGCTCGCCCCGGGCACGACGGCGTGCACCTCGGCCCATGGGGCGGCGCGCACGACCCACCCGGTGGGGCTGATCACGGTGAGGCCGTCGGACTGCGCGTGGAGCGTGAGACCAGGGACGAGCATGGGCCCGCCCGCGTGGGTGGTCACGAGGTGGATGGGCGAGAGCCGGCAGGCGCGCCGGGCGCGTGGCGATCGTCGGGTCATGGCTGGTCGTCGTGGCCCATGGGGAAGTCGTCTTGGTCGCTCGGAGGGGTCGTCCTGGTCGCCGCCGGCCCCGGTCGCCACCGATCACTGCCCCCCGGCAACGTTCGTCAATCGCGGCACGCGGCCGGTGTGAGGGTCCCCTCGAATCCCCGGCGGCGCCCCGGCAGCCCTGAAAGAGTCTCGGCCCCTTGGTCCCCCGGCAGGAGTCGGCCCCCCGGACCTGGACCTTCAGGGTCCTTTTCCTCCTGGCGTCCATGGATCCACCGCTCCCCATTGAACGAAAGGGTCTCGACGTCCGTAGGCGGGTCGGAGATGGCTCCGCGCCGAAGCGGGGCAATCGCTCCGGGCGAAGGAGGGGACCATGGAACGAGGTGGGGTAGGGATGGCGCGCGCCGGCCTCGGTGCGGCACTGACCGTGCTGGCCGTGGCGGGGGCGGCCGTCGTCGTTCCCGCCGCGGCGTCGGCGGCGAACGCCCGGGGGTTCAACTCGCCCGGCAACGTCCTCATCGCCGACCAGTTCAACGGCCGCGTGATCGAGGTGACGCCGAAGGGCCAGATCGTCTGGCACTTCGGGCGGGGGCCCAACATGTGCGACGCGAGCTCGATCGTCGGCACGAACGACACCCAGCGGGTCGGGAAGCTGACCCTCATGGCCGGGACCGGCGTCCCCCTGGGCGCAGACGTCCTGCACCCAGGGTTCAGTTGCACGGACAACCGCGTCCTGCTCGTCAACGAGGACGGCAAGATCGTCTGGCGGTACGGGCAGTTCGGCGTGACGGGCTCTGGTCCGAACGAACTGAGTGTGCCGGTGCAGGACACCTTCTTGCCGAACGGCGACGTCCTCATCACCGACCAGTCCAACGAGCGGATCATCGAGGTGAAGCCGTCCAAGACAGGTGTCGGGGGCACCATCGTGTGGCAGTACGGCACGACCGGCGTTGCCGCCAACCCGGCTGACCCCGAAGCGAACCAGCTCAACAACCCCAACAGCGCGGAGCTGCTGCCCAATGGGCACGTGCTCATCGCCGACGAGAACGACAACCGGGCCATCGAAGTCGTACCCAACCGGTCGACCGGAGTGGGCGGGACGATCGTGGACACCTGGACGGGTGTGATCCACGGTGTCGCGTTGAGTGGCGTGGCATTCGCCAGCCGTCTGCCCAACGGGCACACGCTGATCACCGACTCGAACAACGCTCGGATCGTCGAAGTAGACCGCCACCACGCCTTCGTGTGGCAGTACGTCACGAACACCCAAGCGGGGAGCAACGCCAATCCCCTCCCGACGAGGGGAGTCCGGCTCGCAGACGGCGACACCTTGATCAGCGACCAGTACAACCACCGGGTGATCGAGGTGACTCGGGACGGCGACATCGTCCGTCAGCTCGGCCAGCTGAACGCCCCCGGGTTCGGCACCACTTCGACCCAGCAGGGTCTCAACGGCCCCTACGACGCCAAGGTGATCGGTGACTACACCGGGTTGACGCCACCGACGCGTTGATCACGCCCGCCGCCGGCGGCCGACTCGACCCGGCCGCCGGGGGCGCCGCCGTCCCTGGCCTGCCCATCTCTTGGTCAACGGGGTCAACAGTCGGTCAAATCGATTGACCCTCCGGGGACGATCGGCACAGCATGCCGGGACCGTCGTCATCGGACGGACGACGCGCGCCGGCGGGGCCACGGGCTCCCGTCCGGCCGGGGGGAGCGCGGTGGGGCACGACAGTTGCCTGCGGGCGACGACGACGACAGGACGGGCACGGCGACGAGGGCCCCGGCGTGTCGTGGCGGGGATCGCCGCGTGCGCCGCATCGGTCGGGATCGTCGGCGTGGTGGG
>Ga0070735_10003482_pt1 | contig 13768 bp, 7 predicted proteins | sample Coa_R1_FD_66443 | JGI IMG/M metagenome (GOLD analysis project Ga0070735, IMG submission 66443) | Surface soil microbial communities from Centralia Pennsylvania, which are recovering from an underground coalmine fire - Coalmine... | ecosystem: Environmental > Terrestrial > Soil > Unclassified ...
GGATTCCGATGCCGTTCTGCCGCACGCCGGATTCGTCCCGCGATTGGCGGATTCGAAGCTCGGTATCTCCCTTGCCAGTTGACAGCGCCGCAAGCCAAGAGCAGACTTTCCACGACTCAACCGTCCAGCTAGAGACGGTGAGTCGCTTTCTGTTCCAGAGCCGTTGGATGTGTCTTGCCCGAATGCCGCCCGCCGTTCGGCATTTGGAGAACCTTAACTAAACCGAGCTGAGGGGGATCACGATGCAATCTTTCGTTGCAGTGGCAACCACGGTCGTCATGCCTACGATCACGGGAAGCGAAGCCGCCATGCTGATTTTGCGCTGGTTCCACTTCATCGCCGGCATCACCTGGATCGGCCTGCTCTATTTCTTTAATCTGATCAATGTTCCGTTCATGAAGCAGGTGGACGCCGCAGCGAAGCCCAAAATTTTTCAGAATCTAACCTTGCCTGCGCTGAACTGGTTTCGCTGGAGCGCGCTCGTCACGGTCTTTCTCGGCTTCTGGTATTGGGGACAATTCCTCGTCGGCCCAGACGCCGAACGCCAGGGCGGAGGCGGCGGCAGCACCGTCGGATTTTTCCTCTTGCTCTGGATCGTCGTCTTCTGGATTCTCTACTTCATCATCAAGAAAGCCAGCCCCAACGGATACCTGCTGGGAGTAATCACCACGATTCTCGTCTATGCAGCCGGATGGGTCTTCGTGCACTACACTCCCGTCGGCGGAGACGATAATCACGTCCTCTGCATCGGTGTAGGCGGTGGATTCGGCATTGTGATGCTATTCAACGTCTGGGGCATCATCTGGCCAAATAATAAAAAGATCATTCGGGCCACGCTGGCGGGGACGCCGAGAGAAGATGCGGCAAAGCTAGCCCGCCAGGCATTCCTGGCCTCAAGGACGAATTTCTTCCTCTCTGTGCCGCTGCTGTTCTACATGGCCGCCGCATCGCACTTTTCGAGCACGGTGATCTTTGGGAAGTAGGTTGGCAAAATCTCTGTCGCGCACAAAGCAGGTCATCCTCAGGAAGACGCTGCACCTTTGGGAATCTCTCATGTCATCGAGCGAGAATCAAAAAGCCCGTTCTAGTCGAAGTCACGCGAGTTGGGACCTGGGCGGCATTGTCTCCGTTAGGACGATCAATGCGGTATTACTTCCATTTTGATGATCAGCTGAGACCCATGGTCGAGCTTGACTGACTTCTGGGTTGAGGTCAATACCCCCTTGCCGTCGAGCGCGAGATCCTTAATTCCGTAAGCACCGACCGAATCCGGGGTGAGAATCTGCGTGGTGCTATAGGACGTCTGTCCAGGCCCAGCGTGCTCAAGCGTGCGATTTATGCTGCTGCCGTAGTCGACCCCCCCGGCGTTAGGGTCTTCGGGATGAAGATTTGGACCAACCGACTGAAGATGTCCTTTGACGTTCAGGGTCTTGCCCTCCGGCAATATCACTTTCTGAAATGCAATTGTCAGGGATGATTCAGCATCGCCCTTCGAACGCGCCTTCGCATCAGTGATGACGCCGATGATCTTCGCTTCTCTAGGAATTACCGTCCCATCCGGAAGATCTAGTTGCGCGCCGGCCTTCGCTTCGATCATATCCCCTACCTTCCGCTTTTTTGAGTCAAGGGTCGTATCGAGGAGTGCCGACATGGTGATTGTAACTTTGTTCTGATCCGCAGGAGTCGGAGGAGCCGATAACGCATGCGAAGCGAAACCTAGGCAGACTGCGCATACCAAAGTCGTCGGTAACATCTTGCGCAGGCGGGCGGCTTCGCAGAAGGCAAGACGAGTAGGTCGAACCCGTAGACGGATGGAACATTCCTTCCCGAATCTTTCCATGGAACCTCCGGTTAAGCGAACTCTGGGAAGCTAATTGAAGAACTATATTATCGCACTCGTTCCCCAGATTTCGTACATTCTGCGGCTTGAAATCGCAAGAGTTCTCTGCAGGTCGCAACAAAAAACGGCCCCGGAAAGACCGGGGCCGCAGGTCTGGTTGAGACTGTTAGAAAACGATCCGAGCTTGGATCTGGCCCTCACGTCCTGCGGGCAGGCCGTTGAAGAACGATCCATAGGCTCCAGTCGGAGGTGCTGCCTGACCATCGATCTGGCCGCAGCTGGAAGCCGCCGAACAACCCGAACCCGTCCAGCTATTAACTGGGTTCTGGAAATTCGGATGGTTGAAGATGTTGTAGATGTTGGCGCCGATATTCAACTTCATCCGTTCGCCGATATTGAAGTTCTTGCCGAACGAGAAGTCTGACGTGAAGAAGCCCGGCCCCCGATACTGGTTGCGCATCTGTGTCGGGAAAAAGCTCAAGCCGTTAGCACTGGTGAATTGTGCGGAATTAAAGCATTGGCTGTTCCCATTTACGCACTGTTGCTGCGCTGGTCCGAGAGGTTGTGCCGGTGTGGCCGTACCGCCATTCTGGATTGCCGTTGTTCCATCAACAACGGTAAAGGGCAATCCGCTGCGAGCAATGAAGTTTTCGGAGAAAATCCAGTTTCCGAACAAAATGCTCGCGAACCGGTTGCTGAAATGGTACGGATCCGTCCACACGTAATTCGCATTAAATGACTTGCGAATATCGTAATCGGCGTTGCCGTAGTTATTCGCTCGCAGGCTCAGAGGATTAATCTGCCCCAGGATGTTGTGGACTCCGTAGTTGAGAAGTCCTCCGTTTGAGATTTCATCCAGAGCATGAGCCCACGTGAAACTCGCGTTCAGAACGAACCCTACCGTCATGCGCCGGCTGTAGCTCCCGGTCAGCCCGTTATAGTTGGATACCGCGCCGGAGTACCATTCTGTATAGGTACCGAAGCGCGGATCCGGCTGCGTTGCGTTATAGCCAAAGACTCCGCTGGGGCTGGTTGCGTTGAGCGTGGAATTGGGGTACGCCTCGTAGATGCCATGGTTTCCAACGTACCGGACCGTTACTTGACTCTTGCTGTCCAGTTGTTGCTGCACTCCGAAGTTCCATTCCTGTACCTGCGGAGTAATCAGCTTCCCTGGGAATCCAGTGATCGATGGCGGTGCTCCACCCGCTGCGAGCAGCTGGTTAAGCGTTAGCCCGTTGGCCAGGGAAGGAATATTCAGAGCTGAATCCCCGTTCCGAATGGTGTTCGCCGTCGCTGCGGTAACGGCCGCGGCGCCTGCTGGGTCAGCCCACGCGACGTTCCCGCCGCCGAAGTCCTGTCCGAATTGGTTCACACCGATCAGGTAAGGCACGTTCACGAAGGAATCGCTAATGAACGCTGGAAACGCATCGTAAAGGATGCTCACCGCACCGCTGATTACCGTGTTGCTCTTCGGCGAGAAGATGAAACCCACGCGCGGTGAGAGATTAACCGCTTGTACCGAGCTGAAGAGCCTCGAACGGTTGATCTGTAGCGCTTGGTCATATGGCGCGTTGGCACCTTGCGCCGCAACGGTTGAGAAGCCCGCCGTGGGCAACGTGAAGCAGTTGATGTTACAAGTCGGATTGAGGTTGTGCTCGCCGCGCAGGGCCAGAGTCAATTTCAGTTTCGGCGTCACCGCCCAGTCATCCTCGGCATAGATACCAAATCCACCCGTATTCATCGGAGCTGACGGGTGAAGAGGATTATTTTGCGAGTAATAGGACGCGCTGCCATTGAAGAAATCGACCAATCCTGGCTCGACCAGAGGCGTCACGTATGTGGACGCATCATAATTGGTTATGTCATAGCGCCGGAAGTTCGCTCCAAATTTCAGAGTATGCCTTCCAATGGTTTTCGCGAAGTCGTCAATAAATTGGTACTGAGTGACGTTACGCCCTTGGGGAAAAGCGAGATTTTCAGCGTTCAGGCCGTTCACTGGAGTGTCAGTAACGAGATACAGAGAATAGGGGAACGGTGAAGTGGCTCCGTTCGTTTTCTCGGTGAAAATCGCCCGGTAATAACTAATCGCCGCCACGAACTGGTTGGTCGCGGTTCCAGAGAATATGTGGTTCCAGGTTAGATCGTTGTTGTACTCAGGCTGGAAACTTGCCGCCGAAAATGCTGCCGGATTAATCGGGTCGGCGTAGGTTGCTTGCGTCCCTCGATCAATATCGAACCGGAAGAATGCTCGATCTTTGGTGCCAAAATTCTGATCAAATCGGCCAATCAGCAGAGTCTCCGAAGCTGGCAACGCAGGGCTGGCCTGATAGGATTGGATGCAACCCGCCGCAAGGGTTGTTGCGCTTAGACCTGCTGGCATCGCTCCCGTGAAACCATCCGTGCAACTGCCCGCTGCAACCGGCAGCGGCGTGCCCGTATTAAATCCTGGAGCTGCTTCCCAGAGCTGTGCTGCCTTTTGGTAAGTGGCGATTGTCGCGGCCGAAGGTGCGGGGTAGCCGTTGGTTACCGCTCCTCCGTTCTGCAGGTTATTCAATACGTCGGTAAGAAACGACGCGGTCGGCGTGTACACGGTCTGCGAGGACGGGACGATGTAGCGGATTCCTTCAGTATCGAGGAAGAAGAAAGTCTTGTCTTTCTTGATGGGTCCACCGAAGGATGCAGCCCACTGATTGTTGTTCGCAAACGGACGGGGAACCGGCGGATTTTGCGCGGTATTGAACCAGTCGTTTGCGTCCAGATATGCACCCGTCCATTGGTAAATAGCGTTGCCGTGGAAACTGTTCGTGCCCCCCTTGCTGACCAGGTTTACCTGAGCTCCGGATTGCTGGCCATATTGGCCGGACACGGAGTCGGTAACCACGGTCGCTTCCTGGATGCTGTTCTTGCCCAGCATCAGGTTTGTCGGACCCGAGTTGTTCAGGTTGAGAAATGGATCCATCTGATTCTCGCCGTCAACCGTGAACATATTCGACGTCGCCGGCAGACCGTTGACGTTGAAGTTGCCATAGCCGCCGCCGGTGTTCATCACGACTCCGGGAGCCGTGTAGGCAACGGCAGTCAGGTCGTTGCCGCCGTTTGGCAGGTTCGCCACCAGATTCTGATCAAATCCCGTCGATGGATCAGCGGTATCAACATTGACGAGCGGAGCTTCACCCGAAACCTCCACGGTCGTACCCGTTGCACCGACCTCCAACTTCACATTCACCGTCGACGACTGGCCGACTTGAACCGTGGTCTTCGCTGTAAATTGCTTAAACCCGCTAGCATTGACGGTTACCGAGTAAGCTCCCGGATCGATCAGCGGGAACGAATAGCCACCCGAGGAGCTTGTCGTAGTTGACGTCACGAAGCCCTTGTCCAAGCTCTTCAGCAGCACGGTCACATTTGGAAGTACTGCATTACTTGAATCGGTAATCGTCCCGGATATGGCTCCCTGCGTGTTGCTCTGCGCTAGCGCCACACCGGAGACGAACATGGCCGCCATTGTCAATAGCGCAAAAAACCTGCCCAACGTCGTAAAACGCATTTCCTTGCCTCCTTAGAATTTTCGTCGATCAAGAATCAGATCCAGCGCCTCGGCCGGTGCCTGGGATTAACGGCGCGATCCGATTGGCCTTGCAAGAACGTCGACCACTTCAGAACTCATTTGTGTGAAAGCTGGGATTAGAAAACTCGACTACTGAGAACCACGCCCATCTCCGCGGGCTTTTTGCTTATTTCTTCGTCAATCCAAGACACACAACGATGCGAAACATAATACTACTGCAACTGTTCGTCCAAACATGGCTCGAAACAAACGCCTTGTTTTCAAATGTTTACTGAAGATGACTCGCCTTGCGGTACAGAAATCAATAGAAATGCAGCTGGAGTCTATGACTTTTGGTAGGAACGCGCGATCGCTATTTTCAGAAGCGGATTTTTCTTCTTGCCTCTCCAGCGCACGAATACAACGGAGGCCAGCCTCTTGGCTGGCCTCAATTTCCTCAAACCTGCTCCGGCTTTAAAAAGTCACCTTCAGTCCGAATCGGATGACTCGGTTACCGCCATTCTGCACGGATGGATTGGCGAAACCGGTAAATGCGCCGACCAAGCCGGCATCTTCGAGGAACGGGTCGATACTACCGTAGTTGGGGTGATTGAAGGCATTGACCATGCTCATGTGCCAGATGATTCGAGCCCGCTCGCCCCAATTCACCGTCTTCGCGAGTTGGAAGTTCGCGCTGTTTGTCTTGTAGTCTCGCAGGACATTGCGGCCAACGTTGCCATAAGGGGTGCCATTGGCGACCTGCGCCTGGTATGTGTTCGCGATGAAGTGAACTTGGTTGGCTTGGACAACGGTTGTCGAGCCCGTTGAATTCAGCGCGGTAAAGTCGACGAGGGCTGTCGGAGGCGCGCCGCAACTGACGGCGTCCCCGAACAGGTTGCAGGCATCGCCTGCGTAGATGCCTATCGCAGTGGCAGGAGCGGCGGGATTGCCCATGAAAGGCCGGGCTGTCTCGAAGCCGCTGTTGAAGGACCCGTTAAAACTATTATCGAGGGTGTTGTAAGGACTGGTCGCTGAACTCAGGAAGATCTGCTCGGGCGTGTAAGTCTGCCCTGATTGCAGGATGTATGTGCCTGCCACCGACCATCCTCCCAATATGTGGCCAATGATGCCGCGCTCCGACCTGAATCCTGGGATCGCTTCGTCAAACGACACGGTCCAAGTATTCGGGAAATCCAAGCCCGAGAGTCCATGTTCTGCCTTGGTATAGTTCAGAGGATCCTGCGCGAAGGCGTACGTGCCGCCGCCTCCGAAGGTACCAAAGATCTCGCTGGCGTTATCGGTTGTCTTGCTCCAGGTGTAATTCGTCTTCAAGGTCAACTGGTTAAACAAGTTGGCGGTCCGGAACTCTGTCTGCAATCCGTTGTAGTCGGAATAGGCTGTGTTGGTACGAGAGCGAACCTTGCCTTCGTTGCAGTTCTCTCGGCCCACCGCACTGGGCACAACGGCATCGGCGGCCGAGCAGGGCGTCAGGCCCGAAGGCAAGAGGCTAGAGTTGAAAACACCGTCGCTGATCCCCTGCGCTAACCCCGCAATGTAGGGATTACCGTCAATCGATTGGAATAAGTTCTGCCCGTGATTTCCCACGTAGCGAATCTCGGCTGCGGCATGAGCCCCTATTTCGCGCTGGATGCCCAAACTCCAGGAATGAACACGGTCGGGTCCAAAGTTCGGGGAAACTTGGGTCTGGCTGAAAGAACGAGGATCGGAGACACCAAGGGTTAGGTAGGACGCCAGTTCAGTGCGCACCGCGGGACCAAACGGCGCGGCAAGGAGTGGCTGGCCAGGAATAATTGTCTGCGCCAGAACCTGCGGCGCCGAACTGGCGATGTTGAGATAAATATTATAGAAAGGCGGGTCGTAACTCAGCCGGTATCCGCCGCGGATGACCGTCTTATCCCCGCCGAACAACCACCCGTCCCAACTCGGTGTATACGCAAATCCGATGCTTGGCCCCCAACTGTTCTTCGGAGCGGGAATACTGGGGAACGTCGTCACCGAAAGCGGCAGTGAGGGATCCCAGAAGGGTGAACTGCCGGTCTGCTGCTTGGTAGTACTGTTATGGAAGAGGTTGGCTGGTTGACCATAATAGGAGTAAGTCATGCCGAGATTCAGCGTCAAGTGGCTCGTGACCTTCCAGTCGTCGCCGACGTAAAAGAAACTATCTTTCTCGCGAAAGTCCAGGCTGGGATTTCCCAATGTGATCGAAGTGAGGGCGGGTGTATTTGCTGCGAAGGCCCCCCAATCCGCGAAGGTGAAGGCGCCGTTTGCATTCGGGAGAAACGCATTGGGCGATCGTTGATAGGTGAGGTTCGCGCCCGCTTTCCACTGGTGTTTGCCACGTACGTAGCTCAGGTTGTCTTGTATCTGGTACGTGTTGACGATGCGCCCTTGGGGAAGGTTGGTAGCAGGTCCGAAGCCTAAAAGACTCCCACTTTGAAATGCTACGTTTGCCAGGGCGTCGCTCAGGTTACCCTGGAGCGGCACAGTATTTCCTATTGTGTTTCCGCCAAACTGCACATTCTGCCGGCCAACATTCAGGCGCAATTCGTTCAGCATCTGATTTGTGATCTTGTGGGTCCAGCTCAGTCCCAGCGACTGCGCCAAAGACGGCACATTTACTGGATAGCCCTGTGACGCCTGCCCCTCGTCCACGTTAAAAAAAACCTGTTTTTGAAAGATGTATCGGGCGGATATGGTCTCTCTGGAAGTCTGTATGTCGGTTCTGAAGACCCAATTGTACTGATGGGACCCATCAGGCAGTTCTCGCTGAACACCCGCCAGTTCCACGTTGCACCCGGATCCGCCGTCATTCGGAACGAAACCAGGGTATCCGTTGCTAGGGTAATTCTTAATGACCGGCGCGCCTAAACTTGTCGGACCACCCCCCACTGAATAGGGGCCATAGGCTTGCAATGCCGCTACACTCGAACTGCCCGGATAACAGCTCGCTAATTGGCCGATACCGGTCGGATCAGGCGTCAGACTACCGGTCCCGTAAATGGTCTTGGAGGAAATGATCTCGTTGTCGAAGCCCCCAAAAAAGAAAACCTTATCCTTGACCCAAGGACCGCCAATGGTTGCTCCGGTGAACTCATCATTGAAGCGCGGCGGCTTGGTAAGCCCTTCCCCCCAAACCTTGTTCGCTTGTATATTCGTCAGGCTGGTCAGGACGGAGTTGCTTTCCGTCCCATAAACAGAGCCGTGAAACCTATTTGTGCCCGACTTCGTTATGACGTTGACCACCGACCCCGCATTACGCCCATATTCCGCGCCAAAGTTGTTGGTCGTTACCTGGTACTGATTTACGAACTCCGTGTCACCCACGAAGAGCCCAGGCCCGGCCACGGAATTGTCGTTGTTATTCTGCCCGTCGATTTGCTGATCATTGCTGCGACCACGCAAGCCATCGACGCTAAAACCCATGCCATTGGTGTTTGAAAAACCAAGATCGCGGGTGGCGCTTACGCCCGGCAGCAATACTGCGAGTATGTCCAACCCCTGGTTCTCCTGAATACCGGGCATGTTATTGAGATACGTGCTCCCGAACGTATTTGTGACCTGAGCCTGCGTCGTTTCCACCAGAGGTGTAGATGCGGAAACCTCAACCGTTTCGGAGGCGGAACCAACCTCGAGCTTAATTGAACCCACCCCGGTGTCCACGCCCGGCGTCACTTGCACGCCAGAGGTAGCGGCCTTACGAAAGCCGGATTTCGAAACCTCCAATGTGTATGTGCCGACCGACAGCAGTGACAACTTGAAAGAACCGTTGTTGCCGGTGGTGGTGTTAACAGTTTGATTTGTGCCCTCGGCCGTTGCCTTTACGTCAGCTCCCTCAACGGCTGCGCCGGAAGGGTCGATCACGGTGCCAGAAATGGAGCCCTTGGAAACCTGTGCAGATGTGAAACCAGCGCCAACCATCAAAATCAGCGCGACAAGGATCGCGAAATCCAGGATAACCCGTTTCATCTGATTCTCTCCTTTAAGGTTCCTGACGAACTGCATTCCCCGAGTGCGGGCCTTCAAATGCGTTTGCATCTATGTCCGAATGCGTCTGGGTTAGGAAATGAGGTTGGAAACAATGCTCGACACACCCAGACCTCAGCAGTTTATGCAAATCACAGGCCAAAACAGTACGAATAACAATCGCTTACTTTTCAGTGGTTTGCTGTGTCTCCCCTAAAATCTGTACCAAAAAAACATAGACGGAACACATTGTTAATATGATTTATGGAAGTGATGAAAGAATTTGGGGTTCAGTGACGATATTTGGAAATCGATCGAGCAGACCTGGGCGGGACTTCCCCCGGCGCCAGCACCCGCCGCACGATCGGCGTATTCAGCTTGTACTTGCGCTCCGTCACATTGCGGGCGTCGTCTTTGACCCGTAGGATGAATACTGGCAGAGTCCCTTCTTTATCAAAGTTCTCGCTCGTCACGGTCACCGGCAGCACGCCATCGAGACCGTGCTCGCGATAAGCAGTTTCATATCGATGCTTGCGGACGTTCCACGTGAAAACGCGAACCTGATCGTAGTCAAACGGCAGGCCGTCATGATTCTGGGTCAGGAGGCACAGGTATTGCGGGACTTTCTTGTCCCCGTCCTGCACCTCGTCCAGCTTGAAGAACGCGACGAAGCGTTGCCCTTCGGCGTACTGCGCGATGTCGAGCGGCACATCGACGTCAACCATCCGCGACAACACCCAACCCGCCCGCCCCTGATCGTCGCGCACCAGCCACCAGTCTTCGAGCACCGGCCCGGCCGCTGCCTTGACCAGTTTGCCGCCCACGAGCTTCGTCACCGGACCGGCAGCTCCGGGCTTTTCTGCCGTTGCGCGCTGCAGGATCGATACTTTCGCTCCTGAGGTCAGCTGGTAAAGATGTTCCGTCTCGCGTCCCGGAGTGACGTGCAGATTCGTGTCGTTGCGCAGAACGCCGGGCGCCTGCACGGGATCGTTCCGATGGTCCGCCGTGAGCTTCTGCAATTCGTTGAAGGTTTTCTCATCGACCAGGTACCGCTGCTCGACCCAGCCCTCAAGTCCGCCCGACGTGCGGACTTTCGCAAATCGCCGGTCGCGATCGACGATCTCCACGCGCTCGCCGTTTTTGACGTACCCGACTTTGTTGTAGATCGCCGCAACCTGGTCGCGCAGCGCCGCCTGCGGAGCCGAGACGTATGCCACTTCGAGCACGCGATGGCGTCCCCGACCGCAACCAGCAAGGGCCAGCAGACTGGCCAGGATCAGCGGCACGAATCGAGAGTTAACACGGAATGATCCCGACATCTTCAACATGGAAAGGAGGACCTTCTACTATAGCGCGTTGCCCACGCCTTCGCGGCGCGTGACGTTTACGTCTTGTGCACATCTGATTGAACTCTCGCCAGCAGCAGCTCTCAAATCATACGACCGTCGTAATATGTTTCTATCTGCCGCGTTATAACTGCTGTTGGCTTAGGAACGTCTTGCTCAAATCAACCTTCCTCAGCATGCGAACGGATTTCTTGAGATGAATACCAACTCCGCCGTGGAATTCCTCGTGCTGCTCCTGGTAGCGGCATCCGGAATCGCCGTTCTGTCGAAATATCTGCGGATTCCCTACACCGCGGCGCTGGTGGTCGGCGGAATTCTTCTCGGACTCATCCGGGTTCCTCATTTATCTCCGATCTCCCCCGGCCAGCGCCCTCACTGGCTGACGCCTGACATCATCCTGCTCATCTTTCTTCCCGCTCTCGTTTTTGAAGGCAGCGTCAAACTCAACATTCGCGAACTGGCGCGCGACTCCACTCCCCTGCTGATTCTCGCGAACATCGGAGTGCTGCTGGCGATGGTTGTCACGGGATCCTTGGTCCATTGGACCATTGGACTGCCAATCCTGACCGCTCTGCTGTTCGGCGCCATCATCTCGGCCACCGATCCAATCTCTGTGCTCGCTATCTTCCGCGATCTGAATATGGATCGTCGGCTCTCCACCCTGGTCGAAGGTGAGAGCCTTTTGAATGACGGCACAGCCGCGGCTCTGTTTCAGATCATGCTCGCCGCCGTCATCGGCGGTCATCTCAGCTTCGCCAAGGGCGCAGGGATGTTTCTGCTCGACGTCGGAGGGGGCGCCGTTGTTGGATTCGCTTGCGGTTATGCCGCCAGCCGCATCACCGAAGCGCTCGACGCCCCCGAGGTGGAAATCACCCTGACCACAATCGTTGCCTACGGCTCCTACATGGCCGCGTATCACTTGCACCTTTCCGCAATCATTGCAACCGCGATGGCAGGACTGACCATCGGCAATGTTGGCGCCAAGCGCGGCATGAGTGAAAGCACCCGCTCCGCGCTCGTCTCCTTCTGGGAATATTTCGCGTTCGTGATGAACTCTCTGATCTTCCTGCTGATCGGGCTAGAGGTCCGCATCAACACTCTCGCCGAATCCTGGCGCCCTCTGCTTCTTGCGGTGGCCGCCGTCCTTGCTGGACGCGCAGTTTCGATCTACCTCCTCGTTCCCGCCAGCAATCTCATCGCTGAAAAGATTCCTCTTCGCTGGCAGCATGTGATGGTTTGGGGCGGCCTTCGGGGAGGCCTCGCTTTAGCGTTGGCACTCAGCCTTGACCCCTCGTTCCCCAACCGCAGCCAGGTGCTCACTCTCACATTCGGGGTTGTAGTTTTCTCCATTCTCGTTCAAGGACTCACGATGAAACCGCTGCTCGAACTCACCCGTCTGGCCAGCGAAAAACCTGAAGCTGGAAACGCAGCGAAATCGTGACGGTTCTCCACTGACACCCCCCACCCACATCGGTTACCATAGAGTCAGCCTTCTGGAATCTGTCGTTTGCAGCCCTCAGGCCGCCATCCTGAAGATTCCAGCGTCTAAGTACATTGTGGGAACGAATTCAAGAAAATGCCTGACAGGAATATGAATAAGATCTTCGCCCGTCTGTTTGCCCTTTTGTCGATGATGCTGCTATTTGCCGTGACCGCCTCGGTAGCAACTGCGCAGGAAACGCCGGAGTCCGTGCTGCGCCCGCCCAAAGGATCGCAGGTCGCCATCGTGGTCTTCGAGGACCTCGAGTGCCCCATGTGCCGCCGCACCGCACCCCTTGTCGAGGAGGCGTCGAAGACCTACAAGATTCCTCTCATTCGCCACGATTTTCCGCTCCCCATGCACCCGTGGTCCTATCAGGCTGCGGTGATGGCTCGCTATTTCGACACGCATTCGAAGGTGCTGGGGAATGAATTCCGCGACTACATCTTTCAGAATCAGCTAGAGATCGACGCCCAGAACTTGCGCGGATATGCCGAGAAATTCGCCGCCGCGCATAAAGTCGATTTTCCCTTCGTAATCGATCCCAATGGCAAGCTCGCCGCCGAAGTGAACGCGGACCGCGACCTCGGAAAAGCGATCAAGCTCGATCACACTCCAACGGTCTACATCGTGAGCAACCGCAATCCCGGCCGGCCGTATGTCGAAGTGAAAGATAACAACCAGCTCTACTCGACAATCGACGCGATGATGAAGGAGTAAAGGGTTAGGAAGAGCCGCGCTGGTACTTTATTCAACCATCAACAATCACCCGGGCCGTCCCGTGTAGTGCACCGTCGCGTGCACGTCCTCATGATCTTCCAGCGACTCGAGGTGCGTAATCACTTCGGCGGGAATTCGTAGCTCCACCGGCAGGCGTTCTTCCAATGCTGTCGCCAGCCGATGCGCCTCTCCCACCGCCGTCCCATGCGGAAACAGCAGGTGCACTTCAATCAGCTGCCGGTATCCCGTCGTGCGGTAGCGCACGCCGTGATAGTGCACGCCCAGTTCACTGCAGATCGCATCCAGCTTTTCGCGAATTTTTTTTCCCGTCTCCGGATCGGAATAATCGAGCAATCCCACCGCCGACCGCCACGCCAGCCGCCCTCCGGACCACAGAATATTCACCGCAACCGCGATCGCGACCAGCGGGTCGAACGGTTTCCATCCGGTCAACATCACCAGACCAAGTCCGGCGACGACTCCGAAGCTGGTGAAACAATCCGTCAGCACATGCTTGCCGTCGGCTTCAAGAATCAGCGAATGACTGCGCTTCCCTACCCGCAATAAGTACCAGCCGAGCCATGCATTCAGCAGCCCTGCCGCAAGCAGCAGCAGCGTCCCGGATCCAAGATTTTCCAGCGGCAATCCGGCCAGCCATTTTTCAATCGCTTCGACCAGGATCCAGATCGCGGCCACGATGATCATCGCGCCTTCGAAGCCGGCCGAGAAAAACGTGATGCGCTCATATCCATAGAGAAATGTCGGAGCCGCAGGCTTCGTGCTCAACCGCAGGCTGAACGCGGCAAACGCCACTGCAATCACATGCACCACCGACTCAGCGAAATCCGACA
>Ga0070735_10003484_pt1 | contig 13765 bp, 11 predicted proteins | sample Coa_R1_FD_66443 | JGI IMG/M metagenome (GOLD analysis project Ga0070735, IMG submission 66443) | Surface soil microbial communities from Centralia Pennsylvania, which are recovering from an underground coalmine fire - Coalmine... | ecosystem: Environmental > Terrestrial > Soil > Unclassified ...
GCAGCGACGCCGAGTGGGAGCGGCTGACCACCGAACTGGTCGCCGCCGGCACGCTCAAACGCCTGGATCCGCGAAAACGTCCGAACTCCTTCTACGCCGCTTCGGACCCGCGCGACGTCGCCCGCGTCGAGAGCCGCACGTTCATCTGCTCGGAAAAGCCCGAGGACGCCGGCCCGACAAACAATTGGCTCGACCCAGCCGAAATGCGGGCGGACCTGAAGGGCCTCTTCGACGGCGCCATGCGCGGGCGGACCATGTATGTGGTCCCCTTCTGCATGGGCCCGCTGGGCTCGAAGATCAGCGCGCTCGGCGTCGAGATCACGGACTCGGCTTACGTGGCCGTATCCATGCGGATCATGACCCGGATGGGCCAGGCCGCCCTCGACCAACTCGGCGAGGACGGCTTTTTTGTACCCGCCGTGCACAGCGTGGGCGCCCCGCTCGCGGCGGGCGAGGCCGACGTTCCCTGGCCGTGCAACGAGATCAAATACATCGTCCACTTCCCTGAGAGCCGCGAGATCTGGTCCTACGGTTCCGGCTATGGCGGCAACGCCCTTCTGGGCAAGAAATGCTACGCGCTGCGCATCGCCTCGGTGATGGCGCGCGACGAGGGCTGGCTGGCCGAGCACATGCTGATCCTCAAGCTGACGTCGCCCGAAGGCGCCGTCCGCTACGTCGTCGCCGCCTTCCCCAGCGCCTGCGGCAAGACCAACCTCGCCATGCTGCAGCCCAGCCTGGCCGGCTGGACGGCCGAGACCATCGGCGACGACATCGCCTGGATGCGCTTCGGCGACGACGGCCGTCTCTACGCGATCAATCCCGAGGCCGGCTTCTTCGGCGTCGCGCCCGGCACGGGCGAGGCGACCAACCCGAACGCCATCGCAGCGCTCGGCAAAAACACCATCTTCACCAACGTGGCGCTGACCGACGACGGCGACGTCTGGTGGGAGGGGCTGACGGCCGAGCCGCCCGCGCACCTGACCGACTGGAAGGGCCGCAGCTGGACGCCGGCTTCGGCAGAGCCCGCCGCCCACCCGAACGCCCGGTTCACCGCCCCCGCCGGCCAGTGCCCGATCATCGCCTCCGAGTGGGAGGATCCTAGGGGCGTGCCGATTTCGGCCATCCTCTTCGGCGGGCGCCGGGCGACCGCCCAGCCGCTGGTTACCGAGGCCTACGACTGGCGCCACGGCGTCTTCCTCGCCTCGAACGTGGCCTCCGAGGGCACGGCGGCGGCGGAGACCAAGGTCGGCGAGCTTCGCCGCGACCCGTTCGCCATGCTGCCCTTCTGCGGCTACAACATGGGCGACTACTTCGCTCACTGGCTCAGGGTCGGCGAGGGCCGCGACCCGGCCAAGCTGCCACGCATCTATTTCGTCAACTGGTTCCGCAAGGACGAACGCGGCAAGTTCATCTGGCCGGGCTACGGCGAGAACGCCCGCGTGCTCAAGTGGATCTTCGAGCGGCTGGAAGGCGTTGCCGGGGCGCGCGAGACGCCGATCGGACGATTGCCAGCCGAGGGGTCGCTGGACATAGACGGCCTCGACATTACGCCCGAGCGGCTCGCCGCCCTGTTCGAGGTGGACACCGGCGACTGGCTCCGAGAGGCCGATCTGGTGCCGCCCTTCTACGAAACCTTCGGCGCGCGCCTGCCGGCGGCGCTCTGGGACGAGCATCATCGGCTGGTCGAGCGGCTCGAACGGGCGGGCGGGGTCGCCCAGCGCCAAGCCCGCCCGCGCGTGGCCGCCGGGGCCGGCTGACCACGCATCCCAAAAAGGCGTGACTGACGCCGGGTCACGGGCCTAAAGCCGCTTGCCTGACCGACAAGAGGAGGAGCGCGCGATGGCCGACGCCGCAACCGAGACTGCCAGCAAGGTGAAGAGCGAACGTCGCGGCGGCGTCGCCGTGCTGACCCTGTCCGACCCCGCGACCATGAACGCCGCCGGCGTCGACATGGCCGCCGACCTGACCAGCGCCATCAAGGCCGCGGTCGAGGGCGACAGCCCGGCGCGCGCCATCGTGCTGACTGGCGAAGGGCGCGGCTTCTGCTCCGGCGCCAACCTGACCGCGGTGGGTCCGCGGCCGGCGAACGGCCAGCCTGCCGCCGCCGGCGACTCCCTGAAGACGGTCTACAACCCGCTGATGGCCTTCATCCGCGACATGCCCGTGCCGTTCGTCACCGCGGTGAACGGCGCGGCCGCCGGCGTCGGCTGCTCGATCGCGCTGATGGGCGACATGATCGTGGCCGGCGAGAGCGCCTACTTCCTGCAGGCCTTCCGCCGTATCGGCCTCGTGCCCGATGGGGGCTCGACGTACCTCTTGCCGCGCATGATCGGCCGGGCGCGGGCGATGGAGATGACGCTGCTGGGCGAGCGCCTGCCGGCGGCGAAGGCGCTGGAGTGGGGGCTGATCAACCGCTGCGTTCCCGACGCCGAGCTGATGCCGACCGCGCTGGCTCTGGCCGAAGAGCTGGCCAAAGGGCCCATGTCGCTCAGTCTGATCCGCCGCCTGATGTGGACCTCGCTCGACACCGACTTCGCCGAGCAGCTGACCAACGAAGCCGACACCCAGAACAAGGCCGGCCGCAGCGCCGACTTCGCCGAGGGCGTCCGCGCCTTCATCGAAAAGCGTCCGGCGCAGTTCCAGGGAAAATAGCGTGGCTGACATCCGGCTGCTGACCAGCGCCGACCGAGGCGTTCTGGACAATGTGGCCGAGGGCGTCTTCGACGACCCGATCAATGACGTCTTCGCCGCGGAGTTCCTCGACGACCCTCGCCATCATCTCTGTGTCGCCATCGAGAACGGCTGCGTCGTCGGCTTCGCATCGGCCGTCCACTACGTGCATCCAGACAAACCGATCCCCGAACTCTGGATCAACGAGGTTGGCGTCGCGCCAGCGTTTCATCGCCGCGGCCTCGCCAAGGCGATCCTCGGCAAACTCCTGTCTCATGCAAAATCGCTCGGCTGCGTCGAGGCCTGGGTGCTGACCGACGAAGACAACGCGGCGGCGCGGGCGACCTACGCATCCGTCGGCGGCGCCGAGAAGCCGCTGCAGCTGATGGTGGACTTCGACCTGAGCTAGCGGCCTGCGCCAGTTCCGGCCGCCTTGTCGTCGGCCAGCGCGAACTCGTCCGCCGTTTCGGGGCTCTCGCCGAGAGCCGCTTCCAGCGCTTCGTAGAGGCGGGCGGCCTCGATCGGCTTGGCGATGTGGCCGTCCATTCCGGCGGCGGCGTAGTCGACCAGCTGGTGGGCCATGACGTTGGCGGTCAGGGCGATGATCGGCGTGCGCGGCCGCCCTTGCATCTGTTCGCGTTCGCGGATCAGGCGGACCGCGGTCGGCCCGTCCATGACCGGCATCTGCACGTCCATAAGGATCAGGTCCCAGGGCCCATCGTCCCAGGCCGCGACCGCCTCCTCGCCGTTCGAGACCATCACCGGCTCCACCCCGATCTGGTTCAGCAGCGTCTTCAGGACCAGCTGGTTCACCGAGTTGTCCTCGGCCGCCAGCACCTTGAGCCGGAAGACCGCAGCCTCCTCGTCCATCGAGGGCATCAAGAGCGCGGTCGCCCCGCGCGCCTCGCCCACACGCTCGAGCGGCAGGCTGAGGGTGAAGACTGATCCTTGCCCGAGCTGGCTCTCGACCTCGATCGATCCGCCCATCGCCACCGCGAGCTCGCGGCAGATGGCCAGCCCAAGGCCGGTGCCGCCGAAGCGCCGGGTCGTCGAGGCGTCGGCCTGCGCAAAACGCCCGAACAGCAACGGCACGCGGTCCGCGGGGATGCCCACTCCGGTATCGGCGACGGCGACGGTGAGCGTTTCCGACGCCCAGCGGGCGGTCACCGAGATCTCGCCGGCGTCGGTGAACTTCAGCGCGTTGGAGACGAGGTTGTAGATGACCTGGCGCAGGCGCGTCGGATCGCCCAGGTAGACGCCGGCCGCGCCCCTGGTGTCGAGCGCGAAGCCCAGACCCTTGGCGGACGCTTGGGCGCTGAACGCCTGATGGGCGCCGCGGACGACGTCCTCCAGATCGAATTCGATCTCCTCGAGTTCCAGCTTGCCCGCCTCGATCTTGGCCAGGTCGAGCACGTCGTTGAGGATGGAGAGCAGCGCCTCGCCCGACTGGTGCACGATGCTCAGCCGCTCGCGCTGCGCGTCGGAGAGCTCGTCCATGGCCATGGCCTGGGCCATGCCGAGGACGCCGTTCAGCGGCGTGCGGATTTCGTGGCTCATGGTGGCGAGGAAGAGGCTCTTGGCCCGGTTCGCCGCCTCGGCCTCGTCGCGCGCCTTGGCCAGCGCCAGCTCGGCGCGCTTTTCCTCATCGATGTTGCGCACCACGCCGATCACGCGCACGACGCGGCCGCGCTCGTCCTTGATCGCCTCGCAGGCGGACTCGACCCAGTAGTGCGGCCCGTCGCGGCGCATCATCCGGTGCACCAGGCGATAGGGCGCGCCGGTTTCGACGTGGTCGTCCCACATCGCCTGCGCGGTTTCGCGTTCGGAGGGGTGCACCCCCTGCCAGATGTCGGCGGCCAGCGAGGCGTAGGTCGAGGTCTCGCCCGAGATGGCCCGCGCGCCGTCGTTGGCGAGCTCGCGGGCGCGATAGTCCATCTCCCAGACCGAGATGTTGGCGATGGCGGTCGCCAGACTGAGGCGCTGCTTCGATTTGGCCAGCGCCGCGACCGCCTTGCCGCGCTCCCACTCGTCGGCGACGAAAGCGGCGTGATCCACCAGACGTTCGGCCAGGTCTGAGTCCATGGGGCGGGGCAAGGGATCAAGGATGGCGAGCGCCCCGACGCGCCGGCCGTCGGCCAGCGTGATCGGCGCGGCGGCGTAGAACAGGTGGTTCGTCTCTTCCGGCGCCAGCGGATAGGCGTCGCTCCACGCCTGCTCGCCGAGGTCCTCGATCCACAGAACCTGGGGCGTCTGGATGGCGAGCTGGGCGAGCGCGGCGGCGCGGGAATTGGGGCCTGGCGTGTCGATGCCGGCGCCGGTGAGCCAGGCGCCGCGGCGGCCGGTCAGGATGACGTGGGCGCCCGCCGTGCGCGCCATGCGCTGCGCCAGGCGCGCGATCCGCTCCAGGATCGGCCGGCTGTCCTCCGGATCGATCCCGTCATCGGTATAGAAGCGGCGACCGTGTGCCCGGTCCTCGTTCGGCATTGCAACACCCACCCTCGACAACCGGAGGATGGCGGCTCGCGCTTAAAATTGAGTCTACGAGAGGCGCCGGCGCGTCAGTCTTCCAGTCCCGCCGCGCGGCGGGCCGCCGTCAGCGTGTTGGACAGGAGGCAGGCCACCGTCATCGGTCCGACGCCGCCCGGGACCGGCGTGATCCAGCCGGCCACCTCGGCAGCCTCCCTTTGCGCCACGTCGCCGACCACCACCATCTTGCCCGCCGCCCGCGCCTTTGGCATGCGCGAAAGGATGTGGTGGATGCCGACGTCGATCACCGCCGCGCCGGGCTTGATCCAGTCGCCGCGCACCATCTCGAGCTGGCCGGCGGCGGCGACGAGGATATCGGCCTCGCGGGTCACCTGGGGCAGGTCGGCCGTCTTCGAATGGCAGACCGTGACCGTGCAATCGGCGCGCAGCAAAAGCTGGGCGATGGGCTTGCCGACCAGGTTCGAGCGGCCGATCACCACCGCGCGCTTGCCGCGCAGGACGCCCAGAGTCTCCTCCAGGAGGATCATCACGCCGAGCGGCGTGCAGGGGAACAGACCCCGCTGGCCGGCGGCGAGGCGGCCGATGTTGACCACGTTCAGGCCGTCGACGTCCTTGTCCGGGTGCGTGGCGTCCTGGACGGTGAGCTGGTCGATGTGGGCCGGCGTCGGGAACTGCACCAGGATCCCATGGATGGCCGGATCGGCGTTCAGCGCCGCGACCTCGGCGAGCAGTTCGTCCTCGGTCGTCTCCGCTGGCAGGATGCGGGTGACCGAGTGCATGCCAGCGGCCTTGGAGCGCTCGCCCTTGCTCTTCACGTAGATCTGGCTGGCGGGGTCTTCGCCCACGAGGACGACGGCGAGGCCCGGCGTGATCCCGCGCGTGCGCTTCAGCGCCGCCACGCCGTCGGCCACGCGGGCGACCAGCCGCTCGGCGATCGGCGCGCCTTCGATCCGCTGCGCTTGAGCCATCGCGCCGCCATTGGCGCCGAATCGAAGCCGTCGGCAAGACTTCGGGTGAGTTGGGGTTCGATTAACGGCAATGACTTACAGGTGGGAAGGGCTTGCCGGGCGAAGGGGGTCGGGGATGGTCCAACCAGCACAAGCCGGCAGTTTCGGACAGCGAGGCGGCGTGCCCCCCGGGGCTCCGTCCCCGCTGACTCCGCGGTCCGGCGACCTCCCGGCGCGCAAACAGCCGGGCAGCAGGCTCCTCAAGTTCCTCGATGGGCTCTTGCTATGGATTCCGCGGGCCGAAAACCCGGGCATTCCGGCCGTTTTGCTGTTCCTCGCGCGGCAGGCGCTGCTGTCTGTGCCGCTGATGCTCGTCGCGTACCTACTCTTCGCATCCGTGGCGACCGCAGCCGGCTGGCCGGCCAGCGTGTACGCGTTCGTCACCCCAGCCCTTGTCTTTGGCGGGCTCGAAGTCGTGCCAGGTCTCGCGCGGTACTCGTTCGTCCGCCATGCGCAGCGGCCATTGCGCGCCCTAGGGATATTCACGGCGACGGTCATCGCCATGCTCGTCCTGTTCTATCACGGCTCGCCCTACGTGTTGGCATGGATGATCCCTGTCCAGTTCGCCGCCGGCGCGGCGATGTACTTTGGGGTGCGCAGGCGGCTCTACGCCCCCGCGCTCGTGCTCGCCATCTTCACGGCGCAAACGACGCTCGATGTTGCGATGCCCAATTTCGTGTACGACCCGCGCGTCGCCGACGCGCCGCCGCCGCTCGATCCGGAGCCCACGACGGACGGGATGCCGACATGGGGCAAGCTCTATCCCGGCGCCGTTGTCCGCAAGAGCGAAACGAGCGGAATCCTTGGTTTGACCGACTGGGACGCAACCTACACGGTTCAGGCAACACCGGCGCAGATTGACAGCTTCTACAAGGCGACGGCTGACGCGACCGGTTTCAACGACGAAATGACCCTGGCCGGCGACCACCGCTTCACGCAGGACAGCTCCCAGGACTGGTTCTCCTACATGATCATCGCAAACGGGAGCCGCCCAGAAGTTCTGTTCTCTGCCCGCGCTCGCGGTTCTCGTTGAGCCAGGACTCAGCCCAGCTTCTTCAGCCCCTGTTGCTCCAGCCGCCATTTGAACTGGTCGAAGCGGTCCTGGCCGAAGAAGGGCTCGCCGCCGAAGGCGATCATCGGCACGCCGTAGTGCCCGGCGGCGCGCTGGGCGACCTGACTCTCCTCGATCACCGCCTGCAGGCGCAGACCCTCGGCCGCGACCTGGGCGTCGAGGTCGGCGGGATCGAGGCCGGCGCGCTCGGCGGCCTTGGCCAGGTGATCGCCCTCGTGCCAGTTGTCGACCTCGCCGCTCCAGATCACGCGGCTGACTTCGTCGAGGTATGCAAGGCCGCGCCCGCGCTCGGCGGCGGCCACGCCGAGCCGGGTCAGCCGATGGATGTACGGCTGTTCCTTCGGGTACTTGCGCGTGGCGGGGTCGATCTGCACCGGATCGGGCCGCGGCCAGCGGATCGGAACGCCCAGGAACTCGGCCTCGCGGCGGATGTCGAGCTGCAGGTAAGAGTACCAGAGCGGGTCGCGGCCATCGAAGAACTCGGGCGTGCGCACCGCCAGCGGATAGACGGGGCGGATGGTCCCCTTGACGTCGAAGTCGCGCTCCAGCGCCACCAGCTTGTGGACGATCAGGTAGGAGTAGGGCGAACGAAACGACCAGAAGAGATCGTAGGCTAGCGTCATCCGGCGTCCCCCCAAGGACCGTGTCTTGTGGCCGGGGTTGCCGATAGAGTTCGGCATGCCGCCGCGCAAGGAGCCGCCCATGAGTGAAAGTGACGCGATCGCGCTGATGGGCGCGCCCGGTTCGCCCTATACCCGCAAGATGCTGGCGGTGCTCCGCTACCGCCGCATCGCCTACCGCTTCATGTCGTCGAACGACGCGGCAAGGGCCGGGATGCCGCCGCCGAGGGTGTCGCTGTTGCCGACCTTCTATCTTCCGGGCGCGGACGGGGCGCTGGCCGCCGTGGTGGACTCCTCGCCGATCATCCGGCGGCTGGAGGGCGAGCGGGCGGGCCGCGCGATCATTCCGCCGGACCCGGCGCTCGCCTTCATCAACGCGCTGATCGAGGACTACGCGGACGAGTGGCTCACGAAGGCGATGTTCCACTATCGCTGGGCCTACGAGGCCGACATCGAGAAGGCTTCGAACATCCTTCCGCTGTGGCGCCACTACAGCATCCCGGACGAGGCGCTGGCGGAGCGGGCTTCGATGATCGGTGAGCGGCAGATCAGCCGGCTCTACGTCGTCGGATCGAACCCGACCACCGGCCCGGTCATCGAGGCCAGCTATCAGCGCTTCCTCGCCGCCTTCGAGGCGCACCTGACGCGCCACCCATTCCTGCTGGGCCAGCGGCCTTCGTCTTGCGACTTCGCCGTCTTCGGCCAGATGACCCAACTCGCGCTGTTCGATCCAACGCCGGCCGCGCTGACGCTGGAGCTCGCGCCGCGCGTCTATGCGTGGGTCGGGCTGATGGAGGATCTGTCGGGCTTCGAACCGTCCGATGACGGATGGACGACCGTGGACCACCTCCCCGAGACGCTGAGGACGCTGCTCGCGGAGATCGGCCGCACCTATCAGCCGGTGATGCTGGCCAACGCCAGGGCTGTTGCGACCGGCGCGGCCGAGGTGGCGGCGACCGTCGACGGGAGACCCTGGCGCCAGCCGCCTTTCCCCTACCAGGCCAAGTGCCTGCAATGGCTGCGGGAGTCTTACGCGGCGCTGCCGGGGCCGAGTCGCAAGAGCGTCGATCGCGTGCTCCAGGCGGGCGAGTGCGTAGGGATCGTCGCCATCGTGGCCTAGCCTGGCGCGCGCGGGTGCATCGCCGCCGGGCCGAGCGCCCGCAGCGTTCGATGTGAAGTGTTCCTGAAACGCAGGAAACAACAACAATAACAATAACAACAACAACGACCTGCGCCGGCGAGAGCGGACTCTCGCCAAACAGGAACACTTCACATCGTACGCCGCGGACTGATGGCGATTAGAGCACGGCGCAGGCGCCGCTCAGGGAAGTCCTTAGCGCCGCCCGCCACCCGCTCGGCGGCGTTCGCCCCGGCGCAGATTGCCCCTGGCTAGTGCGCTCCCTTCTCATGTCCGGGGATGTCGGCGATGTGGTCGACCCAGGCGGCTTTCGAGCGCGTCCAGGTCTGGACGCGCGGCTTGAAGTGCTCGCGCTGCCGCACCGTGCCGAAGCGCAGGCTGTAAGGCTTGGGGTCGTCGCCGAGGCCGGTCGCGTAGATCGGCGAGCCGCAGCGTGGGCAGAATGCGTGTATCCGCCTGGTCCCGCTGTCGGCGGTCTTCTCGTAGTGCGTGGGCTCGCCGGACAAAAGGCGGAACGAGCCAGGCGTGGAAGGGATCGTGACCCTGAAAGCGCCGCCGGTCAGCATTTGACAGTCGGTGCAGTTGCACATCCCGGTGCGGGCCGGATCGGCCTCGGCCTCGAAGGTGATGAAGCCGCAGTGGCAGCGTCCGTCGATCTTCACTTGCCGGTCTCCCTCACTGCCGCGCCATTTCCGCCGCGCCGATCCCGTCGCCGTCGAGCGCCTGCCCGGCGTCCATCGTCACGACCACCTTCTCAAGTCGGCCGCTGAAGGCGAACGGCGCGGCGTAGTCGGCGACCGGGCTGCCGCGATCGCGTCCAATATCGAGCCCGGACCAGGAGATGAAATTGTGGAAGCCAAGCGGCGTCTCGCCAGAGCCGGCCGCCTTGCCGTCGATCAGTAGACGGATGATCCTTCGATCACCGGCGTTCCGGACCGCCACGCCCAGCTGCCTGGCGCCTGCCGGGATCTGCCGATCGCTGACCGTCGTCGCGTGCCGCCCGCCGACGTTCATGTCGTAGACCAGCCGGCCGTCGCGGACGAACAGGCTGTAGCCGCAGGTGGCGTCTCCGTGCGCAAGCAGAACGCCTTCGTCGCCGGCGCCGAGCCGCGCGTGCGCCTCGATGACAAAGTGGCGGCTCCTCACGTCCGGCGCGACGTCGGTCGGCAGGTGGCCCATGCCGGCGTGGAAGACGAAGCGCGTGCGCGCTCCGTGGAAGCGGGCGGCGTTCTCGGCGAAGCGCGGCCCGAATCGGTCGTCCAGCGGCAGCACCTGGCAGCGCTCGGCTTCCGCCCACCACTCGGCGATCAGCGCTTTCAGCCGGTCCGGCTCGGCGGCGGCCAGATCCTCGATCTCCGAGAAGTCGGCGTCGAGGTGATAGAGTTCCCAGACGTCGTCGTCGAAGGGCGCGCCCGGCGTGTGGTAGGCGACCGCCTTCCAGCCATCCTTCCAAAGACCGCGGTGGCCAAACATCTCGAAGTACTGCGGCTGGCCGCGCGGCGAGTCCTGGCCCTCGAGCGTGGCCGCGAACGAAACCCCCTCCAGCGGCCGCTGCGCCACGCCGGCGATTCTGGCCGGCGGCGCCACGCCGGCGATCTCGAGCAACGTCGGCGTCACGTCGCAGACATGGCGAAAGGCGTGGAGAAGGCCGCCCTCGTCCCGGATCCGGCCGGGCCAGTTCACCACCAGCGGATCGCGGACGCCGCCGCCGTGGGTGTTCTGCTTGTAGCGCTTGAGCGGCGTGTTGGCCGCCATCGCCCAGCCCCAGGGGAAGTTCGAATGGGTGTCCGGCCCGCCGATGTCGTCGATGCGCGCGACCTTCTCGGCAACCGGCTCCGGCTTGCCGTTGTAGGGGCCCATGGCGTTGACCATGCCGAACGGCCCGCCCTCCTGGCTGGCGCCGTTGTCGCTCATCACAAGGATCAGCGTGTCGTCGCGCAGCTGCGCGGCGTCGAGGAAGCCGATCAGTCGAGCCAGGCTCTGATCGGCGTGGTCGAGCATCGCCGCATAGGCCCCGGCGAGGCGGGCGAACAGCCGCCGCTCGTCCTCGCTATGCTCCGACCACGGACGGACGAAGTCGTTGCGCGGCGGGAGGCGGGTCGAGGGCGGGACGATTCCCATCGCCTTCTGCCGCTCCAGGCGCCGGTCGCGCTCGACGTCCCAGCCGTCCTGGAAGATGGCGTCGTACTTCAGGATCAGGTTGCGCGGGGCCTGGTGCGGCGCGTGGCAGGCGCCGTAAGCGAGCCAGGTCAGCCACGGCGTGTTCGGCGCATCGGCGGTGTGGTCGGCGATGAAACGGATCGCCTGGTCGGTCAGGTCCTCGGTGAGGTGGTAGCCGCTTGCGTAGGTTCCCGGCGCCTCGATGGGCGTGTTGTCGCGCACCAGTTCCGGCGCGTACTGGTCGGTTTCGGCGTCCATGAAGCCATAGAAACGGTCGAAACCGCGTCCCAGCGGCCAGCCGTCGAACGGACCTGTCGGGCCGGTCTCGGTGAGCGACGTCACGTGCCACTTGCCGACCATGTAGGTGCGATAGCCGCCGCCGTGCAGCATCTCGGCGAGCGTGCCGGCTTCGCGGGCGATCTTGCCGCGGTAGCCGGGATAGCCGGAGTCGAAGTTGGCCAGGCAGCCGACGCCGACCGAATGGTGGTTGCGCCCGGTGAGCAGCGCCGCCCGGGTCGTCGAGCACATGGCGGTGGTGTGGAAGCCCGTGTAGCGCAGCCCGCCGGCGGCCAGCGCGTCGATGGTCGGGGTTTCGATCGGCGAGCCATAGCAGCCGAAGTCGGAGAAGCCGACGTCGTCGAAGAGCACGATCAGGATGTTGGGCGCGCCTTTGGCCGCGCGCGCCGGCTCCGGCCAATAGGGCGTGGACTCCGGGACCGTGCGGCCGATTTTCGCTTCCCCCATGACGCCCTCCGAATAGGCAGCGGTTGTCGTGCCGTGGGCGCCTCCACGTCAATCAACGCTTTACAGCGTCAGAAGGAGAGCCGGCCGCTGGCTCGCCCATGGCCGCGGGGCGGGCCTATCGAGAGTTCCCATGCGAGGGCGCCGACCCGCCCGCTCATGCGGCGCGCTCGATCTCGCTGTTCAGCTCCGCGCCGAAGAGGACGACCATCACCGACAGCCAGATCCAAGTGAGGAAGCCGACGATCGCGCCCAGGGAGCCGTAGGTGCGGTCATAGTGGCCGAAGGCGGCCACGTACCAGGAGAAGGCCGCCGACATCGCCAGCCATGCCGCGGCCGCCAGCGCCCCGCCGGGCGTGATCCAACGCCAGTGCGCCGCCGGTCGCGAGGGGCCCAAGCGATAGAGCGCCGAGATCACCGCAGTGGCGGCTGCGAACAGCAGCGGCCAGCGGAGCAGGCTAAGCGCCGGCGCGCCGCTGACGCCGAGCCGGGCCAGTGTCGCTGGGGCCGCGGCGAGCAGCGTGGTCGTCGCCACGGCCAACACGATGCCGGCGATCGTGAACGCCAGCGAAAGCCGCGTGAGGCGGACGAAGCTGCGCCGCTCCGGCGTCTCGTAGGCCACGTTCAGGCCATCGATCAGCGCCTTGACGCCGGCGTTGGAGCTCCACACGGAGATCGCGACGCTGACGGCGAAAGCCAGGCCAAGCGCGCCATGGTCGGCGCGCGCAAGCCGTTCGAGCTGGTCGGTGAGGACGCTGATCGCGCCGCCGGGCAGCACGCTCGCCATGGCCGCCACGGTGTGCTCCGCAGCCCGCACGTCGCCGACCAGTCCGCGAGACGAATGCGCTGAGGGCGGGGAACAGCGCCAGGAGGAGGTAGAAGGTAGCGCTGGCGGCGACGGACGGGATGCGGTCGCGGCCGAACTCTCGCGCGGCCCGGGCGATGATTTCACGCCACTTGCGCAGCTTGAGCCGGCTGAGCCGCGCGCTCCCGTTGGCGAGCGCCTCGGCGTGCGCCGCGTCCCGCGCGGCCCGAAGCGCCGGATCGGCGGCCGCCAGCCCGGCGCCGATCGCAAGGCCGAAGGCGAACGCCTCCGCCCAGCGGCCAAGCTCAAATCCTCTGCGCCGATCGCCCACGCTGCGGCCTCGCATCGCGACGTTTCGACCAGCGTAACGACCAAGACGGGGCAAAGGCTGCGAGGCAACCACCCCCGCCTGACGCGGACTCGCGCTTGGGCGGGACTCGGCGGACAACCGGCGGGCGGAGGAGCCCGTTGTGGTCACCTATCTCTGGATCGCGCTCGGCGGGGCGCTGGGCAGCGTCGCCCGCTTCGGCCTCTCCAGCTTCATTGCGACGCGCGTCGGCGAGGGGTTTCCGTGGGGCACGCTGGCGGTGAACGTCACCGGATCGTTCGTGATCGGCGTCTTCGCCGCAGCCACGGGCCCCGACGGACGCTACCTGGTCCCGGCCGACGTCCGGCAGTTCGTCGCCGTCGGCCTCTGCGGCGGCTACACCACCTTCTCCTCCTTCAGCCTGCAGACGCTGACGCTGGCCCAGGACGGCGAGTTCCTCCGCGCCGGCCTGAACGTGGTGCTGTCGGTCGTGCTATGTCTCGTCTTCGTCTGGCTGGGCGCGGTCGCCGCGGCGGCCATGCACGCAAGAGGCTAAGACGCCATGCCGCCGCCCGGACCGGCCATGCTGCTGCGCATCTACACCGAGGAAGGCAAGATGAGCGGCCACCGCCCTCTCTACGAGGACATCGTCATGCGCGCCCGGGACGCCAAGCTGGCCGGCGCGACGGTGCTCCGCGGGCCGATGGGCTACGGCGCGCATGCGCGCATCCACACCGCCAAGATCCTCGACCTTTCCG
>Ga0070735_10003485_pt1 | contig 13763 bp, 7 predicted proteins | sample Coa_R1_FD_66443 | JGI IMG/M metagenome (GOLD analysis project Ga0070735, IMG submission 66443) | Surface soil microbial communities from Centralia Pennsylvania, which are recovering from an underground coalmine fire - Coalmine... | ecosystem: Environmental > Terrestrial > Soil > Unclassified ...
GCCATTCAGGCTAGCGGCTTCCGCAGTCTGCAGGAAGGTCAGCAAGTACAATTTGACGTGGTCAAGGGCCCCAAGGGCTGGCAAGCTGAGAACGTCAAGGGCGTCTAACACCGCTTCGCAAGTACAATCCGCAATGAGGGCGGCCAGCAATGGCCGCCCTTAGTGTTTTCGGTCATTCAATCGTCACTGAGCATCGGCAGCCAGGCTTTCACGCGAGATCTGTTTCCCGTGTACCCAGATGCTTGTGATGCTGTCGTAGGCATCCACCGCTTCCAGCGGCGACTTTGTCATCAGCACGAGATTCGCAATCTTTCCCCGCTCAATGCTTCCGACCTGCGATTCCATTTTGAATTCGCGCGCGTTGCTAATCGTCGCAGACCTGAAGATCTGCGCGAGCGACATGCCTGCTTTCTGCAGTTGCTTCATCTCCAGATAGCCGTTCAGGCCTGGCAAGTTTCCGTAGGTCGGGCTGGAAGGAGTGTCTGTGCCGAACAAAAAGTTCGCGTCTTTGCCGGCCAGATACCCAACGACTTGATCGACCCGGCGAAACAGCGACTCTCCCATTTTCAGCATGACCGCGTCCGGGATATCGTCGTCATCCAGCTCCTTCTTGAACCACTTACCGTCCGGCGATTGAAACCACTCCAGAAGGTCTCGCGGAACAACCTTTGCCACGCCGCCCATCTTGAGATAGTCCGGATCAAAGTAAGCCATCAAACCATAAACGACCTGTATCGTCGGCTGGTAACCGATTTTCTTTTCCGCGATCCGATCCAGCAGCCGTTTGACTTCGTCCGGCAACTCGGGGATCTTGTCGAATTCTCCCCAGTTCCACATTCCATGCGCGATGACATCGACATTGCCGTCGACCGCAAACTTCTGGGCCTCAAACCTGTTGGCGTGCATCATCAGCACCAGATGATTCTCGGTTGCCGCCTTGCGAACCTCGGCTGCTAGCTCAGGGGTCAGCACCGGCAGGTTGCGGTCTCTCCCGAAGCCTCGTTCGAAGTACGTTTTCACGCAGATTCCGCCAGAACTCTTCACCCGCGCGACATCAACGGCCGGCGTATGATCCTCAGGCTTGTACTCCGCCGGAATCTGGTTCGCTTGCCTGGCGTCATAGATAAAGTTTGGAAAAATCTTGAATCTCACTTCGGGAGGAGCAAACGACATCGGGTATCCGTTGGCCAAAGGCAAGGACTGGCCACAGTCATACAAATCGGGATGCTCCGGAGCCTGCCGGAAGTGATCCAGCACTTCGCGGTCTACGACCGCCAAGTCCACTAACGTCGTGTAGCCGTAATACAGGTACGAGCGCGGGAGTTGCTCGAAGTATTCCGCGCCCAGCTTCTTCTCGCGCACGCTAGGATCAAATGACATCCCGGGAATCGATGCCAGATGGACGTGCGAGTCGATCAATCCCGGGATCAGGTACTGGCCCTTCCCATCAACCACGTTTGTGCCTTTGGCTCTTGCCGATTGCGGGCCTCGTTCGACGTCTGCAATGTGGCCGTTCTCGATCAGAACGCTACCCTTCTCGATGTGATCGAGTTTCTCCGGAGAGACGATGAAAACGTTCGTGATCCAAACTCGCTCCGGCTTAGAAGCTAAGCCGGGATCACTGAAAGCGAGAGAGGAGCAAAAGAGGAGACACCAAACAGCATATCTCGGCATTGTTGGACTCCGATGAGCGAGTGCTCAGCACGAAGGTACGGAGAGCCCGAAGAAAAGTTCCTTCAACGATAGGCAGCGATCAGGGTTCACTGCTCGGCGTCGCGGATAAGGACAACGTCAGAATCGGTGTGACCGCGAACCAGGGCAAGCTGTTTCCCGTCGAAAGACCAGCGCATGTCATAGATGCGCTCGGACTTGAAATCCGTCATGTAGTGGCCTTTCGCCCCGTTTAGCGGCTGCACCCAGAGATTGTCGACGCCATTCTCCCGTGCTGCATACACGACCGCCTGGCCATCCGGGCTAAAACGCAGCAGGCCAAAGCGGAACTTCTCCAACTCGACCAACTTCGGAGGCTGGCCAGGCTCGGTCGACACCAAGGCCAGTTTCTCCTTGTGCTCGCCAGAATGCTCGAGCGTTGCAAAAGCAGCCAGTTTTCCATCCGGCGACAAATCGAAGTTCTGAGAGACAGGCAAGTCAGAAATTAACTGTGGAGGCGCCCCGCCGTCGATCGGAATCCGCAATAAATTGTCTTCTTCGCGCTCTGAAAGGAAGTAGACCCATTTGCCGTCGGGCGAGCACTCGGGGCGATAGTCGCGCGTTCCGCTCGTCAACTGTTTCAGATTGCCTCCCGCCGCATCAATGCGCCACACGTTGTTGTTAGCCGTCCCGCCGCGAAAGCCCAGTTCGAAGACAACGTATTTTCCATCCGCACACGCTGAAGGATTTCCGCCGGGATTTCCCTCTTCAGTGGCCATGGGTGTCTTGGTTCCGGTAGTCGGATCGATTGCATGTAGAGAGTTGCCCTGGTCGTCGATCAGTCGTCCATCCTTCGTCCAAGTAAAGCCGCTGAACGCCTCTGCTGGAGCGACTTGCCGTGCCTCGGTCCCGGCTCCCGTGCCGGGGATGATCTGCAGATTCCATCGCCCCTCGTTAAGGATCGTGGCCAACAGTCGTCCGTTCGCGGCGACACTCAAATCGCCGTAGCTGTTGGTATCGTGAGTAATTGCAGTTACGTTCGCGGCCGGATACGAGAGGAAACCAACCTGGGAAAGCGTGTAGTTCGTGGTCTGACTGCGAATCAGGCCGACGAATCCGGTTCCGTCCGGCAACCAACGAGGAACTTCGAAAAGCTGCTTAGTGTTTGCGTAAAACAATGACTGCTTGCCGCTGGCCACGTCAATGAGAACCAACCCCTCAAGGAAATTGTTGGGATGAGCCTCAGCGCAGGCGATCGTTTTGCCATCCGGGGCCCATGACGGAAAGAAAAGATTCTGGCTATTCGACCCGCCGGCGAGGACTCGCTCGCTGCCATCATCGAGCGAGTGAATGATCAGCTGATATCTTCCCGCGACCGGATTGTCGTAGCGCATGAAGGCAAACTGCCTCCCGTCGGGCGAGAAGGTGATGTTGGAGTCCACGTCGCTGAGCAGCTTCAGCGGGGAGCCTCCTAAAAGGGGTGCACGATACAAGAACTTAAGCTCGGGATTCCCCGGATCGCTGCGCACAAAATAGAAATAATTGCCGTCGTTCGAAAAAGTAAGACCGCCGTAATAGACATCGGCGGGAGGTTGCACCTGCGTGTTACTGTTCGTGGGCACGTTGCGCAACCAGAGGCTGGCGAGCCCGCTCTCACGCATCATGCTGAGGATATATTTGCCGTCGGGTGAAATCGCGACCTGAACGGCTGTTCCGGAGTCCGTCACTTTGCTTGCCGAAATGTTCTGGAATGGCAGGTGATCGTGATGCCGGAAATAGGCACGAATTCGATCTCCTACCCCGGTGATGACAAGCAAAGCGATCACGCCGCGTAAGATCCAGCGGCGCGAGTTCGAATCGACAGGTCCAACGTGCCGCACGGTCCCGGCGCTTGGCGGCTGTGCCGCCGAACTCTGAAGCGGCGCTGGAACCATGACACCTGCACCCGAAACTGGAGGCCTTCTTCCCGATTCCGTATCTCGTTTGAGGCGCTTAAGATCGCCGCGCAAATCTGCCGCAGACTGGTAGCGCAGATCAACGTCCTTTTCCAACAGCTTGTCGATAATCTCCTGAAGCTTAGATGGCAGCGCAGGATTCAACTGCGAGATCGGATGCGGATCGAGCTGGAGGATCGCATGAAAAACTACTGCGGACGTCGCGCCCTCGAACGGGAGTTTCCCTGTCGCCATCTGGTAAAAAACTGTGCCGAGTGAAAACAGGTCGGTGCGCCGGTCGAGTTCTTCACCGCGCGCCTGCTCCGGCGACATGTACGAGATGGTTCCCACAGTTGCACCTGGACTGGTCAGCTGCATGGGATTCGGCGAGTCCTGTGTAGCGCCGATCGTTTCCATCTGCATTTCAGGGCGAGTGAGTTTAGCCAGACCAAAGTCCAGCACCTTCACCTGCCCACGTTGCGTCACAAAAACGTTCGCCGGCTTGATATCGCGATGGATGATTCCCTTGGCATGTGCGGCGTCGAGCGCGTCTGCCAGCTGAATCGCGATATCCAGCATTCGATCCAGCGGCATCGGACCCGAATAAAGCTTCTCAGCTAGGTTCTGCCCCTCCAGGAGTTCCATGGCGATGAATGACTGATTCGACCCATTCTCTCCCGGAGAATTCTCAACAGCGTAGATCGTGCAAATGTTCGGATGATTCAGTGCAGAAGCCGTCCGCGCCTCCAGCAAAAAACGATCCAGCGCATTCTGATCGCTAGAGAGCTGTGGCGGCAGAAATTTCAGCGCCACTTTGCGGCCAAGCGTGAGATCCTCGGCTTCATAGACAACGCCCATCCCGCCGCTGCCCAGTTTGCCGGTGACGCGATAGTGCGAGATGGTCTGGTTGATCATGTTTTCTTGACTCATGAGGAAGGGGCGGAGTGTGTTTCATCTTAGGAGGGATGAACGCCAGCGTCAATCGCCGCGAGTCTGTTCACCGACTTGTTGACTGCTTAGAGCAACCCGAGATGGTCCGGATACTTGGCCTGCAATGAGCTGACGAGCAGCTCGAATTCAGGCAGCTCACGCAGATTCCGCAGACAGGGGTCTTTCAGAAAATAGGGCCAGCAGGCAAATCCGGTATTGACGCTGCGCTCCAACCAGGCGAAAGCAGTTTCGCGCCGTCCGGTCAGGGCGAGGATGCAGGCGATCTGGTAATAGCTATGATGAGCGTGGCCGAACGATCGAGGGATCGAACACGCTTTCATCACGCATTCCTGCGCTGCGGCAGCTTTCCCCATCAGGGCGCAGAGAACGCCCTGCAGGCTGATGATTAACGGCTCATCGGGCACATGTTGCGAGGCTTCCTCCATGAGCCGGGAAGCCTCATCCCAATCTCCTACCATCATGGCCGGCTGAGGGGCGAAATAGAGCGGATACTTATTACCGGGACTCTCCGCGCGCCACACCGCGATCGCCTCGCGCGCCAATTCGTAGTGTTGGCCCCACATATAGGCTTGAACTACGCTCGGACTGACCGCCTTCCTGGGATGAAAAGGCCGTCCTCGTTCATACATCTCGCGTGCGTGATCGAGCAATCCTACGTGGGCTAGGATCGTGCCCAGACGGTTGTAGGCATGCGGCAGGTTTTTCTGCAAAGTGAGCGCCCGCTTAAGATCCGCAATCGCTTCCAGGTGCTGGAAATTCTTGGAGGGTCCCCACAACAAAAACGCGCGCGCTACCAGCCCTTCGGGCAGATCTCCATCGATCTCAAGCGCTCGCTGGCAGTGAAACTCGGCTTTTTCCAGCCACATGCTGGATGGGTCCGATTCAAAATGACGAACTGTACATACATAAGAAAGAGTGGCATGGGCCAGCGCGAAATTCGGATCGCGCGTCACGGCGCTCGCAAGATGATGACTCGACTCCTCGATCAGAGCGGGATCGCCCGAAACGCTCAAGCTGTATCCTCGAATATATTCCGTGTAGGCGATAGGATCTCTGCTGTAGCGCGGCCGCGCCTCACGGCCCTGCGAGCGCAGAGGCCTTTTCAGTACAGACGCGATCTGCATCGCAACTTCGCTTTCGAGGCTGGACCTGCTATTTACATCTACGTCGCAACTCTTGGTGAAACACGAGCGCCGCGAGTAGGAATCCAGCACCTCCACGGAAAGACGCCACTGTCCTTTCGACATCTGAAGCGCACCGTGGACCAGAAAGCGAACACCAAGTCGCGAAGTTATCTCAGTCGGTGTCGCCGTAGCGGGCAGGTTCAGAACGGCTGAGGTTGGCAGTACATTGACGCCTTGAAGATTCCCGAGACGAGAGACGAGAGCATCCGCGAATCCCACGCAAAACCCCTGGTCGTCGGGCGCCTTCCCCACGAGCACGAGCGGTAATACCGCAAGCGACACCCGCTCACCCCAGTTGCTTGATTCGTGAGCGTTGGCTGCGTCTCCCGAATCCTGTACCGAGCCGGACGGAGGAAACTGCGCATCAATGACTCGCATGGGCCCAATGAACCGGTAGCCCTTTCCAACCACCGTTTCAATAAAACGAGGCTTACTCGGGTCATCAGCAAGTGCGGTTCGGATCTTTCGGATGATGTTGTTTAGATTGCGTTCACTATCGATAAACAGATCAGAGCGCCAAAGCTTAGTAATGATCTGTTCGCGCGAGACCATCTGATCGCGGCGGCCAACCAGGAAGATGAGCAATTCCATCGGCTTCTTCTCGAGCCGGATACGGCGGCCTGAGCGGCGCAGTTCGTAGCGCCCCAAGTCGAGCTCGAATTCGCCCGCTGCTGGTCTGGAAGCTGGCATCCCCAGTCCCACGTTTATGGCATTATCCCCTACCGTTCATCAACTTGCGAGGATATATAAAAGATACCCAATCAGTATTCCCCTTTCATTGGAAAGTTTCCCGTTTCGCGGCATGATCCTATCCATCAACATCACGACGGAGACCACTCACATGAAGCACAATATCTACCGGGCACTGACGATCATCGCGTTACTAGGCTGCGTTGGTACGATCGCAGCACACCCTGGCACTCACGAAAAGAATGCATTCACACCCGACACCATAGCTTGGGGACCACCTCCGCCCTTTATCTCGCCCGGTGCGCAGTTCGCTGTACTCGAAGGTGATCCAACGGCATCGACCGGCGATTACACGATTCGTCTCAAAATGCCGGATGGATACCGAATCGCCCCTCATTGGCATCCCCTGCGCGAAAACGTGACCGTGATCTCTGGGACCTTAAAGGTCGGGATGGGAGACATCTTCGACGCCGACAAGATGGCGGCCTTTCCCGCTGGCAGCTTCGCATACCTCGACCCCGAGATGCATCACTATGTGATGGCTTCCGGCGAAGTGGTTGTGCAGGTCCACGGAAAGTCGCCCGTCCAATTTAATTACATCAATCCTCAGGACGACCCGAGCAAGACCAAGTAGCACGTAGATCCGACCGAAAGAACGAACCGTTAGCACAGGATTGGGTCGTACGTAATATGCCACCAGTTGCAGGCGCGGGGTCAATGTCCCGCGAGACATTCCCCATGCCGAATTGATTCGGCGCGAAGGAGGAACTATGGCTGTAGACAGCAACAAGATGAATGAATTCCTGGGGCGCTTCGTCAACGATCTCGGTGCCGCCGTCCACGCTGGAATGGTGGTAATTGGGGAAAGACTTGGACTTTACAAGGCTCTTGCCGGCAAGGCCATGACCGCCTCAGAGTTGGCCAAACAGACTGGCACCGACGAACGTTACGTGCACGAATGGGCCGCATCGCAGGCGGCAGGCGGATATATCACTTACGATTCAGGAACCCAGAAGTTCGGCATGACAGAGGAACAAGTTCTTACCCTGGCACGAGAAGATGGACCGGCATACATGCCCGGTGCTTTTGAATTGGCACTAGGATCGTTATCAGCAGTTCCGCGCATTGCGGAATCGTTTCGGTCTGGCGCCGGAATGGGCTGGTTCGAGCACGATGATGGCGTATTTCACGGATGTGAGAAATTTTTCCGTCCAGGGTATGCGGCGAATCTCGTCAACTCGTGGATTCCTGCTCTCGATGGCGTCAAGGAAAAACTGGAGCGGGGAGCAAAGGTCGCTGACGTAGGTTGCGGCAAAGGAGCTTCCACCATTCTGATGGCCAAGGCCTTTCCAAAGTCCCATATTTACGGGTTCGACTATCATGACAAGTCTATCGAGATGGCGCGCGAAGCAGCGACGCGCGAGGGCTTGAGCGACCGCATCACGTTCCAACTGGCGAGCGCCAAGGAGTTCCCGGGCACGGGGTACGACTTCGTATCGGTCTTCGACTGCCTGCACGACATGGGCGATCCGGTTGGAGCCGCGGCCCACGTACGCAGAGCGCTGAAGGACGATGGCTCCTGGATGATTGTCGAACCGTTCGCACATGACGACTTGCAGGACAATTTTAATCCGGTGGGCCGGGTCTACTATTCGTTTTCCACCCTCTTGTGTACGCCGTGTTCGCGTTCGCAGGAGGTTGGACTATGCCTGGGCGCGCAGGCCGGGGAGAAGCGCATGAGAAATGTTGTGAACACGGCTGGATTCAGCCGCTTTCGGCGTGCTACCGAAACACCATTCAACCTGGTTTATGAAGCTCGGCCGTAAGGACCGCACTCGACCGAGCGTCCCGAGTTGGCCGGCAACCCAATGTGTCCGGCCGACTCCTGGCGCTCACTTTGCCGACGGCAGTGGCTCATTCTGCTCTTTATCAAGGCGTTCGACGAGCTCTTTGGGTAGCGCGTGCAGCAGTTCGAGGAATGCGGCGTTGGTCCAGCCGAAGCCGACGACGTTCATCCCGTAGCCGAGTTCTACGTGCGCTTCCGATGATTTCGTGACGACATTGTATTTCTCGCGGATGGTACCATCGCGGCGATAGTTTTCTGCCACGGTCGACAGGAATTCATAGGAGACTCGATCCGCATCAGCGCTGTACCCGTACCGCCGCATGCCATCGATCACCAGCATCTCTACGCATCCCCACCCGTAAGGCAAGTCCCATTGCGCACCTGTGTTCTCGGTGCTCATAGCGACTCCTCCCGGCTGCTCGAACGACTTCAGGTTGGCAACCACTGCTTGTGCCTGTTCTTTCGTTGCCAGTCCGGCCCATAGCGGATAGAAAGTGGTTGCATACCGGTAGCTCGACAGGCGTTCAGTCGTGAAATCGAAGTCGTAAAATACGCCCTGCTGTTCATTCCAGAGATATTTCGTGATCAGCTTTTTGCGGTTCTCGGCCCGGTCATTCCATTTTCTGGCGTCGTCCTGACGTCCGAGCCATAGGCTGATCTGCTCCTGATCTTTTTCGGTCTTATAAAGAAGGCTGTTCAGACAAACAGGGGCGTAGTGGTGCGTTGCCGAGCCAAACGCACCAAAACGGAAGCTCACATCGAAGCCCGACTCGCGCATCGAGCGGTCCCCTTTGTAGTAATCCTTGCTCAGCCTGAATTGTCGTGGCTTCTCGCACTGCGGACGTTCCATCGTCAAGGGCACATCGCACACCTGAAGGTTATACGTTGCGCCGGCGACCTGGTCGTTTGTGCTCGGCTGGGTTTCGACAACATAAGTGTCGGCCTGCGCGGGATGAAAAAAGAAATACTGCGATACCTTGCGGTAGAAGCCGGTTTCGTCTTTCACCGCCTCTTGCGGAGGTCCATCGCCGAAATCGTAGTAACGCGAGAGCCCAGTCTGTCCAGCCAGATGCGGATCCCTTGTCCACATCTCGTAGTCTTTATTCAGATCAGAGTAAGCGCGCTCCAGCCAGGCTTTGTCGAGATTTTTCTTGCTGCTCTGGTCCGCCGCGTAAACGTCCACCACCATGGAACTCAGAAACGGAGGTTGTGAACGCGTCAGGTAATAAGTTCGGTTTGCGTTCAGCATGGCACCATAATTCTCGATCTCGAAGAAGAAGTTTTCCACCATGCCGCGAGCCAGATCCAAATGATCCGATTGCAGTAGGCCCCGAACAATGAAGTAGCTGTCCCAGCCGTACATCTCGTTGAAGCGACCTCCAGGGACAACGTATTTGTTTGGCAGGTAGAGCAGACCGGGCGGTTTTATATTTCCGGCCGTGATCTCGCCCAGATGATGGATTTCCGTGGGCAAATGATCGACGCGGACATTGCACTTCCCCGCGAGGGTCTGCAAGCTTTTCGGTTCCGCAAAATCCTTAGGCAGATACATGACGGATTGCACCGTAATCTTCGGATCAGCGATGCTCTGGCACGCGGTCATCGACCGTGTAAGCGTGTCCCATGCGGATGAGATGTAACTTAAGATCGCCTTGAGACCTTGGCCATTCGAAGCAGTCGCAGGTGTAGTTTGAGGGCGGCCCTCTGCCGTCGTGCAAATTACGAGCACGACAAGGCAATAACGGAGAAAAGGAAAAAACCACCGCTGCATCAAGTCACCCGAAGCCTGTGAGTGTTTCAGAGCTTCGCAATCATAACCGCCTTGAACAGATGCCACAATCCGGACTGTCCCAAGAGTGCAATTCCCAGATGTTTCGGGCGAAAGCCGAAGCGCTTTTTACGCCGCTACGCGACTACGATCACCGCGCGATTGATTTATCCTATGTACTTTGTCGATTGTCGTTGAGGGGGTCGCAAGTGAACCGACTGCGTCTGGTTGTTGGTCGATGTGTGTTTTGCGGAGTGTTACTTACTGCCGCTGCAATGTGGGCGCAAGTCCCCGAAAACACCTATCAGGAATTGCACTGGCGGATGATTGGCCCGTTTCGCGGAGGCCGGACGCGCGCTGCCGCTGGCGTTCCCAGCCAGCCCAATGTCTTCTATGTGGGTCAGGTCAACGGTGGCGTTTGGAAGTCCAACGACTACGGCCGAACCTGGAATCCCATCTTTGATCAAGAGCCAACCCAATCCATTGGCGCCATCGCTGTCGCTTCTTCCGATCCTGATATTGTCTATGTGGCCAGCGGCGAGGGTCTGCACCGTCCCGATCTTTCTGTGGGCAACGGAATCTATAAGTCCACCGATGCTGGAAGAACATGGACTCACCTCGGCCTCAGAGATGGCCAGCAGATTCCTGCGCTTGCCGTCGATCCGCGCGACCCTGACAGACTTTTCGCAGCGGTGCTGGGTCATCCTTACGGCCCCAGCGAAGAGCGTGGTATCTACCGTTCCACCGACGGAGGCCAGAACTGGCAGAGAGTCATTTCGAAGGATGAGAACACCGGTGGTTCCGACGTCGAGATCGATCCTGCGAATCCCGATGTAATATACGCCTCGATGTGGGAAGTGCGTGAGGGGCCGTGGGAAGATGGCAACGAATACAACGGTTCAGCCGGCGGACTTTTTAAATCGACTGATGGCGGAAGCACATGGCAGCAATTAACCAATGGCCTGCCGAAGGATCTGTCACAAATCTACCTTGCGATCGCTCCCAGCGATTCGCGTCGTCTGTATGCAACGCTGGCCACTGCTTCGGGAAAATTGAGCGTCTATCGTTCGGATGACGCCGGCGAGAACTGGTCCCAGATCACCGATGATCCGCGTCCTTCGGGCCGAATTGGCGGTGGGGATCTACCGATCCCAAGGGTCGATCCGAAAAATCCTGACCTCGTTTACGTCGCAAGCACGGTCACCATGAAATCCACCGACGGCGGAAAGACCTGGTCTGGATTCCGCGGTGCTCCGGGCGGCGATGACTATCAAAATCTCTGGATCAATCCAAACAATGGCAAGATGATTCTCTTAGTGAGCGATCAGGGCGCGATCGTGACTGTGAATGGCGGGGAGACTTGGAGTTCGTGGTACAACCAGCCCACGGCACAGCTATATCACGCGATTGCGGACAACGAATTCCCCTATCACGTTTGCGCCGGGCAGCAGGAGAGCGGTTCGGTCTGCATTTCGACGCGGGGCAACGATGGCGCCATCACGTTTCGCGATTGGCATCCAGTTGGGGTGATCGAATACGGATATGTCGCGCCGGATCCCTTGAATCCTGACCTCGTCTACGGCGGCGGCAGGACCGAGGTCTCAAAGTATCACTGGTCGACCGGCGAAGTGCAGAACGTCACTCCGATTCCGCTGCGGAACCCCAACTACCGCGCCGACCGCACCGAGCCGCTGATGTTCTCGCCTGTGGACCCGCACATTCTGTACTACGCCGCGAATGTCCTCTTCAAGACGACCGACGGTGGGAATTCCTGGCAGACGCTGAGTAAGGATTTGACCCGCGAGAATCCCGGAGTACCTGAGAGTGTCGGCACGCTTCACAACAAAGCGGTTGAAAAACAGCGTGGCGTGATCTATGCGCTCGCGCCATCGTTCAAGACAGTAGACACCCTATGGGCCGGTACAGACGATGGCATGATCTGGATTACCCGCGATGGCGGAGCGAACTGGTCTGATGTCACACCCAAAGAGCTGACGCCCTGGAGCAAAATCACGCAAATTTCGGCATCGCACTTCGACGAGCAGACTGCGTACGCCTCTGTCAGCCGCTTCCGCATTAACGACACTCATCCTTACATCTATCGCACGCACGACGGCGGCAAGAATTGGACATTGATCACATCTGGCTTACCGGATTTTGGCCCGGTCGACACCGTGCGCGAAGACCCGGTCCGCAAGGGTTTGTTGTTTGCTGGTACCGAAAATGCGGTTTGGGTTTCGTTTGATGATGGCGGCCACTGGCAGCCGCTGCAATTGAATCTTCCGCACACTTCGATGCGTGATTTATGGATTCACGATAATGATCTGATCGTCGCCACACATGGACGTGGATTCTGGATCCTCGACGATATCTCCCCGCTGCGCGAAGCGTCTGCGGTGGCAAACTCAGTCCATTTGTTCGCCCCGTCACCGGCCTACCGAGTGCAGCGCGACACTAACACTGACACTCCGCTTCCGCCGGATGAGCCAGCTGCGGCGAACCCACCGGACGGCGCGCTCATCGACTACTATCTGCCCTCCGCCGCAAACAAAGTGACGATTGAAGTCCTTGACGCAAAGAATCGCATGGTGGCCAGTTTCTCCAACACGGATAAGCCCGACATCACGGAAGAAGAACTACAGAAGCAGTTGATACCACTTTACTGGGTACGCAGCTTCCGGCATGTATCGACCGAAGCCGGAATGCACCGATGGCTCTGGCGGCTGCGCTATCCCGCCCCCGCCTCCGCGCGTCACGAGTATCCGATTGCGGCGATTCCACACGACACCCCGCGTCTTCCTCTTGGTCCGAATGCGCTCCCCGGAACGTACACCATCCGACTAACGGTCGATGGAAAATCTCTCACAGCACCTCTCACGGTGAAAATGGACCCGCGCGTAAAGACATCTGCAGCCGGATTGAAAAAGAAGTTCGAGGCGGAGACACGGCTGGCGTCAACGATGACTCTAACCAGTCAGGGTCTCGCTGAGGGAGCATCCATTCGGGTACAACTGGATAAGCTGAATGTCGCGGCGAACGAGGACGTGAAGAATGCAGTCGCAGGGTTTGAGAAGAAGCTCACCCAAGTACTCGGAGCGCCCGGCGGATTCTCCGCACCACCCTCCTCAGAAGCAAGCCTTAGCCGCGTGAATGCGGAAGCGAGCACTCTCTATCAGCAGGTCTGGCAAGTCGATGCCGAGCCGTCGTCCTCGCAAGATGCGGCAATTTCGTCCACGGAACGCGCAAGCAATGATGTCCTCAAACGATGGAATGATTTTCGTGACAACGAACTCCCTGGGCTTAACCAATTGCTGCGAGCAGCTCAGATACCTGAGGTTCGCGCAGAAACGGACTTCCATCGCGACGAGCCTGAATCAGACGAAGAATAGACGGCAGAATGAATTTACTCGAAGCGGGAGGGTCTTTCGTCCCGGAGACTTTTTCCCTCTAGAGACGTTAGATATTTGCAAAATCTTGCAGACTCACCCACGCTGATTGCAATTCCTTGCCGTTTTTCGAGCCGACAAAAAAATATTTGCAGTTTTTTCGCGACCGCCAGGTCTGCGTCGAGCGATTGCGAGGTATAATCCCGCGACTCTGGGGTTTCGATCTGGACTGGCTGTGGGGACTCTCTTCTGTGGTGGGAACGTGAAGTCCACCTCCGAACCACTTTTCGAATTACCCAAAATCTGCGAGGTCAAACAAATATGAAAGTGTTCCGTTCGCTCGGAATTGCTCTG
>Ga0070735_10003487_pt1 | contig 13754 bp, 7 predicted proteins | sample Coa_R1_FD_66443 | JGI IMG/M metagenome (GOLD analysis project Ga0070735, IMG submission 66443) | Surface soil microbial communities from Centralia Pennsylvania, which are recovering from an underground coalmine fire - Coalmine... | ecosystem: Environmental > Terrestrial > Soil > Unclassified ...
CAGGTCCAGTGACGACAGAACGGCCAATTCGCTGCCGGGCGCGGCAATCGAGCAGTAGTCGATCTGCGCCAGTGAATGCTTATCGAGCGCCGCCGCCAGCCCGGTGGCCGCCAGCTGCTCGCACCGACACTTTCGCTGCGCGGCGAGTTTGGCGTAGACGGCCGGTGTTGGCTCGATACACAGCCCGCTCCACCCCAGGAAGCGCTCGAAGAACAGCGAATTGCTGAACTTCTCGCCGTCGCTCGCGCCTACGTCGACGAACACACCGTCGCGCCGGCCGCGGAAGAAATGATCAAACAGAAACTGGTCCTGCCCGGCCCGCGAGAAGAAGTTCATCGGCGACCGCCGGGAGGCAAGCTGATTGGTGGCACGCATCCGCCCTTTGACTTAATGCGTCAAAAGGGTACGCCCATGAGAGCGCCTCCCACCGGAACCTCCGTCGCAAAATTCAGATCGACGGCTCCGCGGAGCGTGACGCAGGTCACGAAATGCCGTGAGCCATCGCTCGGTTTGAGACCTACCGCCCGCTCCGGCAAGCGCGGGTATAACAATAATCACGCTCAGGTACCCTTATGTCGAATCGATTGAGGCAGTTCCCTTCGATGACCCCAGTCCAGTCGCCCGCCGGTTGCAGTCAATGAGCTCCAAACCCGGACGCAACGATCCCTGCCCCTGCGGCAGTGGCCGCAAGTTCAAACACTGCTGTGGCGCCGTGACCGCTGCCACCGCTCCGGTCGCTCCGACCGTTGCAACGTCATTCGCCGCAGCGCCCGCCGCAGCAGCACCCGCCACCGCGAACTCAGCTGCCCGCACTGCTTCCGTCGCTGCGAGGCCGGCCGCGCCGCGCGCCCCCTGGTACCAAAAGGCGCTCGATGAGCTGGCCGCAGGCCGTTTCAGTGCCGCCGTGGCCTCAGCCGAACCCACCTATCGCGCGCATCCCGGCCAGAGCGAATGCAGCCAGTTTGCAGACCAATTATTTGCCGCCGTCAAAGCCTGCTGCGAAGCATTCAGCCGCGCCGTCAGCCCCGAAACCGCCTCCCGCTTGCAACAAGTCCGCATGCAGATGTGCGAGTCGCTGGCGGCGTTGCCGCGCGAGTCCTTGCCGGCCACCTGGAGCCTGTTCGCTCGCCCACACGCCATCCTCATGGATTGCGGCCTCCGCGACTTCCTGCGCTCCGCGCCCGAGCACGAAATGCTCGAACGACTCAAGGGCCGCCTGTCAGGAGAACTGCAGCCCGGTGTGTTGCTCGCCGCAATGTTGCTGGGGCGCAATTTCGAGCTGCCGCCGCTGGAGCTCACCCAGCTGCCGCAGTGGCTGTGCCCCGTCTACTTCGCGGTCCTGTTGGAGAGCCCTCAGGTCTTCAACCGTCCAGGCGAAGTGGAGCGATATGTGGACTACCTCGAGGCGCTCACCGAACGGGTGCACCGCGAGTGGGTCCGTGCTCCGCAGGCCGCTCATCCTGCCTGGCGCGAATTCGCAGGCCTGTACGCCCTGCGGGCCGTGTTCACGCAGTCATACTTCAGCCCGCGCAATCTTCGCTCCCTGTATCAGAAGCGCGGCGAAATCCTTGCGACCTATCTGGCTTCCCAGGGCGTGCAGATGCTGGCGCCTGTTGCACCTGAGGTCAGTGGCGAGCGCCGCAAGATCAAGCTCGGCATCTTCGCGCACCGCTTTACGCCAGGCACGGAGACTTACTTCACTCTATCCCACTTCGAGCACCTGGACCGCAATCGCTTCGATGTGACGCTGTATGCACTGTCGGCTGGCGATCATCCACTGGAGCGCTACTGCGCCTCGCGTGCCGACCGCCTCGTCGTGCTGCACCCCACCGATCTGAGCGCGCAGATGCAGCGGATTCGTGACGATCGGCTGGATCTGCTGCTGATCAGCACGAACATGACTACGCACACCATCGCCTCCACCCTGCTCGGGTCTGTGCGGCTGGCGCGCATCCAGGTGGCTTCAGTCAGCTCGCCAGTGACCACCGGTGCCCGGCACACGGACGTCTTACTCTCAGCGCAATGGAATGAGCCCGAACCGGACGCCCAGAGTCACTACACCGAGCTTCTGGAGCGGCTGCCGGGTTCCATCAACTACTACGCTTACCATCACGACCACGATCCGCTCACCATTGACATCAACCGGGAAAAGCTCGGAATCTCTTCCGGCGCGCTGGTGTTTTTCTCAGGCGCGAACTTCTTCAAGATCGTGCCGGAGCTGTCGGAGAGCTGGGCACAGATCCTCGCCGCCGTGCCGGACAGCATCCTGCTGCTGATGCCCTTCAATCCGAACTGGGGCAGCAACTATCAACGCCTTCCGTTCTTCGCGCGCGTCAGACAGCAGCTGAGCGCGCGTGGCGTCTCTCCGGACAGGTTGAAGGTCATCGACACGGTGCCAACCCGTGCAGACGTACACCGCGTGATCAGTTTGGCGGATGTTTATCTGGATGCGTATCCATTCGCCGGCGCCTGCTCCATGCTCGACTCCATATTGGTCGGGGTACCCGCTGTTGTGCGCCGTGGCGCGGTGGGCCGCTCGAATCACGGCGCCGCCCTGCTGCGGATGACCGGCCTGCAGGAGTTGAGTTGCGACACAGAGTCCGAGTATGTCGCGAAATCCATTGCACTGGCGCAGGACACAGAAGCGCGCGCACGCATTCGTGCACATCTGCTGGAGCTGGCCAAGGCCGAGGTGCCCGTTTACTACGACACGGCATTGTTCTCATCCAGGGTTGGAGATGCCCTTGGCCGTCTTTACGAGCAGTCACAGCAACGTTATATGAAGCTCGCAGCCGACGGCGCAAAGTTACGTCAGTCGGTGGCGGATACGGCCAGCCGCCTGGTGGGCCAACGCGCCGAGCTTGACGCATTGACCGACATTGGAATAGTTCGTCTGCTCATCGCGCCTTACTTCCAGGATCTGCACTCAGAGCGGCCGCGCCTGATGCTCGACGTCGGCGCATGTCACGGAGCCATGGCTGAGCCCCTGCTGGCGCGCGGCTGGAGAGTCGAGCTGCTCGAGCCCGATCCGGCGGCGCGCGCAACATTGCAGCGCACTTTGGCGAAATATATGCCACAGATACAAGTGCACGCGCTCGCAGCCGGCGGTCAGTCCGCACAGTCGGTCCCCTTCCATCAAGCCGCCATCCAGGGACTGTCCGGCCTCGGCAGCTCGCCCTTTGGCGCCACCGCCAGCGTACTGGAGGTGCCGTGTGTAACGTTGGCTGACTTCTGCGCCCAGCGTGTGATCGATCACGTGGACTTCCTGAAGATCGACGCCGAAGGGTATGACTTCGACGTGCTCGAGTCGCTGGACTTCGCCCGCGTGGCGCCTGAGTTGATCCTGGTCGAGTATGGCACGCACTTCCCGCGCCAGACGCTGGCCGTCATCAACCAGGCCATCGCGGCAATGCAGTCACGCGGCTATGGCGCACTGATCTTCGCCTACACGGACGACGGCAATTTCCAACGCTCAGTCTGGAAATACCGCCTCACCGGAGTGTACGTCGATCAGCCGCTGGTACCGCAGCCAGGGGCGGCATTCGGCAATATTCTCTTCTATCACGCAGCCAACCCGCGCCTGCTGCTCACGGTCCAGTCGCTGTTCGACAGCTGCGACGACCCGCGCGTCCTGTACCAACCCTCAGCCGCGACGAGCTGCTGACAGCAGCTTCACATCGTTGTCCACCATGTCCTGGACGAGCTGCTCGAAGCTCACACTCCGGCGCCAGCCCAGAGTCGCTTCGATCAGCGCAGGATCGCCCCGCAAGGAGGCTTCCGGGCGCGTTGACTGGAAGGTGACGTGTGCGCGCCAATCCAGTCCGCAACGCCTGAAAGCGCACTCGAGCAGCTCCTCGACACTGTGAAGCGTGCCGGAGGCAATCACATAATCCCGGCCTTCGCGAGCGCTCGCCATCGCATGCAGCGCCCGCACCACATCGCTGGCACTGCACCAGTCCACCCTGGCCTGGATGTTAGCCAACTCGAGTCGGGTGTTGCGTCCCGCGGCGATCTGCGCGGCGGCTTGCGTGATCTTGCGCGAGACGAATCGAGCTTCCCGCCGCGGCGACTCGTGATTGAACAGGATGGCGGTGCTGGCCCGCAGGCCAAACTCCGCGCGTAACTGCGCCAGCAGTTGTGCCGCCCATGACTTGGCGTGACCGTAGAAGGTACTCGGCTGGCGCGGTGTCGTCTCGTCCACCCTGTCCTCGGCGCCCGTTGCCGTGTACATCTGACTGGAGCCCGCGAATACCAGATGCGACTTCGCCCCGCTCTCGAGCAGACTCATCGCCAGCGTCTGAGTGATGTTGAAGCTTGTGGCCAGCATGAGCCGCCGCGCTTCCAGCTGCGCGCCCGCGCCTTCCTGCGCGGAGACGTGGAAGGCTGCCAGATGATAGATCTCATCGGGCTTGCAGCTGTCCAGAAGCCAGCGCACCTCCTCCGGATCGCACAGGTCGGCATGGACCAGCTCCACGCGAGGACGTGGCGTTCGCGTCTGCGCTGGCGTGCGAACAACGCCCACCACCCGATACCCCTGCGAGACCAGCCATTCGCTGAGCAGCGAGCCGTCCTGACCCAACACACCCGTAATGAGAGCGACTCTGGTGGCCATGGCCGGTCAGACGATTTCGATTTCCGGAAACGGGAAGATCAGCTTGCCGCCGCGCAGGATGAAATCCCGCTCCCGCCGCACGATGCCATCCTTGAAATGCCAGGGCAGCACCAGGAAGTAATCCGGATTCGCGGCGCGCGCGTCGGCTTCGGAAATGATGGGGATATGTGTGCCCGGGGTCATGCACCCGAACTTGTCCTGATTGACCTCCGCGATGGCCGGGATCTCGCGTGGCGAGAAGCCGCAGAACTGCAGCAGGACATTGCCCTTGGTGGAGGCACCATAGCCGAGGATCTTCTTCCCATCGGCCACCAGTGCCTGCACCAGGCGTATCAGGTCCTGCCGATGGCGGAACACGCGCTCCTCGAACTCCCGATAAGGTTTCGGCGTGGACAGGCCCATGCGCTCTTCCTGCTGCAGCAGCCAGTCAATGATGGCGAGATTGGGCCGCACGGCCTTGTTGGAACGATGTGCCGCCGTCACCGCGAAACTGCCGCCGTTGATCCCATTCGTGACGACATCGACGACCTTCATGTCGGCCGCGTCCAGGATCTTCGCAATGACCCCGAGCGAGTAATACTCCAGGTGCTCATGACAGATCGTGTCGTAGGAAGTCGTGCGCAGCATGGTTGGCATGTAACTCTGCTCGAAATGCCAGAGGCCGTCCGCATCCAGCACCTGTGCTACTTCCTTCACGAAATCAATCGGCGACTCGAGGTCATAAAACATGGCGATCGAAGTCACGATCTTCGCGCGACGTGACTCGACGCTGCCGTAGCGGCGCGCCGAGAAGAAGTCCGGTACTACCCGTATTTCAGCCGGATAATAAGAGCGAAATCTCTCGGCCGTCGGATCGATACCGATCCGCCGCAGGCCGGCGATGGAGTAGGCTTTGAGCGTCGTGCCATCATTGCTGCCGATATCGAGGACGACATCCCCTGCGCGCGGCGCGGCCAGCTGCTCGAGGAATTTCACCTTCTGCGTCAGGTGATCGACCATCGACTGGTTGAGCCCGGAGCGATAGCCGTAGTTCGCGCCGTACAGCTCGCCTTGCTCGTAGGTATGCCGCAGCTGCACGAGCCCGCTGACAGGACTCCAGACGAGCTCCAGAGGACCCTTGGTGATGGGCTCCTGGGCTGAGCGGGGAAAGACGCCGGTCAGCGTCTGCTGGCCGAGGTTCAGCACCGAGACCAGATGATCTCCACCTCCCACCCGGCACTGCTGCAGCTCGCGGTAATTGGACATCGAGGTACCTCTTGGCAGAGTCAGGAAACCGGGGGCGCTCCGCCCTCGGCGCGCCTGCGTTCCACGAATTCGGTCAGGGCCTGTGCGGTGGCCGGATCCAGCGGCGGGGGTTGAAAACGCTCCAGCGTCTGGCGCCAGATGGTGGTGGCGCGCTCGGTCGCTGATTTCGCGCCGTCCTCCGCCCAGGCACCGTAGTTGCGCCAGTCGGAGACGAGCGGCGTGTAGAAGGCGTCCCGATAACGCTGCATGGTGTGAGCAGCCGCGAAGAAATGGCCGCCGGGTCCAACCTCCGCGATAGCCTCGATGCCCAACTCCTGGGCCGACGCTTCAACCGGCTGAAACAGCTCCGCGAACATCTGCAACATCTCCACATCGAGGATGAACTTCTCGAAGGACGCTGTCAGGCCGCCTTCGAGCCATCCAGCCGCATGCAGCACGAAATGACACCCTCCGAGCAGCGCACCCCACAGGCTCATCTGCGACTCATACGCGGCTTGGGCATCGGCCGCGTTGGAAGCAGTAGCGCTGGAGCAGCGCCAGGGCACGCCAATGCGCCGCGCGAGTTGCCCGGCGCCAAACGCCGCTTTCGTATATTCGGGTGTGCCGAAAGCCGGCGATCCCGACTTCATGTCGACGTTCGAGGTGAAGCTGCCGTACATCACCGGCGCGCCGCGGCGGACAATCTGCGCCAGCGTAATACCGAACAGGGCCTCGGCATGCGCCAGTGTCAGCGCCCCGGATATCGAGATCGGCGCCATCGCTCCGGCCAGCGTAAACGGCGTAATGATGACCAGCTGTCCGGCGGCCGCGAAGCTGATGATGCCATCCGTCATCGGCAGGTCCAGCTGCAGCGGTGAGTTGGTGTTGCAAATGCTGTAGCAGCGTGGCTCGCGGCGGAAGGTTTCCTCGTCGATGCCATGTGCGATGCGCAGCATCTCGAAGTTGTCGGCCAGCTGGCCGTCGCCGCGGCAATAGAAGTAGGGCACCTTGTCGCCCAGAGTCAATTGCGCGAACGTGGTCTCGAGGTGGCGCACGGCCACGGGTGAGTCCTGCGGCTCGACCATCTGGCCCAGGGTATGCACGACGTCATAGGCCTGGGAGATACGCACGAAATCCTTGAAGTCATCCAGCGTCCCGGTACGCTTGCCCCGTTGCAAATCGTGGACGCTGGGCGGCCCGGCCACGGGTGCGAAGACCACGTGACGGCCGCCTACCCGGCAGGATCGGGTCGGCTCACGTGCGATGAGATTGCTCTCGGCCGGCACGGTTCGCAGGGCCTCCGTCACCATCCCAGGGTCCATGCGGACCATCGACGTCGACTCGTCCACGGTGGCGCCGGCGGCCTTGAGCCTCGCCCGGCCGCGCGGCGAGAGAATCCTCATTCCCTGACGCGCCAGAACACCGAGTGCGGCCAGGTGAATGCTCTCGATCTGGTCGTCGGAGAATATCCGGACCGGCTCGAAAGGATTGATGAGGTGGCGGTAGCGCACCGACCGGGCTGGTGCCGCGCTCGCCTGAGCTTCACGCCGTCGAGGTCTCATGGTGGCTCGCTTTGCCGGCCGGGACTGCTTGGTATTATAGACTCGAATACCAGGGCCCTGGCGGCTACCATGCGCACATGATCCTGATTCGTCATGCGAATGTCTTCAGCCCGCGTGCGCTGGGTGTGCAGTCGCTCCTGCTGGGCGGCGGCAGGATTCTCTGGCTGGGCGCGGATGCGGAGTTGGTCCTGCCGGCCGCGCTGCAGGCCACCACTGAAGTGCTCGATCTGCAGGGAGCGACGCTGATCCCCGGCCTGATCGACGGGCACGTGCATGTCACCGGCGGCGGCGGTGAGGCGGGATTCAACACGCGGGTGCCTCCGGCCGCGCTCAGCTCACTTACAACATCCGGTGTGACGACAGCGATCGGACTGTTGGGGACGGATGATGTAGCGCGCGGGCCGCGAGAGTTGCTCGCGACGCTTTACGCTCTGCGCGAGTCGGGCCTCAACGCCTGGGGATACACGGGTGGCTATCACGTGCCGCCGGCGACCTTGACGGGCTCAGTGCGCGGCGACCTCGTTTTCATCGAAGCCCTCATTGGAGTGGGCGAGGTGGCGATCAGCGATCATCGCTCGAGCCAGCCAACTTTCGATGAGTTGCTGCGGATCGCCTCCGAAGCCCATGTGGCCGGGCTGATGACCGGCAAGGCAGGCATCGTGCACCTGCATCTGGGAGACGGTCCGCGAGGACTGGAGCTGGTGCGGCGCGCGCTCAGCGAAAGCGAGTTGCCGGCACGCTTGTTCAATCCCACCCATGTCAATCGCCGCCGGGCGCTATTTGACGAGGCACTGGAACTGGCCAAGGCCGGATGCACCGTAGATGTCACAGCGTTCCCTGTTGAGGAGGGGGAGGACGCATACGCCGCTTCCGAGGCGCTGCTCCGTTACTTCTCCAGCGGCGCCCCTGCGGAGCAAATCACCGTCAGCTCCGATGCCGGCGGCTGTCTACCCTGCTTTGACTCGGATGGCCGGGTCTGCAGCATGGAAGTGGGATCGGCCGGAGCCCTCCTGCAGACCCTGCGGGAATTACTCGCCCAGGGGGTCCCCATGGACCAGGCTCTGCCTGCGTTTACAGCCAATCCGGCGCGGCTTTTGCGGTTGCCCGGCAAAGGCGGCATCCTGACCGGAGGGGATGCCGATTTGCTGGCACTGGAGGCGACAGGAGCTGTCCATACAGTCATTATTGGCGGCAGGGTGCACGTTCGGGCCGGCAAGCCCGTAGTGCGAGGCCATTTCGAGTCGTAGACGAGGAGATTTATTTGCCTAGCAGAGTTCCGGAAGGGGGCAAGCGCGGTTGGATCATTCCGATAGGGGGAGCGGAGAACAAGGAGAACGACCGCCATATTCTCGAGCGCTTCGTGCGCCAGTCGGGCGGCCATAGCGCAGACATCGTCGTCATCCCCACAGCCAGCCGCGTGCACGAGACGGGACCTCGTTATGAAAAGCTATTCCGTGAAATCGGCGCCGCGCGAGTGGGAATCATGGACTTCGACACTCGTCGCGACTGCCAGGAACCCGGCCGGCTGCGACGCCTCGAGGAGGCCAGCGGTATCTTTTTCACCGGCGGCAACCAGCTACGGGTGACAACTCTCCTGGGTGGCACTCCCATCGCGAAGCTGATTCGGCAGCGCAATGCGCAGGGAGTTACCGTCGGGGGAACCAGCGCCGGCGCCAGCATTCTCAGCGAGCACATGATCGCCGGTGGCGATGAAGGATCCTCCGCTGTCGACGGGAGCGTGAAGCTCGCCGCGGGCCTGGGCCTGACCAACCGCTTCATCATCGACCAGCATTTCCGCCAGAGGGATCGCCTCGGACGCCTGGTTACGGCCCTCTCGTACAACCCCTTCGCGGTCGGAATCGGACTGGATGAGGACACGGCTGCATTCATTGGCCCGGACGATACGGTGGAGGTGGAGGGCAGTGGCGGCATCACCATCGTGGATGCGGCGGATGTCAGTTTCTCATCGGTGGATGCCACCTCGGAAGGACAGCCGATTTGCGTTCTGGGCATGAAGGTGCACTTCCTGGTCGCGGGCGCGACTTTCAACCTGGGCACGCGCACCGCCAACGCCGGGGAGCTCATCAAGCGGAAGGAATAACAAGTACGACGGAGTAAGCCATGCGAATCCTCGAACGATCCGTCTATGTGGGCCCGTCACACTACGCCCGCTTTCCGGTCATCCGACTGGAGTTGGATCTCGGTGAGCTCGAGGCGTGGCCCACCAGCCGCCTGGGCAGTGGGTTCGTAGATGCACTGGCGGCCGCGCTCCCCGGGCTCGCCGAACACGGTTGCTCGTACAAGGTTCCAGGCGGCTTCCTACGGCGCATGCGGGAAGATGAGGGGACCTGGCTCGGTCACGTTCTGGAGCATGTGGCGATCGAGCTGCAGAACATCGCCGGCGAGGAGGTTACCTTCGGCAAGACCCGCAGCGCGGGGGCGCCTGGCCTCTACACCGTGGTGTACGAATACGAACAGCGCGATGAAGGTGTTGCCGCCGGAGAGTTGGGGTTGCGGCTGCTGTGCTCTCTCCTGCCCGCCAACCTCCGGCCCGCCGATTCCGTGCCCGAAGGTTGGAATTGGCCGGAGGCCCGCGATGATTTCATCCGCTTCGCTCAGCGCCGCGCCCTGGGTCCCTCCACCGCCTCGTTGGTCAAAGCCGCTGAGAGCCGCGGCATCCCGTGGTTGCGTCTGAACGATCAGTCTCTCGTGCAGCTGGGACACGGCAAGTACCAGCAGCGCATCCAGGCGACCGTCACAGGGCGCACGCCGCACATCTCCGTCGAGCTCGCCAGCGACAAGGAGGAGACGAACAAGATCCTGGCCACCCTCGGACTGCCGGTTCCCAGCCAGGAGTTGGTGCAGTCGGAAGGGCAGGCCGTGAGAGCCGCGCGGCGTATCGGCTATCCCGTGGTGACCAAGCCCTACAACGGCAATCACGGCCGCGGCATCTCCATCCGCCTGACCACCGAGGCGGAGGTCGCGCAGGGCTTTGCAGTGGCCCGCGAGCACTCCCGCTCCGTAATCGTTGAGACTTTCCTGGAAGGCGACGATCACCGGCTGCTGGTGATCGACGGCCAGCTGGTCGCGGCGACACGCCGCACTCCCGGTCACGTCGTGGGCGACGGCGAGCACACGATAACCCAGCTCATTGAGATCGTGAACCAGGACCCGCGGCGTGGTGTTGGACACGAGAAGGTGTTGACGCGGTTGGAGCTCGATGCCCAGGCGCTGAAAATGCTGGAGCGTGCTGGTCTGACGCCGGAGTCGGTGCCCGAGCAGGGTAAGACAGTCTATCTGCGCTCGACGGCCAATCTCTCCACCGGAGGCACCGCCACCGACGTGACCGATGTCATTCACCCGGACAACAAGGACATGGCGGAGCGCGCCGTGCGAGCCATAGGGTTGGATGTCGGGGGCGTGGATTTTCTCTCGAAGAACATCACCGAGAGCTATCGAAAGATCGGCGGAGGCATCTGCGAAGTGAATGCCGCGCCGGGATTCCGGATGCATGTTGCGCCGAGCGAAGGCGCGCCACGTGACGTTGCCGCGCCGGTGATCGAAATGCTATTCCCCCAGGGTGCGCCGTCACGTGTCCCCATTGCGGCCGTGACCGGTACGAACGGCAAGACGACCACCGCACGCATGCTGGCTCACATCACGAAGATGGCCGGCTACACCCCGGGTCTGACTACTACGGATGGGGTGTATATCGACGGCCAGCGGACGGTTCAAGGTGACATGACCGGCCCCGTCTCCGCGCGGATGGTGTTGGCGGATCCGCAGATCGATATTGCAGTCCTGGAGACGGCGCGCGGCGGGCTGTTGCGCGCAGGCATGGGTGTCAGAGAGGTCAATGTTGGTGCCGTGCTGAACATCCAGGCGGACCATCTGGGACTCAAAGGGATTGACACCCTCGAGCAATTGGCCGAGGTCAAGCGCGTCGTAGTGGAGGTCGCCACGGATTGCGCGGTATTGAACGCGGACGACCCGTTGGTGCTGAGAATGTCCGGATACACAGAGGCCAAGAGCATCTGTTACGTGACCATCAATCCTCAACACACGCTGGTACGCGAGCACATCCGGGCCGGCGGCAGAGCCTGCGCACTGGAAGCGGGCGTCAATGGGCAAATGATCACGTTGTACGATCGCGGCGGACATATCCCGCTCTTGTGGACTCATCTCATCCCGGCGACCCTCGAAGGCCGGGCAACCCATAACGTCCAGAATGCGATGTTCGCGGCCGCGATGGCCTTCTCGTTGGGGATCAAGCTGGATGCGATCCGGCAGGGCCTGCGGACCTTCGATTCGACCTTCTTCCAGGCGCCGGGCCGGCTCAATGTCTTCAATGAACACCCCTTCAAAGTGTTATTCGACTACGGCCACAATGCGCACGCCGTCGGTGTGATGGCCGATCTGGCGCAGCGGCTCGACGTCACGGGACGTCGAATCGTGGTACTGGCCGGTCCCGGCGACCGGCGTGATGAGGATCTGGTGGCGATCGCACACGCCGTCGCGGGGCGCTTTGATCACTACATCTGTCGCAGGGACGACAACCTGCGCAATAGGGCATCAGATGAAGTGCCGCGCATCCAGGCGGTGGCATTACGTGAGGCAGGTGTGCGCGAGGAAGCTATCTCTGTCATTCCAGATGAGCAGGAGGCCATAGAGGCCGCGCTGCACATGGGGCAACCCGGCGACCTGCTGTTGATCTTTGCCGATGCGCTGACCCGCTCGTGGAAGCAGATCACGAAGTTCAAGGCCGCGGGATCACACGCGGCATCCGCGCATGCCGCGGCACCTGGAGAGTTCCGCACGCCCGTCGTCGAGGACGGCCTCCTTCAGCGAGTCTCCGGCACCGTCGACAAATCCTGGAATGGCGGCGGCGGCGCGGACAAGCACACGGAAGCCCTGAGCCTGGAGGGCCTGATTCGCGACGAGCGCGGTGTCAGGTTCGCGCCCGAGGCGGAAGACTGAACGTACCGGCGGCATTGCCCTTTGACCAGTCCAGGCGACTGACCGGGGCGAATCTCTTTTTTGCCTGCCCGGGTGCGGTCCTGGAGCTTCGAGGTGTCCCGGCCGAGCCGCAGTTGATCAACGCCTGGCGCACTCGGGTTGACCGCGTCAGGACGCGGTTGGGTTGGAGCGGCCCGCGAACCGCTGCGCGCATCCATCGCGAAGGAGCCTCTTTGGCGCTGCCGGCGCCTGTAGACCAACTCTTCGTGGCGACGGAAGTGAATGAATGGGCGCTCTGCGCCTCGCTGTTGGATCACGATCCACAAAGATGGCACGACCTGCAGGAGGCCTTGGTAGTCGCCGCCATGGAAGAGGCCGAGGATCGCGACGTCGTCATTCCTCCAGTGCTGGAAGAGTCCGCGGCCATGCTGCGCTTCGAGCGCCTGGCCGCGCTCGAGATCCGACCTCGACTGACCGCTCTGCTGGACGTGGCCGCCGAGCGCAAGCTGCAGTACATCCTGGATGACGACACCCTCACCTTGGGTGGCGGCGCAACCGGCAGCGACTTCGGGCTCACCGCACTACCCACGGTTGCCGCCGTGCCGTGGAGCAAGATCCACAGCATTCCCACCGCCATCGTAACCGGCTCGAATGGCAAGACGACGACCGTGCGGCTGCTTGCGAGTTGCGCCAGGGCGTGGGGTCTGAAGGTGGCCTATAGCAGCACGGACGGCGTATTTCTGGATGATGAGCTGATCGAAGCGGGCGATTATTCAGGTCCCGCGGGCGCCCGCCTGGCAATGCGCGAATCCCGTGCGCAAGCGGCCGTACTGGAAACCGCGCGTGGCGGCATCCTCCGACGCGGCATCGCCATCTCCCGCCCAAAGGTCGCCGTCGTCACCAATGTCAGCTCGGATCATTTCGGCGAATACGGGATCGATGATCTGGAAGCTCTGGCCGACGTTAAACTGACAGTCGCCTCGATCGTTCCGCCCGATGGTCTGTTGGTCCTGAACGGCGATGATGACTTGATCCGGGCGAAGGCCAATGGCCTGGCTCTGCGCTGGGGCCGCTGCCCGCCGCTGGGATGGTTCGCACTCGATGCGCAATGCCCGGCCCTGCGTGAGCACCGCTCTCGCGGCGGCTCGACTTGCGGCGCCCACGGCGGGCATCTGCATTTGAGCCAAGAGGGGGTCGAGTCCGATCTGGGCTCACTTGCAGCCATGCCGCTCACGGTGGGGGAGCGTGCGATATACAACATTGCGAATCTGGCTGGAGCGGCGCTCGCCGCGGCGGCGTTGGGCATACCGCCTGCAACCATTGCAGAGGTCTTTGCGACCTTCGGCACTGATCCGGCTGACAACATGGGCCGGATGATGCGCTTTGACTATCATGGCGCC
>Ga0070735_10003489_pt1 | contig 13753 bp, 8 predicted proteins | sample Coa_R1_FD_66443 | JGI IMG/M metagenome (GOLD analysis project Ga0070735, IMG submission 66443) | Surface soil microbial communities from Centralia Pennsylvania, which are recovering from an underground coalmine fire - Coalmine... | ecosystem: Environmental > Terrestrial > Soil > Unclassified ...
GCGCTGCGCCATGCACGCGAGGTTCCTGCCGCCGAGCGCGAGCGTCGCGCCATGGAAGCGCGCGTCATCTATGCACCGCTCGCCAACCGCCTGGGCGTATGGCAGCTGAAGTGGGAGCTCGAGGATCTTGCGTTCCGCTATCTCGAGCCGGGTGAGTACCGGCGGATTGCCGCCGCGCTCAACGAGCGGCGCGCGGACCGCGAGCGCTACATCGACACACTGTGCCGCGAGCTGCGCGCGGCGCTCGCGGCCGCCGGCATCGCAGCCGAGGTGTACGGGCGGCCGAAGCACATGTACAGCATCTACCGCAAGATGCAGCGCAAACAGCTCGCCTTCGAGCAGCTGTTCGACGTGCGCGCGCTGCGCGTGGTGGTGGCCACGATCCCCGAGTGCTACGCCGCGCTCGGCGTCGTGCACGGCGAGTGGCCGTACATCCCCGGTGAGTTCGACGACTATGTCGCCACACCCAAGGGCAACGGCTATCGCTCGATTCACACGGCCGTGATCGGCCCGCAGGCGAGGAGCGTCGAGGTGCAGATCCGCACCCGCGACATGCACGAGCACGCCGAGCTCGGCGTCGCGGCGCACTGGAGCTACAAGGAGGGCGGCCCGCGCGATGCGCAGTACCAGCGCAAGATCGAGTGGGTGCGCCGGCTCCTCGAGCCCGAGGAGCATGTCGCGGGCGAGGATGCCGAACGCGATTTCGTCGAAGGCATGCGCGCCGAGCTCTTCGAGGATCGGGTCTACGCCCTCACCCCCAAGGGCGAGGTCATCGACCTGCCGCGCGGCGCAACGCCGCTCGACTTCGCCTACAACGTGCACACCTCGCTCGGTCACCGTTGCCGTGGCGCCAAGGTCAACGGACGCATGGTGCCGCTGACGCGCACGCTCGCCAATGGCGAGATCGTCGAGATCGTCACCGCCAGGCACGAGGCCCCGAGCCGCGACTGGCTCGCCCCCGAGCAGGGCTATCTCGCGTCTCCGCGCAATCGCGGCAAGGTGCGCGCGTGGTTTCGCAAGCAGGATGTCGGCGATAACCGCAGCGCCGGTGCACGCCTCGCCGAGCGCGAGCTCGCGCGCATCGGTGTGCGCCCGGAGCAGTTGAGCGCCCTGGTGCAGGAGCTCAAGGCGCGCGACCTCGATCACTTTCACCAGCTGCTCGGCGAGGGGGAGATCACCGTCACCCAGCTGATGCACGCCGCGGCGCGCCTCTTTCAGCCGCCGCCGCCGCTCACCGTGGTACGTCCGTCGCGCGCAACCGCGCGCCGGCGCGCCTCGCCGATCGAGATCGAAGGGGTCGGGGATCTGCCGACGACGCTCGCGCGCTGCTGCGCGCCGCTGCGGCCGCAGAGCATCACGGGCTACGTGACGCTGGGGCGGGGCGTGACGGTGCATCGCAGCGATTGCGCGAGCTTGCAGCGCATGAGCGCGCTCAAGCCCGACCGGGTGCTCAAGGTCGAGTGGGCGGCCGCCGATGGGGGCACGCTGGAGGTGGAGCTCTCGGTGAGCGCCTACGACCGCCGCGGGCTCCTGCGCGACCTCACCGACGTGGTCGCCACCGAGCGACTCAGCATCGATGCGGTGACCTCGCGCACCGATCACGAGGCGGGCATCGCCTATTTCGCGCTGCGCGTCGGAGTGGCGGACCTCGAGCAGCTGGCGCGCGTGCTGCGCCGGCTGGCCGCGGTACCGAACGTCATCGAAGCCCGGCGGCGTACCTGATCAGCGGTTGATCGAATCGATCGCGCGCTTGTCGGCATTGAGCGCCGCTTCGTGCACCGCCTCCGATAGTGTCGGATGCGCGTGGATCGTGCGCTGCAGGTCCTCGCTGCTGGCCGAGTACTCCATCGCCAACACCGCTTCCGCGATCAGCTCCCCGGCGAGCGGACCCACGATGTGCACGCCGAGGATCTCATCGTCGTCGCGCGCCGCCACGACCTTGGCAAAGCCCGCGGCCTGCTCCATGGCGCGGGCGCGGCCGCTCGCCAGGAATGGGAAGCTGCCGACTTTGTACGCCCGCCCGCTCGCCTTGACCTGCTCCTCGGTCTGACCGACCCAGGCGATCTCCGGAGCGGTGTAGATCACCGCCGGAATCACTTTGTAATTCACCTCGCCGTAACGGCCGGCGATCAGGTCGGCCACCATGACGCCCTCTTCCTTGCCCTTGTGCGCCAGCATCGGACCGCGCACACAGTCGCCCACCGCCCACACTCCCTCCGTGCCCGTGCGGCACGAGTGGTCCACCTTGATGAAGCCGCGCTCGTCGAGCTCGACGCCGGCATCGGGGGCGAACAGGTCGCGGGTGTATGGTCGCCGCCCGATCGCGACCACCAGCCGGTCAACCGTAATGTGCTGCTCGCCTTTTGCGTCACCGTAGGTGACTTCGACCGCACCGCCCGCGACCCTGGCCCCGGTCACTTTGGCGCCGAGACGGATGTCGAGGCCCTGCTTCTTGAGGTGTCGCTGGGCCTCCCTGGCGAGCTGCTGATCGCAGAAGGCCAGGAAGTCCGGCAGCGCCTCGAGCACCGTCACCTCCGAGCCCAGCCGGCGCCACACGCTCCCGAGCTCCAGTCCGATCACTCCGGCGCCGATCACACCGAGTCGCTTCGGCACCGCATCGAAATCCAGCGCTCCCCAGGAATCCACCACCTGCGGTGACTGAAACGGTGCCGGGCGCAGCTCGATGGGCGCGGAGCCCGAGGCCAGCACCACATGCTTCGCCGTGAGCTCGCGCCGTGTGCCGTCGTGGGCAGTGAACTGCACACGCCTGCCGGCGAGGAGCTTGCCGTGCCCCTGAAGCGGCGTGACCCCCGCCGACTTGAAGAGGGCGAGGATTCCGCCGGTCATCGCCTTGACGATTCCGGCCTTGCGCTTTTGCATCTGCGCAAGGTCCAGCGTGACCACTCCCGCGACGCCGATGCCGTGGGTCGCGAATTCCTCGCGCGCCCGGTGGTACAGCTCGGTCGACTCGAGCAGTGCCTTGGAGGGGATGCAGCCCGCATTCAGACAGGTGCCGCCGAAGGCGGCGCTGCCATCGCGGTTCTTCCACTCGTCGATACATGCGACGCGCAGCTGGTTCTGCGCTGCGCGGATCGCCGCCGGGTAACCCGCCGGACCGCCGCCGATCACGATGACGTCAAAAGAGTCCGGGCCTTCGGTGTTAGCCATGGAAGTGTGCGCCTCAGATTGCTAGCATGATCCGCCCGGGGTCCTCGAGCGCATCCTTCACCGCGACCAGAAACTGCACCGCTTCCCGCCCATCGATGATGCGGTGATCGTAGGTGACGGCCAGATACATCATCGGGCGCACCACGATCTGTCCGTTCACCACCATGGGGCGCTCCTGCACCTTGTGCATGCCGAGAATCGCACTCTGGGGCGCGTTGACGATCGGCGTCGACATGAGCGAGCCGAACACCCCGCCATTGGTGATGGTGAAGGTGCCGCCGGTCAGATCGGCAATCCCGATCGTGCCGTCGCGCGCCTTGCGGGCGTAGTCGGCCACTTCCTTCTCGATCTGCGCAAAGCTCTTGCCGTCGGCGTCGCGCACGATCGGCACCACCAGTCCGCGCTCGGTCGAGACTGCGACGCCGATGTCGTAGTACTCGTGATAGATGATGTCATTGCCGTCGACGGAGGCGTTCACCACCGGGAACTTCTTCAGCGCCTCGATACACGCCTTGACGAAGAAGGACATGAAGCCGAGCTTCACTCCGTGCTGCTTCTCGAAGCGCTCCTTGTGACGTGCGCGCAGGGCCTGCACCTCGGTCAGATCCACCTCGTTGAATGAGGTGAGCAGCGCCTGCGTGGACTGCGCCTCGAGCAGCCGCTGGGCGATGCGGGCGCGCAGCCGCGTCATCGGTACGCGCTGCTCGGCGCGGGTTGCGGGGGGTTGCGGCGCAGCCGGCGACGGGCGGCCTGCAGGCTCGCGCGCCGCGGGTGCGGCAGCCGCCGCAGTCGCTGAAGCGCCCGCAGGCGGCGTCGCGGCGGGGGACTTCTTGTCAAGAAAGCCGACGACGTCAGCCTTGGTGAGCCGACCGTCGCGTCCCGAGGCCGGAATGGCCGCAGGGTCGAGTCGATTCTCCTCGACCAGGCGACGGACCGACGGGCTCAGCTTGCCGGCATCGCGCCCTGCATCGCTTTCCGCCGAGGGTCTCCCGGCGGCGCTCGCCGCAGGCGCCGGTGCCTTGACCGCGCCCGCCGCGGCCTCGCCCTCGTCGATGAGGGCCAGCACCTGGCCGCTGGTCACGACCGTCCCGCTCGTCACGCGCAGCTCGCGCACCACGCCGTTGGCGGGTGCCGGCACCTCCAGCACCACCTTGTCGGTTTCGAGATCGGCGAGGTTCTCGTCGCGGCGGATCGGCTCGCCCGGCTGCTTGTGCCAGGCGACCAGCGTCGCATCGGCGACTGACTCCGGAAGCTGCGGAACGCGGATTTCTGTGCTCATGAGCGTTTTCTCAGCGGCGCGGCGGGCGCGGCGGTGAGGCGGGTCGTCTCGCGCGCCCCCTCCTCGGTAGTGGTGGAATGGATCGCGGCGTTGACCAGCTCCCGCTGCTCGAGCTCGTGGATTCGCGCGATGCCGGTCGCGGGCGCCGCAGCCGGCGCGCGTCCCGCGTACAGGACGGGTCGGCGAGCGAGCGCCAGCTCCTGCAGTCGATGACGAATCTGGTACCAGGCGCCCTGGTTCTGCGGCTCCTCCTGGCACCACACCACTTCACGCGCATTGGAGTAGCGATTGAGCAGTGCCTGGTATTCCTCGCTCGGGAAGGGGTAAAGCTGCTCGAGGCGCACCAGCGCCACATCGCGCAATCCCTCCTTGCGCCGCGCGCGCAGCAGATCGAAGTACACCTTGCCGCTGCAGAAGACCACGCGCGTCACCTCGGCCGGCGACAGGTCGTCCACCTCCCCGATGAGGCGCGCGAAGCTGTCGCGCGTCAGATCCTCGAGCGGCGAGACCGACAGCTCGTGCCGCAGCAGACTCTTCGGTGACATGACGATGAGCGGCTTGCGGAACGACTGGCGCATCTGCCGTCGCAGCATGTGAAACATCTGCGCCGGGGTCGAGGGCACGCATACCTGCATGTTGTTCTCGGCGCAGAGCTGCAGGAAACGCTCGAGTCGCGCGGAGGAGTGCTCGGGCCCGGCACCCTCGTAACCATGCGGCAGAAGCAGCACCAGCCCGCAAAACCGTCCCCACTTGGCTTCGCCCGAGCTGATGAACTGGTCGATGATCACCTGCGCGCCGTTGACGAAGTCGCCGTACTGCGCTTCCCACACCGTCAGACACCCCGGCTCCGTCGTCGCATAGCCGTACTCGAAGCCGAGCACCGCCTCCTCCGACAGCACTGAATCGATCACCTGCACGCGCCGCTGGCCGTCGGCGAGGTGCTGCAGCGGGATCCAGGTGGCATCGGTGTTCTGATCGTGCAGCACCGCATGGCGGTGGAAGAAGGTGCCGCGGCCGCTGTCCTGTCCGCAGATGCGCACTGCGAAGCCATCGGTGACCAGGCTCGCATAGGCGAGCGTCTCGGCGCAGCCCCAGTCGAGCGGCTGCTCGCCGGCGAGCATCTTGCGGCGGTGGGCGAGCAGTTGCGTCACGCGCGAATGGACGCTGAAGCCCTCGGGCACGCTGACGATGCGTTCGCCGAGGGCGCGCAGGCGCGCGAGCTCGACCCCCGTCGGGACCGGCTCGGTCCAGTCCGCCTGGGCGTAAGTACTCCAGTCGACCGTGTACTTGTTGCCGCCCGGCCCCGGTGCGGCATGCGTCTGGGCGCGGCCGGCATCCAGCCCGGCGCGGTACTCCTCCAGCATCGCGTCCGCCTCAGCGCCCGAGAGCACGCCCGCAGCGGCAAGCTGATCGGCATAGATGCGCCGCGCCGTCGGGTGCTGGCGGATCGTGCGGTACATACCCGGCTGCGTGGCCGCGGGCTCGTCGGCCTCGTTGTGCCCATGGCGGCGATAGCACACCAGGTCGATCACCACGTCCTTGCGGAAGCGCATGCGGTACTTGAGCGCCAGGCGTCCGGCAAACACCACCGCTTCGGGGTCGTCGGCGTTGACATGGAAGATCGGCGCCTCGAGCATCTTCGCGACGTCCGAGCAGTAGCGCGTCGAGCGCGCATCGGCGGGCTCGGAAGTGGTGAAGCCGACCTGGTTGTTGACGATCACGTGGACGGTGCCGCCGGTGAAAAAGCCGCGCGCCTGGCTGAGCTGCAGCGTTTCCATCACGACGCCCTGACCTGCGAAGGCGGCATCGCCGTGGATCAGCAGCGGCAGCACCCGTCCACCGCGCTCATCTCCGCGGCGCTCCTGGCGCGCGCGCACCGAGCCCTCCACCACCGGGTTCACCACCTCGAGATGAGAAGGATTGAAGGCGAGCACCGTATGCACGTTGCCCGCGACGGTGCGCAGGTCCGAGGAGAAACCCTTGTGGTATTTGACGTCGCCCGATCCCTTGACCTTGAGGGGGTCGTAAACACCTTCGAACTCGGTAAACAGCTCCGTGGGAGATTTACCGAGCAGGTTCACCAGCACGTTGAGCCGGCCGCGGTGCGCCATGCCGATCACGACGTCTTCGACTCCGGCCTTGCCGCAGTCCTGGATCAGATCGTCGAGAAGCGGGATGAGCGCATCGCCCCCCTCGAGTGAGAAGCGCTTCTGTCCGACATACTTGGTGTGCAGGTAGCGCTCCAGGCCCTCGGCCGCGCTCAACTGCCAGAGAATGTTGCGGCGTTCCTCCGCGCTGAAGCGCGCCGTGAGACGCCCCTCCTGAAATTCGTTGTTCAGCCATCCACGCTCGGCCGAGTCCGAGACGTGGGCGAATTCCGCGCCGATGGTGCCGGCATAGATGTGGCGCAGCTGAGCGAGGATGTCCCGCAGCTTCATGCGCTTCGGCACCGCGGCGGTGCGGCTGTTGGTGAAGAATTCGCGGTCGAGATCGGCGGCCGTCAGCCCATAGTGCCCCGGATCGAAAGCCGCGGAGCTCGCCGGCGGCATGAGCCGCAGCGGGTCGATATCGGCGATGAGATGCGCGCGGTTGATCCACAGCTGAATGAGGCGCGACACCGCCGCCTGGCGTGCATCGCCCCCCGCGGCAGCCGGCGCCTCAGCGCCGGCGCTGCGCCCGTCACGGGCCCGCTCGATGATGGCTGCGACGATCGGTGCGTGCGGGCGCTCAGGTCCTGAGCCAGCCGCAAGCTGCGCGAAATAGCTCCGCCAACGCTCGTCCACGCTGGACGGATCGCGCAGGAACTGCTCGTAAAGGGCGTCCAGGAAGTCGGCGTTACCGCCGTAGAGGGGTGTGGGTTCGAGCATGAGGGGAAAAAGTGACGGCGCAGCAGTAGTTTAGCGGAAACTCCGCCGGCGGAGCGACCGCCCCGGCTCGAGGGGGACGACTCCCCCTAAAGAGGTTCCAGCAGCCGGAACTCGTACAGGATCAACGCAACGTAGCCTGCCAGGAAGACATAAAGGAGCAGCCCCCCGGAGAGCGCGCCGAAGGCCCGAATCCGCGCGAGAAGAGTGAGCAGCACGACGCCACCCGCCGTCAGCCCCACCTTGACGACCGCAAATGCGAGTGCCGAGCCGCCGAGGAGCGTGCGCATCAGGGGGTTGACCTCATAGGCGCCGTGTCTGAGGAGCGCGAGGGTCAGCAGCGCATCCGCACACGAGCACAACATGATGAGGATCGCGGTCGCGAGCCACTGCGGATGGTGCCAGTCGACCGCCGTGAGTGCCCGCTCGCCCGCGCGCCGCGGCGTGCGGCGCCGCGCACGGAAGCTGCCCAGCAGCAGCCCTCGCAGTACCTGTTGGCGTCGCTCGCTGCGGCGCCGCTCACGCGCACCGCCCGACAGCACGTCCATGGCTTGATGGGTACGATCAATGGACACGTCTTGCCCATTCTAACCAAGCTCGTGTGAGACGTGTCGCGCAAAACCGTCGCCAGCTTATGACATCTCGCGGCGCGCGCTCAGTATCATCCGATCGATGTCCCGCCCCGGTACCGCCTCCGTGCAGCCGACGGCGGCACCGGACGGCCTGCCGGTGCCGCGCCGCTACTGGGCCATCGCGGCCATCGTGCTGTCGATCTGCATGTCGGTGCTCGACAGCACGATCACCAACGTCGCCCTGCCGACCATCGCACGTGACTTTCACGCAAGCTCTGCCGCCTCCATCTGGGTGGTCAATGCCTATCAGCTCGCAATTCTCGCAGCGCTCCTGCCGCTGTCGGCACTCGGGGAGGTGGTCGGCTACCGCCGCGTGTCCCAGGCCGGACTCTTCGTGTTCACACTCGCCTCCCTCGGCTGTGCCTTTGCGCCCACGCTTGCGACCCTGAGCATCGCCCGTGGCATCCAGGGGCTCGGGGCCGCGGGAATCGTGAGCGTCAACGCCGCGCTGGTCCGCTTCACATATCCTCAGCACCAGCTTGGGCGCGCGATCGGGATCAACGCCTTCGTGGTCGCGACCTCGGCAGCCCTCGGTCCTACCATCGCATCGGCCGTGCTCGCCGTGGCGCAGTGGCGCTGGCTGTTCGGGATCAATGTACCGCTCGGACTCATCACCATCGCCATTGCCCGCGCTTCGCTTCCCGAAGCGGAGCGCACTCATCGAACCCACAATCCCCTCGGCGCCCTGCTCTACGCGGGCACATTTGCGCTGCTCCTGAGCGGGCTGCAGTCGCTGGCGCATCACTCGGCCACGTGGATCGGATTGCTCCAGATCGCCGCCGGCGCGGCGCTCGGCACCGTGCTGGTGCGACACGAGCTGCCGCGCCGTGCACCGATCATCCCCTTCGACCTGCTGCGGGTGCGCCTCTTCACGCTCTCGCTCGCCGCCTCAACCTGCGCGTTCATCGCCCAGATGAGCGCGCTGGTCGCGCTCCCTTTCGAGATCCAGCGCCTCGGGCACAGCGCGGTGGAGACAGGCCTCTACATGACGCCGTGGCCCCTGGCGCTCGCACTCGCCGCACCGTTCGCGGGACGATTGGCCGATCGCTATCCGGCGGGCCTGCTCGGCGGGTTGGGACTCCTGGTGATGTCGGCTGGACTCACGCTCCTGTCGCTCTTTCCCGGCAGTGGCGATGCGCCCGGTTTCATCTGGCGAATGGCCGTGTGCGGGGCGGGTTTCGGACTGTTCCAATCTCCCAACAGTCACGCGATCCTCTCCTCCGCACCCCGTTCGCGCAGCGGGGCGGCGGGCGGCATGCTGAGCACCTCGCGACTCGTCGGCCAGACGCTCGGCGCGGCAGGCGTCGCGATCCTCTTTCGCGCCGACCCCACGACCGGCTCGAATGCCGCACTGCGCTTGGCTGCGGCCCTGGCGCTGGTCGCCGCAGTGGTCAGCGCGGTGCGCCTCACGGCGCAAAAGGAATGAGTTGAGGAAAATGATCTAATATGATGATTATTAGATACTTCAATACTCGGGAGTGCCTCGGCGATGGGTAGCACGGTGCTGCTCGACCTCGGCGGCGGTGTCGCATTGCTGCTGTGGGGCCTGCACATGGTCCATAGCGGCATCGTGCGAGCCTTCGGCTCCGACCTGCGGCGACTGCTCGGCGGTGCCTTGCGCAACCGCTTCCTGGCATTCCTCGCTGGCGCGCTGGTCACCGCGCTCCTGCAGAGCAGCACCGCGACGGGCCTCATGACTGCCTCGTTCGTGGCGGGCGGTACGGTCGATCTGGCTCCCGCGCTGGCCATCATGCTGGGCGCGAACGTCGGCACGACGCTCATCGTGCAGGTGCTGTCATTCAACGTATCCGCGGTTGCCCCGCTCCTCTTCATCGTGGGCGTAACGGCGTTCAAGCGCAGCGCCCAGACCCGCACGCGCGACCTCGGGCGCGTGGCGATCGGCGTCGGACTCATGCTGCTCGCGCTGCATATCCTGCTCGACACCCTGGCCCCGGCCGAGAACGCGCCCGCGGTGCGCTACCTGCTGAGCTCGGCGACATCGGAACCGCTCCTGTGCCTGCTGATCGCGGCGGTGCTCACGTGGCTCGCGCATTCCAGTGTCACCGTGGTCGTACTGGTCATGTCCCTGGCGGCTTCCGGGTTCATCACCGCGGAGTCCTCCCTCGCTCTCATCCTGGGCGCGAACGTCGGCAGCGCCATCAACCCTTTGATCGAGGGCAGCCGCGGCGATGATCCGGCCAGCCGCCGCCTGCCGCTCGGCAACATGCTCAACCGCCTCGTGGGCTGCGCACTCGTGCTGCCGCTGCTGCCACGCATCGCCTCGGCCCTCTCGCACCTCGAGCCTAATCCGGCGCGCGCCGCAGCGGACTTCCATACGGCCTTCAATCTCGGGCTGGCGCTCCTCTTTATCGTGCCGCTCAACCCCCTGGCGGCGCTCCTCACCCGCCTGCTGCCGGCGCGGGTCAGGACGAATGACCCCTCGACGCCTCTCTATCTCGATGAGAGCGCGCTCGCGACCCCCTCCGTGGCGCTCGCCTGCGCAGCACGCGAGACGCTGCACATTGGCGATCTCATCGAGACGATGCTGCGGCGAACCATGACCGCCCTCATGACCGACGACCGGGCGATGGTGGCGGAGATCTCGCGCATGGACGATGCCGTCGATCGGCTCGATGAGGCGGTGAAGCTCTACCTGACCAAGCTCACGCGCGAGAGCCTCGGCGAGCGCGACGGCCGGCGGGCGATGGAGATCATCGCCTTCTCCATCAACCTCGAGCACGTCGGCGACATCATCGACAAGAACCTGATGGAGGTCGCGGCCAAGAAGATCAAGCGCAAGATCGTGTTCTCAAAGGAAGGCGCCGCAGAGCTGGCGGCGTTCCATCAGGAGGTCTGCGACAACCTCAAGCTCGCCTTCAGTGTCTTCATGTCGGCGGACCTTGCCACCGCGCGCCTGCTGCTCACCGAGAAAGCGACGCTGCGTGCGACGGAATTCGCGGCGGCCGAAAACCATCTGGGTCGCCTGCGCGAGGGGCGCAGCGAGAGTATCGAGTCGAGCTCTCTGCACCTGGACATCCTGCGCGATCTGAAGCGCATCCATTCGCACATCTGCTCGGTCGCCTATCCGGTGCTCGAGCGCGCGGGTGAGCTGCAGCCGAGCCGCCTGCGGGAAGCCGAAGAGGCTCGCCTCGCGGCCGCAGCGGACTCCGCGGGAACCCCCGCCCCACCCGCGCGCTGAAATCGGAAAGCTCAGCGCGTCTCAGCCGCCGAAAAGCTCGCTCATCACCTTCGAAGTCGCATCGCAGGCGTGATTGAGGCACGGCAGGCCGAAAGCCGCCTCGAGCGTACGCAGGAGCGAATAGTGATCGTAGGGCCGGGAGCTCTTCACGCCATTGGCGGCGTAATTGGTCTCGACCAGCATCACCACGCGGTTCGCCGCGTTGCTGTAGTCATTCTCGTCCCAGACGACGACGATGGCGTTGCGGCCCCGGCCCCAGGCCCGCGATGCCTTGATGCCCTCGACGATCTTCTGCAGGAACGCATCGCCCTGCGCCATCAGCAGCCCGGCCTCGGTCGCCGTCGATGAGCTGCAGATCGAGGTCCCGCCGGAGACGAAGCCATGCATGTCGTGGCACTGGTTGGGAACGATCAGGGAAAAGTTGGGGGCCTCGCGCTGCAAATCGGTCGGTGACCGAAATGTGATGCGCAGGTGACGCTCGGGTTACGATGGACACGATGAAGAATCCCCAGCTCTTTGAGAGGCGCGCGGAGCCGGCGGCCGCGGGACAGCAACCCGAGCCCGTCGCGATCGGCAAGCTCGGCAATCGCTTTCTCGCAATCGATGTGATGCGCGGCCTGACGCTCGCGCTGATGATCGTCGTGAATCTCCAGATCGGTGAGGGCAGGTCCTACGCGCAACTGCTGCACGCGCGCTGGGACGGTCTGACGCTGACCGACCTGGTCTTTCCGACCTTCATGTTCGTGGTCGGAACCTCTCTCAGCTTCACGCTGGAGAAGTACCAGCGCGAGGGAAACGCCGCGGTGCTGCGCAAAGTCCTCACGCGCACCGCGCTCATCTTTCTTTGCGGCTACCTGCTCTACTGGTTTCCATTCTTCAGGATCGACGCCAGCGGACACGCCTTCCTTGCGCCGATCTCCCACACCCGGATCTTCGGGGTGCTGCAGCGTATCGCCCTCGGCTACGGTGCCGCCGCGCTGATCGTGCACTACGGGAGGCGCACGGGCGCAATCGCCTTCGCAGCCGCCGCCTTGCTCATCTACTGGTGGCTGATGCACACCTTTGGCGACTACTCGCTCGCCGGCAATGCGCAGATCAGGCTCGACAAGCTCCTGCTCGGCGAGGGGCACATGTACCACGGCGAGGGCGTGGCATTCGACCCGGAAGGGATCCTGAGCACGCTGCCCGCGATCGTGAACGTGCTCGCCGGCTACCTTGCCGGCCGCTTCGTCCGGGATCGGGGAACGAGCGGTCGCACGATCGCCACGCTCCTCATCGCCGGCGCTGCCTGCGTGCTGCTCGCCCTCTGGTGGGACACCGTCTTTCCGATCAACAAGAAGCTCTGGACGAGCTCTTATGTACTGTGCACGGTGGGGATCGACCTCGGCGTGCTTGCGCTGCTCGTCTACCTCCTCCCCCAGGGGCAGCAGCGAAGCTGGACCTACTTCTTCGAGGTGTTCGGCCGCAACACGCTCGTCATCTATCTTCTCAGCGAGGCCGCGGAGAAGCTGCTCCACATGGCGCACATCGGCTCGCAAAGCGTGCTCGACTGGGTGTATTCAGTCGCTTTCGCCTCCTGGGCCGGCGACAAGGCAGGCTCGCTCCTCTACGCCGTGGCGTACATGCTGTGCTGCTGGACGGTCGCCTTCGCGATGGACCGCAAGCGCATCTACGTCAAACTCTAGCTCGCGCGCCTAGCCGGGGGGCGATGGACGGCGATACACGATCCTGCCGCCGACGATCGTGGTCTCAACCTTCACGTCACGAATTGCCTCGGGCTTGATGGCGAAAATGTCGCTGCTGAGGATCACCATGTCCGCGAGCTTGCCGGGCGTGATCGAGCCCTTTTCCTTCTCCTGAAACTCCGCGAACGCGGAGCCCAGGGTATAGGCTTCAACGGCCTCCGCCACCGTGATCTTCTGCTCCGGAATCCAACCCTGCGGATTCTTTCCATCGAGCGTTGCGCGCGTGACCGCCGCGTACAGCCCGAGCATCGGATCGAGCGGTGCCACATCCCAATCGGTTCCAAAGGCGAGCGTGACACCACGGTCGAGAAAGCTGCGCCAGGCGTAACTGCTCCTCGCGCGCTCTTGACCGATGCGCGCCTCGACCCAGCGCCCGTCGTCGATCGCGTGGTAGGGCTGCATGGAGGCAATTACGTGCAGCCTGGCGAAGCGCTCAAAATCCTGCGGCGCCAGATGCTGCGCATGCTCGATGGTCATGCGCTGATCGTGGTAGCCATTGGCCGCCTGGATGGCGTCGAACATATCCAGCGTCATTGATATCGCACGGTCCCCGATGGCGTGCACACGCAGCTGCAATCCGGCGGCGTCGGCCTTCGTCAGCCGCTCGCGCATCGCCTCGGGTGGATGCATTTCGTCGGAAAGAATGCCGCGATTCGACGGCTCATCGCTGTAGGGCTCAAAGAGCGCCGCGGTACGCGAGCCGATCGAGCCATCGGCGAAACCCTTCACCGCCCCGACGCGCAGCGAGGCGGAGCCCCAGGCACGGCGTATCCCGATCCTGGCCTGATCCTGCCATCCGGTCTCGAGCGGCGCGCAGTAAATGCGCGTCGTCAGCTGTCCCTTCTCGAGAAGCTCCGAATACACCT
>Ga0070735_10003490_pt1 | contig 13752 bp, 9 predicted proteins | sample Coa_R1_FD_66443 | JGI IMG/M metagenome (GOLD analysis project Ga0070735, IMG submission 66443) | Surface soil microbial communities from Centralia Pennsylvania, which are recovering from an underground coalmine fire - Coalmine... | ecosystem: Environmental > Terrestrial > Soil > Unclassified ...
AGGAGGCGCGGGAAGCGCGCATCCGCGCGAGCGGGGGCACGGGCGCCGGCCGAGGCGGGCGGGCGGGCGGCAAGGCCGGCCGGGGCGCAGCGCCCAAGCCCAGCCCGAAGCCGAGCGCGAAGCCGGCGACCAGTGGCGGGGGAGCTGTGGCGACGGCGGGCGCTCCGGCGCCGCGAACGGGCCCCAAGCGCAAGCGCAAGCGCCGGCACTGAGCCCTCAGACATCTGTCGAGACTGAGAGGCAAGCCGACCCCTGGCTTGCTAGGCGGCCGATCAAAGGCTTGCTTCTCATCTCTCTCCGAAGCAAATCGTTACCTCGCCGCAGCTAAGGCCCGGCAGCTGAGCCCCTCGGGGTCGGCGGCTGAGCGTCCGCGGCGACTGACGGCCCCGGCCGAGACCGTCCCGGCCCCTGTCCACGCCAGGGGCCGGGACTGCGGGGTCTGACTCGCGAGGCTCCATTCATGAGGTTCCGCCAGGTTTGACTCGGGCACCGGTGCCGTTCATCGCGCCCGCCCGCCGTTCATCGCGCGATCGGCGCCGCTGGTCGATCCGCCGTTGCGGACCGCCACGGGGGCCTGCAACCTGCCCAGCGCCATCGTTCCAACGAGAGGAGTGTCATCGATGGAAGCTAGCCGCATGGGCACCAGAGAAGCCGACGTAGCCCCTGCGCCCGATCCCACGGCCGGCCGCGGTGCCATGGCCGGGTGGACCCCCGCCGACCCTGGGCCGCTCGGCCTCGCCGGGTTCGCGGGCACGACGTTCATGCTCAGCCTCGTCAACGCGGGCCTGGTCGGAGTCCAGCACGGTGCGCCGGGTGGCGGACTGCTGCCGATGGTCGCGGGCCTTGCGATCGCCTACGGCGGCATCGCCCAGTTCCTGGCGGGAATCTGGGAGTTCCGCACCGGCAACACCTTTGGCGCCGTCGCGTTCTGCTCCTACGGCGCGTTCTGGATCTCGTTCTACTTCATCGTCCACTCTGCCGCCCAGAACACCGGCAGCGAAGTGTTCAGCGGACTCGGTCTCTACCTGTGGATGTGGGGCATCTTCACGACCTACATGTTCGTGGCCTCGCTCCGCACGACGGGGGCCGTGGCCCTGGTGTTCCTGCTGCTGGCGATCACTTTCATCATCCTCGGCATCGGCAACTCCGCCCTCGCCGGGACGACGAACGTGACCAACGGCACGATCAAGCTCGGTGGGTACCTGGGCATCCTCACCGCGCTTGCGGCCTGGTACGCCTCGTTCGCCGCGGTGATCAACTCGACCTTCGGGCGCGTCCTGCTCCCGGTCGTCCCGCTCCGTCGCTAGGAGAACCCCAGGCCTTTCCTCAAAGGCCACAGTCCGGTAGAACTAAGTCAACATAATTTGCCGCAGATAGCGACAGTTCCGGCGCCGGCCCTAGGGTTCGGCGCCGTGGGCTGTCCGGCCTTAGGCGCCTAGAGGGCAAGGAAGGAGAGGTTCCGCATGGCAGACACCACCGCCACCAGGCTTACGGACGAGCAGCTGGAGGCCAAGCTCGAGGAGATGCTGGAGGTCGAGACGTTCGATCCGCCAGAAGACTTCGCGAGCCATGCTCTGCTCAGCGATCCGTCGATCTACGACGAGGCAGAGCAGGACTGGAAGGGCTTCTGGATGGCCCGCGCCAAGGATCTCCACTGGTTCAAGGAGCCAACCGAGACCGTCGACGAATCGAACCCGCCGTTCTACAAGTGGTTCAAGGACGGCACGATGAATGCGTCCTACAACTGCTTGGACCGCCACGTCGAGGCCGGTCTGGGCGAGCGGGTTGCGTTCCACTGGCGCGGTGAGGAAGGCGAGGAGCGCGACGTCACCTACTCCGACCTGCACCGCGACGTTCAGAAGTTCGCCAACGCGCTGAAGGACATGGGCATCCAGAAGGGCGACATCGTCGGCATCTACCTGCCGATGATCCCGCAGGTCGTGGTGGCCATGCTGGCCTGTGCGCGCATCGGCGCTCCGCACAACGTCGTGTTCGGTGGCTTCTCGGCCGAGTCGGTCCGCGAGCGGATGGAGTTCTCGCACGCCAAGGCGCTGATCACGGTGGACGGTGCCCGGCGTAAGGGCAAGACCGCCCCGATCAAGCAGCAGGTCGACGCCGTCATGAACGACCTGGAGACGCTCGAGCACATCATCGTCGTCAAGCACACGGACGCCGAGTGCGAGATGCGCGAGGGACGCGACGTGTGGTTCCACGAGGTGATGGACAAGGCCGGAGATGAGTGTCCGGCCGAAGAGCTGGAGGCTGAGCACCCGCTGTACGTGCTCTACACCAGCGGCTCGACCGCGAAGCCCAAGGGCGTGCTTCACACGACCGGCGGCTACATGACAGGCGTGGCCGCGACGCATCGCTACGTCTTCGACCTCAAGCCCGATCAGGACGTCTACTGGTGCTCAGCCGACGTCGGCTGGGTCACCGGGCACTCCTACATCGTGTACGGCCCGATGGCCAACGCGGCCACGAGCGTCATGTACGAGGGCGCTCCGGACTACCCGCACAAGGGGATCTGGTGGGAGCTCTGCGAACGCCACGGCGTGACCATCTTCTACACCGCACCGACCGCGATCCGGGCCTGCATCAAGTGGGGCGTCGAGCACGTCTATAAGCACGACCTCTCGAAGCTCCGGCTGCTGGGCACGGTCGGCGAGCCGATCAACCCCAAGGCCTGGCTCTGGTACCGCATGGTCGTGGGCAACGGCCGCACGCCGATCGTGGACACGTGGTGGCAGACCGAGACCGGGGCGATCATGATCACGCCGCTGCCGGGAATCGTGTCCACCAAGCCCGGCTCGGCCACGCGGCCGTTCCCCGGGATCCTGGCGGACGTGGTCGACGAGCGAGAGGGCAAGCCGATCTCCGAAGGCCAGGGCCTGCTCGTGCTGAAGCGGCCGTGGCCGTCGATGTTGCGCACGCTCTACAAGGAGGACGACCGCTTCGTCGAGACCTACTTTTCGCGCTTCGGCAAGGAGACCTACCTGGTCGGCGATGCCGCGCGGAGGGACAAGGACGGCTACTTCTGGATCATCGGGCGCATCGATGACGTCGTGAACGTCTCGGGCCACCGGTTGTCCACGGCCGAGGTCGAGTCGGCGATCGTCGCTCATCCGAAGGTCGCCGAGGCAGCGGTGATCGGCCAGTCCGATGAGGACACCGGTCAGGCGATCTGCGCCTTCGTGACCCTTCAGGGCGAGCTCTACGGCTCGGAGGAGACCGAGCAGGAGATCCGCCAAGTGGTCGCGGAGCGCATCGGCAAGTTCGCGCGGCCCAAGCGCATCATCTGGGCCGACGATCTGCCGAAGACCCGCTCGGGCAAGATCATGCGCCGCCTGCTGCGCGACATCGCCGAGGGCCGTGCACTGGGCGACGTCACCACCCTGCGCGATCCCGACGTGATGTCGGCACTCGAGGACAAGATCAAGGAGGAGCAGGCGCACGCCGAGGCGTGACGCCGCTGTCTCCCGGTTTCAGACCCGCAGGCGCCGGCTGAGCTCAGCCGCGTGCCTGCGGGCCACCGGGATCGCCTGATCGTCCCCGAACACGAGCTCGGCGCCGCCGCCCAGCTGCGGCCGCAGCTCCACCGCGCGCGCGAGGTTTGCCAGGTACTGGCGGTGCACGCGGACGAAGCCGAACGGCGCCCAGCGGCGCTCGACCTCGGACAGCGTGGCGCGCAGCAGGTAGCGGCCCTCGGCGTTGACGATGCGCACGAAGTCGCCGTAGGACTGCGCGTAGAGGATCGAGCTTCGTGGGATGAGCCGGGTCGTGCCGCTGCGCACGTTGGCGACCGCCACCATCTCCGTCGAGCCCGGCGGTTGGGCCTCGGGCGGGGGGTCGACCCCCGGTTGCGGCGGCGGGCTTTCCTGCCCGACGCTCTCCAGCGCCGAGATCACCCGGGCCAGCGACTCGCTAAGCCGCCGGCGGCTGACGGGCTTGAGCAGATAGTCGAGCGCGTGCAGCTCGAAGGCCTCGACGGCGGCGCTGTCGTAGGCGCTGACGAACACCAGCTGGGGCGGGATGGCGAAGCGACGGAGCACCCGCCCCAGCTCGACGCCGTCCAGGTCCGGCATTCGCACGTCGAGGAACACGGCGTCGTAGCCGTGCTCGCCGGAGAGCATCAGCAGCGCGTCGCGGCCGCCGTTGGCGCACTCGACGGTGTCCACGGCCGGGAACGTCCGGAGCAGGCGGGCGAGGTCCTCGAGCTGCGAGCGCTCATCGTCGACGGCCAGGATGTGCAGGCGCTCGGCGCTCACGTGGTCCACGCCAGCGTCTGCTCCGCCGGCTCGCCGCGTAGGTTGGGCACGGTCATGACCGCGGTCGTCCCGGCCCCCGGCTCGGACTCGATCCGCAGCGCGTAGCGGTCGCCGAACGTGGCTCGCAGGCGGGCGTCGACGTTGGCGATGCCGATCCCGCCTCCCGCGCCGGCCAGCACCGCCGGCACGCGTTCGGGTTCGATCCCGACCCCGTCGTCGCTGACTCGGAGCTCGACGTCGATCCCGACCAGTCGCGTGGTGATGCTCACCCGGCCGCGCCCCGCGCGGCGCTCGACCCCATGGCGCACCGCGTTCTCGGCCAGCGGCTGGACTGACATCGCGGGGACGATCGCTCCGCGCGTGCCTTCGGCGACCTCGATGCTGACGTGCAGCGCGTCGCGGAAACGGGCCTGCTCGAGGCGCAGGTAGCGCTCGACATGCTCGAGCTCCTCGCCCAGGGTGACGTAGGAGCGGCCGTCTCTGAACAGGTAGCGGGTGAACTCCGCGAAGTCGATCAGGAGCTCGCGCGCGTCGTCCGGGCGGACGTGGATATCGCCGGCCACGGCGGCCAACGCGTTATAGATGAAGTGGGGGGAGATCTGCGCGCGCAGCGCGCGCAGCTCGGCCTGGGCGAGACGTTCCTCCTGCTCGGCGATCACCGACAGCTCGACCTGCGCGCTGACCAGGCTTGCCGCCTCCTGGACGATCCGCATCTCCTCGGGGCTCGGCCGGCCCTCGGTCCGGTAGAAGGCGATCAGCGTCCCGGCGCGCTCGCCGTGGACGAGCAGCGGCGCGAGGACCGCGGAGTGAAGCGGGCAGCTCGGGTCCGACGACACCAGGCGCTGGACGATGTGCAGGCGATCGTCGCGGGTGGTGGCGAGCAGCCGCGTGAGCTGGTCGCCCGGCCTGACCTGGTCGCGCCCCTCGCCCTCGATCGCCAGCACCGACTCGGTGTCGGCCAGCGCGATCGCAGCGGCGCCGGTGAGGGCGCACAGATGGGGCACGGCGCGCTGGGCGCTTTCGGCGCTCAGCCCCCGGCGCAGGTGAGGCAGCGTGGCCGTGGATGCATGAAGCGCGGCCTGCATCGCGGTCTGGGGCGCGGCCGCAGCGCGGGAGGCGCGAAGCGACCTCCAGGCCGCCACGACGATGACGGCGAGGCCGACCCCCAGCAGCACTCCCAGCGCCAGGTTCATTTCGCTCCTCTTTAAGGTTAGTGGCGGTCGGGCCGGATCCTTACCGGCCGCTTGAGTCCGGGCTGAGGGTGCGGGAGGATGGGCATATGAGCACCACCACGATCTCCTCATACGAGCAGGCAGTCGCCGAGCACAGCTGGCGCGTGCCCGAGCGCTACAACATCGCGGCCGACGTCTGCGACAAGCATCCTCCAGACAAGCTGGCGATGATCCACGAGGACTTCTCCGGCCGGGTGCGCGAGGTCAGCTGGGGCGAGATCCAGGACAACGCCTGCCGACTGGCGAACGTGCTCGTGGCGCATGGGGTGCAGCGGGGCGATCGCGTGGCCATGCTGCTGCCTCCGACCCCGGAGACCGCGGCCGCGTTCTTCGCGGTGTGGAAGATCGGCGCGATCCTGCTCTCGATGTCGGTGCTCTACGGAGATGAGGGGATCCGCCACCGCCTTACCGACTCACAGGCCAAGGTGCTCCTCACCAACGAGGCCAACACGGGCCGGATCCCGGACGGCCTGGTCGAACGCGTGCTGGTGCTCGACGACGCCCTGCTGGCGGCCGGGGAGCCGTCTTTCGAGACCGTGGACACCGCCGCCGACGACCCGGCGCAGCTCTACTACTCGAGCGGAACCACGGGCCTGGCCAAGGGGATCCTGCACGCGCACCGCTACCTGCTGGCCCACGAGGAATTCATCTACTGCCACGACGTGCGCGAGAACGAGCTCTTCCACGGGATGGGCGAGTGGGCATGGGCGGCGGGCATCTGCCCGCTGCTCGGGCCGTGGCGGTTCGGGGCCGTGCAGGTCGTCTACCAGCGCGAGGGCGGCTTCGACCCCGGCAAGCAGCTCGATTTCCTGAGCCGCCACGCCGTGACCAATGTGTTCGCCACCCCGACGGCGATCCGGTCGATGATGTCGGTCAGCGACGCGGGCACCCGGTTCCCCCAGAAGTTCCGGATCGTGTGCTCGGCCGGGGAGCCCCTGAACCCCGAGGCGATTCGCTGGTTCCGCGAGCAGTACGGGGTCACCGTGCTCGACTTCTACGGCCTGACCGAGTCCTATCCGCTGTGCGGCAACTTCCCCTTCATGGAGGTCCGCGAGGGCTCGATGGGCCGGCCGCTGCCAGGCTGGGACGTGGCGATCCTGGACGAGGACGAGCGCCCGGTGCCGGCGGGCGAGCGCGGCGAGATCTGCCTGCGCGCCCGCTCGAACCCGCACTATCCGCTTGGCTACTGGAACCGGCCGGAGGACACCAAGGAGGTGTTCGACGGCGACTGGTTCCACACCAAGGACGCGGCCCGCGTCGATGACGACGGGTACTTCTGGTACGAGGGGCGCGCTGACGACGTGATCATCTCGGCGGGCTACCGGATCGGGCCGTTCGAGGTCGAGTCGGCCTGCCTGGAGCATCCGGCGGTGGCCGAGGCAGCGGCGGTGGCCTCACCCGACGAACGCCGCGGCAACGTGGTCAAGGCGTTCGTGGTGCTGGGCTCGGGTTACGAGCCTTCCGAGGACCTCGCGGAGGAGATCAAGGCGTTCGTGCGCGATCACCACTCGGCCTACGCCTACCCGCGGAGGATCGAGTTCGTCTCCGACCTGCCGAAGACGCTGACCGGCAAGATCCGGCGGATCGAGCTGCGCCAGAAGGAGCTGGGCCGCTAGCTAGGCGTTCGCCCGGGCGTGGTGCGTCCGCAGCTCGGAGAGGATGCGCTCGAGCCGGGGCTCGGTCTCGCGGTCGACGTGGGTCATTGCCGCGGCGACCGCGGGGTGGACCTCGGCGATCTGCTCGTGCATCTCGTGAGCGACGGCCCGATAGGTGGGGTGGCCCTCACGGCCTGAGCGCAGCTCGATCAGCTGCATCGCCTCGCGAGCGTTCAGGTCGAGGATGTAGCGGATGCGGTATCCGAGGCAGAGCGCGTACGGGGCCGCGCTGTGGAGCCCCTGGCGGGATAGCCGCTCGTACTCGCGAGCCGAGATTTCGAGCGCGTGCCGGTAGTGGTCTCCACAGCCGGCAAGATCGACCTGCTCGGGCACGCCCGCGCCGAGGTCGGGCGTCAGCGCCTGCCACTGGACGGTGAGCATGCGGTGGCGTTGCAGGTCGCGGAAGGCCCCGTAGTCCGAGACGATCTCGAAGCGGTAGCGCACGGCCTCGAAGCCGCGGCCGGGCCGGTGGCGGCGGTTGGCGCGCGCGCCCACGAGCTCTGAGAGAAGCTCGGCGCGCTCGGCGCTGTCGAGCGTGGCGAGCGCGTCGCGGATCGACCGCTCGGAGGTGGCGGCCTGCTCGAACAGCAGCGCGGCCAGGAGGTCGTCCTCGTCGCCGTGCACCGAGAGGAGCTCGACCGAGGGGCCCTCCTCGCCGCCCTGAAGCTCCAGTCGCCTCGCCCAGCGCTCACCCGCCCGCGTGCGCTCCTCGAGGTAGCCGACCCACTGACCGCCGCGGTCAGGTCGCTCCACCCGGGAGAGGAAGCTCGGCATCACCGACTTCAGCTCGCTCAGGATCATCCCGCCGTAGCTGCGCGCCTCGGGCAGCGGGTGAGCGAGCAGGTGGAGGATCAGCTGCTCGTAGCTCTGACCGGTGGCGAAGATCCCCATGTGCGAGAGCGAGCTCGCCGGGAGCAGCCCGCGGACGAGGTCCAGCGCCTTGGCCTTGATGGCTCGGGCGTGGGCTGCCGCCGGCTCGTCGTCGCGGCGCGGGAACTGCTCGGCGGCCCAGCTGGTGACCGCGGGGAGCGATTCGGCGTAGATGCCGAACAGCTCGTCCATCGCCTGCTCGTAGAGCGGGCCGAGCTCGGCGTCGCGGTAGTAGCGGTAGCCGCCGGGAGGCGCCGGCATCGGCGCGTCGTAGGCGATGTAGCGCGTCGACTGCTCCAGGTAGGCGGCCAGCCGCGGGCGCTGCAGGACCTTGGTGAGGATGTTCGAGACCCACTCGCAGGCGACGTGGGCGCCGCCGAGCTGGGCCACGGAATCGTCGCCGTAGCCGAGGAAGATCGTCTCGTAGAGCTTGGCCGCCCGGGCGCCCTCGCTCTGGTCCCAGAGCGCCGGGGCCGCCGGCACGTCGTCGACGAATTCCTCGAGGAAGAGCCGCCGGAGGGTGCCGGGGTAGCGGCTGTAGCGGGCGAACAGCGCGCCCTTGACGGTCTCGGGCAGGTTGACCAGCGCGAACACCGGCCGTTCGAGGTTCGTGAAGTAGGGGCGCAGGCGCGCGCGCTCTTCGTCGGTGAACTTCTCGGCCGGGTACTCCACGGGCGTCCGATCGTAGCGACGGGTCCGGCGACGCACGGCTCGGTTCGAGGCGCGACTGAGTTTGGTCCGCTACGCGCGAACAAAACTCACTAAGTCAGCTCCGGAGCCGGGATCAGCGCAGTTTGATCCGGCTATCCGGGAGCAAGCTCAGCCGGCGTTGTCCGGGTTGCCGGTCGCCTGCGAGCGCTCGCCCGCGCCGCCCGGCTTGCCCGTGCCGCTGCTGCCCGAGCTGCCGGCGCCGGCGTGCTCGCGCGATGCATCGCCCTCGCCGCCGCGGTGACGCTCGCCGCGGTGGCCGTCGCCGTGAGGGGCCGAGGGCTCCTCGTTGTTCTGGTCAGAGATGTCGGCCGGCGGGTCCTGGCTGCGTTCTTCCATGCTCTGCGGCTACCCGCAGCGGCCGGCGCCGACTCAGAGCAGGCCGCCCAGCGCGCGCCCGGCGTGGGCGGCGAACTGGAAGAGCGGGGTGGGCACGATGCCGAAGAAGATCGCCGCGGCTGCGAACAGGACCCCGACGAGCGCGACCTCGGGCTCGAGCGGGGGGACCGGGATCTCGCCGGCGCCACCGGCCTCCGACTCGGCCGAGGCCGCACCCACCGGCTCGCCGGGGGCGCGAACGACATCGGGCGGCTGGGGCTCGCCCGCGGGCGGCTCTTCGCCGTCAGCCTCCTGCGAGCCACCCGCGATCGGCGGGTAGGCGAGCGCCGCCGTCCCGGGAACCCGAGCCGGGAACGCGGTGGCCGGGCGCATCCAGATCGACGCCACGACGCGCAGGTAGTACCCGAGCGAGATCATCGACCCGATCACGAGCACGATCGCCAGCCAGGTGTAGTCGCCGTCCACCAGCGCATGGATGAGCTGGAACTTGCCGATGAACCCGACCGTCCCGGGGATGCCGGCCAGAGCGAGCATGCCGACGGTCATCGGCCACGCCAGCCACGGCGCCCGGACCCCCAGGCCGGCGAGCGCCGCCACGTCATCGCCGTCCGGACGCTCGTGCTCGGACGCGACAACCACGGCAAACGCTGACATGTTCATCGCCAAGTAGGCGAACAGGTAGAGCACGGTGGCCTGGACTCCGAGCTGGGTGCCGACGACGACGCCGGCCAGCATGTAGCCCGCCTGAGCGACGCCCGAATAGCCGAGCATTCGCTTCAGCGAGGCCTGCCCGAGCGCGCCGACGTTGCCGACGATGATCGTGATCGCGGCGATCGCGGCCAGCAGCGGTCCCCACGTGTCCTGGGCGCTGATCGCAGCGACGTCGAAGAAGCGCAGGAACACCCCGAGCGCCGCCGCCTTGGTGGCGGTGGCCATGAAGGCGGTGATCGGCGTCGGCGCGCCCTCGTAGACGTCGGGCGTCCACTGGTGGAAGGGGGCCACCGAGGCCTTGAACGCGAAGCCGACGACCACCAGCGCCAGCCCCGTGAACAGCAGCGGATCGCCGAGCACCCCGCCGCTCACTCCCGTCAAAGCGCTGGCGATGCCGGCAAAGCTGGTCGAGCCGGTGGCGCCGTAGACCATCGCCAGCCCGTAGACGAGCGTGGCCGAGCCCACCGAGCCGACGATCAGGTACTTCAGCCCGGCCTCGAGTGAGCTCTCGCGCCGGGTCTCAGCCGCGCACAGCACGTACAGCGGGATCGAGAGCAGCTCGAGGCCCAGGAACAGCGTGACCGTGTTCGTCGCCGACACGAGCACGGCCATCCCGAGCACGCTGAACACGAGCAGCGCGTGGTACTCACCGTGGCCGGCCTCCCGAGCCGCGATCCCGCGCCAGGACAGCAGGATCGCGGCGATCCCGGCGGCGCTGAACAGCATGTCGAGCTCCAGCGACAGGTCGTCGATCTGCAGCGCGCCCGAGATGATGGAGGCCGGGTGGTGGAAGCGCCAGATCTCCAGGCCGACCGCGGTCGCCAGGGTCACAATCGCCAGCACGGGAACGACCCGCTCGCGGATCACCGCGGCCCGGAACAGCCCCACGAGCAGCACGATCAGGCCGCCCACGGTCAGGGCCAGGATCGGCGAGAGGCCGGCCCAGTCGATGTGGGGGCCATGCATGCGTGCGACCACGGCGACCACGTTCATCGCGCGGCCACCCTGATCGGAGTCGGGACGTACGTCGCCACCGTTTGCTTCACCGTCGGCTCGGACCGCTTCAGCACGAACTGCGGATAGAAGGCCAGCACCAGGATCACGAGCACGACGGGCGCGATGGCCACGAACTCGGCAACCCCGATCTCGAACGACGCCACCCGCGGGCCGACGCGGTTGTGCATCGCCGTGATGAACAGCCGTAGCGCGTACACGGCGGCCCCGACGACGCCCGTGAACGCGATCACTGCGATCACCAGCTTGCTCTTGAACACGCCGAGCAGGATCAGGAACTCGCCGATGAAGTTGGACGAGCCCGGCATCGCCAGAGTGGCCAGGGCGACGATCAGGAACAGCGCAGCCAGCACCGGCGCGCGGAAGGCGATCCCGCCCATGTCGCGCAGTAGCTCAGAACCGCCGGCCCGCGCCGCCGCCGCCGCCACGAGGAAGAACGCCGGGGCGGTGACGAGGCCGTGGTTGACCATCTGGAGGATCGCGCCCTGCGCCCCCTCGGGCCGCAGCGAGAAGATCCCCAGCGTGATGAACCCGAGCTGCGCCACGCTCGAGTAGGCCACGACCAAGCGTGCATCGGGCGTGGTGAATGCCACCGCCGTCGCCCACAGAATCGACACGAGCGCGATCAGCAGCATCAGGGTCTGGAAGTGCACCGCGGCATACGGGAACAGCGGCAGCACGATGCGCAGGAACCCGTAGGCGGCGACCTTGGAGAGGATCGCCGAGAACACCGCGACCGCCGGGATCGGCATCGCCTTATAGCCGTCGGCCAGCCAGCCGTGGAACGGCACGAGCGGCATCTTGACCAGGAAGGCGGCCGCGAAGGCCAGGAAGATCCACTCCTGCGAGGCGTGCGAGAGGGGCAGCGCGCGAAGCTGAGAGATGACGAACGTGAGGTCCACGCCATGCTGGCTCGACGCCAGCACGCCCGTCGCGATCGCCGCCGCAAGCATGAAGAACGAACCCACCAGCGTGTAGATCACGAGCTTCGTCGTGGCGCGCACGCGCTCGCCGGTGCCCCACATCCCGATCAGGAAGTAGAACGGGATCAGCATCAGGTCGAAGAAGCCGACGAACAGCGCGAGGTCCTGCGTGCAGAAGGCTGCGAGAACGGCGCTCTCGGCAAGCCCGAACCAGAAGTAGAACGTTCGCGGGCGGTCCCACTCGTGCAGCGCCGCCCAGGCCAGCGAGGCCGTGAAGAGCACGGTTGTGAGCAGCACCAGGGCGACGTTGAGGCCGTCGAGGCCGAGTTTGTAGTGGATGCCCAGAGCGGAGATCCACACGCGGTCGGTGACGAACTGCAGTCCGGGATGGCCACCCTTGAAGCGCGCGACATAAGACATCGCGATCACCAGCGCGGCAACGCTTCCGGCCAGGGTCACCCAGCCGGCCAGCCGGCGCGGGAACAGCGCCGCCACCAGGGCCACCACCGCCGGAACCCAGATCAGGATCGACAGGGTCACGAGCTCGACACCAGGAAGTAGAAGGCCACTGCGGCGATGCAGACGACCATCGTCGCCGCGTAGTAGCGCACGAGTCCGGTCTGGGCGCGGCGCACGAGCGCCGAGCCCGCCCGCACGACGCCCAGCGTGCCGCCGGTGATCGCACCGCCGACGAGGATCCGCTCGAGCACCGACTGGGCGAAATGGCCGGTCCACAGCGCCGGGCGCACGACCGCGAAGTCGATCAGCTCATCGAAGTACCACTTGTTCCACAGGAAGCGATGCAGCAGCGGCAGCCGCTGCCGGGCAACGACGGCCGCGCCCGGCGCGCCGACCCATATCCGATAGGCGGCCGCGATCCCGATCACCGCGATCACCGCACCGATGATCAGCCCGACCCACGCGGGGCCGGTCTTCACCTGGACCGCCTTAAGCGTCGAGTCGGCGAACGACGGCTTCAGGAAGTTGGTGATGGCGTCGTCGATCCCAGGGATCTGCAGCGCCCCGCCGATCACCGCGAGCACCGCGAGCGTGCCCATCGCCACCTTCATCGGGATCTCGCGCTCGGCGATGTGATGCTCGGGGCCGGGGAAGCCGACGTCGGTGTCCTCCGCCTCGCCGGTCATGGGGTTCGTGGGGACCTCTGCGTGCGCCAGATGGCCATGCTCGAGCTCGACCGCCTCGGGCACCGGGTCGCCCCAGAAGGCGCGGAAGATCATCCGGAACGTGTAGATGCCGGTCAGGAGCGCGCCGACGTAGCCGGCGATCCCCAGCACGAGGTAGCCGCCGCCGCGGTGGTCGAGGAAGCCGATGATGTCGTCCTTGGACAGCCAGCCCGAGAACGGCGGCAGCCCGGACAGGGCCAGACCGCCGACGATGAAGCACGCGAACGTGAACGGCATCGCCTTGCGGAATCCGCCCATCCGATCCAGCGACTGCGTCCCCGCCATCGCCCCGATCAGCGAGCCCGCGGCCATGAACAGCAGCGCCTTGAAGAAGGCGTGCGTCATCAGGTGGAACAGGCCCGCCGAGTAGGCGCCGGCCGAGACACCCATGATCATGTAGCCGATCTGGGACATCGTCGAGTAGGCGATCACGCGCTTCAGGTCCACCTGCACGATCGCGATCGTGGCCGCGATCAGGAGGGTCGCGCAGCCGCCGACGGCGAGCACGTTCGCGGCGGTCGTCGCGTGCTCGTAGATCGGGTGAAGCCGGGCGATCAGGTACACGCCGGCGGTGACCATGGTGGCGGCGTGGATCAGGGCCGAGACCGGCGTCGGGCCCTCCATCGCGTCGGGAAGCCAGGTGTGGAGCGGGACCTGGGCGGACTTGGCGAACGCCCCCACCCCGAACAGGAGGCCGGCGGCGACGAGGTCGCCGTTGCCCGGAGCGATCGACTGCACCGCGTGGAACGACTTCAGGAAGTCGACCGTGCCTGTGTGGCGGAAAAGGAAGAACGTGCCGAGCACGAGGCCGACGTCGCCGACGACGTTGATCACGAACGCCTTGATGCCGG
>Ga0070735_10003491_pt1 | contig 13751 bp, 12 predicted proteins | sample Coa_R1_FD_66443 | JGI IMG/M metagenome (GOLD analysis project Ga0070735, IMG submission 66443) | Surface soil microbial communities from Centralia Pennsylvania, which are recovering from an underground coalmine fire - Coalmine... | ecosystem: Environmental > Terrestrial > Soil > Unclassified ...
GCCCGTCATCAATTGCGGCGTGAAGGTCGTCGAGGGCGCGCATCGGGCCTATGTCTCGGACTTCGTCCGCGACGCGCGGGCCGGCGGCTGCTCGGTCGGCGCGCCGCCGAGCCATCTCGGGTTCCGCCTTGTCCGCGACGAGCCGGGCCTGATCGCGGCGACGCTGCGCCTGCTGCGCGGCGCCGGCCGGCGAGGCTGAGACGAAGGCGCGGAGCGATGATCGACGAAGAGGAAACCGTCGGCGACCTGATGCGGCGGCGCCCGCAAGCGATCCGCGTCTTCCTCGACCATCGCTTTGGCTGCGTCGGCTGTCCGATCGCCTTCATGCACTCGGTCGCCGACGCGATCCGCGAGCACGGCGCAGATCGCGCCGCTTTCCTTGGCGCGCTCGACGCGATGATCGGCGACAGCGAGGAAGCGCCGGAACCACGCCGCGGCGCGGCGCAAGCCGGCCTGAAGAGGGCGAGGCTATGACCGAGTATGTAACGGCGTGGGAATGCATCGGCTGCGGCCGTATCGAGGCGCCCCGGCCCTGTATCGGCGTCTGCCAGGATCGCAAAGCCGAATTCGTCTACGCGCGACAATACGAAGAAGCGATCGCACGCGCCGAGAGAAGCGAGCGGGAGATGAAAATCGCGAAGGATGTTCTGGCGCGACTGATCAAAACGACGCCGCAGGCGGGCCAATGGGAGCGCTGCTACCGCGCCTTTCAAAGTACGGCCGCCAAAGCGATCGCCGCATGCGGCTCATAAAGCATCGCTCACGGACGCTTTCCGTGGTCCAATTCTTCTGAAGACTCTCGCTCCGCCGTGGCTTCTTCCGAGCCAAGGCGCAACAAAAATGAGAACTTGCCGCGATAGATCAATAAACAAGACAATCGTGCGAGCGATCGTGGTTAGCGTCAGGACTTTCGCCGCGCCTGTCTCAAGATGTCCTCCATCTTGTGGATGATCTTGCAGCCCTCCAACGTTTCGCCCGTCTTGTCTTCCGGGTCAGCCTCGAAGAGCGCCCGCATCTGATCCGACATTCGCACCAGCTCCTGATAACGCTCTTCTCCGAGCGCTCGCCGATTGTGATTGAGCCCTTCGCGCAATTGCCGGAAAACATAATCCAGGTTCAGGAACGGCAAATAGCCCGTCTTATCAAGGAATTTCGGCGCAGAGATCAGCATAGAATTTAACAATTCTATAAGTTCCTGTACTGTCTCCGGGACATACATCTTTGCCGGTCTCATGAGTCACCCTCAAAATGGAACATCGGCGGGTCGAGGGATTAGGTAAGTACTATCTTGTCCAAGTTTACTCGGGCGGACGATGATCACTGCGCGCGGCCGCGAGTCGGCGCGGAAGAATCCGCGGATTTGCGGCGTTCGGATTGTCTTCGAAGAAAGCGTCCAATCAAACGATACATCTCTAAGCCTTGCGTCAGGCATTCTATATTTTTCTTCGGCGTCCGTCGTCTCGTAGTCGCGATTGTTGATCGTCACATCCTCTTTCGGACCATAGCGAATGCGGTAGGATGTGAACATATTCCTGAGGCCCTGCCGAACCCTGGAATCAATCCAATTGCCGATAGCTTCTTCTCTCGACAAGCGCGGCTGAAGGCGACCGGCGTCGGCGACGCTGACAGCTTCTTCGTAAGCGGCATCGACCGCGTCCTGCAAGAACCGCAGCGTCTCGACCTGAAGGGGCCCGATATCGCCGCGCATTCGATAATAGGCGGCGGCGCGCTCCATGCGAAGATTGTTGATCAGATTGGCGCGCGCCTGCCAGGAAAGGCCGGCGATTCCGCCTGGCGGCAGGAGCTCATCATCCACGAAGCTGGGGTCGACTTGTTTGATTTCGTCAACCAGCGCTCGATATTGACCCAACGTCGCTTCCAGATTGGCCTCGTCGGCGAGAGCGCTAAGGCCAAGAAAGCCGGCGATCGGCGCCAAGGGAACGGCCAACGCCGCCCTGAGACCGGGGAAAACGTCTTCGAGAATCTTGAAATCGTCCGGCGGCCCGTTCGATAGGCGAGACTCCGCTTCTTCTTCCTCCTCCTCTCCGGCCGTAGGGACAAGGCGCGGCGGCGCATCGATTCCAGGTCGATAGACGCCGCCGTCCAACGGGAGCGCAGGCTTCTGACTGGAAATCGAGGCGCGAGGAGTGAAATGCGTTGCAGGGCCGGCGTTGACTGAGGGCGCGCCGCCCACGCTTCCCTCTCTCGTCCATCGGCCGCCGTCCGACTGTCCGGCCGGAACACGCGGCTCGTTTTGCCAGGCTGTCCCGACTTTCTCCAGTTCCGCCATTTCGGCGAGCTTGGCCAAAGCTAAAGGAGTCAGGTCGGGTAGACGGAAGAGTATGGTCTCGATGCCAGCGAGACAGAGATCGCCCGCCTCGATCGCCGAAGCCGCCCGGTGCAGACCTCGATGAAGGCGAAAAATAACGTCCTCGGATTGCGCCCCATAGGCAGCGCCCATGATTCGTCCCAATCCCTGCCATGGCCGCACCTCGTAACGGCGTCCTCCCGTCGCATTGGGGTCGAGGCGAACCAGGTCCGCCGGCCCTAACGCGACGCCAGCGCGGTCGCATGCGAGTCCATCTCCGCCCCTCGGAGTCAGTCGATACATTTGCCGGTTCATCGTGAGATGCTTGCCTCTTTCGCCGGACGCATTTTGTTCTTGTTTTGTTCTAAAGTCAAGAAATTTGCGACAGAGACTTCGCACGATCAGCGGTGCGGGGACGGCCAGCGCGATAACGCGGCGGCGTATGCGGCCCCCTTCTGCCTCCGCACGTTCGCCTGGCGGGCTTTGGCTCGGCCAGGACGCGCGAGTGACTCCGGCCGGGGCGATCCGTCGATTCGCAACCAACAGAGATTCGCGACGCTCACTCATCTTTCGGTCAGACCGGGCGGCGGCGAATGGCGACGATCGCCTCAAAGCTCCTTGGTGGAGGGCGATCCGTCCGCCTCCCTGCCTTCCGCGAGAACGAACAGGCGATGCGGCGCCCTGATGAAAATCTTTTGCCGGCCGCCGTCGATCAGCCCATCGGCCTCCCAGGCGCTCAGAATCCGGCTGATCGTGTAGAGCGTCGCGCCGGTCATCTCGGCAAGGTCCTGTCGGGTGATCGGAAAAGTGATCTCGATCCCGCCTTCGGCTTTGCGGCCCGATTGATTGGCGATGCGCAGCAGCGCGTGCGCGACGCGCCGCTCGACTTGCTCGGTCGACATCTCGACCACCCGCGCATGCGCGTCGCTCAACCGGCTGCCGACGGTCTGGAGCGCAGACGAGGCGAGAGAAGGAAAGCGCGCGACCAGTTTCGGCCAGGCGGCGGACGGCCAGGCCAGAGCCAGGCAGTCAACCACCGCCGTCGCAGTCGCCGGATAAGTCCCCCGGCCCATCTGCACGGCGATGCCGAACAGTTCGCCCGGCGCGACATAGCGGACGACGACCTGCTGGCCGGCCGGCGTGATCTTCGTCACCTGGAGATGGCCGTGCAGCAAAAGAAAGAAGGACGCCGCCTCGCCGCCCTGCTCGAAGACCGCGGCCCCCTTCGCGTAGCGCTGGGCGCGCGCCTCTTTGAGCAGCGCCTCGACGTCGCCGGGCGGCCAGCCTTCAACCAGCGGCATTCCCGCCAGGACGGATTTATCGAGCGTCGTCATTTGGCGGCCCTATGCCAAGGCGCTTGCGCGCCGGGCCTGTGCCCCATCGCGCTGCAATTTGTCCTACCGCAAAGACCGCGTCCGGCCAAACGGCTACGCCATTCCCGTCTCAAATCGGTCTTTCAAAAGGATGACTTCAATGTTGAAGCCGCTGTTCATCGCCGCGATCGCCGCGGCCGCCTTCAGCCTCGCCGCCTCGGCGGCGGAAGTGCAGGTCAAAATGCTCAACAAGGGCGCGGACGGCGCGTTCGTGTTCGAGCCGGCGCTGGTCAAGATCGCGCCCGGCGACACCATCCGCTTCGTTCCGACGGATAAGGGCCACAATGTCGAATCGATCGCCGGCATGATCCCGGAGGGCGCAGCGCCCTTCTCCGGCAAGATGGGGGAGGAAACAGTCGTCGTCTTCGAGAAGCCCGGCGTCTACGGCTACAAATGCAAGCCCCATTACCCGATGGGCATGGTCGGCCTGGTCGTCGTTGGCGCGCCCGGCAATCTCGACGTCGCCAAGGCGGTCGCTCAGCCGGGCAAGGCCAAGACGGTGTTTAGCGCGCTGTTCGACAAGCTCGCGGCGACGGCGGCCAGCGCTCAGTAGCGGCGAAACTTGACGAAAGGAGAATCGCTCATGGCTCCGATCCCCCGCTTGCAGCCGACCTCCGGCCCGGCGCTCTTTTCGGCCGGGTTCCGGCCCTTCTTCTTGTTCGGCGCCGTCTGGGCGGGAATCGCCATCGCTTTATGGCTGCCGGCCTATTTCGGCGACCTGACGATCGCCACGACCTTTTCGCCGCGCGATTGGCACATGCACGAAATGCTCTATGGCTATGTCGCCGCGATCGTCACCGGCTTCCTGCTCACCGCGATCCCCAATTGGACCGGCCGCCTGCCCTTGCAAGGCTGGCCGCTGGTCGGGCTGGTCGCGACCTGGCTGGCTGGCCGCGCGGCGATCGCGTTTTCCGCTCTGATCGGCGGATGGACTGCCGCCGCCATCGACCTTTCCTTCTTGGCGCTGGTGATCGCCGTTTCGGCGCGCGAGCTCAGCCATAGCAAGCAAAGCCACAACCGACGGGTGCTTGTCGCGGTGCTGATCCTGTTCGCCGGCAACGCCACTTTCCACGCCGAGGCGCTGTTGCGCGGCGCGGCCGATTACGGCGTCAGGATCGGCCTCGCGGCGATTTTGCTCCTGATCATGCTGATCGGCGGACGGATCGTCCCGAGCTTCACGCGCAACTGGCTGGCGCGCGAAAATCCCGGTCCGCTTCCCGCTCCGCCGGGCCGGTTCGACTTGATCGCCATAGCATGCGGCGCGGCCGCGCTCCTTTTCTGGATCGTCGCGCCGGAAACCTCGCTTGCCGGCGCGGCGCTCGTCGCAGCCGGGGCGCTACACGCCGCGCGCCTGGCGCGCTGGCGCGGTGAGCGGACCTGGCGCGACCGCCTCGTCCTGGTTCTGCATGTCGCCTACGCCTTCGTGCCGCTGGGATTCTTTGCGACGGGCCTCGCCGCATTCGGCCTGGCGCCGAGCTCGGTTGGGATTCACATTTGGACGATCGGCGCGATCGGCGGCATGACGCTCGCCGTCATGACCCGGGCGAGCCTCGGCCATACCGGCCGCGCGCTCGTCGCCGGCTCCGTCGCGCAGGCGGTTTACGCGCTGATCGTGGCGGCCGCGCTCGCACGCGTCTGCGCCGCGATGCATCCAGACTGGAGCATGGCGCTGCTCATCGCCTCCGGCGTCGCGTGGATCGCCGCGTTCATCGGCTTCGCCGCCAGTTATTGGCCCATTCTGACGCGGCCGAGGAAGACGCACCAGAATTGAACGCGAGATGCGGACCATCATTGCGAGGCGCGAAGGGACGAAGCAATCCATTCGTAAAGCACAGCCCTACGAATAGATTGCTTTGCTTCGCTTCGCTCGCAATGGCGGCGCGGTACGCCTTAGCGCTTCGGGACGTTCCGCTCCAATTCGGCGAGCCAAATATCGGCATGCGCGTCCGCTGGGGCGCGCCAATCGCCGCGCGGCGACAGCGAGCCGCCGGAGGTGATTTTCGGCCCATTCGGCAAGGTCGAGCGCTTGAATTGATTGGCGAAGAAACGGCGCAGGAAAATTTCCAGCCAATGTCTGATCTCGCCCAGCGAGTAGGCGCGCCGGTCCTCATCGGGTATGTCCGCCGGCCATGAGCCGCGATCGGGGTCGGCCCAGGCGTTGAGCGCGAGAAAGGCGATTTTGGAGGGCCGAAAGCCGAAGCGGGTGAGGTAGAAAAGATTGAAATCCTGCAGCGCATAAGGACCCACGACTTGCTGCGTCGACTGGATCGGACGGTCGGCGGAAGGCGGCGTCAATTCCGGCGAAATTTCCGTGGCGAGAACGGCGCGCAGCACCGCCGCTGTCTCCTCGCTGACATCGCCGGACCTTGCGACAAAGCGGATCAAATGCTGGATCAGCGTCTTCGGCACCGAGGCGTTGACATTGTAATGCGACATGTGATCGCCGACGCCATAGGTGCACCAGCCGAGCGCGAGCTCGGAAAGATCGCCGGTCCCGACGACCAGGCCGCGATGCTGGTTGGCTAGACGAAAGAGGTAGTCGGTACGCAAGCCCGCCTGGACATTTTCAAACGTCACGTCGTAAACCGCCTCGCCCTTGGCGAAAGCATGGCCGAGATCGCCGAGCATCTGGCGCGCCGCCGGCCGGATGTCGATCTCCTCGCCGGTCGCTCCGAGCGCGCGGATGAGCGCCCAGGCGTTGACTTTCGTCGCCTCGGAGGTTGCAAAGCCGGGCAGCGTATAGGCGAGCACGTGTTTTCGATCGCGGCCGAGCAGGTCCATCGCCCGCGCCGCGACGATCAGCGCCTGGGTGGAGTCGAGGCCGCCTGACACGCCGATCACGGCGCGTTCCGCGCCGCTCGCCGTCAGGCGCTGAGCAAGGCCTTGAACCTGGATGTTGTACGCTTCGTAGCAATCGGCGCGCAGCCTCGCCGGGTCCGCCGGCACGAAGGGAAAGCGCTCGATCCGACGCTGCAGCGCCACCGGCGCCTCGACCGCGTCGAGACGGAACGAGGCTTCGCGAAAGGGCGGCGCTTTGCCGAGCTCCTGGCGCGCGCACTCGCCGAAACTATTGACCCGCATCCGCTCTTGCCGCAGGCGGCCGAGATCGATATCGGCGCTCGCCATGACGGCGCCTCGCGGAAACCGCTCGCTTTCGGCGAGGCGATCGCCGAGCTCGAAAATCGCCGCCTGCCCGTCCCAGGCGAGATCGGTCGTCGATTCGCCCGGACCCGCGGCTGAATAGGCATAGGCGGCGATCGCGCGCGACGAATGGCTGGCGCAGAGGAGCCGCCGCACATCAGCCTTGCCGATCGTAATGTTGCTCGCCGAGAGATTGAGAAGGATTTCGGCGCCGGCCAAAGCGGCGTAAGTCGAGGGCGGCAGCGGCGCCCAAACGTCCTCGCATATCTCGACATGAAACGTGAACGGCGCGAATCCCGACGAGCGGAAGAGGAGATCGACGCCGAAGGGAGCTTTGCGTCCGGCGATCGTCGCCTCCCTGCCGACAATCCCGGCGCCCGAGGTGAAATGCCGCCGCTCGTAGAACTCGCGATAGTTCGGCAGATAGGTCTTCGGCGCGATTCCAAGGATGGCGCCGCGATGGATAACGACGGCCGTGTTGTAGAGCCGACCTTCGACTCGCAGCGGCGCGCCGAGCACGAGCGCCGGAAACAAATTTTGCGAAGCCGTCGCGATCCTGTCGATCGCCCTTTCGACGGAATCGAGCAGCGCGTCTTGAAACAGGAGATCGTCAATCGCGTAAGACGAAAGGCCGAGCTCGGGAAAGAGCATCAAAGCGATCTTCTCACGGTGGCCGGTCTCGGCGAGCCGCAACGTCGCCGACGCGGCATAGTCCGGGTCGGCGACGCGGGCTTCCGGCACGCAGGCGGCGATGCGGATGAATTCGTGGCTATAGAGCGAAGAGAACGCCGCCATCGCGGTGAACCTTTCCGTTCAAAAGTCGCTTTGCCGCAGCGAAGCGCGGAGGGACCGTAAGGCTTGCGGCTTTGATTTTCAAAGCCGGCCGGCGGATCGCCACAGAGCGGCGCCGGCGGAGGCGATCGGCGGAGATTGATCGCGGGGCTCGGAGAGGCTAGTTACGCCGCCCTGGCGACGAGGCCTTCTATGCTCTCCTGGCTTTCCTACGCCGCGAGCCCGATTCACGTCCTGCTGGCCCTCTGGGTCACCTGTCACGTTCTGCTTCACAAACGGGACGTACGCGCCGCCATCGGCTGGATCGGCACGGCGTGGCTCGCGCCCATTGTCGGCGCACTGCTCTATTTCGCTTTCGGCATCAGCCGCGTGAAGCGGCGCGCCCGCCGCCTGATGGGGGCCAATCGCGCGATCGACCCTTCGCTCGGACGGGACGTTTCTTCCGACGATCCGGTCGAGCGGCTCAAAATCGCCATCAGCCGAATCACCGGCGAAGAGATCAGCGCCGGAAAAGTGGTCGCCATTTTGGACAGCGGCGACGAGGCCTATCCGCATATGCTCGCGGCGATCGACGCGGCAAAGACCAGCGTCGATCTCTCGACTTACATATTTCGCACCGACTTTGTCGGGACGAAATTCATCGCCGCGCTGACCCGCGCTCGCCAGCGGGGCGCCACCGTGCGCGTCCTCATCGACGGCTTCGGCGGCGGCTTCCTGCTCTCGCCGGCCTATCGCGCTCTGCGCAAGAACGGCGTTCCGGCCGCCCGGTTTCTTCATTCCGCGCTGCCCTGGAAAATGCCGCTACTCGACCTTCGTCTGCACAAGAAGACCCTGATCGTCGATCGCGCCGCCGCCTATATCGGCGGCTTGAACATCGGCGCTGAAAACTCCAACGAAAAGCCGGCCAAAAAAGCCACCGTGCGGGACCTGCATTTTCGCGTCGAGGGGCCGGTCGTTCACCAAATCGAAGAGGATTTCGACGAGGATTGGACATTCGCCACCGGAGAGCCGCCGGCAATGACCCCGCGCCAGCCCGATATTTCGGCGAGCGGCGACGCTGCGCGCGTCATCGTCGCCGGGCCCGATCAGGATGAAGACCAACTCGCCCTTGTCCTTTTGTCGGCGATCAATTCGGCGCAGCATTCGATTCGCATCGCGACGCCCTATTTCCTGCCCGACGAATCGCTGGTCACCGCGCTGCAACTGGCCGCCTTGCGCGGCGTCGACGTTCAAATCGCTTTGCCGGCCGTCAACAATCACTTGCTCGTCGCCTGGGCGTCGCGGCCGCATATCGAGCCTTTACTCCAGACCGGCTGTCGGATATGGCGTGGACCGCCGCCCTTCGATCACAGCAAGCTGATGACGATCGACGGCAAATGGAGCCTAATCGGCAGCTCGAACTGGGACGTTCGCAGCCTGCGCCTCAATTTCGAGATCGCGTTGGAGTGTCACGGCGCCGATCTGGCGCGCCGATTAAGCGAGCTTTTCGATCGGAAGCGAATTCAGCCGGTGACCTTGCAAGAAATCCAGAATCGCTCCGTCATTCTCAAGCTTCGGGACGCCGCCGCCCGCCTTATGGCGCCCTATCTGTGAAAGGCGGCAATCCGCTCATGAAAATCGCTTCCTACAACATTCACAAATGCCGAGGCGTCGACGGTCGGGTTCGCCCCGACCGGATCGTCTCGGTGATCGGCGAAATGGCGGCTGATCTGGTCGCCTTGCAGGAGGTCGACGGTCGCTTCGGCCGCCGCGGCGGATTGCTCGATCCGGCGGCGATCCGGCGCGAAACCGGCATGCATCTTCTGGTGCAGTCGGACGCGCCTGACCGGCATGGCTGGCACGGCAACGCCTTGCTCGTTCGCGGCGAGCCGAAATCCTACCGGCGGGCGCGGCTGAAGCTGCCGGGATTCGAGCCGCGCGGCGCCATCGTCGCCGAGATCGATCTCGGCGAAGGCGAATTCCGCGTCATCGCCGCTCATTTTGGCTTATTCCGTCGCTCGCGGATGGACCAGGCGCTGGCCTTGCTCACCGCTTTCAACGATCTGCCGCCGATGAACACGATCCTTCTCGGCGATCTCAACGAATGGCGCCGCCGCCGGCGCTCGGCGCTCGAAATCCTGGAGCCGACCTTCGGTCCGGCCCCGACAGTCTTAAGCTTCCCCGCCCGACGGCCGGTTTTCCCGCTCGACTGCATTTTCGGCTGGCCGGGTGGGTTGATCGGCGAGATCGCGGCGCATGACACGCCGCTGGCGCGTCGGGCGTCAGACCACCTGCCCCTGACGGCGAGGGCGCATCTCAAAGTTCGGCAGCCGATTCTGCGCGAGGCGGCGTAAGCGCTTCGGCGCCTGCTTTGCGGCCGATTTCAGGGTAAGGATGCATGGCGCCGCCCGCCAAAATTTCCCACTGAACTTTTGTCGAAATTGACGGTTATTGGGCGCGCCGGCTCTCCGACGAAGGTGAGTGATGGACACGCGCTTTTCCCGTTATTGGACCTGGTCGGAAGCTTTCGAGTTGCTCGCCCGCGCCGACCGCATGCACCGGCAGTTTTTCCGGCCGGTCGGCTCGCCCTCGCCGGTCGCCTGGGAGCCCCCGGTCGACGTCATCGAGACGGAGCGCGCCGTCTTGGTTCTCGTCGCCTTGCCCGGGGTCGATCTCGGCGAGGCGAAAGCCTCGCTCGAAGGCGACGAAATGGTTTTTTCCGGCATGCGGGAATTCCCGCCGGAGATGCAGACCGCCGCCATTCATCGGCTGGAGCTTCCGCAAGGCCGCTTCGAACGGCGCGTCCGCCTTCCGCCCGGCCGCTATGCGTCTGTCCGCCGCTCCGAGTCGAAAGGCTGTCTTCTGATCACATTGGAAAAAGCAGGAGCCTTCAATGGCTGACGCCGATCTTAAGGACGCGTCGTCAGACAATGCCGGCGCGGGCGCCGGCGTCTCGCCGCCGCTCCCCACCGACGCGCTCATCATCCTGCCGGTGCGCGGCCTGGTTCTTTTTCCCGGCATGGTCCTGCCGATCGCGCTCGGCCGGCCGCGCTCGATTCTTGCGGCGCAACGAGCGGTGCGCGAGCAGCGGCCGGTCGGCGTGCTGATGCAGCGCAACGCGGAGGCTGAGGACCCTATCCCCGTCGACATGCATCGGATGGGAACCATCGCCAATGTCGTGCGCTACGTGACGACGCCGGACGGCGCCCACCATCTGGTCTGCCAGGGCGAGCAGCGTTTTCGCATCGTCGACTATCTGAACGGCTGGCCGTTCTTCGTCGCGCGCGCGGAAAGGATATCGGAGCCTTCGGCGCTCTCCGCCGACATCGAGGCGCGCTTCGTCCACCTGAAGGGCCAGGCGCTCGAAGCCCTGCAGCTCATCCCGCAAGCGCCGCCGGAGCTTTCCGCCGCCATTCAGAACGCCGAGTCGCCGGCCGCGTTGTCGGATATGGTCGCGACCTTCATGGATGCGACGTCCGACGAGAAGCAGGAAATTCTTGAAACGATCGATATCGTTCCGCGCCTCGATCGGGTCTCCCGCCTCCTCGCCCATCGGATCGAAATCCTGCGCCTGTCGCAGGAGATCGGGCGAGAGACCAAGGCTTCGCTTGACGCGCGCAACCGCGAATTCCTGCTGCGCGAGCAGATGGCGGCGATCCAGCGCCAGCTCGGCGAGACCGACGAAGGCAAGGGCGCGGAAATCGCCGAGCTCGAAAAGGCGATCGCCAAAGCCAATATGCCGAAAGAGGTCGAGGACCAGGCGCGCAAGGAGCTGAAACGCCTGCAGCGCATGCCGGAAGCGGCCGGCGAATACGGCATGGTCAGGACCTATCTCGACTGGCTGATCGAACTGCCCTGGGCTTTGCCGGAAGAAGCGCCCATCGACATCGCGGCGGCGCACCGCATTCTCGACGAGGACCATTTCGGACTCGAAAAGATCAAGCGCCGCATCGTCGAATATCTCGCCGTGCGCAAGCTCGCGCCCGGCGGCAAAGCGCCAATCCTGTGCTTCGTCGGACCGCCCGGCGTCGGCAAGACCTCGCTCGGCCAATCGATCGCCCGGGCGATGAACCGCAAATTCGTGCGGGTGAGCCTTGGCGGCGTGCATGACGAAGCGGAGATTCGCGGCCACAGGCGCACCTATATCGGCGCGCTGCCGGGCAATATCATCCAGGCGATCCGCAAAGCCGGCGCGCGCAATTGCGTCATGATGCTTGACGAAATCGACAAGCTCGGCGCCGGCATTCAGGGCGATCCCGGCTCGGCTCTGCTTGAAGTGCTGGACCCTGAGCAGAACAATACGTTCCGCGACAACTATCTCGCCGTTCCGTTCGATCTCAGCCGCGTCGTGTTCATCTGCACGGCGAACATGCTCGATACGATTCCCGGGCCGCTGCGCGACCGGATGGAGATCATCAGCCTCGCCGGCTACACGGCGAGCGAGAAGCTGCAAATCGCGCGGCGCTATCTCGTCGCGCGCCAATTGGAGGCGAATGGGCTCAAGCCCGATCAGGTCGCCATCGCCGACGGCGTGCTGGAAACCATCATTCAGCATTATACGCGCGAGGCGGGCGTACGAAATCTGGAGCGCGAAATCGGCCGAGTGCTGCGGCAAGCGGCGATGCGGATCGCCGAGGGCGAGCGCGGCTCGATCGCGATTGCATCCGCCGATCTCGCGACCATTCTCGGGCCGCCGCCTTTCGAGAACGAAGTCGCTATGCGCACCAGCGTTCCGGGGGTCGCCACCGGCCTCGCCTGGACGCCGGTCGGCGGCGACATCCTGTTCATCGAAGCGACGGCGACGCCGGGCAATGGCCGTTTGATCCTCACCGGACAGCTCGGCGAGGTCATGCGCGAGAGCGCGCAAGCCGCGCTCAGCATCGTCAAGAACCGCGCCGTCTCTTTTGGAATCGATCCCAATCGCTTTGAAAAAACCGACATCCATATCCATGTCCCGGCCGGCGCGACGCCGAAGGACGGGCCGAGCGCCGGCGTCGCGATGTTCATGGCTTTGGTTTCGCTTCTGACCGAAAAGACCGTGCGCAGCGATACCGCAATGACCGGCGAGATCAGCCTGCGCGGCCTCATTCTGCCGGTCGGCGGCATCAAGGAAAAAGTCGTCGCCGCGCATCGCGCCGGCATCAAGCGCGTCATGCTGCCGGCGCGCAACCACAAGGATTACGAAGAGATTCCGGAAGAGGTTCGCGAGCAGATGGAGTTCGTCTGGCTCGAACGCGTCGATGACGCGGCGGCGCAAGCGCTCGAACCGGCGGCGCCGGAAAACACAGCGCGGAAGCTGGCGTAGCTGAAACCGTCATGGTCTTTGCCGGCGCGGGCGGCTCGCGGAGCGACGGCATCCAAATCGCCGCTATGCGCTACACCGCCAGCCCGTTCTCCGCAGCCAGATCGGCCAGGCGCAGTTGCGGCCGGGCGCCGAGATGCTGGATGATCTCGGCCGCGGCGAGCGCGCCGAGCTTGGCCGATTTCACGTAGCCGGCGCCGCGCGCCATGCCGGCGAGAAAGCCGGCGGCGAAAAGATCGCCGGCGCCGGTCGTATCGATAAGCCGATCGATCGCGTAGGCCGGCACTTCGAACGTCTCTTTCCCGTCGACGACGATCGAGCCCTTCTCCGACCGCGTCACGACGCCGAGCGCGCCTTCCGCGCGCAGGGCTTCCAACGCGGTCTTAAAATCGGCGGTCTGGTACAGCGAATGAACCTCCTCGGTATTGGCGAAGACCGTATCGACGAGGCCGCTGCGGATGAGATCAAGGAATTCCGCGCGGAAGCGATCGACACAGAAGGAATCCGACAGGGTCAGCGCAACGCGCGCGCCGGCGCCATGAGCGAGACGCGCGGCTTTCTGGAACGTCTCCTTGGCCGCCTGCCTGTCCCACAGATAGCCTTCGAGGTAGACGATGCGCGCTTCGCGCACCAAATTCTCATCGAGATCAGGCGGCGAGAGGTGCTGGCTCGCGCCGAGATAGGTGTTCATGGAGCGCTCGCCGTCCGGCGTGACGAAAATATAGCAGCGTCCTGTCGCCGGCCCATTGGCGGCGGGCTTCACCGAGAAGCCGACGCCGGTCGCGCGGATGTCGTGGATGAAGGCGCGGCCGAGTTCGTCGTCTTTCACTTTGCCGATATAAGCGGCGCTGACGCC
>Ga0070735_10003492_pt1 | contig 13750 bp, 14 predicted proteins | sample Coa_R1_FD_66443 | JGI IMG/M metagenome (GOLD analysis project Ga0070735, IMG submission 66443) | Surface soil microbial communities from Centralia Pennsylvania, which are recovering from an underground coalmine fire - Coalmine... | ecosystem: Environmental > Terrestrial > Soil > Unclassified ...
ATCGACGCCCTGCCGTCGTTCGACGAGCCGTCCGGCAGCGACTCGGCGAGTCTATTGTCCTTCGTTAATGCGCGCGACGCGCAACCAGCCCTGATGCAGACCAACGACGCGCCTTTCCAAATGTCCAACGGCCAATACGTTAACGGGCAGGCTTACACGGACGGCGCCGATCCGCATCAACTCACCAATGACGTCCTTACCGCCGCTTCGAACGCGCTATCGGCCGGCTTCGCCGGCTTGCCGCAAGGGCCGACCGGCGATGGCGAACATATCACCGAGCAGACGGTGTCAGTGGGCTCGAACATCCAGGCGAACGAGACTTCAATCTGGGATTTCTCGAGCAGCACGATGTCGCTTGCCGTGTTCGGCAATTACTATTCGACCAACGCGATCATTCAGACGAACGTCTTCGATCAGGACAATCACCTTTCCGGCGGCGACGGGGCCGCCAGCCCCAACATTGTCAACAATATCGCAGATTTTCAAAGCGGCCCGCCGACGCTGACTTCGTCCGGCGGCGGGGTCGTCCCCTCCGAGTGGCATTGGAACGTCACGACCGTCGAAGGCAACGTCTACAACGTGAACGCGATTTCGCAGTTCAATTATCTCCAGAACAACAATGTCATCAGCGAAACGATGGCGCCAAATTCCGGTGAGAGCCTGGTCCTCGCCGGCGGGAACACCCAGGTCAACGCCGCCGACCTGCAGAATATAGGCAACAATTTCGATCTGATCGTCGTTGAAGGGAACTACCACCAGGCCAACCTGATCTACCAAACCAATGTCGTGCTCGACGCGAACAAAATCTCGCTTGGCGGCGGCGACGATGCGGGCGGCGCCGGGCAGACGGCGACCAGCGGCGGCAATACGATCCTGAACGATGCGACTATAAACAATCAATCCGCCCAAACGTTTCAGTCCTTCAATTCCTCGGCGCTCTCGGTAACCAGCGCCCTCCAACATCATCAAGATTCGCTAAATCCGACCGACGTGATGAGCGCCTTCCCCAATCTGGCGGGCGGCAATGTCAATGCGCTTATCGTGAAAGGCGACTATTACGATATCAACGCAATTTCCCAAACGAACATCCTTTCCAATTCGAACATAGTCGACATGACCGCCGGGCATGGCGTCGGCGCCGGCGCGCAGCAGACCGTGAATACCGGCCATAACGACGTGGTGAACGCAGCGAGCATCGTCGATGCGGGCAGCGCCACGTCGCCTTACCTTCAGGGCTCTTTCTATAACGACATGATGTTGATTCAGACGAACATTATCGGAAATGTTCAATCGGCCATTGCCGGCGAAAATCCAAGCCAGCTCGCCAATGAGGTGATTGCGTTCGTAACGAACGACAATGTGCACGGGGCGGGGATTTCGACGACCCCAGCAGGCTTGACGGATCAATCTCATCATAGCGGCGATGTCATGGGCGGAATAATGCATTGACGGCGTACATATTGCTTAAGGCTGTGACGGCTCAATAATTCGGTGAAAAAATGAGTATTGTGGCGGATAGTGCGACAACATTTAACGCGGGCGCCGCGGCGGGACGAATCAGTCCCGGCTTGTTACGCAAAAGCCCGAAGCCGACCCAAGGGAGCGGACATCAAGCCGGCCTTCATCAGAGGGGCAGGGAAGGCGATCTGCGCGACGCCCTGAGCAAGGGCTTGGCAGGCGCGAAGCATACTCTGGCGACAGTCGCCATTTTCTCATTTTGCTGCAATCTGCTGATTCTGGCGATGCCGGTCTATTTGTTCCAACTGTCCGACCGCGTCTATACCAGCCGCAGCACGGATACGCTGATCGTCCTCAGCGCTGTCGTTGTCGGCGCGATCGGCGCCCACGTGTTCATCGACATGATGCGCCGCTATATCCTTGTCCGCCTCGCGGCGGACGTGGAATCGAAGCTCGGCGCTCCCGTATTAAGCGCGGCGGCCAAGGCGTCGCAAACCGGCGTCAGCAAAGAATTCCAGGTCCTTGGCGATCTCCAACATCTGCGCGCCTTCATCACCGGACCGGTCATTCTCACGATGTTGGACGCGCCGGTGGCGCCGATCTATCTCGTCGCCGTCTTTCTGGTCCACCCGAACCTTGGCTATATTGTCCTCGCAACCGGCGCGACGCTTTTTTGCCTCGCTTTGCTCAATCAGAAGATGACGGCGGTCCCGTTCGCTCAGGCCGGCACCTACGCGACCCGCGCAAATTTAGCCGCCGACGCCATGGCGCGAAACGCGCCGGTCATCAACGCCATGGGCATGATACCCGAAGGCGTCATGATATGGGGAAGGGAGACGGCGGATTCTCTTAAAGCGCAAGTTGTCGCGCAAGACCGCAACATTCTGATCGCCTCCGCCTCAAAGTTCGTACGGCTTTGCACCCAGATTGCCATTCTTGGCTGGGGCGCATGGCTCGCGTTGCACGACGAGCTGACCGGAGGCATGGTGATCGCCGCGTCCATCATCGGCAGCAGGGCGTTGGCGCCGGTCGAAGGAACGATCGAGGGATGGCGCGGGTTCGTGCAAGCGCGCACCGCGTATAATCGCATCAAGGCGCTCCTCAACAGCTCGCCGCTCAATATCGAACGCCTCCGGTTGCCGAAGCCGCAGGGCCTTCTGTCGATCGAGCGCGTACTCTATGTCCCGACCACGACGAAGAAGGTGGTGCTACGGAGTATCCTTTCAGCTATCGCCGGGCGAATCGATGGCGATCGTCGGCGCCTCGGGGGCGGGAAAATCGACGCTCGCGAAAATGTTGGTCGGCTCTATCGTTCCGACAGCCGGAAACATCCGCCTCGATTGGATGGATCTGCGCAACTGGGATCCGCGGCAATTCGGCGAGAATATCGGCTATTTGCCGCAAGACGTGCAGCTTTTTCCGGCATCGATAAAGGCCAACATCGCTCGGATGCGGGTCGACGCCTCCGATGAACAGGTCTTCGAAGCCGCTGAGATCGCCGACGTCCACGAAATGATCTCGCAATTTTCGCAAGGTTACGAAACCCAAGTGCTGATTGATGGAAGCCCTCTATCCGGCGGGCAGAAGCAGCGCATTGGATTGGCGCGCGCATTTTTCGGCTCGCCGAAGCTCGTTGTTCTCGACGAGCCAAATTCCAATCTTGACGCTCCCGGCGAAATGGCCTTGAGCAGAGCTTTCGCGCGCGCCAAGGCCAAAGGGATTACCATCGTCGCAGTCACTCAGCGGCCGGCGCTGCTTGGCAGCGTCGACAAAATTCTGATCCTGAAAGAGGGTACCGTGCAGGCTTTCGGAAGCCGGGATGATTTGATGCCGCTGCTTAACCCGCGAGCTGCGAACGCGGGGGCGCCTCTTAGCGCCGGTTCCAAGAGCGCCACCGAAGCTAGCGGGGCCCAATCGTGAGCCTGATCACAGTCCAGTCTCCTCCTTGGTACGAGGGAGTCCCCCGCCGCACACGCGTGCCGACGGTCGCCGGGTTTGCGGCGATCGCGGTGTTTATTCTCGGATTTGGCTATTGGGCGAACACAGCGCTGATCGCCGGCGCCGTGATTGCGTCCGGCGCCTTTGTGACCACGGGAGAGAATAAGATTGTTCAGCACCTGGAAGGAGGCGTGATTCGCAGCATTCTGGTGCACGAGGGCGACACGGTCGAGCGCGGTCAGGTCCTGATGGAGCTCGACGATACCGGACCGAAGGCGGAGATGGCCCGCCTGGTCTTCCGCCGATTGCGCGACGAAGCGATCGAAGCGCGCCTGCTCGCCGAGATTCATGACGATAAGGACATCAGATTTCCCGATAGCCTGATGGAAAGGTGGGCCGATCCCGACATTGTGTCGATCGTGAGCGCCCAGCAGCTTACATTCGACGCCTGGCGCAAAGACCTCGACACGGAGAGCGCGGCCCTGTTAGACGGGCTGAACGCCTATAAAGAACGCGTGATCGCCGCGCAATCGGAAAAGACGGCCGTCGAGAAGCAGCTTGACCTGATTCGAGAGGAGCTGCAGGGCAAAAGCGAGCTCCTGCCCAAAGGGCTCATCCGTAAGTCGGAAATCCTCGCGCTTCAGCGCGCTGAGGCGAACCTGCAGGGCGACTCCGGCAAATATGCAGGAGAGATCGGCGATGCGACGGATCAGATCGCGAAGACCGAGCAGCAAATCCTCGGACTAAGAACCGCCGCGACGAAGGAAGCAGTGGAGCAGCTCCATCAGACTCGCGCCGATATCGCCGATCTGAGAGAGCGCATCCGATCGCAAAAGGATATCCTTCAGCGCGTGCACATCGAGGCGCCCGTCAGCGGGGTCGTCGTCAAAATGCGCTATCATACGCCGGGCGGCGTCGTCGAACCTGGAAGAAGTATTTTGGAGATCGTTCCGACGGAAGGCAATCTCTTGATCGAGGTCCGCGTGCGTCCTCAGGATATTGACCACGTCAAGGTCGGCGCAGAAGCGGCGGTCCGCCTTTCGGCTCTCAACCGACGCACCACGCCGACCCTGACAGGCCACGTCGCCTACGTCTCCGCCGATGTGTTGCCCGATGACGCTCAGGCGATCCAGGGCAAAGAGGTCTATGTGGTCCGGATCGCGCTTGACGGCGAAGAGCCGGCCTCGATGAAAGGCTTTCATCCGAAACCGGGAATGCCGGCCGAGGTTTATATCAAAACCAGCGAACGGACTTTCTTCAGATACCTAATTCAGCCGGTGCTGGACAGCATGTCGCGCGCCTTCAGGGAAACGTGAGCGCCGCCGCCGAAGCCTATCCGTGGGTTTCGGCCGCGAGATGACTTTCGAAATAATGCGTCCACAATGCGAGCTCGTCGCGGCTTGCGACTGCTTCGTCGGGGCTTTCGTTTTGGACTTCGCGGGGCGCCAAATCGGCTTGCGCGGAAAAAAAGCTCTGGAAGAAAATTTCAGCGTTGCGGCATCCCTGAAGGAAAGTCGCATCCTTGGCGACGCTGAGATAACAGATCTGTTCCCCCGCCAGGTCTCCGGGCATATTGGTTATATCGGCCCATGCTCCCGACTGGAGCGCCGCCAGCGCGTCGGCGTGAAGCGGTCCTGATTTTTGTGTTCCAAACAACGTGATGAGGGTCGCCAAAAACCCCATAATATAGGCGTCGAGCCATGCGACCTCGGGAATCGCGCCGCAGCGGCTGCGCGTCCGTTCAACAAGGGGCAAAATTGCGCTTTTCGCCGCGCGCCGTGCGCGATGAGCTCTCCACAAACCGAACATTTCGAGCCTTGACCTCGCGCGTCGAAGGAAGCGCCCCATTTATGCGTATGCCGGCTTCTGCGCGTTGGCAAAATATGCGATAAGCAGCGAAGAAAGGAACCCCTTCCTTCGCAGTAACTCGTCATAAGAACGCCACGGCGGTCGCAGGCATGCCTCAACCCGGAGGCGAACGATGAGCACCGAACTTCCTCCAAGGCCCAACTTCGCAGCGATTGAGGCGGCGGCGGCTCAGTCGGCGGGCCGGCGGACCTACATCATGGCCCTGATCGGGAACCTCACCTATTCCTGGTCCAACAATGAAAGCATGTTCATCTATGTCTTGATGCTGCTCATGGGGACCGACCAGGCCGTGGCGGCGATCGTCTTCGCCACTCTGAACACGACCCGCGCCCGGATCGAATTGATCGAGCGGCTCGCCAAGATCAAGATCGCCGAAAAATCCGTCGGCAAGGAGCTGGCGCGGATCATCAGCCGTTTTAACGATCTCACGCGGCTTCGCAACGAATTCAACCATTGCCTCTATCGAGTCAACGAGCAGGGCGAGATCACGCATACTCAATCGATCCGGGTGCACGAAGTCGCCCAGGGCCTCCAGTTCGGCGTTGTGCGCGAAATGGACGACGCCAGGCTTGCCGAGATTTCGGAAGCGATCGGGAAAATGACAAAGCTCAATCGCGATATTTGGAGCTTTTTGCCTAGCCTTCAGCAATACCTGGTCTCGGGTAATGCGTCGGGCGGCGCAGCGACGGCCAAAGAGGGCAAAAAGAACGGGGCTTAATCCCGCTCCCTTCCGCGCAACTCATCCCAATTTTCACGGCGCGTCGGTGGCGCCGCTCTTGCTGATTGGATATAGTTTTTTATTGATCCCGCGGTCAATGGGTTGGAGGAGACCATGGGGATTGCGATCAGGATTTCCGCGATCGTTGTGGCGGGCGTCGTCGGCTTCTTTGCGATCGCATCGCCTGCGATCGCAATCGGATTTCTATCGTCGCTCGACCGGGATGCGGCGCTTGTCGGCGTTACGTTCGTGATCCTCTGCGCGACAGCGCGCGTCGCGCTCCTGGCGCCGACGCCGCGTACCGCATGGGGGCGAACATCCTTGCTGGTTGGCTGCGTGGCGGCGGCGATTGCGACCTTTCGGCTCGTTCAGCTCGCGCCCCGGACGATCGATCAAGTCCAATTGCCCATGGCCGCCGACTTGGGCGCAGGGATGGTCCTCGTGGCGGCGGCGATCGTGATTCTCGCGCCGGCTCGCCGGAACATTCGTTCGTCGCAACCCGATGAAGAGGAAGGCGGCGCCGGCTATGAACGAGAACCAGAGCCGGACGCTCCCGCATTCGCCCCTGAAAAGACGCTCTTCTACCGAAGAGAAGGCGGCGCAGATTATCGGAGCTTTGTTCAACGCTTCTGGGCAAAGGCGGAAGTCGCTGTGGAGCCGTTCATTCTCTCCGTCGACGGCGCGCCTTGCAGCGTGATATCGATTGCCAGCAGGCCGCGGGGAGGTTGTTACGTTAACGTGATCGTCAACGGGCAGGGATATACCCTGGAGCCGCATGCGCATCAGTGGTCGATGGACAATGGCCCTGTCGATGTCGCGACATGGGCCGCCGAACTGCTCGCCGCGGAGGCCGACTCGGACGCTCGCCGGCGCGTGCAGTAAGCGCCTAAGCTTCCCCTACATTCCTTGCCGACCTTTGGCGAAAATTGGACGATTCGACGTTCGCTTGGCTGCCCCGGGAGAGGAAAGCGGCCGTGGCGAACCGGCCACCCGTCGGTCAGGGTCGACTTGAATGGCTTGCCGCCGCCTCTCGAGAAAGCTCTCTCATCGAGGGGACGATTTTGGGATAATTTAGATCGTATGTCGTGTTGAGGAGCGGATCGAGCGGGGTTCCCTCCGAAGCGTCGACAATATGGGTACGAGTAGGAACGCCGGATTTCTCGTCGGCGGAAGCAGCCAAAGGCGCGTGCGCTGGAAGGCTCTCGCCGGCGTCGGGGACGTCAGAGGCCGGCGCCGCCGGGCTAGCCTCTTCGTCATTCACGCCTCGGACGATCACGTCGTCCGCGACGCCTTTTGCGAGGTTGACGGCGGATAGAGAGCCGCTCGGACCGAAGAGCGTTTGCTGCAACTGGCGCTCCGCGCCGATTTTCAGCAAACGTTTTGCGATTGCGGACGGAGCAGATGAGGTTTGAGCAGGCCGGCCAGGCAGTAGCCCAAAAGGATCGAGCTCTGGACGGACGGCGGCGTCGCGCCGGCTTCCGGATAAGGACGGGAGCGCAGAAGATCGATCGGCTATCGCAAAAGCGGCCGGATCGAGTCCGCGAAAAGTGAATAAGGAAACTTTCTTGCCTTCCCGCTGAGCAAAAAGACAGTTCCAATTGTAGGCCGATGTCGAGGAGAGCAAGAGCGAGTGCGGAACCAAATTTGGCGCAATCTCGGCGGCCGCGGCGCTCGGCGCTCCAAGTATGAGAAACAACGCGATCAGGCGAAGCTCGACCAACTGCCGCCCCTTGAAAACAACGGGCGCTGTATAGTGCTACGGAAGAGCAGGAAGCGCAAGCCCGATCCTCCATCAGAGTTCGCTAAGACTAGCGGTTCCGTCTGATGATTAGCTGCGATCGCAGGTCGCAACGTTGCTCGCGCGCTTCCGCGTGGTTGAATTGAGGATCGTTGCCGCGCGTGGAGTCAACAATATCGCCAGCTCGCAGAATCCTATATATCCGCCTCCTAGGCGCAGCGAGAACATCGAACGGGGCAAGCGCTCCTTGTATTCGTGATCAACTGGTCGAGGCCGCATGTGGGATTGGTTCACAGGACGAAAGCCCATGGGCGAACCGCTCCGGCTTTCGCGCCAAGACTTTGACCAATGCGCGATTGAACAGGCGCTCGCAAGCGTCGACCTGCGGATCTCGCCGCAGCCCGACGTCGCCCAGTTCTGCATAAAAGCCGCAGCGAACGTGGCGCGCGCGATCGCGGCGCGCGCCCACTTTTCGGTGGACGATCTGGACGAGGGGGGCCAGCTTGTCACGGCGCTGTTCGGATTGGCCGCCGGCGATCGTTTCTCGGCGTCCCTCAATGCGCCCTTCTCCCTTGTCGCCTCGGTCATCCCCGTGGAATTGTTCGGTCTGGACTACGCCGCCGAGTTTCCTCGGCTAGAGGGAGTCTATCGGCGCCTCGGTGAGCGCAGCGGGGTATTAAGGGCAATCAGCGGCAACATAAGCGAATGGATCCTTGCGCCGTCGGACCATCGCATCGAGCGTCTTGCCGCAGCCTTCGTTATTTGTCGCCGTCACGTATAAGCAAGCCGCGCAACCGGACCTTGCGGATATCCGCCGCCGAGCGGCGGTGGCGCAGAAGCGCGCCGCCACGCCGAGCGGCTCTCGCCGGTCTTGCAAAACCAATAGCGAAGAGCGCGCCGATCCAACGATGTACGGCGGCTAATCGGAAGTACTCCAATGGACAATAGTGAAAATACCAATATCCTTAAATCGATGGGAGGCGGACGATCTTGTCGGAAACGGTTAAGGTTCAGCGCGCCGATGGATTCGGAAGAACGTTTAGGCTGTCTATCGGCGACCATGTCGTCGCCGAGAGCCTGACAATCGCCGAAGCTCGCCTCTTGGTGCAGGAACTGCTCGAACGGAACTCTCTCGCAAAATCCGATTTTGTTCAGATTCGTATCCAATTCCATCCGCAAAGAGGCGGCGACGGCGGCCGCCTTGAGCCGTAAAGGATACGCGAAAATACCGAAAACGGATGCAAGCCCTTCGCCACGCTCTGAGTAGTCCTTCTTTGCCGCCCTCAAAGGGAACCACTATACGCCAGTCCGATTCGCGAGTTTGATGGCGCGGTTTAGTATTCGAACAAGCGGACAAAACGGCCGACATTCACGATATGTTTGGACAAGCCCGGCCTGACGATGCCCACGGGAGCGGCGATATGCTTCTCAAAGCGCTCTTTGCGTTGGCTGCCGGCGCCATTCTCTCGGGCTGTTTGACGGCCAATCTCGTAACGAGTGGAAACGTCAAGCTCGCAGAGACGGCCAACCTGCCCGAGAAGGTAGGGACATCTACGCCCAGGCTAGCGCTCCACACAAAGGCCAAAAGCCCCGTTTCCGCAGCCGCCGCGGCTCCAGCCTACAATGTAGAGAAAGGCTGCAAAGCGGCGGCTGTATTGGCGGATGACGGCGGCTATGACAGTTGCTTGAAACTGGAATTGGACGCCAAGCGCAAGGTGGCGGACGATTGGAAGAGTTATTCCGTTGCGGCGCGACAGGAGTGTCTGCCGTACCATGTTGAGAACTTCTCGGAAAGTTATGTCGAGCTTATGACTTGCCTTGAAATGAAGGATGGAGCGAAGCATCCCGAAACTGTCGGAGCGGCGACAGGCATTGGCGCTTCGCCGACGGCAAAACATAACGCGAATAGGACCACTGCAAAATCGGTCTCATTGCCAAAAGAAATTGGAGCTTCTCCGACGATCACGGAAGTCTCTCCGCCCGATCCGCAGCCTTGAAAAACACGCCGTGGCGAGAATTTTGATTCTCCGAGGACCGCCATTCACTCGGCGTCGTGAACGGCCAAAGCGGGCCGCCGTTCAGCGGTGAAAAAGAACTGGTTCTGTTCCGAGCGCAGCTGATCGCAAAGCCGGCCTTCCGGAAGGGTCACGTCATCATACCGAATCAGTTGATCCCTCGCTATGTCGTGTTTAAGCCTGCAGCCTTCCGCCAACCCCATCGGGAGCAGGCGCTCCTCGTGAGCGCGATCGGAATTCTCGCATAACCCGTAGGTCATGTAATAGCCAATTCCGTCCAGCGATTGGCCGGCGTGAAGGTCGATTTTGGCGGCCGCCACGACGTCGACGCGCGGTTTGTCAAGCGGGGCAATGGCGGCGTCGTTGAAAATCGCCGCGCGCGCGATTGTGAAGGGCACCTCAAAATGGCAAAGATGATAAGGCCAGTAGAAGCAGTAGAGAGGTCCCGGGCCGAGCTTGTAAAGCGAGAGATAGTGCTTCTCGACCGGGTCGTCCGTCGCCCCAAGGACGAAGACTCCGGGGTTTGGCATTGCCCCGACGCAATAGTCCACGATGCCAGGCCCTTCCAGTAAATCGCCGAGCGGGTACCAATTCACCGCCTCTTGAATCGGCGTGCCGGCCTCGACGGTGGGACCGTGCATGCCGCGGCGGGCGACCCGCATCCCGGTGGCGTTGGCGACGATGCTGTTCTCGAAAGAAATCTTCGTCCCGTCGGCGAAGGAGGTGACCATCGGCGCTTTCATTCCCCACTTCTTGGCGAAGCCCTCCTGAGTTGTCGGATTGCGATAGGGATCGTGGAGCCCCTTGATATTGCCGCAAAGAACGGGCCTGACTCCCAGGCCTTTAACCCAACGAAACAGATTCATGATAACGCCGGGTTGGTCGCCTTCCGTGTTGGTGATAACGACGCCCGCACGATCGGCGTAGAGCTTCAAAATCGGGCCAAGCGTGCTGTCGAGCTCGGCGTTCATCATCACGACATGCTTACCACAGGCGATGGCGCGCATGACAACGCGCGCGGCGAACTCAATGCTGCCTGTCACCTCCACAATCACGTCGATTGCCTGCGCTTCGCACAGAAGCATCGGGTCGTCTGTGATCGCCCGGCGCCCCTGCGCGATCGCTTGCTCAAGGGCCGACAGCGAAAAAACCGCCACCGGCTGAGTCTCTCCCGCCTCGGCATAGGCGCGCCGCGCCGTCTCGATGTTGCGGTTGGAAATCGCCGCTAACTCGATTCCCTGAACATATTTGAGCAATTGCAGCGCAATGCCGCGAGCCATGAAGCCGGCGCCGATCATGCCGACCCTGATCGGCTTTTTCGCTTTTGCTCGCTTCTCGAGTTCCCGGTCGACTATAAACACGGTACGCTTCTCCTTCGAACATCAGCAACCGTTTGCGCCAATCGGATGCACGCCCGTCAGCCAACGAAATCCGGCCAATTCCGATCCTTTTCCGAAATGACTGCGGGCTCGGCGACCGGCCAGGAAATGCCGAAAGCCGGATCGTTCCAGCGAACGCCCCGCTCGGCCTGAGCCGCATAAAACTCAGAGACGAGATAGGTGACCTCGCAATCGTCTTGAAGTGTGAGAAAGGCATTCGCACAGCCTTTGGGGACGAGCAGCATGCGATAGTTGGCCGAGCTGAGAAGAAGCGAGATGTATCTCTTATAGGTTGGAGAATCCGGCCGCAGATCGATGAGAACATCATGAACCGCGCCGCGAACGCAACGCAGGAGCTTATCTTCCTGGTGCGGCGCAACCTGGTAGTGGAACCCCCGCAATGTATGCTTGCGGCGGTTCGACGAAATGTTCATTTGCGCGGCGTCGCCCGCCAAGCCATGACTCTCGAATTCCTTCTTGCACCACGCGCGGGCGAAGAATCCGCGCTCGTCGGCAAAGGGTTGCAACTCCACGACATAGGCGCCGGGAATATCGGTGGCGACGAACTTCATCCCTGGCGCCCGGCAAAAAGCGTGACGCTCGATGGCTGGTTTTCGTCGGCGTCCATCTGCGGCCGCTCAGATTCTTCTGAAAAGAGCCGATTGGCTTGCGGCGTTCCCATATTCTCTCCTACATGTGTGATGAAAACAGAACGCGCGAGCCGTGCACCTCATAGCCAAGCGTCACGCTCCTCAAATCCGACAAGGCCTCTCGGACGCTATCTCGCTTCTCCGGCCGCACGACAAACATCAGGAAGCCGCCGCCCCCTGCGCCGCACAATTTGCCGCCCTCGGCGCCCGCCTTCATCGCGCGATCATACCACGCGTCGATCTTCGGGTTCGTCACTGCTGAGCCGAGCTGCCTCTTCATCCGCCAATTGTCATGAAGAACGCGGCCGAATGCGACCACATCGATATCGCGGCCGACGCAAAGGCGCCGCAGTCCGTAAGCCTCGTCGCGCATACGCCGCAAAAGATCGAGCTTGCCATGGGTATTCGCCTTTTGCTCGGTAAGAATCGAACTCGCCGGACGCTGATGTCCGGTCCAGAACATCATGATGTTGTTGAAGAGGCCGGGCACCGCGCCATTCACGGTGCGCTGAGGCTCGACGGTCACGACCCCCCCACGCTCAAAACGGAAGAGATTCAACCCCCCGAACGCGGCGGCATATTGATCTTGCTTTCCAATCGGCTCCTTGAGCACGTCCATCTCGATATAGCAGGCTTCCTCCGCGAGTTGCCCACTGGTCACGCGCTCTCCTCGAAACGCGTGGAGCGCATTCAACAAGCCCACCGCAAAAGCGCTCGACCCGCCCAGCCCTGAAGACGCGGGCATGTCTCCAACTGTGCTTATGAATATTGGCGGCGCGATTTCCATGAAGCGCAAGCATTCGCGCGCAATATTGTTCTCGATTTCGTCGATTTCGTTGACCTGCTCGGTACGAGAATAGTTCAACCTGATCGGTTCGTTGAACAACTCGCTGTGTCTCTTTACCGTCACATAGACGTATTTGTCGACGGCGGCGCTGAGCACCGCGCCCGTCTCGACATCGTAAAAATCTGGGAGATCCGTGCCCCCGCCGGCGAAGCTGACCCGCAACGGGGTTTGGGTCACGACCATGCCGGCGGCGAAACCCCGCGGCTGAAATGGCGCAGTCGATGCCGGTATATGAGTTTCGAGACCGAAATCCTCGTTTGGCGCGATCAGTCTACCCATCAGCCGATCCTTCCCGGTTAAGCCTCGCGTTCACGCCGCGCGCGCGGCTTTGACCGTCCAAAACAGGTCATTGTCGACGAGGCCATTGTCGACCAAGTGCCGCAGCCATTGCAGGCGGGTAAAGCGTTTGTCGACAAACTCGGCGGCCGTCAGACCTATGGATCTGAAAGCCTCATAGAGTTGGCGCGCGCCCTCTTCGGCTGTCCAACGGAACGCGAAGTCGGGAAAGGTTCGGCTGAATTTGTCGAATCCCGCGCGATAAGTTCTCTGGTCGGCGCCTGGTCGGGGCGTCTGAACGAGCTCACATCCCGGAACCGCTCGCGCCGCGATTTCGGCCAAGTCGCGGATTTGATAGTTAAGCTTGTCGGCGCCGATATTGAACGCTTCGTTATGAATTTTCTCGATCGGGGCGGTAAGCATCATCTCGAAGGCGCGCGCGACATCCTGGATATGTACGACCGGGCGCCATGGGGCGCCGTCGCTGAAAACCTCAATCCGGCCTGTAGCGCAGGCGCTCCCCATGAAATTGTTGAGCACTGTGTCAAATCGCATGCGCGGCGATAAGCCGTAAACCGTGCCGTTCCGGCAATAAACTGGCGAAAAGCCGTCATCCGCCAGCTCGCGCAAAGCCATTTCGGCTTCCACCTTTGACCGCGCATAGTCGGTTCCAGGGGCCAGCGGCGAGGTTTCGTCCGCCACTGCCGCGGTGGACATCCCATACATGATGCACGAGGAGGAAAAAATGAACCGCCGCGCGCCGGCCGCTTTCGCCAATTTTGCCGCACGAATTGTCCCCTCGAAGTTGATCTGATTGGTCCATCGTGAGTTGAGGTTGCCGATCGGATCGTTGCTGAGCGCG
>Ga0070735_10003493_pt1 | contig 13748 bp, 9 predicted proteins | sample Coa_R1_FD_66443 | JGI IMG/M metagenome (GOLD analysis project Ga0070735, IMG submission 66443) | Surface soil microbial communities from Centralia Pennsylvania, which are recovering from an underground coalmine fire - Coalmine... | ecosystem: Environmental > Terrestrial > Soil > Unclassified ...
CCGGGCAATCAGGTCTTCCGTGACCATCTGTTCCTGCGACATGCACATGATGTCGCTGATTTCGCCGTCTGCGCGAAGGCCAATTTGCCGTCCCGGCTACGCCGGGGCGTGAACGGTTACACGGCGACGACACGATTCGGCTCAAAGTCGCCCAGTCTCAAGCTCTGTTCGAATTGCCGGGAGTCGAACAGGTCAATGATTACGGCCGCTACCAGGAGTTGCGACTCACCAAGGGGGCCGACCCGCGCGGCCTGTTGCAGCTTGTGCTTTCGCGCACGTCGCTCGATCATTTCGAGCGAACTCGCCCGTCATTGCATGATATCTTTGTTCGCATCGCCGGTCCGGTGAACGGAAATGCGGGGAGCAACGGCCATGCGTAAAATCTTCGTCATTGCACGCCGCGAATACCTGGCGATGGTGACCAGCAAAGGATTCATTTTCGGCGTGGCGCTCGTGCCCATTTTGATGGTCGGCGGCGGTTTCGTTCCCAGACTTTTGGAAAAGAGCGTCGACCTGGGCGATAAACGCATCGTCGTGCTCGACCGATCGGGGACTCTGTATGAACCACTGGCGGCGGCCATTGAGGCGCGCAACGCCACGGCCACGACCGATCCGCAAAGCGGCCGCCAAACCAGCGCGCGATACGTCGTCGAGCGCGCACCAGATAAGGGAATCACCGATGATCTGCGGCTGGCTCTTTCCAACCGCATCCGATCGCACGAGATTTACGCTTTCATCGAGATTCCCGATCCAAGAGACCCGGGGGCCGGGGCGCCGGCCTTTTATTCCGAGAGCTCGGCCCTTTCGGAAGTCAGGCAATGGCTGGAGCGCACGCTGAACGAAATTGTGTGCCAGCAGAGGTTTCAGGCGGCCGGGGTCGAGCCGCAGGTCGTGGCGATGGCTTCGGCGCCGGTCGCGCTGGAGGGGCGCGGGCTCTTCGAGCGGGACGAGAGCGGCCGGATTCGGGCGGCCGATCCGATCAATCAGATGGTCGCCGTCTTTCTGCCGTCGGGCATCATGATGCTGATGTTCATGGTCGTGTACATCGCCTTTCTGCCGATGCTCGAATGCGTGCTCGAAGAAAAACAGCACCGGATCGCCGAAGTGCTGCTGGGCTCGGTCAATTCCATGCAATTGATGAGCGGCAAGCTGATGGGAAACGTGGCCGGGTCGCTGACGACCATTTCATTCTACCTGGCCGGCGGAATCGCCATCGCCTGGTACAACAACGCGATCGATCGGGTGCCCTGGCATATCGTCCCCTGGTTTGTTGCTTTTCAGATTCTGGCTGTCTTGATGTACAGCGCCCTGGTGATGGCCCTCTCGGCAGCCGCCAGCAACTTGCAGGAGGCGCAAGGGTATCTGTTCATCGTGTTGATCCCGCTGATGCTGCCCATGTTCGCCTGGATCAACGTGGTCCGCGAGCCGAATGGAGTCTTCGCCACCTGGTTTTCGTTCGTCGTTCCTGCGACTCCCATGCTGATGGTCCTGCGGATGGCGGCAGCCGACGTTCCGCTCTGGCAGCCGGTCTTGGGAATCGCACTGGTTCTGCTTTTGACGTTGGTCGCGCTCTTTGCCGCGTCTCGCGTGTTTCGCATCGGCATGCTGGCGCAGGGGAAGGCGCCCAAGGTCGGCGAGCTCATGCGCTGGGTTGTGGCGGGCTGACGAACCGAGCGCTTCAGCGGCTTTCGAATGCCAGGGCCGCGGCGCGCAATTGGGGAATCGATCGGCGGTGCTCGCATTGCACGTAGTGGCTGCGGCCGCCGTCGGCAACCGTCCGAACCAGAATGGTCTTCCAGGGGCGGTAATAATATTGCGGATGGCTCTTGGGCTGCTCGACGCGCGGGTCGCCCTCCAGGCTCAACAGATCGAAAACAGCCGTCGTGAAGTCAGCGATCTTGCGCCCCTCTTGATGCGCCACGTTACGGGCCATCGCCAGGGCTTTCAGGTAGACCTCAGGTCCCATGACGGCGGTGCCAAAGTTGCACATCACGCCCCGCTCAAGGTTTTCGACGCTCTTGCAGAACGCGAGAAAATCGCGGTAGCTGGCGCCGCCCAGTGCGGCGCCGTCGCAGTTGGGATGCTCGTGCAAGATGTCATAGCCGATGCCGATGTGAACTGTGACCGGCACTTTGAGCCGGTAGGCCTGGGCCAGGACGCTCAATTCCTTATTCGGAAAGCTTCCTTCGAGAATCGCCTTTCCCAGCGATTCGCCGTAACCAAGCCCGTCGGCGTAGCCCTTGGCGATCGTTTCGTTCATGCGGCCCGTTTCGCGCCATAGCCCGAACTCCCCCGATCGAACGTACCTGGGCACGCTTTCGCACGTCGCGCCGATCAGCGCCAGCTCCCAATCGTGGATAGGTCCGGAGCCATTCAAGGCAATGTGCGTGAGCAGCCCCCGCTCCATCAGGTCGATCAAATGCCGCGCCACGCCCGCGCGGATTACATGTCCACCGGCCATAAAAATGATCGAGGCCCCCTTCTCGCGCGCCTTGACCAGCTCTTCGCCAAGTTGCCCAATGACCGGATCGAGCGGCTCGTCGAGAGGCTCATCGAGAGACAACTGGTGCGCCAAAGTGACGTCATGAACCCGCTCGGCCAGCGGCTTAATAATCAATTTCGACCGGTCGAACAGCTCGTAAGGCATTGTCTTTGGAGACGACTCTCAACAAAAAAACGCGGACCCACGGCTCGTTGATTGCAAATCGTAGGGGAATCTCTGAGAATTGGCGAGCGAAAACAACAATTCCTCAAGGAGTCTCTTTGTGCGACGAGTCCATTTCATTGCGATTGCGGCCATCCTCAATGTGCTCTATTGGACGGCATTGCCGGCCGCCGAAATCGGGAAAAAGGCCGAAGTCCGCCGCGTCCCCTGGACGACTTCCAAAGTCGTCGGCACCCCCGATCCGCCGCCTCCCTACCGTACGCAACAGGTCTTTCCAAGTTTGAAGTTCAATGAGCCGCTGACGATGACGGCGATTCCCGGTTCCAACCGGCTGTTGGTTCTGGAGCGGCACGGCAAGCTGTATACGTTCGAGAATTCGCCGTCGGTTCGAGAAGCCGACTTGTTTCTCGACGTGGGCAAAGCCACTTACGGTGCAGCGTTTCATCCCCAGTTTCAGAAGAACGGCTTCGTTTACGTCACGTATGTCGTCGACGACAAGGAGACGCTTCCCAAGGGAAGTCGTATCTCGCGATTTCAAGTTGGCAAGGAACATCCCTGGCACTGCGACCGGAGCACCGAGAAGATCATTTTGGAATGGCCTTCGGGGGGCCACAATGCGGGTTGCCTCGGATTCGGCAAAGACGGCTGTTTATACCTCTCGTGCGGCGATGGCAGCGGCATTGCCGACGAGCTTCAAACAGGCCAGGACGTGGGCGACCTCTTGGCCTCGATCGTTCGCATCGACGTCGATCACCCCGATCCGGGCCAAGCCTACGGAATTCCCAAAGATAATCCGTTCGTCAAGTTGCCCGGCGCCCGGCCCGAAATCTGGGCCTATGGCTTAAGGCAGGTTTGGAAATTCAGTTTCGATCGCCAGACAGGCGATCTCTGGGCAGGCGAAGTCGGACAAGACCTTTGGGAGTCGGTCTATAAGATCGAAAAAGGGGGCAACTACGGCTGGAGCGTGAGCGAAGGCTCGCACCCGTTTCGTCCCGATCGCAAGCTCGGCCCCACGCCGATTCTTAAACCGCTTCTGGAGCACCCGCATTCCGATTTCCGTTCGCTAACTGGCGGGTACGTCTACCGCGGCTCGAAGTACAAAGAACTGGCAGGCGCCTATGTCTATGGCGATTACGACACGGGCAAAATCGCGGCCCTGCGTTACGATGGCAAAAACGTCACCACGCAGCAAGAGCTGGTCGACACGCCGTTTCGCATCATCACATTCTGCGAAGACCAGGCCGGCGAATTGTTTTTCGTCGACTTCATGAATGGAACGATTCATCAACTCGTTCCCGCGCCGAAGACGGACGCCCTTCCCCCTTTTCCTCGAAAGCTGAGCGAAACGGGTCTTTTCGCATCGACCAAAGACCACACGCCCGCTGCCGGGCTCATTCCCTATTCGGTGAATGCCGAGCTGTGGTCTGACCACGCCGTGAAAGAGCGATTTCTCGCCTTGCCGGGAACGACGCAGATTGAGTTCGATACGGTCGAATATCCACAGCCGGCCCCCGGCGCCCCGCGCGGCTGGCGATTTCCCGATGGCACCGTCGTCGTCAAGACGTTTGCGATGGAAATGGAACGTGGGAACCCAGCCAGCCGCCGCAGGCTTGAAACGCGCATCTTGCATTTCGAGCAGCTCGCCGGCACCGAAGAGGTGGGAGATCAGGTTTGGCGGGGCTACACGTACGTGTGGAACGACGATCAGACCGATGCGGAGCTGCTGCAAGCGCAGGGGGCCGACCGCCAGCTCACGATTCGCGATCCCGATGCGCCCGGCGGAGTTCGCAAGCAAACCTGGCATTTTCCCAGCCGCGCCGAGTGCACGCTGTGCCACACCATGCCGGCCAAGTACGTGCTGGGCGTCAACACGCTGCAGATGAATAAAGACCATGACTACGGCAATGGCCGCGTCGCCAACCAACTGCAGATGCTGGCGGACTTAGGCGTTTTCAAAAAACCGCTTCCGAAGCCGCCCGAGAGCTTGCCGCACCTGGCGGACTACCGCGACCAATCGCAACCGCTCGAAGCGCGTGCGCGCTCTTATCTGCACTCGAATTGCGCTCATTGCCACATGAAATGGGGAGGGGGCAACGCCGAATTTCAGTTGCTGGCGACGCTGCCCTTAGCTGAGCTGGGGATCGTGAACACTCGCCCGCACCAGGGGGGATTCGATCTGCAGGACCCCAAAGTGCTTGTGCCGGGTTCGCCCGATCGCTCGATGATCTACCACCGCATGACCAAGCTCGGGCTGGGCCGCATGCCGCACGTCGCTTCGAACGTCATCGACGAGGCCTCGGTGAAAATGCTTCGCGACTGGATCAGCCAGTTGGCGAAGTAGGCGACGTTCTACTCCGATGACGGGACATCGCCGGAACGCTTCTTACCCACGATGTCGCGTCCTGTTTCGGTCAATGCGACGAACGTGGAATCGACGCGAGAGACGATCAGCTTAAGCCGCCGGAGCAGAATGGCCGCCGGGCCGCACGAGCCGATCTGTTTAAGATCGAGCTCGGGTCGGCACGAGTTGAGGATTTTCGCCGCCTGATCGCGTGACGCGCCGCATTTCGGTTAATTCCGCGGCAATTCATCGACGGGGCCGATGCGAACCCGCATTGCTCGGCCATTGTCTGTTCCGGCGATGGTCGTCTATCCTTCAGTTTCGAACGAGGCAACAATGACCAGCAGTAAGCCAGAATTGAGCGCGATCCGCCGCGAAGCCTTGGCACTGCTCACGCTGGGCGGTCCCATAATCGCCGCGCAGCTCGCGCAAATCTCGATGAGCTTTGTCGACACGGTGATGGCCGGTCAATTGAGCGCGCAGGACCTGGCGGCCGTGGCCGTCAGCGTCAGCCTGTGGATGCCGATTTGCGTGTTCGGTATGGGCGTTTTGATGTCGGTTTCCCCGACGGTCGCACATGCCTTTGGGGCCGGGAGAATGAACGAGATCGGCGGCCACGTCCGCAACGGACTATGGCTCAGCCAGATGGTCGGGCTCGTTTCATTTGTCCTCGTGCGGAGTTGTTCACCGGCGCTCACCTGGCTCAACATCGACCCGGCGATCGTCCCCATCGCCACCGGCTTTCTCGACGCGATCTCGTGGGGCATCCCGGCGATCAGTGCTTTTGTCGTGCTGCGAGGATTCAGCGAAGCCGTGTCGAAGACGCGGCCCGTGATGCTCATCAGTCTCGTGGGACTGTGCTCGAACATCGCCGGAAACTATGTCTTCATGCATGGCAAGCTCGGCATGCCGCGGCTGGGCGCGGTGGGTTGCGGCCTGGCATCGGCGCTGACGATGTGGATCATGCTGGCCAGTCTCGCCCTCTGGATCTTGTTGGATCGCTATTACCGGCCGTTTGCCGTTTTTGCACCGATACAATGGAAGCATCTTCACGATTCGGCTCTGCCCCGGGGAGGATGGATGCCCCAATTTCGGCAGTTATGGCGCCTGGCGAAACTCGGCAGCCCGATCGGCGTGTGCCTGTTCATGGAAGGCAGCATGTTCGCGACCGTTTCGCTTTTGATGGGGCGTCTTGGAGCAGACGTTGTCGCCGGGCATCAAATCGCTCTCAACGTCGCCTCGGTCACGTTCATGGTCCCGCTGGGGATTTCGATCGCGATCACCGTGCGGGTCGGGCAAGCGATGGGGCGGGGCCAGGTCGTCGATGCGCGGCGCAGCGGCCTGGTGGGTTCGGGACTCGCCGTCGGATTCATGTCGCTGGCGGCGCTCGTCATGGCGATGTTCCCGAAACTGATCGCCGCCATTTACACCAGCGACCCGAGCGTTCATTCCATGGCCGTGACCCTATTGGTCATGGCGGCCGTGTTTCAAATATTTGACGGGTTGCAGGTGGCCGGCGCAGGCGCACTGCGCGGGCTCAAAGATACTGCGATTCCCATGTGCATTACGCTCGTGGCGTATTGGGGCCTTGGGTTGCCGCTGGGAATATTCCTGGGGGTCCATCAGGCCCGCGGGCCGCAGGCTCTCTGGATCGGGCTTATCATGGGTCTCACCGCCGCGGGAGTGCTTCTCAATGCACGCTTTGTGCTGTTGACCCGCAAGATGCTGGCGGCAGACAGCCAGCGGCAGAAATGCATTCCTGCTGCCGGGGAATTGGCCCGCGGCACGACCGCGGAAGCCAGCGCTTCAGTCGCTGAATTCGCCAGCGTTGAAACGAACGAAACGGCGCGCTGAATTCTGGCGAATCAAGCGAGATGGCTGAATTCTCACGAATTCAGCTACATATTCACGAATTCAGCGACGAACGTGCGTATAAAAAGTGGCCCGACGGTTGGTTGGCAATTCAAGGCTTTGCCTCGATTCGCTATTTTTTCGTCTCTCCAAACTTGGCGAGAATTTCGATTGCCGGCGCGAGCTCTTTGAGCGCGGCAGCGTGACGCGGATGTTGCCTCAAACACGCGGGCCAATCGAGCGTTTCGCCGCGGCGACGACGCTCGGCCAACTCATCGACGATCCGCGCCAAGTCATCGTCGAGGGGCTCGCTTGTTTCCATTCCATTGCGCCTAGAGTCATCGCCGCTCATCGCGTTTCTTCCCCATCATCCAGCAATTCCCGCAAGCGGCGCAGCGCCGGGAGCTGGCGCATTCGCACGGCCTCTTGCGTCAGTCCCAATGACGTTGCAATCGCTTTCACAGGATGCTGCTCGATAAATCGGAGCCGCAGCAACTCCTGATCGCACTCCGGCAATCCCTTCATCAGTTGGGCGACTTGTTCGTATAACTCTTTTCCGGCGACGTAGCTGCTGGGGGTTTTATCTCGCGACATGACGCGGCTGACAAGCGAGCCGTTCGATGAATCTTCACCCGCGCCGGATTGGGCGACTTCCCGGCAGACCGACCGTTTTTTTGTCCTAATGTGCGTGCGGTGAACATGGGCCAGGCGTTCGAGTGCCAGACATTGCAGCCAGGCGGTAAAGGGAAGCGGACGCCGATCGAGGTAATCGGGAAGCTTGCAGGCCGCCTCGATCAGCACGTCCTGCACGATATCGCCGACGTCCAGTCGCGCGGCCAGCCGCTTATCGAGACGTGTGGCGACAAATTGGTTCAGGGCCCCGCGCTCGCCGGTCAGCAAATGCGCCATAGCCGAAATGTCGCCGGCCGAGGCGCTTTGCAGCACCAGGTCAAAATTGTCAAGCGGCCCGTCCATCGAGTTGCCCGTTCTCCTCAATACAACAGTCCTACCGAAAATGGCCGAGCGCAACGCGAAATCTTTGGAATTCTGAAGAATATTGGCCTCGCCTGGATGCCCGGGTCATGCTCGCTGGCCTGGAGACGCTTTTTCATCGCCGCCGATTGCGCACAACATGATCGACTCTTCAGACCATTCGGACGCCGGACGGATATCGCGCAGCGTCCCCCGCGACATCACTCCGATCCGATCGCAAACTGCCAACAGTTCGGTGACGTAAGAGCTTACGAAGAGGATCGCTTTCCCCGCCTGAGCCAGCTCGCCGATCAGTCGATAGATCGCCGACTTGGTTCCCACGTCGATTCCCCGAGTCGGTTCATCCAATAGCAGCACGTCGGCGTCCTGGTGCAGCAGCCGCGCCAGGGCGATTTTTTGCTGGTTCCCTCCCGAGAGTTCTTGCACTTCCTGCAGAGGGGTGCGGGCCTTGATTTCGAGCCGCTGCATCCAGCGCCTCGCGTCTTGCTGTTGGCGGCCCAGCCTCAGCCAGCCGAATCTCGCGTAAGGACCCAGCTTGCTGTAGGTGATGTTGTCGGCAATCGAACGGATTTGGGCCAGGCCCTCTCCCTTGCGATCTTCAGAAACCAGGCCCATGCCAGAGCGAATGCGAGCACGAGGAGATGCCGGCGGAGCGACGCCCGAGACGCGCACAATCCCACGTCGAACCCGGTCGAGCGCGAACAGGCAGCGCAAGAGCTCGGTTCGGCCGGCCCCGACCAACCCCGCTATGCCCAAAATCTCCCCGCGCCGAAGCGTGAGCGAAACCTCTTGCGGATAGCGCCGGCCGGAAAGCGCTTCGATCGCGAGCACCGTCTCACCCGGCTGATGCGGGACTTTAGGAAACAATTCCTCGATCGTTCTTCCGACCATCAACGACACGATTTGCGCTTCAGAGGCTTCCGAGAGCAGCCCGGAGCCGACCGTGCGTCCGTCGCGAAGCACAGAGTAGCTATCGCACACCTGCCGGATTTCTTCAAGGAAGTGGCTGATATAAATGATTCCGTAACCGCTCGACTTAAGACGCCTGATGACGTCGAACAGCCGCCGTGCGTCGGCCTGAGTCAACGAGCTAGTGGGCTCGTCGAATACGATGACGCGGGCCCACCCGACCAGGGCCCGAGCAATTTCGACCAGTTGACGGGCGCCCACGGAAAGTCGGCGGACTTCGGTTTCCGGACGCAGTTCTTGGTGACCGAGCAGGTCGAGAACTTCACGGACGCGGCGGCGTTGGGCGCTGCGGACGAGCCAGCCCGCGCGCCGCAATTCCTGACCGAGCATGATGTTGTCTTCGACCGAAAGATCGGGAGCCAGGTTGAGCTCCTGGTAGATCATGGTGACGCCGCTTTTGCGTGCGGCATGCGGGTTGGCCGGCTGAAAGGGCCTTCCCTCGAGTTCCATCGTTCCGGCATCGGGAGGATGGGCGCCCGAGAGCACCTTCATCAGCGTGCTTTTTCCGGCGCCGTTTTCACCGATCAAAGCCAGCGCTTCGCCGGCCTGCACCTCGATCGAAACGCCGCACAGCGCGTGCGTCGCGCCGAAGCGTTTGCTGATTCCCTCCATGCGCAAAAGCGGAGCGTGCATTCCACGGCCTTGGCTCATTCGCCGTACTGCGGGGGGGAGAGCAGCCTTTGCATTTCGGGTTCGTCCATGTTTTCGGGGGTGGCGACATATTCGCCTGTCGAAATGCGCTTCTCGACCCTCTTTCCCTGCAAGTGCTCGACGAGCGTCATGACGCCCAAATAGCCCATCTTGACCGGATCCTGAAGCACGATCCCATGCAGCTTCTTTTCTCTCATCGCCTGAATCAACTGCGGGCTGGGATCGAAACCGATGAACTTCACTTTCCCCGCGAGCCCCTCTTGCTCCAGAGCCTTGAGCATTCCGGTGCTGTTGGGTTCGCAAACGGCGAACACGCCATCGACTTCGTCGCGAAATCGGATGAAAAGTTGCTGCGATTTGTCGAGCGACGTTTCGGGAGTCGTTCCCGAATATTCATTCGACGAGAGAATCGTGACGTTCGGAAACTCCTTTTTGAGCGTATCGAGAAAGCCCTCTTCCCGCTGGACGGTGCTTTCGCTTCCCGTATTGTAGCGCAATAGAATGACCCCGCCTTTTCCGCCCAGAACCTCGCCCAGGCGCCTGGCGGCGAGCACCCCTCCTTTGTAGTTGTCGGTGGCGACGTAACTGACGATGTCGCTTTCGTCATCGAGGGCGCTGTCGAAGATGACGGTGGGAATCCCCTCTTCGCGGGCCTCTTTGACGTAGGGCACAAGCGCCTGCGAATCGAGCGGCGCCAGGCAAATCCCATCGACCTTTTGTGTGACGAAATCCTGAACGACGCTGATCTGACCGTCTCGGTCGTTCTCGAGCAGCGAGCCTTTCCAAATGATCTCGACGTTTCCCAGTTCGCGGGCGGCATTCGCGGCTCCCGCGTGAACCGACTTCCAGAATTCATGCGTCGTTCCTTTCGGAATGACGGCGATGCGAAGTTTTCTGCCGGCCGGCGAGCCGCCGCTCGATTTTTCTCCCGCCGAGTCATGGGAACAGCCGGCCAGGCCGATGCACAATTCAGCCAGAACGGTCAACGCGAAGACGAACCGCATGCGATGAAACCTCTGGGACAAGGCGCAAATGAGCGAGAATCCGCTCGAAGTTGAAAACACGGCAATTCCATCGTAACGCCCTGACGGGGCCCGTCCAAGCGAAAGCCCCGTGCCGATCGGCCCCATTCCCTATCGACAGTCTTCAACATCGACAGCGGCCTTCGCAGACCCTAAATTAAGATGAGGTGCCAAGTGTGACGATTTCGGAGCTGCAACGTGATTGATGTCGATCTGGGGCAAGATGTCTCATTGGGAATTGCCGGTTTTCATTTTTCCGACCTGTACGAGCCGCGGCGGCTGCATGACCTGCACGAAGAATTCTGGAAATTCGCCGCTTCGCAAAATCCGGGGCTGGCCGAGCGGTTCCGGTCGCTTGACCACCAGTCGCTCTCGAAGCCCGAACATTCGGAGCTGTTGATCGAAGCGGCGGGAATCCTCGGCGAATTCATCGCGCGCCTGTTCGACATTGAAGCCGCGGCCGAAAGACTGCGCGAAGACACGCGAGCGCTCGAGGCCATCTTTCGCTTCAAGCAAGACTTTTTGCGGGCGCGCGTTCTCAAGAATTTCGACCAGCCTTCGGTAAGCGAAGCGGAATTCCATGAGCTGGACGCCGAAGTCGAGCGCATCCTCGCGGCGATTCCCGCGCGCTCCGATCCGGAGGTTCGCTTCGCCGAAGCGGCGCTCGCGCTTTTAAGCTGCGAAAAGCCGCTGGCCGCCGGAACGGCCGCCCCCGAGCAGACCGACCTGGCCGAGCGCCTGTGCGGCCATCGTCCCGAGGCGATGCTTTCCGAAAAGACGGCTCAGGCCCTGCGCGTTCTCGGCCAGTGGTGCGTGCAGGTGAATGCCGATGCGGCGCGGCGAGAACGAGTCGCCGATTGGGTTTCATTCGTTCGCCCGGGAAAACTCGATTTCCAGCAGCTCGTGCAGATCGAAAAGCCCCGGGTCGACTTGCCCGAAGCATCGACCGGCCCGGAAGAACACCGCCGCCTGCGCGACGGCTTCCGTCTGACCGATCCGCGAATGAACCGCAAAGAGTATCTCCGCGAAATCGATTACTGCATTATCTGCCATCCGCGCGAAAAAGATTCGTGCTCGCACGGGTTCCGCGACGCGCAAGGGGGCTATCAGCGCAATCCCCTGGGCATTCCGCTCACCGGCTGCCCGCTCGAAGAGCGGATTTCGGAGATGCACGAATTGCGGAAGCGCGGGCATGTCATCGCGGCCCTGGCGATGGTCATGCTCGATAATCCTATGTGTCCGGGAACCGGGCACCGCATTTGCAACGACTGCATGAAGGGTTGCATTTTTCAGAAGCAAGACCCGGTCAATATTCCGCAAGCCGAGACGGGCGTCGTCAGCGACGTGCTCGAGCTTCCCTACGGCTTCGAGATTTACAGCCTGCTCACGCGCTTCAACCCCCTCAATCGCAAGCGTCCCTACCCGCTGCCTTATCACGGCGCCGATGTGCTGGTCGTGGGATTGGGGCCGGCCGGTTACACGCTGGCGCATTTTCTCGCGAATGAAGGCTTCGGCGTGGTGGGCATCGACGGCTTGAAACTCGAACCCGTCGCCGACGAGCTCACGGGACTGGGCCGGGCTTTCCCCAGGCCCATCCGCGACTTCTCGGCGCTCAAGGCCGAGCTCGACGAGCGCATCGTCATGGGCTTCGGCGGCGTATCGGAATACGGAATCACCGTTCGGTGGGATAAGACGTTTCTGGCGGTGATGTACCTCACGTTGCTCAGGCGGCGCAACGTCAGGTTTTACGGCGGCGTTCGCTTCGGCGGCACGCTCAAGCTCGATGACGCCTGGGAGCTGGGCTTCCGGCACGTGGCCCTGGCCACCGGGGCTGGAAAGCCGACCGTCATCCCGATGAAGAATAACCTGCTTCGCGGGATTCGCACAGCCAGCGATTTTTTGATGGCCCTGCAACTGGGCGGGGCTTTCAAGCGCTCGTCGCTGGCCAACCTGCAGGTGCGTTTGCCCGCGGTCGTCATCGGCGGAGGGCTCACCGCCATCGACACGGCCACGGAGCTCCTGGCGTATTATCCGGTGCAGGTTGAAAAGACTCTCGATCAGTTCGAGCGCCTCTGCGAACAATTCGGCGAAGAGAGCGCACGCAACATGTGCGACCCCGAAGAGTCCCAAATCCTCGAAACGTTTCTCGAACATGGCCGAAGCGTGCGAGCCGAGCGGGCCAGCGCCGCGCGCGAAAATCGCCCCCCCGACTTCGTGTCGCTGTGCCAGTCGTGGGGGGGCGTTTCAGTCGTGTACCGCAAGAAAATGACCGATTCTCCGGCCTATCGCCTCAACCACGAAGAGGTCGTCAAGGCCCTGGAAGAAGGCGTCAGCTTTATTGAAGACCTCTCGCCCGCCGAGGCGATTCCCGATGCGTTCGGATCGCTCGAAGCCGTGAAGTTCAATCGCAGCGGCGGCGGCGAGGTTGTCCTGCCGGCCCGCTCGATGTGCGTCGCCGCGGGAACCACGCCCAATACCGTCTACGAGCGCGAATATCCCGGAACATTCCAGCTCGACGCCGACGGCCGTTTCTTTCAGAAACATCGCCTGGTGGATGAAGCCGGCGGCTGGAAGCTTGAAGAAGTTCACGCCCCTTCCCGCGAGGCCTTTTTCCTGTCGTACGAAAACGCGGGACGCTTCGTGTCGTTTTACGGCGACAACCACCCCGATTACGCGGGGAATGTGGTGAAGGCCATGGCTTCGGCCAAGCACGGCGCCGTTCAGGTGGCCCGCCTGTTCGCCGATGAAATCGCACGGGCCCAAGTGCAGCCTGCGCCTCTGGAAAAATTCCAGGCGCTCACGCGCTTGCTCGACGAGGCGCTCGTGCCCCACGTGGTCGAAGTCCGCCGGCTCACCTCCACGATCGTGGAAGTGATCGTCAAGGCTCGCTATGCCGCCCGGCAATTCGAGCCTGGCCAATTCTTCCGCTTGCAGAATTACGAGTCCCACGCGCGGGTCATCGACGGCGTGAGGCTGACCCTCGAAGGCGTTGCGCTCACCGGCGCCTGGGTCGATAAAGAACGAGACCTGTTGAGCCTGATCGTGCTCGAAATGGGAGTGAGCTCGCGGCTTTGCGGTATGTTGCAACCCGGCGAGCCGGTGGTCGTCATGGGGCCGACCGGCGCGCCCAGCGAGACGCCCGGCGGACAAACAGTGTTGTTGGCCGGAGGCGGCCTGGGAAATGCCGTCTTGTTCTCGATCGGCAAGGCGCTGCGCGATCAAGGCTCGATGGTGCTCTATTTTGCCGGTTATCGCC
>Ga0070735_10003494_pt1 | contig 13748 bp, 12 predicted proteins | sample Coa_R1_FD_66443 | JGI IMG/M metagenome (GOLD analysis project Ga0070735, IMG submission 66443) | Surface soil microbial communities from Centralia Pennsylvania, which are recovering from an underground coalmine fire - Coalmine... | ecosystem: Environmental > Terrestrial > Soil > Unclassified ...
GCACGAGTCGCGCCGCCGGAGCCGAATCGGCGCATCCTGCTCTGTCCCGAGTCGGGTGTCAATATGTGGGGAGAGTCAAGGGCTTAGTCTAATTCATTCGAGTTTGACTCGAATGCGAGGCTTAGCTGCAGTGGTGCAAACGACAGGCGATGGTGCCGCGTCGGGCCAAGCGCCAGCAGGCCGGCGCGATGCTCTTCGGTCGCGTAGCCGACGTTGGTTTCCCAGCCATAGCCGGGATAGCGGCGCGCCAGCGCCCGCATCAGCCGGTCGCGCGTGACCTTGGCGATAATCGACGCGGCGGCGATCGAGAGCGACAGGGCGTCGCCGCCCACGACGGTGCGCGTGCGGCAGGGCAGTTGCGGGTTGACGTTGCCGTCAACCAGCGCCCAATGCGGCACCGCCGGCAAGGCTTCGAGCGCGCGCCGCATAGCGAGCAGCGACGCTTGCAAGATGTTGATGCGGTCGATCTCCCCGACGGAAGCCGCGCCGATGCCGATCCGGGCGCAGGACCATAGCCGCGCCGCATAATCCTCGCGCTCCTCGCGCTGAAGCTTTTTCGAATCGTCGATCTGCCGGCGCAGGCCGCGCGGCATACGCACCGCGTCGATGATGACCGCCGCCGCCACCACCGGACCGGCCAACGGTCCGCGTCCGGCTTCGTCGATGCCGCAGACGATACCGTCGCATTCCCGCTCGAGCGCCAGATCGGGCATGTCGCTAAATGACACCCGCCGCGTTCGCGGCGCAAGCGCGACTCCGGCCGTGCAGACGGCCGCGACTACAGCAGTTTGAGCTGGGCGCTCGGCAGCGGCGGTGGCGCGAACTTCGTCGTATCGAGGCGCCACATGCGGCCGCGGTTGAGGTTGAGCTTCAACCGCCGGCACGCGGTCTCGAAGCGGATCCGCAACAGATCGGCGTGAGGACCGGTACCGGTCATGCGCTTGCCCCACTGCGGGTCGTAATCCTTGCCGCCATGGCCTTCGCGCACCAGCGACATGACGTGCTTGGCTTTGGCGGGGAAATGGTCGTTGAGCCATTCGATGAACAACGGCGCCACCTCCAGCGGCAGGCGCAGCATGGTATAGCCGGCGCCACGCACGCCGGCCGCGGCGGCGCGCTCCAGAATCGCTTCGAGTTCGGCATCGTTGAGCGCCGGAATCATGGGCGCCGCCATCACGCCCGTCGGAATGCCGGCACCGGCCAGGGCCGCGAGCGTTTCGACACGCCGCTCGGGCGTGGCGGCGCGAGGCTCCATCGCTCGGGCCAGTTTGCGGTCGAGCGTCGTCACGGAAACCGCGCAGGCGGCGAGGTTGTCCTTCGCCATGTCGGCCAGAATGTCGATGTCGCGCTGAATCAGCGCCGACTTGGTGACGATGGTGACCGGGTGCCGAAAATCGCGCAGCACTTCGAGGATGCCGCGCATGATCCGGTAGTGGCGTTCGGCCGGTTGATAGGGATCGGTGTTGGTGCCGAGTGCAATCGGCTGGCAGCGATAGGACGGTTTGCGCAGTTCGGCGGCGAGCAACGCGGGCGCCTGTTCTTTCACCAGGATGCGGCTTTCGAAATCGAGCCCCGGCGACAGGCCGAGATAGGCGTGCGTCGGCCGGGCGAAGCAATAGATGCAGCCGTGCTCGCAACCGCGATACGGATTGATCGAACGGTCGAACGGAATGTCCGGCGAATCGTTGCGCGCGATGACGCTGCGCGAACTGTCGCGCAGGAATTGCGTCGCAAGGCGCGGCGGCGCCTCGTCCGCCGTGTCCCAGCCGTCGTCGAACGCTTCGCGCTTTTCGTGCTCGTAGCGCCCGGTTGCGTTACTGCCGGCGCCGCGCCCCTTTTGTAGCGGCACCCTGGCGGTGTCGTCCATGGCGGTAGGATGCGCCCGGCGCTGGAACAAATCAAGAACTATGGCCTGGTGCGGCGCGCTAGCTGGCGATGTGCTCTTTCAGCCGCGGCATGAGTTCGACCAGGTTGCAGGGCCGATGCCGGTTGTCGAGCTGCGGCCCGATTACTTCCCAGCCATCGCGGCAGGCGCCGGGCGAACCCGGCAGCGCGAACAGATACGTGCCGCCGGCGACGCCGGCCGTGGCGCGGCTCTGGATCGTCGACGTACCGACCTTTTGATAGCTGAGCCAGCGGAACAGCTCGCCGAAGCCGAGGATCTCTTTCTCGTAGACCGATTGGAACGCTTCCGGCGTGACGTCGCGGCCGGTGACGCCGGTGCCGCCGGTCGCGATCACGACGTCGACCGCCGGATCGGCGATCCACGTCTTGAGTGCGGCGACGATCGCACCCTGCTCGTCCTTGACGATGCGTTTGGCGGCGATGCGGTGGCCCGCACCGGTCGCCAGCTCGACCAGTGTGCGGCCCGATTTGTCGGAAGTTTCGTCGCGCGTGTCGGAAACCGTCAGGATCGCGATATTGACGGCAATAAACGGACGCTTCTCATCGATTGTCGGCGACACGGCGTTCACCGCTATCGTGAATATCGAAAGCGGTATAGATCGGCCAATGGCCTTCGGCAAGCGCGTCCAGGTCGGGTGTCGGTTGGCCGAGACGCATGCGATAGATCCAGTAATTCGCCATCACGCGCTCGGTGAAGGCGCGCGATTCCGGCACCGGGAAGGTCTCGAGGAACAGCAGCGGATCGGCGCGATAGTCGGTCATGGCGATCTTCCGCCGCTCGACCGCGCCTGGGCCGCCGTTATAAGCGAGCGCGAAGAACAGGAGGTTGCCGCGGATGTGGTCGTCCTGCAGCAGCGTCCGAATGTATTCCTGCGCCAGTGTCATATTGGTTTCGGGATCGGCCAGCTGCACGCGCTCGCCGCTGTGATTGCCGACATCCTGACCGAGCTGCGTCGCCATGGAGCGCGCGGTGGCCGGCATCAATTGCATCAGGCCGCGCGCGCCGGCGTTGCTCACCACCTGTGGCGCGAATTTCGATTCCTGGCGCATCACGCCATAGAGCAGAGCGCGGTCGACGGTGAAGCCGCCGTGCGGCGTCCAGCGCGGGATCGGATAAAGCGCGCGGTCGTAGTCTTGGCCGTTACGGCGCGCGACGATCGCACCCAGCTGCAGGCTCAACGCCGGCAGGTTGGCATGGTCGGCCAGAACGATCGCCGCCTGCATGGCGCCGGTCGAGCCGCGCGCCGCCATCAGGCGCAACTCCGCCGCCGCACCGTTCGGATCGCCGATTTGCAGTTCGGCCAAAGCGCGCCGACCGGCCGGTTCGCTGGTCATGACGCTGGCGTCGAGGCCGCTGAACGGCGCGTCGGCGAAATTGAAACTAGCATCGATGCCAAGCAGTCGGCCGGCCAGCAATCCGTAGAAGGTGTGCGGGTGGTTAGCGGCCATGCCGAGCCAGCGCGCGACGGTGGCCGGATGATGCGACCGCAGTTCGACACGCGCGGTCCAGAAGGCCGCGGCGGCAATCATCGACGGCGATTGCGCCGGCGCCGTGGCGAGGGTGGAAAAGGCTTTGCGTGCTTCGTCGAGGCGGCCTTCGCGCCAAGCCGTCAATCCCGCTTGCCATTGACCATTGGGCGAGGGCGCGAGTTCGGTATCCGCATGGACGGGGCGCGGATCGAGTTCGCCGCCGGCCAGCGACAAGGCTGCCATGATGGTCGCCGCCGGCTTGGGCGGTTTGACCCCATCCGGCGCCCGTTTGACCGCCAGGCCATAGAGACGGCCGGCTTCCGGCTGGTCGCCATAGGCGTCGAGCCAGGCGGCGAGCTCGGCATAGGTCGTGTGGTACCGCGGATGGACGTAACGCTGGGCCAAGACGTGGCCGAGCAGCAGCTGATCCTTGAGCAGACCGATCTCGCGGTCGGCCGCCTGCCATTGACCGAGGCGCTGTTGCAGTTCGATCAGCCTATAGCGTTCCGCGTCCGCCCCACTCAATACGTAGGGCAGGTCGGTATCGCTCCGGAGATCGGTCGGAGGTGTCAATGCGGCGGACTTGAACTCGCCGCCGAAATCACCCGCAGCCGCGTTATGGAAGGCGAACAATGCTGCTGAAAAAATCGCAATAACAAAGAGCGCAGCGTAAGTCTTGTTCGACCGTCCCCCACGTTCCCAGCCGTTCATTCGCAGGGCCTTAAACTATCTTGCCGGCAAAAGGCAAGTCAAAATTTTATAAAGTTTTTTGATACCGCGGCTGCATTTATAGCACGGTTAAAAAGTCTACAAAACGGTCTGTTATTACTGTGCAGTGTTCAATCTATTCTGTATCGCCAAGAGATCGCGCCACGATTCACTTTTGTGTGCAGGTGCACGCAAAAGAAAAGACGGGTGATAGGTCGCCAGGGCTGGTATGGGTCCGAGATCCGGAACCAATAGGTCGAACCACCGGCCGCGCAGGCGCGTTATACCGTCGCTGCGGTTGAGCAAGGTGGCGGTGGCGGTTCCGCCGCACAAAACCACGATTTTTGGCCGTTTCAGGGCGATATGCCGCCAGACGAAGGGCAGGCAGATGGCGGTTTCCTCAGGCGTCGGCTTGCGATTGCCGGGCGGCCGCCAGAACAGGACGTTGGTGATATAGGCGTTCTCGCTGCGTCGGATGCCGATGGTGGCCAGCATCCGATCGAGGAGTTGGCCGCTCCGGCCTACGAACGGTAGGCCGAGCCGGTCTTCGTCGGCGCCGGGCGCTTCGCCGATCAGCATCAGCGGCGCCGCCGGGTTGCCGTCGGCAAAGACGGTGTGGGTCGCCGTCCGCCGCAGCGAACATCCATCGAACGATTCGACGGCGGCGCGCAGGGTGGCAAGATCGGTCGCGGCGTCGGCCAGCTCCTTGGCGCTGGCCAGCATCGCGCTCTGCGGTGCGGTCGCAACTGGTGCCGGTGCCTGGGCAACCGGCGCCGTCGGCGGCGTCACCCGCCGCGGCCGTTCGGCGGCTTTCGCCTCCGCCCGCATCCGGTCGCGCGGCGCATCGAGGACGGCATCGTCCGCGCCCATCGCGGCCTGCCATTCGAGAAGCCGCAGCAGCGCGGCGCGATCCTGCATCGGCCGAGCCTAGCATCGCTGGCTCTTTGGACACCACCGGCTATAGTCGCGCCGATGCCGCGCGAGCGCATGGAATACGACGTGCTGATCGTCGGCGCCGGGCCCGCGGGTCTCGCCGCCGCCATCCGGCTGAAGCAGCTGCGACCGGCGACGTCCGTCTGCATCATCGAGAAAGGCTCGGAGGTCGGCGCACATATCCTGTCGGGCGCGGTATTCGAGCCGCGCGCGCTCGAGGAGTTGTTGCCGGATTGGCGCCAACGCGGTGCGCCGCTGCTGACTCCGGCGACCGACGACCGGTTCATCTTTCTGACCCGACAGCGCGCTTGGCGCCTGCCGACGCCGCCGCCCATGCGCAACCACGGCAATTACATCATCAGCCTCGGCAATCTCTGTCGCTGGCTTGCCAAGGAGGCGGAAGCCGCCGGAGTCGAGATTTATCCCGGCTTCGCCGGTGCCGAGGTGCTGTACGACGCCAATGGCCGCGTCGCCGGAGTCACAACTGGCGCGATGGGTGTCGGCAAGGACGGCCAAGCGACCGCTTCCTTCCAGCCCGGCGTCGAACTCCACGCCAAGCTCACCTTGTTCGCGGAAGGCTGCCGCGGCTCGCTGGCCAAGTCGCTCGAGGCGCGATTTGGGCTCCGGGCCGGTTGCGATCCGCAAAGCTACGGCATCGGCATCAAGGAGCTGTGGGAGGTCGCCGCCGACCGCCACCGTCCGGGCCGCGTCGTTCATACAATCGGCTGGCCGCTCGACGCGCGCACCTACGGTGGCTCGTTCCTCTACCACCTCGAGAACAATCAGGTCGCGGTCGGTTTCGTGATCGGGCTCGACTATCGCAATCCATACCTCGATCCCTACGAGGAATTTCAGCGCTTCAAGACGCATCCGGCGATTCGCCCGATCTTGGCCGGTGGCCGCCGCATCGCCTATGGCGCTCGCGCGCTCAATGAAGGCGGATTCCAGTCGATCCCGACGCTAAGTTTTCCCGGCGGCCATTTGATCGGATGCGCCGCCGGCTTCCTCAACGTGCCGAAAATCAAGGGCAGTCACACGGCGATGAAATCCGGCATGGTCGCGGCCGAGACCGTCGCCCGCCAGCTCGCCGGCGCGCCGGCCGATTTCCGACAGGCACTGGCGGCTTCGTGGGTCTGGCCCGAGCTGCGTGCCGTCCGCAACGTTCGGCCGGGGTTTCGCTGGGGCCTATGGGCGGGTCTCGCGCACGCCGCCTTCGACGCCGTCATTCTGCGCGGCAAGGCGCCATGGACCCTCCGCCAGACTGCGGACCATCTGGCTTTGAAGCGCGCGGACGCGGTGCGGCCGATTGCCTATCCAAAGCCGGACGGAGTGGTCAGCTTCGACCGCCTGTCGTCGGTTTATTTGTCGAATGTCCATCACGAGGAAAATCAGCCGGCCCACCTGCGGCTGCGTCGGGCGGAGGATGCGATAGCAGTCAATTTCGCGCTCTATGCTTCGCCCGAGACACGATATTGCCCGGCCGGCGTATATGAAATCGTCAGGAACCCGGCCGGCGCACCACACCTCCAGATCAACGCCGCCAACTGCGTTCATTGCAAGACGTGTGACATCAAAGATCCGACGCAGAACATCGATTGGACCGTACCGGAAGGCGGCGGCGGCCCCAATTACCCTAATATGTGACGAATAGGCTGACCCAAGCGCGGCCCGGCGGTGTAATCTCCGCCACCACGCGACCCGCCAGATGGTGCGATGAAGCTGCGATCGAACCTCGCCTGCGCTGTGGCGACGGGCCTTGTCCTGGGATTGGCTGTTGGGGTCGGCAACGCCGCCGACAGTCCGATGGCCGCACCGTCGCTCAAGCCCGAAAGCGCCTTCGGCGGCTACTTGGCGGCGCTGCATGCGCAAGAGGATCACGACTATCGCGACGCGACGACGTTCATTGACGCCGCGCTGTCTGCCGATCCCGACAACTACAATTTGATGCGCCGCGCCTTTGCGTTGCGCGTATCGGCCGGCCGCATCGATCAGGCCGCGCCGCTGGCGAAAAAGCTCGTGGGTCACGACGGCGCCGGCGGATTGGCCGGTCTGGTCTTGGTCGAGCAGGCGATCAAAGCCGGCAACTATGCCGCGGCGATTAGCCAGGCCTCCGCGGTGCCGCACGAGGGCGCTCAACGTTACGCGCTACCGTTGCTGATCGCCTGGTCCGACGTCGGGCGCCACGACCAAGCGAAGGCGCTGCGCGATCTCGAGACGATGGGTGACACGCGCGGCCTCGGCCCGCTCAAGCCCCTGCACCAGGCGCTCATCGCCGATTTCACCGGCCAGGCGTCGAAGGCATCGGCGCTCTATAAGAAGGTACTGGCGACGGACACGCCGCCGACCGCGCGGGTCGCCGAACTCGCAGGCAATTTCTACGAGCGCCGGCATGACGGCAATGCCGCGCGCGCCATCTATCAAAGTATCCTGCCGATCGACGATTCCGACGTCGGCTCCGCCGGGCTCGATCGCTTGGCACATGGCGTGATTCCGCGACCGTTGGTTACGACTGCTGCCGACGGCGCCGCCGAAGCCTTGTTCGATCTCGCGAGCTTGCTCGACCAGGCCGAAACGCTCGACGCGGCGTTGATCTATGCGCGGCTCGCGCTTGATCTCAAACCCGATTATCCGCTGGCCTACCTGCTTACCGGCGAAATCCGCGCGCAGCAGGACCAGTTCGGCGACGCGCTGGCGCTTTATCGGCGCGTTGATGCGGCGTCGCCCTATTGGTGGACGGCGCGGATGCGCATTGCGTTGACGCTCGACACGCTGTCGCGCACCGACGAGGCGCTCAAGCTGCTCGAGACGCTGGCGTCGGAACAACCGACGCGCCCGGCGCCGCTGATCGAACTCGGCGACATCTTGCGGTCGCACAGCCGCTTCGCCGACGCGATCGGCGCTTACGACCGCGCGCTGGCGCGCATCCCGAAGCCGCGGACGGACGATTGGCGGGTCTTCTACAGCCGCGGCGTCTCGTATGAACGAAGCGGCCAATGGCCGCGCGCCGAGGCCGACCTCGAACATGCGTTGAAGCTCCGGCCGGAGCAGCCGCTGGTGCTGAACTACCTCGGCTATACTTGGATCGATAAGGGCGAGAAGGTGCCGGAAGCGGTCAATATGATCAAACGCGCGGTCGCGCTCCGGCCGAACGACGGCTATATCGTCGACAGTCTCGGCTGGGCTTATTTCCGGCTCGGCGATTATGCGCACGCGACCGAGACTCTCGAACACGCGATCGAGCTGGTGCCCGAGGATCCGACGATCAACGATCACCTCGGCGACGCCTATTGGCGGTCCGGCCGCGAAGCCGAAGCGCGCTATCAATGGCAACGCGCGCTCCAGTTCAAGCCCGATGCGGACGAGACAAAGACCATTCAGGCCAAGCTCGATCATGGGCTGGGCGCGCCGGCGAAGGTGAACGGCGGCTGAGCTTGCTCGCGCCGGCCAAGCTCAATCTTTATCTCCACATCGTCGGCCGGCGCGCCGACGGCTTTCATCTGCTCGACAGTCTCGTCGCCTTTGCCGATATCGGCGACCACATCACCGTAAGCCCGGCGCACAGTCTCAATGTCGCCATCACCGGGCCGTTCGCCGCTGAACTGTCGGCGCACGATCCGACGCAGAACCTCGTCTGGCGTGCGGCCGAAGCGCTGGCGCGCGAGCTCGGCCGCCCGCCCGGTGCGCTTGTCGTCTTGGAAAAGAATCTGCCGATCGCGTCCGGCATCGGCGGCGGTTCGAGTGACGCGGCAGCGACCCTGATGTCGCTGGCAGCATTGTGGAAGGCGGAGCTTCCGCCCCAACGCCTCGTGGCGCTGGCCGCGAAGCTTGGCGCTGACGTTCCGGTCTGTCTCGTGGGGCAAGCGGCGTTCATCGGTGGCATCGGCGAGACGATCGCGCCGGCGCCGGCGCTGCCCGAAGCGTGGGTCGTGCTGGTAAATCCCCGCCGCGAGTTGCCGACACCGGACGTCTACAAATCGCGGCAGGGGCCGTTCGGCCAGCCCGCACGCTTTGCCTATGCGCCGGGCAATGCGGCCGAGCTGGCAGCGATCCTGAAGCAACGCCGCAACGATCTCGGCGACGCCGCGCGCGCGATCGTGCCGGAAATCGACGACGTACTCGCGGCGCTGGCGGCGTGCGACGGTGCGCTGCTGACTCGCATGAGCGGCAGCGGCGCGACCTGCTTTGCGCTGTTCGCCGACAAGGCCGCGTCCGCTGCCGCAGCCGCGCACGTCCGCCGCGCCAAACCCGGCTGGTGGGTGGCGAGCGGACGGCTGCTGTCGTAACGGAACGACTGGGCGCGATGCGAAGGCCCGCGCCGGTCAATCAGGGCGTTGCCGCGTTGGCCTTCTGCGTCATTGGACCGGCGCCGGTCTGGATCGTCTGCTGAAGCTGCGCCGCGCGCGCCTGCGCCTTCTTGAGGTCGCCCGGGTTCAGCGCGCTGGCGAGGTGATCGCGCCGTTGCGCCGCGCCCTGGTCGCCACGCGCGGCCGCCGCGGCGTACCACGCATAGGCTTCGACCAACGATTGCGGAACACCTTCACCGCGCTCGTAGAGCAGGCCGAGGTTGAACTGAGCGTTGATGACGCCGGCCGCAGCGGCGCGGCGGAACCAACGCGCCGCCTCCTCAATGTTCTGTTGCACGCCGGCGCCGTTCGAATAGGCGACTCCGAGGTTGAATGCGGCGTTGGCGTTGCCTTGCTCGGCGGCCTTCTCGTACCACGTCACGGCTTGCGCCGGATCGCGCTGAACGCCCATGCCTTCGCTGTACATCACGGCGACGTTGTATTGCGCTTCGGCGACGCCGCCGTTGGCGGCGGATTTGAAGAGTTGTGCGGCGTGCGCGTAGTCCTGTTTCACGCCCTGACCGAGGGCGTAGAGCACGCCCAGCCGGTATTCGGCGACCGCGTCGCCGGTCTTGGCGCGTTGTTCGAGCCACGCGGCGAGCTTGGCGGGATCCTTCGGAACGTCGGCATTGGCGGCCTGACGGGCGGCGGCGCTGGCGGCTGCCTCAGCCGTCTGAGTGGCCTTTTCGGGCGCTGGCTTGGCGACGGCGACCTTGCGCGACGGCAGCGGTGGCGGCAGAGCCGGCGCGGCGGCAACGGTCGCCGCGGGTTGTTCGGGTTCGGGCACGGCGGCGGCTGGCGGCTGCATGGCGACCGGCGCGGGCGACGGCGGCGCCGCTATCGGCGCGGGGACCGGGGCGGGTACCGACGCGGTCACGGGTGGCGGCGGTGGCGGTGAATTCTGCGGCGATACCAGCGACGGCGGCAGCAGCGCGCCATTGTCGCTTTCCGGCGCCGGCGGCGTCGTGATCGGCGAACTCGGGAGTGTGGCAACCGGCGGCGGCGCCGGAGTCGGCGTCACGATTTGCGGCATAACCGGCGACAACGCGGCTTGGTGCGACATAGTCGTCGGCACATTCGCCGGCGGCGACACCGCGGCGCTTTCGTTCGATTCGAAATGACGGAGGCCGCCCGAGATGAACCGCTGCGCGCCGATGGCGCCGAAGGCGATGGCGAGCGCGATGCCGACTGCGATCAACAGCGGCCGGCGCGACCGCCGAGCGCGAATCGGATTACGCAGTTCGAGCGGCTCGCGCGCATCGAACCCGGCAGCCATGTCGAGCGGCACGTACGGTTCGCTCTCCAGATTCTCGCCGAACGCCGGCCAAGGCGTGCCGGCGCGTGCCGGCCGCTCTTCGTGCGCGCGCCAATCCGCGACTTCGGTGGCGAACGCGGCGGCGCGACGTTTGGAATCGCGGGCGCGTTCGAGCGGCGAGGGCTGGGGCGCCGCGAATTCCTCGGCCGCCGGCGCGGTCGGCCGCGGCGTTCCGAAGACCGTTCCGGGCGGCATTGTGCCGCCGAACGAGACTTCGCCGACAGTCGGCGGGACCGGACCCGGCGTCGGCGGCGCCGCCGGCGGGACAAACGGGGCGGGCGCCGGCATAACTGGCGGCGTTTCGGGGCGCGGTTGGCGGGCGCGAGCCATGAGTTCGGCGAGCGCAGCACCGGCACCGCTCGGCGCGGACGTCGATGGGATCTTGGGCATCAACGGCGGCGGCACGGTCGGATGCGGCGGTTCGACGAACGCCGGCGCAACCGGTACGAAATATTCGGGGCAAGCGCGGCGAATGGCGCGCTCAAGCCATGCATTGACCGGAATGCCGGCGATACGCGCCGCACGTTCGGCGAGCAGCCGCAGAGTTGGGTCGACGTCCATGTCGGACCAGCTGGCAGGCAATTCGCGCATCATTGGCGTTGAGCTCCTGGCACGGCCGCGATGCGCCGCAGCGCCTCGTCGACGCCGGCTTGTTCGGACAACATCTGGTCGGCGGCACGTTCGGGATCGGGCGCGTCGAGCAAGGCGTAGGCCTGCGCCTGCGACAAGCGGCCGGCCACGATCAAACCACGCAAGCGCGGCGACAGTCCAAGAAGCCGCAGCGTGCGCACGACATGTGTCATGTCGCGACCGATCGCGCCGCATACGACGCGCGGATCGAGTGAGAATTCGGTCAGCAGGCGCAAGTAGGCTCGCGCTTCGTCAACCGGCGACAGCGTGCCTTCGCCGAGATTTTCGGTGAGCGAGGCGAGGACCGCTTCGGGATCGGCAAGGTTGATGACCACGGCCGGAATCTGCGCCAGGCCCAGACGCTTGGCCGCGCGCCAGCGGCGCCGCCCGGCGATGATCTCAAAGCGGCCGTCGCTGCCGGACTTACTGCGCGCCAGAATCGGTTGACGCAATCCTTCGTGGGCGATCGCCGCGACAAGGGTTTCCGGCGCATCGGCTTCGTCGCCGCGGACGCCGACATTGCCCGGCTCGAGCGCCAACGGCGACAGCATGATCGTGGTCGCGTCGAGCGCTGCGCCTTGGACGGCAGAATCCGGTATCGGTTGCAGATGAGTCGGTGCCATCGGTGCGACCGGCCGCGGTATCGGCGTAACCGGCGGTACGGCCGGTTGCGGCATCGGCGTTGCGGCACGCGGCGGCGCGGCTGGACGAATCGGCAGCGGCTGAACAACGGCGCGGGGTTGCGGGGTCGGTGCCGGCGGCGGCGCAACGGCGCGCGGCGCGACGCCCAACGTGACGCCTTCGGCGGCGGCGGTCTCGGCGATCAAACGCCCGAGCCAATGTGCGAGCGGCAAGCCGGCGCGCCGGGCCGCACTGTCGGCGGCATTGCGCGCCTCCAGGGAGAGCTGGTCGAATTGCCAGAGAGCGGATGCCGTCACAGACCTGGCTCCTTACGTGGTCGCCATTAGTTGCGACTATAAGACAATTTAAAGGTTAATGCTCCGTTACCGGATTCACATATTAAGTACCTGCCTGCGTTGACGTTTCGTTTACAAACCGCCTAGAGTCGCGCGGTCACTTTGGGGGACCTTAGGCGTGGGGCGACTCGAACAGGCGGCCGGCCGGCTGGAACAGGCGGTGGTTCGCCTCGAATCGGCGGTTGCCAGCGTTTCCGGGCGTGCCGCGGCGAGACCCGAATCGTCGGCGGCCAGACCCCCGGCCGACGTCGCTGCGCGCATCGATGCGGTGATCAGCCGTCTGGACCGGGTGCTGGAGGGCTGATGCCGCAAGTGACGATTGCCATCAATGGCCGCTCTTACATCATCGCCTGCGAGCCCGGCGAGGAAGACCGGGTGCGTCAGCTTGGCCGCAGCATCGACGCCAAAGTCGTCGGTTTCGCCAAGGATGCACCGCACGCCGGCGAAGCGCGGCTGCTGGTAATGGCGGCCCTGTTGCTGGCCGACGAATTGAGCGAGGCACGCGAGACGCTTCGGCGGGCGCGCACGTCGTCGAACGGCCCGGCAACGTCGGCTGCCGACGAAGATGCGCTGGCCGACGGCATCGAGCGGCTGGCGTTGCGTATCGAAACGGTTGCAGCGCGTCTCGAAGCGACCCAATTATAGCGGACGAGGATGGGGCTGCGCGGTGCGTTAGGCGCATGAAACCCCGGGGCCGATATCGACACCTCGGGGACTGTCCCTACCGGAGCCCTGGTTCCGGCATATGGTTCCCACCTGCGTTAGCGGGCCACGAGGGTTCGTCAAGGCCGACGGCCGACGCGGCTCCATCCTCACTCTAATTTTCGCGCGTTCCGCCGCATGAATCGAAGCACCGCCGATATCGCCGCGCAGAAAGCGACCCTTCGGGCACAGGCGCGCGAACGTCGATCGGTGGCCTATCGCGCCATCGGCGCGCAAGTCGCGGCGCAACTGAGCAATTATTTGCCGGAGCTTTATCTGCCGGCCCAGTGCGTCGTCGCCGGCTATATACAACGCGGCTCCGAACTCGATCCGCTGCCAGCGCTTACGTCGCTGCGCAATGGCGGCTATCGTTTGGCGCTGCCGGTCGTCACCGCGAAGAACGCGGCGCTGGTCTTTCGCGCCTGGACGCCGGGCGATCCTGTGACACCCGATGCCCAAGGCCTGCCCGCGCCGCTCCCGTCATCGCCCGAGATCGTACCCGAGGCCGTGTTCGTGCCGCTGACGGCATTCGATGGTAAAGGTCATCGCCTTGGCACCGGTGCCGGGTACTACGATCGTACGCTGCCCGGCTTGCGCGCGCAGAACGGAAATCTGCTCGCGATCGGACTGGCGTTCGCCGTGCAGCAGGAGCGCGAGGTGCCGCACGAGGACACCGACGTGCCGCTCGATGCGGTGATCACCGAACGCGGCGTACACTGGTTCCGCGAACGCAAAGGTTGAAAGTTTCGGTATGAGGCTGTTGCT
>Ga0070735_10003495_pt1 | contig 13744 bp, 10 predicted proteins | sample Coa_R1_FD_66443 | JGI IMG/M metagenome (GOLD analysis project Ga0070735, IMG submission 66443) | Surface soil microbial communities from Centralia Pennsylvania, which are recovering from an underground coalmine fire - Coalmine... | ecosystem: Environmental > Terrestrial > Soil > Unclassified ...
AAGGACGACGCCGAGCAGCGATTCGTGAGTGAACGCGGCGAACCAGGCGCAGCCCAGACCGTAGATGATCGCCAGGCCGGCCGCGCAGGCGAGCGCCATCTTGCCGTAGGAGGCGTCCCGCGGCGGCCCGGCGATCCAGGCCGTGGCGCAGGCGGCGAGCGGATAGCTAAGCAGGTAGCCGCCGGTGTATCCGAACAGATCCGCCGCGCCGAACCCTCCGCCGGCAAACACATGGAGCCCGCACGCGCCGAGCAGCAGGTACTGCGCCTGCGCGACCAGACCCCAGCCGCGTCCGCAGACCAGGCCGGAGAGCAGCACGGCGAACACCTGCAGCGTGACCGGGACCGGGGTTTGAGGGATGTGGAATGAGAGGCGCGCGCTCAGGACCGTGACGCAGGTCATGAGCGATGCCAGCGCCCAGTGTTGGGCGAGCGTGCGGCCGAAGGCGACGGTCGCGGTGGCCGGTGCGGGCGGCGTCATGGTCAGCTCCCAGCCTCGCGCATCTTCTCCGCCTGGTCCGCCGTGATCAGCCGGTCGATGAAGTCCTGAATATCGCCATCGAGCACACGGGGGACGTTGAAGACGTCGTAGTTGATGCGGTGGTCGGTCACGCGGCCGTCCGGGAAGTTGTAGGTCCGAATCTTCTCGGACCGCTCGCCCGTCCCGACCTGCGACCGCCGGGCGCCGGCCTGCGCGGCGTTGCTCTGCTGGAGCTGCATCTCGTAGAGGCGGGCCCGCAGCACGTTACGGGCCTTGATCTTGTTCTGAAGCTGACTCCGCTCGTCCTGACACTGGACAACCAGGCCGGTCGGGATGTGCGTGAGGCGAATGGCGGTCGCCACCTTCTGGACGTTCTGCCCTCCCGCGCTCGACGAGTGGTAGATGTCCTCCTTGATCTCCTTCTCGTCGAGCTCCACCTCGACCTCGTCCACCTCCGGCAGCACGGCCACCGTCGCCGTCGAGGTCTGGATGCGGCCGCTGGACTCGGTCACGGGAACGCGCTGCACCCGGTGGACGCCGCCCTCGAACTTGAGCTGGCTGTAGGCGTTCTGACCGCGTATCTCGAAGGTGACCTCCTGGACGCCGCCGCGGCCCGTCTCCTGGATATCGATCAGCTCGGCCTTCCACTTGCGGCGCTCCGCGTAGCGCATATACATCCGGAACAGCTCTCCCGCGAACAGCTTGGCCTCTTCGCCGCCGGCCGCAGCGCGAATCTCGACGATCACGTCCTTCTTATCGTTGGGATCGGTCGGCAGCAGCAGGACGCGAATGGCCTCCTCGACTTCCTGCTTCTCGCGCTTGAGCGTCTCGAGCTCTTCCTGCGCCAGCTCGCGCTCCGCGGCGTCCGCGCCGCTCAGCATCTCCTCCGCGATCGGAATATCCTCGACGATGCCGCGATACTTGCGATAGGCGAGCGCCACGTCCTCCATCTCGCCCTTGCTGCGGGCGACGGCCATATACCGCTGGTGGTCGCTGCATACCTCGGGGTCGTTCATTTGCGCCACGAGCTCGTCGTAGCGCCGCTCTATCTCGTCTAATTTGGGCCGAACCTGCTCCAGGGACACCGTACGGAACTCGCTTTCCCCGGCGGGCGCGGGCGCAATCCGAGCGCCGCTGCATCCCGCCATCTTACCGGCCTTCCATTGTACTCCATACGGGTCGGTTTGGCAAAAAGGGCAGACGGCCGGCGCACCGCTGCAGCGCCGAACGACCATGAACCAGTCGGCCGGGCCGCCGTTCGTGGTGGCGCAGACGGCAGGTACGTCAGTGCCGCGCCGAACGACGGCCGGCGTGGGAAGGGCGGCTCGAATTTGGACTGGCGGCGCGACGGTCAAGCGCAAATTGCCCGCTTTTGTGACACCATAGTTTCGTGGACGGCGAATGGGGAGCTGCAGTGAACCGTGCTGCCGCACCACGAGAGGATGGTCGCTGCTGCGGGACGCCGGCACGCTGAAGCACGCTGCAGTGAACCATTCCGCCGGACCACGAGAGGATTTGCGGAATGCGACGAGGCACGCGCTATGGCCTGGCGGCCGCGGGCGCCGTCCTGCTCTGCGCGGCCGCGGCGATCGGCTGCGCGCGCGAGCGGATCACGGTGACGGTCGACGGCAAGGGTTCCTGGACGCGAAAGACCGCCTATATCGTTTCCGACGACGAGGCGGCGCTCGGCGGCGCCCGGAAGGCTCCTGCCGTGACGCCGGAAGCCGCCGTGCGCAACTCATTCATCCTGCCTACCGGTGCCGGCTGGACATTCAAATCTGAGGCTACGAAGGACGAGAGGCGCGTGATTGCCACGCGCACGCAGCCGCTCGATCAGGCGATCACGGACGATATCGTCGTAAAGGAGTCTGCCAAACCCGCGCTGCCGGACGCCGGCCCGGCCCCAAACCAGGGAGCGCGGCTCGTTCGCCAGGGCGGCGCCGGCGTCCGTCCGGATGCACCGGCGAAGGCGCTGACGTCGAACTCCGCTACCGTGAAGCAGCTCGGCCCGGGCCGGTACCTCTATACCGAGACCGTGCACTGGACCGGCGAGATGCCGCAGGCCATCGGCAAGCTGAACGCCAAGGAGGCAGAGGTCGTGCGTGCGGCGCTGCCGGCCGGCTCGGCGGACGACGAGACCGTCAGGATCGTTTCTGAGGCCTTTGGGCGCGAATTCGATCTCGCGATGATCGGCCCGCCCAGCCCTATGATTCATCGCGTGCCGATGCTCATGAGCTCGCCGGAGACGTTCGCGCGGCTCGCCTCGCAGCGAATTGGCGCGTCGCTGAGCGTGTCGCTCAAGAGCAAGCTCGGCGGAAAGCTGACGGATCGGCAGCGCGGGGAGCTGGTGGCCCGCCTCATCCAGGGAATGCTGGAGCAGGTGCGCGCCGACGGCCCGGGCCAGGCCGGGAGCGAGCCGTCCGCCGACAACAACAAGAACAGCTCGGGGACGAGCATCTTCATTATCGTGAAGCTGCCCGGCCGCATCGTCTCGACCAATGGGACGCCGGACCCCTTCACCGGCGAGGTCGCCTGGTCGTTCTATCCCGAAGCCGCGGCCTACGGCGACCTGACGCTTATGGCGCTCTACGACTCCAGGGTGAAGCGATGAAGAGGGCCAGTCCAGGACTATCCGACTGTTGGCGCCGGGCCGCGGGCATCGCAGCGCTGGCCTCGCTGCTTGCGGGCTGCGCGCGCGAGAGCGCGACCACGACGATCCACCCAGGAGGCGGCTGGACTCGCAAGGCGTCCTACTCCATCAGCCTGCCGGAGGATCCGAAAAACCCCAAGAAGCAGCCCGGCCTCCGGGACCTGTTCACGCCGCCCTCCGGGTCCGCATGGAAGATCGTCGGGACCGAGTCGAAGGATAAGCCGGCGCAGGCGACCGTAACGGCGGAGCGCGAGGTCCCGGTCGGCGCCAGCGTCATCGGCGACCTGACCGTGAAGGCGCCGGCGGTAAACGGGAAGGCAGCGGCCCGCGTTGTGAACACGTGCACGGTGTCGCCGGCGGGCCCGGGCCGCTGGCGGTACACCGAGACGTTTCGCTGGACGGGGACGCGGCCGAGTATCGCTCACGATATCTCGCCGCTTCTGCCGCGCACGATCCAGCAGGCGCTTCCGGCTGGCTTCACCTCGGCCGCCGACGTGCGGCGATGCACTGCCCGCGTCCAGGAGCGCCTCTGGCAGGACCTGTTCGCACCGCCGGAGCCGCTCCTGCTGGAGTTCTACGATAACGTGCTGCCTCTGCCGGGCCTCTCCGACCCGGACGAGCGGCAGAGCCTCCTGATCCGCCGCCTCGGCCCGCGCATCGAACGCGCGGTCGGAGAGGCGTTTGGCGCGCGGATGACGGCGGGCAGGCGCCACCAGACAGCGCTGGCCATCGCGCGAATGATCGGCGACTGGACGGCCCAGAATGCCGGCTCCGGCGCCAAAATGGGCGGCGCCGCCGGAAAGTCCGCTGGCGCTGACCGGGCGTCGGAGACATTCGCCGGCATTATGCCTATCGCGATAACGCTGTCCGTCAAGATGCCGGGCCGGGTCGTCGAGACGAACGGCATTGTCGATCCGCTCGCTGGCGACGTGTACTGGACACTCTATCCCCAGGCCGCCGCCACGCAGGGCGTGGTCCTGCACGCCACGTTTGAAACGAGACCACAGCAGGCCGCTAGGTAGGGGGCGCTATCCGAGCTGCCCGAGGAAGTGGGCGATCGCCGCCTCGCCGTCCGGGCCGAGCCGCATCGAATGCTCGTTGACGTAGAGGCCGATGTGCGCCCGTATCACGGCAGGCTCCATGTCCTGGGCATGTTCCCGGCAGAGCGCGATCGCCTTCTCCTCGTGCGCATAGGACCAGGCGAGGCTGCGCCGAACGGCCTCTGCAAGGGGCGCGGCCATTCCGGCGCCGCGCCGCGCGACGAGCATGCCGAGCGGGATGGGATAGCCGGTCTCGCGCTCCCAGTGCTCCCCGAGGTCGCGCACGAGCGTCAGCCCGTCCCGCGCGTAGGTGAACCGCTTCTCGTGAATCACGACGCCCTGCGCGTCCGGCCTCTCCAGAAGCTCCTCGTAGAGCGCATCGAACAGGACGAAACGCTTCCGAACCGGCCGCTGGAGATAGTAGTCGAGCAGGAAGTTGGCGGTCGTGAATTCTCCCGGCACGAGCACCTCGGCGTCCGCGTCGAACGGGGCGCCGCCCGTAAGCAGCAGCGGCCCGACGCCGCTGCCCAGGGCGCCGCCGCAGTCCAGCATCTCGTAGGCGGATTCCACCCGAGGGTAGTTCGCGCAGCTGATCTTCGCCGCGTCGAGCACGCCCGCTTGCGTGAGGCGGTTGAGCGTTTCGACGTCCTCATACCGAACGCGGAGGTCCAGGGCGCCCGCATCCACTTCGGCGTGCAATAGGCCGGCAAAGATGAATATGTCGTTGGGGCAGGGCGAGATGCCAAGTTCGATCCGCACTATCGCTCCTCCATGCGCTCCCGGCAGGCCCGCAGGTGGCGGGCCAGGCGCGCGATCGCGGCGCCGATGTTGTCCGGCCGCATGTCGCGATCTCCGGCAATGTTGCTAATGGCGCGCACTTCACAGGCCGGAATGCCGGCCGCGGCGCACGCGACGCCGAAGGCCGCTCCCTCCATGTTCTCGATTTCGGCAGAGAAGAGGCGTCCCCGCAGCAGGCCCGTGCGGCGGGTCCCGGTACAGGTATTGACGGTCGCGGCAGCAACAATCGGGATGTCCGCCGGGATGTCCGCCGAATTGCCCACGCCTTCCGGGCCGGGGAGGAATCGCGCGTCGAGCGTCAGGGTGATCGGCTGGTAGAATCCCCCGAAGGGTGATTCGGATACATGCCGAAATCCGGGCTCGTCCGGCAGCTCGAATCCGACGTCGGCCCAGCATTCGCTCCTCGCCATCACGACCTCGCCGACGCCATAGCCGGAATCGGGATAGGCGCCCGCGATCCCGATAGTGAGCGCGGCCGCCGGCCGGAGCCGATCGAGGAGCGCCGGAAGCCGCATCAGCGTGCAGGGCGCGCCGACGCCCGTGACTGCGAGCGCGGTTCGCCCCCCGTCCACCAGGACGTGCGCTCCATCGTCCGGCAGCGGATCGCCGGGCAGCCCGAACGCAGCGATCTCGCCCGCCGTCGCCGCGCACACCAGCAGCTCGATTGCCATGGCGCTCCCTTCACCCTCTCAGTTTACCGCCGTGGCGCCGCGCGATCTATTTGCACGGCCGCACATGTGGAACCCCGTAATTGTTCGGTAAGACGCTGGCCGCTATCGGCGGATAATCCTTTGATAATTGTGAGTCGTTGTACACTCACGCCGGATGCCGTTGCGTCACGTATCCTGTCGTACCTCTGACCGGCCCGGATTAGGGAAATGCTAAATGGGACTGCGCGTTCGGCTGCTGCTCTTCGTATGCATAACGATGGTGTGTCTCGTGCTGGGCATCCGCTACCTTTCCACGTCGCAGCTCCTGTTAAGCTATGGGCAGCTCGAGTATACGGACGCGTCCAACAACGTCGAGCGGGCATACCGGGGCTTCGACCAGCTCGTCAGCGATCTGCACGAACGATCGATCGACTGGGCGAACAACGACGATGCCTATGCGTTCATGACCGGTTCCAACCGCGCCGCGCTAGCCAGGATTCAGTCCGAAGGCGCGGCCGACAATATGCGGCTGGACCTGATCCTCTTTTTCGACGCCAGCGGGCGTCTCGTTCGATCACTGCCCATCGAGCGGCTCGACTCCGTCCGTCCGCCGGACATGAACAGCGTGATCAAGTCGCTGGACCCGGCCAAAAACCTGGTGCGGCTGAAGCCCGCATCCGGCGGTTTCAGCGGAATCATTCACCAGAAGGCCGCGCCGCTCATGGTCTCCGTCCGGCCGATACTCCGGTCGAGCGGCGCCGGCCCGAGCGCCGGATGGCTGCTCTTTGGCCGCTACTTCGACTCGCACGAGCGCGCGCAGCTTTCCGCGCGGACGCGGCTGGACATCGAGAACTACGATCTGAACGATGGGAAAATGCCCGCAGACAGCAGGGCGGCGCTCCAGAAGCTGAACCGCGGCTCCAAGGCGACCACGTTCCCGCTCTCCGCAACGCGACTGGGCGGATACACGATCGTCCGCGACATCGACAACCACCCGCAGATGCTGCTAAAGGTCTCGATGCCGCGCGAGATCTACGCGCGCGGACTGGACAGCGCGCGCCAGCTCATTCAGCTCGTGATCCTCTCCGCCGTCCTGTTCGCCGCCGTCATCGCGCTGACCCTTGAGAAGTTCGTCCTCCGGCGGCTCTCCAGCCTCTCGGTTCAGGTCGAGCGGGTCGGCTCGCAGGGTACGGACGGTCGTGTAAGCGTTCCCGGCCACGACGAGCTGGGCCGGCTCGGCGATCGCATCAACGCGATGCTGGACGCGCTCGCCGGAGGCGCAAACGCGCTGCGAGCAAGCGAGGAGCGACTGCGGCTCTACAACGAGACGCTCGAGTCGATGGTGAAGAGTCGTACCCAGGAGCTCGAGGACCGCAACGCAAAGATGCGCGTCATGAACTCCGTGCTCGAGCACGCGGTCGAGGGAATCGCGATGCTGGATGGCGAGGGCCGGTATGTAAAGGTGAACGCCGCATGCGCCGCGCTCTTCGACATCTCGCCGGACGAGCTGATCGGCGTCTCGTGGCAGGAGACCATCGAGCCTGTAAGTCACAGCGCCGCCCGCGATTGCGAGAAGAGCATGCGGCGGCGCGGCAAGGACGAGGCCGAGCTAACCGGCACGCGCGCCGACGGGACCTGCTTCCACCTGCACGTGACCATGGTCGCGGACCCGGAGGACAAACTCAGCAGCTCCTACTGGTTCATGAAGGACGTCTCCGAGCGCAAGGCGTTCGAGGCGAAGATCGCATACCAGGCGTTCCACGATGACCTCACCGGGCTGCCCAACAGGGCGCTCTTCCTCACTCGCCTCGAGTTCGCGCATGAGCGGCTGCGCCGGGAATCCGCGCCCATGGCGGTCATCTTCATCGATCTCGATAACTTCAAGCTCGTAAACGACAGCCTGGGCCACGAGGCCGGCGACCGGCTGCTGATTGCCGTGGCTGAGCGGCTGAAGGCATGCGCCCGCCCGGAGGACACCGTCGCGCGCCTGGCAGGCGACGAATTCACGCTGCTGCTCGAAGACGTCGCATGCGTGGAGGACGCGGCACAGGTGGCAGAGAGAGTCGTGGCCGCCCTGCATGACACCATCGACGTAGGGAACGGCGAGTTCTTCCTGTCGTGCAGCGCGGGCGTCGCCTTCGCGGGCCACGAGCTGTCGCAGCCTGATAATCTGCTTCGCGACGCCGACACCGCCATGTACCACGCCAAGACGAACGGCAAGTCGGCATACGCCGTCTTCGATTCGATCATGAACGACACGCTGGCCGAGCGCATGGACATCGAGAGCGGCCTTCGCTATGCCATCGACCGCGGCGAGCTGCGCGTCCACTACCAGCCGCTGGTCGACCTCGCCTCGGGCCGCCTGTCGGGCGTCGAGGCGCTTATGCGCTGGGACCGGCCCGGCAAGGGGCTCGTGATGCCGGGCAAATTCCTTGCCGTTGCCGAAGAGACCGGCCTGATCGTGCCGATCGGCTACTGGGTGCTGGAACAGGCGTGCCGGCAGGCCGAGGCGTGGCGTCAGCAGTACGGCTCGCAGCTAAGCATCACGATGAACGTGAACCTCTCTGCGCGGCAGCTTCAGCGGAGCGACGCCGTCGAGCGGATTCGCGGCGTGCTGGAGGAGACCGGCCTGCCGGCGAGCCTTCTGAAGCTGGAGATCACCGAGAGCGTAATGATGGACGACGTGGATGACGCAATCCGAAAGATGCTTAAGCTGAAGGCGCTCGGCGTGAAACTCGCGCTGGACGACTTCGGCACGGGCTATTCGTCCATGGCCAACCTGCACGCGTTCCCGCTCGACACGGTCAAAGTGGATCGGTCGTTCGTCAAGCGGCTCGGCGAGAAGCAGGACGAGGCGGCCTCCGTGATCCGGGCGATCATAATGCTCTCGAATTCGCTGCATCTCGAGGTGACCGGAGAGGGGATCGAGACGCACGAGCACGTGGAGCTGCTTCGGACGCTCGGCTGTAACCTGGGCCAGGGCTATCACTTCTCGCCGCCGCTGGCAGCCACCGAGATCGCGGGTCACCTCGCGGACGGGCGGATTACGTTCGACGTGCTCCGCCCACGGCGCGAAACCGGCGAGCGCCGCGGCGATTCTCCGCCGCCATCCGCCTACCGGATCGCTGCGTAGCGGGCGCCCGGTCCCGCCCCTCGCAGCGTGACGCGGCCGCCGCCCCCGGGCAGCTCCTCGACGGTGTACTCGATCGGCAGGAACCGCTGGGCGACGAACAGGACCGTTCGCAGGTGCTCCGTTATCGACGGCGTCGACCAGCGGCTCTCGCCGACGATCAGCGAGCACGGCAGCACGAGCTGATCGGCGAGATGCTCATCGACCGCGGCCTGGCTTCCGAACCACTTCTGGAAGTCACGCAGCGCCTCCGTCGCAACGCGCTCCATCGGCTTGCCGCGCTCGCCGAGGCTGGTCCAGCCGCCCATGCCGTTCTCGAACTCCGCGACGATGACGACCGCCGCTCCCGGATTTCCGCCCTCCAGCGCGCGCTTTTCGACGATGACCGGGACTCCGTAGCCCCTCAGGTCGCGCATGAGCGTATCCACTCCGCGGTCCGCAACGTGCACCGGGAGCTGGCACGTGACCACAAAGAGCCTCATCCGCTGCAGCCTGCCGCGCTCCGTCAAATCGACCGGATTTATGAGCGCGCCCTCGCCAACAGTGAGCGCCACCTTGCCGCCACCTCTTGGGAAGAACCCGGCGCGCGCCATTCGAAAGCCGATATCGACGCCGAGCCTGTGCAGGACGGGCCGGTAGACCGTCTCGATGTAGTCCGCGGGCGGCGACATCGGCACGTGCGTTCCGCCGCGGATGGTCGCCGTTGCCGGCCGCTTCGGCAGATAGAGCATTGGAACGAGCAGCGTCTGCGCTACGAGGCCGGTCGCGCCGGCGGTGCCTACGTCGAAGTCGAATGAATCGCGGTCGACCAGTGGACCGGGAGTGAAGCGCAGAAACTGCGATCCCGGCTCCGCTCCCCGGAGCTCCGCGTCGCACAGCGCCGCCGCGGCCCGCACAGCGGTGAGGTGCTGGGGCTGGAGGCCCGGTTTGCTGCGGCGCGCCCGGATATTTGCGATCTGGACCGGGCGGCCCGTGATCGCCGCGAGCGAAACGCTCGTCCGCAGTATCTGGCCGCCGCCCTCGCCGAACGAGCCGTCGATCTCCACAACCTCAGGCGCTGCCGCCCGTGATTCCTTTTCCATCGGTTCGCGCCTGTGCGTCTTTCCTAATTGTTCCGCTTGTTTGTTCCGCTCATCACGATGCCGCCCGCGCTCTATATCGTTAGGCGCCTTGCCGATGGTCAGCGCGTCCGCGACAAGACTCCGCGCTCGAACCGTGCGTCCCGCATGCGGACATGCACTTGCGTTAACTCGGACACGGGGGTCCACCAATAGGACCGTGCGAAGTCCTGAAAGGTTGCGCGGGCAGCGGTATTGCGCCCGTATTGCTCGCTATGCGCGCCCGATCGGGCTCGTGAACTTTTGCCATTTCGGGCCGTAGTCCAGTGCGATAGAGCAAGATAATGAACCGCGCCAAGGGCGAACCGACGTTCCAGAAACGGAGGGCTACAATGAAACTATCGACGCTGCGGGATCTATACGTCGAGGAGCTGAAAGACCTCTATAGCGCGGAGACGCAGATTCTGCGCGCGCTGCCAAATATGGCGCGCGCCGCCGAATCGGCGGAGCTGCGCGACGCGTTCCAGGAGCACGAGCATCAGACGCGGGAGCAGGTGCGCCGACTGGAGCAGATCTTCGACGGCCTGAATACGGATTCGAAGGGCAAGGTCTGTAAGGGTATGCAGGGCTTGATCGCCGAGAGCGCGGAGTTCCTGGAGGAGGAGCCCGACCCCTGCCTGATGGATGCCGGCCTCATCTCGCTCGCGCAGCGCGTGGAGCACTACGAGATGGCCGGGTACGGCAGCGTGCGCACCTACGCGCAGGAGCTTGGCCTCACCGAACAGGCGGAGCTGCTCCAGGCTACGCTCGACGAGGAGACAGAGGCCGACCGGCGGCTCACGGCGCTTGCCGAGCAGGGGATCAACGCCCGCGCGGACGCGGAGGAGGAGGCGGTGATTCTCTGATCGCCGGCGGCTGACGAAGAGTCACCTCGCGGACTCTACGCCGGGTCCTCCGGCAGCGGGTCGTCGGCCGGCTCGATGAGGCGGCTTACCCTGTCGGTGAAGGCGGGGTCGCTGCTGCCGGGGTAGACGCCGGTCCGGAGCAGGGTCAGCAGATTGTCTCGCTCGGACATGGCAACGTTGGTCAGGAGAAACATGCTGCGGTGGACCTGGCGCTCCGTAAGCGGCCCGTCCTCGACCAGGATTTCGACTGTGGCCGAGACTTCGCCGTCGGTCGGGTCGTAGGCGAACTTGAGCGCCTTGACCCTCCGGTTGATTTCGAGCAGCGCGGCGAGCGCCGCTTCGCGGTCCGCCGCGTCGGCCAGGCAGAGCAGGAAGGGGAGGGTGAATCGAACGTACTCGCCCTCCTCGGCCACCTCGCAGAGGATGTTGAACGACTGGCCGCTGTGCGCGAACCAATAGAGCAGCGTCTCCGCGCCATCGGAATAGATCGTCGCCGAATCGGTTTCCAGCATCGCCTTCAAGTCGCTCGTGGACGTTGCCATGTCGTGTCCCTCCCAGCATGGGCGGCCGGTCCGACGGTGGCGGCGGGAGTGTCGGGCGGGCATTGAATCTATAGGGGAATACTCAGCGCGGAGAGGACAATGCGGAACCACAGTCAGGGGATAGAGCGAGATCGGCGGGTTACGGGCAGCCCGACGTACTCGCCGTAGCGCGCACACGCCGCCTCCAGCGCCGCTTCGGCAGGCGGCTCCAGCGGGACAAACGTCTTCGTTTCGATGAGCGCCTCATTCGACTTGATCGTCCGACGCCATCTGCCTGCGATCTTGCCGTTCAAGGCGATGCGGTTCGCCATGAGCGCGCCGTCGCGTGGGTCCCTGCGCCCCGACAATTCCGCGTCGAACGTGGGGCCGTGGTCCTTGTAGGCGACCAGGTGTTCGTCGAAGTTCGGAAGCAGTCGAACACTCGAGTCAGGCACACGCGTGGGCGCCGCCGGCTCCATATACCAGTAGGTCTTCCCGTCGCAGTCCAGTTTGGTTAGCCGGTCCACGACCATGCCGATGCCGGCCCTCGCGCCTGCCGCCGGAAGTCCGGACCACCAGGCGAAATCCTGCGCAGTCGCCGGACCGTGGCTTGCAAAGTAGCGCAGCGTCAGCTCGGCGATGGCTTCGTCGCGCTCAAGCGACCTGGCATTCGGCGCGCGCTCGTCCAGGAGGGCATAGGTGTGCTGTCTGCCCCTTGGCGCGCCGCTGCAGATTATCCCGTCCAGTTCGGCGTGTATCATCAGGTAGCCGAGCCGAATACCGCTTGCCGCGATCCCGCCATTGCGAAGCACGCCGGCCAATTCGGAGCGCGTCAACTGCCTATTTCCACGCAGCGCCTCCCCGATCAGCGCGCCGCTCCGGCTTAACAGGGCTTCGTCGAGATCCTGCTGCCGGTAGTAGTAGGCGCTGACGGCATGGACGCGGGGCGCGGTGAGCTTGAGGAGCCACCGGATATCCTCCGGCAGCACGAAATGCCAGGTGGGCCGCATTACGTGCGTGCGCAGGATTTCGCCGGCCGCAAACAGCGCGTCGATGTCCGCGTTTGTGGAGGCCGCGGTCCGCAGCGCCAGCGCCCACTTGGCGCCTGCGTACTCCTGTGCCTGCACGGCGCAGAACCAGCGCACCGCTTCCGTGGGGCTCTCGATCGGCGGTCCGACCAGCCTCTGGCTCACGAGGCGCAGGCGGGCGATATCGGTCACAGTTGCGCTGCCCACGTCTCACTCCCAACCGCCGGCCGATCCGGCTCGCTCGCGCCTCAGACTGAAAGCCGCAAAACGTCGATGGCGCGGCGTGCGCGCGATGCCGGCGCACGTCCGGCGTCGGGCTTCCGGCAGCCGACAGCGCACGGCGGCGGCGTCGACCAGGCAGCGACGGGTGCACGGATTGCACATTGCGACGCAAGGGCGGCCACGGCGCGCCCGGCGATAGAGATTGCGGCCAGGCGCCGCACGAGGCGGGACCGTTCGGAGTCGCGCGAGATGAGCATTCGCCGCCGAGGGAAGCCGTGGGAGCGGCGGCGAAGCATGCGCGAATTATACCCGCGCGCCGCCGAGGGTCGCGCTAGAGGAAAGCCGCGCGGGTTGCTCGAAAGTATCGCGTAACGAGCGGTCGGCTTGATCTCGGCCGGCAGAACCCGTCATGCACACGGGTCGCTTAGATCTTGCGCCCCGGGTGGGTGATAGGGGTAACGCATTGTCAGCTACAGCAACGACGACCCTGGCGACCGATTACGAATACTGGGACGCGAAGATCCGCGCCGCGGTCTCGGAGCCGGACGCCGCGCGCAGCAACCGGATGGTGACGGAGGTTCACTATCTGCTGTCGCAAGCGCTGGGCGAAGTGCTTGGCGAGGGCGTCGGCGCGAACTTCCACTCCTGGGCTGTCTGGGGGTCGCGCAAGGCAGGTGTCACGATCCGGCAGGAGGACCTCGACCAGTCGGTGAGGGATGGCGCGATCGTCGCCGGCATTGTCGGCACCGCGACAGCATACGGCGCTGGACGGCTGCTCTCCCGCCTGGGACGCATCTCACTGGCTGGTTGGGCCATCGGGCTGGCGGCGGGCCTGGCGTGCGGCGCGCTGGCGGGCTGGGGTCTCGCCGTCGATAGCAGGGCGCGGGCTTCCCGGCTCATCCTGGATGGCAACCGGACCGTGCTGGAGGACATCGGCCGGCAGACGGCGCGATACATCGCGACATTCGCCGGCAGCCGGCAGCCGGAACCGGAGCGGCTGGAGGCGTTCCTTACCGAGCTGCGGCCGGGCCTCACCGAGAGCGGCGGGCAGGACCTGCTCCGGCGGGCGTTCACGCAGTACGACCTGGCCCGCTGCTCGCCGGACCTGAAGGCCCGGCAGGAGTCGGCCTACTTCGCGAACTGCCTGGCGGTCTATCACGAGCACGTCCGGCTGCAGCCGTACATCGAGCTGTCGCTGCCGTTCATCATTCGGAAGTGCGTCACCAAACGGATGATGACCTACGACGTTGGCCCGCTCCGCT
>Ga0070735_10003496_pt1 | contig 13744 bp, 11 predicted proteins | sample Coa_R1_FD_66443 | JGI IMG/M metagenome (GOLD analysis project Ga0070735, IMG submission 66443) | Surface soil microbial communities from Centralia Pennsylvania, which are recovering from an underground coalmine fire - Coalmine... | ecosystem: Environmental > Terrestrial > Soil > Unclassified ...
GGGCGGATCTTTTTGTTGCCGAGCACGATCGGCGCGATGCCGATAAATTCGCATACCTGATCTTGCGTCGGCCCGCGGAAAGATGGTCGCGGCGGCGAGATGCGGAATTGAGCCGCAACTGCGGCATCCACGCCGACGGACGGGCGCAAAAGAAGAGCGTCGGACCGGCGAGGGTGACCGGATTGTGATTGAAATCCGACCGCGTCGAAGCTGAAATGTCTGTCAGGTTTTCAGCGACTTTGGGAATGTAGCTCTTCCAATCGCAAGCGATTAATCTGGCTTCGCGCTTCCGATTGCCTGCGCGTGCAGACAATCGATCGATATCGTTGGCTCAACCTACCGCCTATGTGCAAAGGCCTCATAGACCAATGTCTACTGGAAATTCAGAGAGTTCTGCCCGTGATCCGCTTCCGCAGTCGGTAGTCGCGGCGCAGGCACCCGATACACCGGTGCCAGGCGAAACGCATCAGCCCGAAGCCCCGGCGCCGAAGCGTCCGCTTCGGATATGGCTCGTGGGCGGCGTGGTCGCGCTGGTGGTCCTCTATGTCGCCATCCCCAGGGTCATCGTGGCCTTCAAGACCGTCTCCACCGACGACGCTTACGTGAACGGTCACGTCACCTTCGTCGCGCCGCGCGTGCCCGGTCACGTCATGCGCGTGCTGGTGGACGATAACAACCGCGTGCATAGGGGCGACCTGCTGGTGCAACTCGACAAGGAGCCGTATCAGGTCAAGGTCGATATCGCGCAAGGCGCGGTCGGCGTCGCCGAGTCCGATTTGGCCGCCGCGCAGGCCAAGGATCAGAGTCTTGCGGGATTGGCACATAGCGAACGCTACGACATGACTCACGCAATCGAAGATCTCAAGAACCAGGTGGCCGAACTGCATGCTTCGGTAGCCGCGCTGCAAGCCGCCGAAGCGACGCTTATTAAGACGCGCGCGGATTTCGATCGCGCACGAGCGCTGTTCGAAACCCGAGTCATATCGCGCAACGAGTTCGATGCGTTCCAGGAGTCATATTCAGTCGCGGAGGCTCAGCAGCAGAAGGCGCAGCAGGATGTCTACCGGATTCGCGCCGAACTCGGGCTTCCGCCCCCGACCAAGGGTGAAGACCTGGCTAAGGTTCCGCCCGACCTCGACCAGACTTTTTCCGAGGTCAAGGCAGCGCAGGCGCGGTTGCAGCAGACCGAAGCGCAGCTCGGGGTAGCGACAACCTTTGACCAATCACCCGACAAGATGCTGGCGGATTTCTACAAGCGCGATCCCTCGGGCAACCTTGATGTCATCGTCTCGCACTTGCTCAAGGCCGCTCCGGATGTGGTGCAGGCGGGTGCCAAACTGACCGAGGCGCGCGCCAACCTGCGCCAGGCCCAGTTGAATCTCAGCTACTGCGATGTGATCGCAGACATCGATGGCGTCGTGACGCGACGCAACGTGAACCCGGGCGATGAGCTCCTCGCGGGGCAACAGCTGATGGCGCTGCGCTCGCTCACCGAGATTTGGGTCGACGCTAATTTCAAGGAAACGCAACTGGCGAGGTTGCGCATCGGGCAGCGCGCCGACCTCGATGTGGACATGTACGGCCGCCGACAGCGGTTCGAGGGGCGCATTTCCGGATTCACGATGGGCACCGGATCGACGCTCGCGCTGCTGCCGGCAGAGAACGCCACCGGCAACTACGTCAAGGTGGTGCAGCGTCTGCCGGTGCGAATCGATCTGACCGATTACAATCCCGATGCGAAGCCGCTCTTCATCGGCCTATCGGTTACGCCCTATGTCTACATCTACGAGCCGCCGACCGGTCCCGACGCAGGGAAGGTTCTCCAGCCTCCGATGACCGGACTGATGCCGGTGCCCGCGCCCGTCTCCCGATGAGCGCAGCAGCACTGGAAGTAGCCGCACCGCGGCGAACGGTCAGCCCCTGGCTGGTCGCATTGGCGGTGGTGATCCCGACCTTCATGGAGGTGCTCGACACAACCATCGCGAACGTTGCGCTGCGCTACATCGCAGGCGGTTTGTCCGCGGCAGACGTGGACAGCGAATGGGTAATCACAAGCTATCTTGCGGCCAATGCGATCATACTCCCGATGTCCGGCTTCCTCGCGACGCGACTCGGCAGACGCAACTACTTCCTGGCCTCGATCGCGACTTTCACCTTCGCGTCGGCCATGTGCGGGATGGCCGGAAGCTTGGGCTTCATCATCGCGTCGCGGGTGCTGCAGGGGGTGGCCGGCGGAGGATTGCAGCCGTCGAGTCAGGCGGTGCTGCTGGATGCGTTCCCGCAGGAAAAGCAAGGCGCGGCAATGACGGTGTTCGGGCTGGCGGCGCTGCTGGCGCCGGTAATCGGGCCAACGCTAGGCGGCTATATCACCGACAACTACGGCTGGCGCTGGATCTTTTATCTGAACGTGCCGGTCGGCGCCGTGGCGTTTTTCATGTGCCGAGCGCTGGTCGAAGATCCGGAATATCTGAAGGTCGAGCGTGCCAAGAGCCGCAATCAGCCCTTCGATGCGATCGGGCTATGTCTGCTTAGCCTGACGATGGTCTGTTGGGAGGTAATGCTGAGCAAGGGACAGCAGTGGGACTGGCTCGGCGATCCGTTTTTCCGGGTGCAGACGCTGCTGGCCGGGTTCGCGCTCGGGCTGGGAGGATTGATCTATCGCGAGTTGCACCTGCGTAATCCGCTGGTCGCGCTGCGGACGCTGACCGACCGCAACTTCCGCGCCTGCTGCATCATCATCTTCTGCGCGTATGGAGTGCTGTACGCCAATACCGTTTCACTTCCGGCGTTGCTGCAGTCGCTCTTCGGCTATAACGCCACTGTTTCCGGTTTGGTGCTATCGCCGGCCGGAATCTTCGCCATCCTGACGCTACTGATCGTCGGTGCGCTGCTCGGGCGCGGGGTCGATGCCCGCTTTCTGATGGCGGCGGGGCTCATCACGATGGCGCTGGGAAATTTCTGGATGGCGCATCTCAACCTGGAGATCGGCCCGTGGCAGGTGGTGTGGCCGCGAGTGGTGATCATCGTGGGACTGTCGATGCTGTTCGCGCCGCTCAACGTGGCGGCCTTTATATATCTTCCGAAGGAGGTCCGCGGCGCCGCGGTAGGATTGCTCGCCTTGCTTCGCAACGAAGGCGGGAGCGTGGGGACCTCGGTCGCCCAGATCATCCAGGAACGGCGGCTGCAGTTTCATAGTCTGAGGCTCAATGAGAGCCTCGATCAGTTGAATCAGCCGGTCAATAGTATGATAACTCAAGGTCAATCGTTCTTCCTGCGCCAGACCGGCGACCTTGCCCTTTCGCATCAGCTTGCTTTAGGCGCTCTCGACCAATCGAGGACCCAGCAGGCGCTGTCGTTGGCCTACTTCGACGTCTTCTCGTTTTCTTTCGCGGTCGGGATCCTGCTGGTCTTCTTTGTTCTGCTCATGCGGCGATCGGTCGCGGAAAAGGGCGCTCATATCGGGGCGGAATAGCAGACCTGATCCGGATTCACAGCGAAGAAACAGGCAAACCACAGAGGCACGTAGACCCAAAGGTCGCAAAGAAGAGCGGCGGACCTGCAAAGGCCCGCCGCTTTGACACTGGAGGGAGGACAGTCAAGTCTTACGCGTCGAAATACATCGCGAACTCATACGGATGCGGACGCAGCCGCGTCTGGCTAACTTCACGATTCATCTTGTAGTCGATCCACGTCTCGATCAAATCGGCGGTGAACACGTCGCCCTTGAGCAGGTACTCGTGATCCTTCTGCAGATGATCGAGCGCCTCTTCGAGCGAGGCCGGCATGCTCGGCACTTCCTTCAACTCGGCCGGAGTCAACGCGTAGATGTCCTTGTCGAGCGGCTGTCCGGGATCGAGGCGACGCTGGATGCCGTCGAGACCCGCCATCATCATCGCGGAGAACGCGAGGTACGGATTGCAGGTCGGATCCGGGAAGCGTACTTCGATACGCTTTGCCTTGGGCGAGGGCGAGTACATCGGGATACGGACCGAGGCCGAGCGGTTGCGGCTCGAATATGCGAGGTTAATCGGCGCCTCGAAGCCGGGGACCAGCCGGCGATACGAATTCGTGCCCGGGTTGGTGAATGCTGCAATAGATTTCGCATGAGTGAGGATGCCGGCGATGTAGTGCAGCGCGAGGTCCGACATTCCGGCGTAGCCATTGCCCGCAAATAGCGGTGTCTCGCCCTTCCACAGGCTCTGATGCGTATGCATGCCCGAGCCGTTGTCACCGAACAGCGGCTTCGGCATGAAGGTGACGGTCTTGCCGTGGCGGGTCGCGACGTTCTTGCAGATGTATTTGTACCAGGTCAGCCAGTCCGCCATCTTCACCAGGGACTGAAAGCGCATGTCGATTTCCGCTTGTCCAGCGGTCGCGACTTCATGGTGCTGCTTTTCGACCCGGATGCCGACGCGCTCCATTTCGAGGACCATTTCGGTGCGGATGTCGTTGAGGCTATCGTTCGGAGCGACCGGGAAGTAGCCTTCTTTGTAGCGCGGCTTGTAGCCAAGATTGACGCCCTCCTTGCCGCTGTTCCACGAACCTTCGCTCGATTCGATATAGAAGTAACTCGAGTGCTGATTGGTGTCGAAGCGGATACCGTCGAAGATGAAGAACTCCGGCTCGGGACCAAAATACGCGGTGTCGGCGATACCCGTCGATTTGAGATACTGCTCGGCCTTGCGCGCGATGTTGCGTGGGTCGCGCGTGTAGTCGGCGCGTGTGATGGGATCGGAGATATCGCAGATGAGGCTCAGCGTCGGATCCTTGGTGAAGGGATCCATCACCGCGGTTTCTGGATCGGGGATGACCAGCATGTCGCTCGACTCGATCGATTGCCACCCGCGAATCGAGGAGCCGTCGAAGCCGAGCCCTTCCTCGAAGGCCGATTCATCCTTGAATTCCGAGATCGGAACCGTGAAGTGCTGCCACTGTCCGAGCAGGTCGATGAACTTGATATCGACCATCACGGCACCTTTTTCTTTGATCATCCCTAGAACTTGTTTCGGCGTCATCGAATCGCTAATCCTCCTCGCCAATTTTGGGAACGGCGGACCCTCACTAAGAAATCAGTCTTGGGACGCAAGCAGATCGCGCCCATCGAATGCAAATGCCCGGATTGCAAAAAGCACGACCAGCGGAAGAAGAATCCCACTCACGAATGCAAACCGCTATTTGTCACGAAACCTCGCGTAACGCAACGCCCATCGAGATAGCACGTGCTGCCCGTTTTATAGTCAGAGCGCCGACGCGCAACCCTCTGCCATCAGTTCAATGACATCGCGTATGAGTTTTTCTCTCGCCTCTAGTCAGTAAACTTTGCGATCTGAAACACAGCAAACTAAATGCCGAGCATCATCCGTTGGATGGACGGTTCTCGTTCGGCACGAAGATCGTTAAAAATTCGGTGGCAGCTCCGACCATTTTGGACTCGCGCGTCCATTTACCCACAAAGTGGTTGTAGTAAAGTTAGACCTCTCCGGTCAGATGCAGAGAAAAAATCGCCTCAATCTTTCCGATGCTCAACTCGCGCCGCTTATCGTCGGATGCGCGCTGTTCATGGAGATGCTCGACTCGACCATCATCTCCACCGCGCTGCCGGTCATCGCGCATTCGATGCATGAGGATCCGATCCGCCTCAACCTCGCGATCACATCGTACCTGCTGAGCCTTGCGGTCTTCATTCCCATCAGCGGATGGATGGCGGATCGCTACGGCGCGCGCACCGTTTTTCGCACCGCGATCATCATCTTCACCTGCGGCTCGATTCTGTGCGGCATTTCGCAGTCGCTGCCGCAACTGATCGCCGCGCGCATCGCACAAGGCTTCGGCGGTGCGATGATGGTGCCGGTGGGACGCCTCATCGTGCTGCGGATGGTGCGCAAATCGGAACTCGTCACCGCGATGTCGTATCTGACGGTCCCCGCGATCCTCGGTCCGGTGGTCGGGCCGCCGCTGGGCGGCTTCATCGTGACGTACTACTCGTGGCGTTGGATCTTTTTCATCAATGTGCCGATCGGCATTATCGGCTTCGCGCTGGTCACCATCTTCATCGAGAACATTCGCGAGGCGGAAGTTTTCCCGCTCGATGTTCTCGGCTTCGTTTTGACCGGCGTGGGCCTGGCGGCAATGGTGCTCGGCTTCGAGATGGTTGGGCGGGGCGTGCTGCCGGTTCCGATGGTGATCGCGATTCTGGCCGGCGGATTTCTATGTAGTACGGCCTATGTGGTCCACGCGCGGCGGGTGAAATATCCGATCATTAATCTGGAGCTGATCAACATCCGCACTTTTGCGATGTCGACGGTCGGCGGCGGCCTGTTCCGCATGGGAATCGGCGCGTTGCCCTTCCTCCTCGCGATGCTGCTGCAACTGGTGTTCGGGCTTAGCCCCTTCGAATCCGGCATGCTGACCTTCACCAGCGCGGCGGGCGCGCTGTTCATGAAGGTCACCGCGGTTCCCGTCATCCGTCGCTTCGGCTTCCGATCGGTTTTGATCGGCAACGGCGTCATCGCGTCCATGGTACTGATGAGCTACGCGCTGTTCCGTCCGACCACGCCGCATTTTATTATCATCCTCGCGTTGCTGTCGGGTGGATTTCTTCGCTCGCTGCAATTCACCGCGCTCGGCACTCTCGCTTATGCCGATGTGCCCAATCCGCTAATGAGCAACGCGAGCAGTCTGGCGAGCATGGCGCAGCAATTGTTCCTCAGCCTCGGCGTCGCGATCGCTGCGCTATTGCTCCATCTGAGCCTCGCCGGACGTCCGGCGTCGGCACTCACCTCGCACGACTTCACGGTGCCCTTCGTGGTGGTGGGAGTCTTGGGAATGCTGTCATCGCTTCTTTTCGTAGCACTCGCCCCCGACGCCGGCGAAGAGGTGAGCGGCCGCCGCACCGAGATCGCAGTAACCAATGTGACGCCGGAACCTGCCGCGGTCCTCGACTGATTTTCCTACCGAAAGGAGTTTCCATACGGATGCCGCGATCGAGACGGTCCTGCACGAGTATCGTCAACGTTCGGACGCCGAAATGATGCGGACGCGCGAAATGCCGCCGGCCGAAGCGCTGAAAAACATCGACGAGCTTCTGCTTGCGGTCGGACCCGCCACCGGCCAGTTGATGAACACACTCATCAAGGAATCGAAGGCGCAGACCATCCTCGAAATCGGAACCTTACACGGGTACTGCACCGTATGGCTGGCGGAGGCGGCGCGCGCGACCGGGGGCAAAGTCATCACGCTCGACGTGCATGCGGGCAAGCAGGAATACGCACGCAAGGAGCTGAGCAAGGCCGGCCTCGCGAGTTTGGTCGAATTCAAACTGGGTGACGCGCGCGAATCGATCGCGTCGCTCCAGCCCTCGATCGATTTCGTGTTGCTGGATTTGTGGAAGGATCTTTACATAACGTGCTTCGATCTTTTCTATCCGAAGCTGAGTCTCAGGCGCGATGATCGTGGCGGACAATTCTCGCGCAAGGAGGCCGAAGAGTATCGCAAGCACGTGCGCGCGAAGCCGGACCTGCAATCGATGCTGCTACCGGTCGGTAGCGGTATCGAGGTCAGCCGCTGTACGCGCGGCCTCGAGTTCAAATGATCATCTGAGGCGGGAACCAATCGATCTTCAATTTTGTTGACTCCAAGTGACGCGTCCGCACTATCCCACCTGGAGGACCAAACATGAAGGCGCTATCTTCCGCGATTGCTACTCTCTTAATCCTTGTTGCTCTTCCGACATCGAGTCGAGCGGCCGGATCCTTTATCGGGTCCCTCACCAACAACAATCAGGTTGCGACCACAGTTCCCGGCAATGGCGACGTTAATCCTTACGGCGTCGCCGTCGTTCCCATGACGTCCGGTTCGCTGGTCGAAGGGAACATCCTGGTCAGCAACTTCAATGCATCGTCAAATGCACAGGGCACCGGGACCACCATCGTCCAGATAACGCCGGGCGGAGCGACCACGCTGTTCGCGCAAATCAGCGACAGCAAATGCACCGGCGGCGTCGGATTGACCACCGCGCTTGCGATCGTCCAGAAGAGCTTCGTCGTAGTCGGCAGCCTTCCGACGACTGACGGAACCTCCGCCACCACGGCCGCGGGATGTCTCATCATCCTCGACAACACGGGCAAGGTCGTCGATACGCTGACCAGCAAAATGATCAACGGCCCATGGGACATGACCGCGGTCGATAATGGCAGCAAGAGCGTCCTGTTCGTCACCAATGTGCTCAACGGTACGGTAGCCGGCGGCGGCAAGGTCGTGACTAAGGGCACCGTGATTCGGATCGTGCTGGATTTTTCAAAGAGCACGCCCAAAGTCGATTCGACCACTATGATCGGGTCGGGATTTCCCGAGCGCACCGATCCGGCCGCGCTGGTCCTCGGGCCAACCGGTGTCGGCCTCGGTTCCGACGGCACGCTCTACGTTGCGGATACGCTCAACAATCGTGTCGCCGCTATTTCAAAGGCGATGACGCGTCACAATAGCGCGGGCATCGGCAACACTATTACCCAGGGAAGCTCGCTGTTCTCGCCGCTCGGACTTGCGGTCGCGCCTAACGGCGACATTCTCACCGTTAACGCGGGCGACGGGAACATCGTGGAATCGACGGTCGCTGGGACTGAGGTTGCGACGGTGAACCTCGACTCGACTTCCGCGCCTCCGGCCGATCCGGGCGCGGGCACGCTGTTCGGCCTCGCTATCACGCCGGATGGAACCGGTGTGTACTTTGTCGACGACGGAACCAACACGCTCAACCTGCTGAACTAATTCGCTGCGATCGATCATCGCGGCCGGATTTGACGATGAGCGAATCCGGCCGTTTCCATTTCGCCGGCATTGTCGCGAGCCCCTCACGGATCGTAGGGTAGCCTCAAAATCGCCGCAGCGCGGACTTGAGGGCACCCTTATGCAATACAGCGAATACCAACATCTTCTGTTCGAGCGTTTCGATCCCGGCATCCTGCTCATCACCATCAATCGGCCCGATGTTCTCAACGCGACCAATCGCCGCCTCCATTGGGAGCTGAGCCGCGTATGGCTCGATGTCGCCGATGACGAGCAGACCCGCGTGGTTGTGATCACCGGCGCGGGGCGCGCGTTTTCGGCCGGCGGCGATCTCGACATGATCGAGGAGATCAAGGGGAACGGGAAGACTATCGTAGGCATGATGAAAGAGGCAGGCGACATCGTCTACAACATGCTCAACTGCGACAAGCCGATCATCTCGGCGATCAATGGCGTCGCGGTTGGCGCGGGCCTCGCGGTCGCGTTCATGGCGGATATTCCGATCGCGTCGGAAACGATGCGTATCACCGACGGGCACATCCGGCTCGGCGTCGCCGCCGGCGATCATGCGGTCATCCTGTGGCCGCTTTTGTGCGGGATGGCGAAGGCGAAGTATTACCTGCTCACGGCGGATTTCATCGATGGCAAAGAGGCGGAGCGCATCGGTCTGGTCGCGCTATGCACACCGGCGGACAAGCTGATGGATAAGGCATTCGAGGTCGCGCGCAAGCTCGCCAACGGCCCGCAGGAAGCGACGCGGTTCACCAAGCGCGCGCTCAACAACTGGATTCGCATGTTCGGCCCCGCCTTCGATGCTTCGCTCGCGATGGAGATGCTGAACTTTCTCGGTGCTGACATCAGCGAGGGTGTCAGCGCGATTCGCGAACGTCGTCAGCCGAAATTTCCCGGCAACCGATAGGAGGCGCATCGTGAAAGCATGCGTTTACAAAGCGCCGGGCGCCCGGCTCGAAGTCGTTGAGGTTCCCGATCCGAAGGCTGAGGCGGGCGAGATGATCGTGCGCGTGAAAGATTGCGGCATCTGCGGCTCCGATCTGCATGCCGCGAAGTACGGCTTCAAGATGCCTCCCGGTACCATCATGGGGCATGAATTCTCCGCCGTCGTCGACGAGGTCGGCCCGGGAGTAAGCGGCTTTGCTCCAGGCGATCCTGTCGTCGTGATGTCATACATCGCGTGCGGCGAATGCGAACCTTGCCGTAGCGGGAAAACCTCGCGCTGTCGCAAGATGAAGGGCGTCGGTTTCGGCGACGTGCCAGGCGCATACGCCGAGAAGATGAAGACTACGCCGGGCAGTTGCTACAAGATGCCGGCGGGCATGAGCCATCGCCTTGGCGCGACGGTCGAGCCGCTGGTGGTAGGGCTGCATGGTGTGCATCGCGCGCAACTTCGCGCGGGCGAGACCTGCGTCATCATGGGTGCCGGACCGATCGGGCTGGTCACGCTGCAATGGGCGCGCTTCGCCGGCGCACACACCATCGTGGTGTCCGAAATGGCCGACGGACGCCGCGACAAGGCGCTTCAGATGGGCGCCGATGCTGCCGTTCATCCGCGCGTCAAGAATCCGGCGACCGTCGTGCAGGAGATGACGGGCGCGCAGCCCGATGTGGTTTTCGAATGCATCGGTGCGGCCGGCACTCTCGATGAAGCAGTGACCTATGCGCGTCGCGGCGGCCGCGTGGTCGTGCTCGGCGTATGTATGGAGGACGATTCGTTTCGTCCGATGCAGGCGCTCAATCGCGAATTAGACATCCGGTTCAGCCTCGGACTGGAGCCGGGTGAGATCGAAACGGCGATCGATATGTTGGCGGTCGGACGCGTCTCGACCGAAGCGATGATCACGCATGTCATCGGCATCGACGAATTGCCGAATGCCTTCGCGGCGCTGTCGCGCCCAAGCGATCAGACCAAAGTGATGGTCGAATTCTAGCCGCTTGTTAGCGGCAATCATTTTAAGCTAATGTCGCTCGTCGAAATTCAACAAGGAGTCGAGGAGATGAAACGATTCGTGATGTCGCTTTCGGCGGCCGCGCTGGGCATAACGCTCGGTATCGCCACGAGCATTCCATCCGCATACGCCACCGCGGGAAAGAAAGTCGACTGCGATGCGGTCATGCAGGAAGTCAACGCGGGCAAGAAGACGAAAGAGATTGCCAAGGACATGAGCATCTCGGCCAGCAGCGTCTACAAATGTAAGAAGAGGGAAATGGCTGCCGCGAAGACCGCAGCGAAAGCCGGCAACGAGGTTGCCTCACCGGCAGCTTCGCCCGCGGCCGCCGCGAAGCCGTGAAGCGCATCGCACTTTTCGCTATAAGAATCCAATAACGATGTCGGCTTTCCTTTAGTTCTCCCCCGCTGTGGGAGATTACAGTGGGGGAAGCAGGTTTTGAAAATCCTTTTTCAACCGCCTGCTGGAGGTACGGATTCAATGGCGAAGTGCGATCTATGCGAACTGAAACACTACACTCCCTGGTACTGCCAGTATGAGACTCCATTCAAGTTTGCGATTCTCGATTGCGATTCGTGCGACACGCCGATGGCGGTGCTAGGAGATCATCGCGTCGCGCCCACCGACGATGAGAAGGCGTTCATGATCGAGGCGCTCTCGCTGGTCGCACGAAAGAAGTATGGCAACAGCGATTTCATCATCGATGACGTGATGCGTCAGATCCCGGATCATTGTCACATTCATGCGAGACCGATCCGGCGCTGGTCGACTTAGCCATTAGCTAGTAGGCGATCTTCATCGCCTTTTTTAGCAGCGCTCCAGCTAGCTGCGCCTTCTCGCTTCCTGGCTACACTAAGAGACATAAGGATACATACAAGTGAGTTACTGAGTTTCGCCTATACCCACTCGCAATAGTCATTCAATCGACTAGAGGAATGACTATTTACCTCAATTTTTGAACGAATGTTTTGTTTTCTGACGCGCATATGGTATATGCGCGGGCGTTACCCGTATTCTCGCCGCGGAGGCGGGTGTGGTTAGGGTGACCGCGAGACCGCTATCAGCGATGGTCTCTCTTTAGGGAGGTTCGGGGGAAATGGCTACTACCGGTACTGTCAAATGGTTCAGCCCGAAGAAGGGGTACGGGTTCATTACAATGGAGGATGGGCAGGAAGTCTTCGTCCATTATTCCGCCATCGATGGCAACGGGTTCCGATCTCTCGAGCAGGGAGAGAGAGTCCAGTTCGAAGTTTCTCAAGGACCTAAGGGTCTGCAGGCCGCCAACGTAATGCGCGCCTAGCTGGATTGATCGACCGGCGCCACGGCGCGCCGCAATCACAGCAACATAGCTTCTCGACGCGTCGCGACGCGCTGTCGGCGCGATAATGCGGATTTGCGCGCCGCCAGCATCTCGCAGTGGCGAGTTGCCGTTGGCATTATCTCGCCATGGATTTCGAGGCGTTGACCGATCGCATTTGCGGGCGACAGCTCGCGCTCGAATCCATCGCGGCGTTCGCCGTCGCGCTCGCCTTTGTATGCCTGCTCGCGCCGGCAGCTCCCTTCACCAAGGAGCTGGGAATATGCGAATCGGGCGCGGTGCGCGACGTGCTCGCCGGCAATCTCGTCTTGCCGCATTATGCGCCCCGAACCCCGGTCCAGGTGCCTCCGATGTACTGGTGGGCGGCCGCGACCGCGGTGCGCATCTTCGGATGGAACGAAATAGCGCTGCGCGCGCCTTCTATATTCGCCGCCGCGACGACGACCTCGATTCTGTACGCATGGCTCGCGTCGGCGCTCAGCCGTCGCGTCGCGATGTGGTCCGTGCCGGTTCTGCTTTCGACGCAGTATATCGCCGACGCCGCGCGCCAGCCTCGTATGGACGCCATCCTGATGATGTTCCTGGCGGCGGCGATGGTATGCCTCGAGCGGAGCTTCGCGCGCGAACCCAGGCGCAAGTTGCTCTTGGCATGCGCTGCCCTCGCGATGGGCGGGGCGATGCTGACCAAAGGGCCGCTGGGCCTCGTGCTGCCGGGATTGACGCTGGCGATTTTTCTCGCGCTACAGCGAGGCTTGCGCGAGGCGTTCAGCCTCGAAGTCATCGCGACCTTCACGATAGCCCTCGCGATCGGAGCGATTTGGTATCTCGCGGCGCTTGAGGTCGGCGGCAACGCCTTCTTCGAATGGCAAATCGTGCACGGGCTGTTCCGGCGCTTCTTCGGCGCGGCGGCCGGCGGCATCGGCGAATGCCAGAATCCTTTTTACTACTTCATCCCGCGATTGGTTTCGGGCTTTCTTCCGTGGAGCCTCTTCTATCCCGCTCTAGCCGTGATGATCTGGCGCGGACGCGCAAACATTCCGCCGCCGGTACTTTTCGCGCTGTGCTGGTTCGCGGCGATTCTGGGATTCTTCACGATTTCGGCGGGCAAGTGCGCGGTCTATATCCTGCCATTGTTTCCCGCGCTTGCCGCGCTCATCGGATGCGTCATCACCAATGCGGCCGCGCAACCGCGCAACCCGGACCTTGCGAGCAAGTTATTCGATGCGGCATCGATCGCGATCGCCGCGGGCGTCCTGCTGGTGGTTCTCGCTCTGCTCGCGTTGCTGTGGTCGGGATCCGCGGTGGCATTCGGTCTGGATAAAACCAACAAGCAATTCCTCGAAGTTCTGATTGATGCGACGGCGCACGGGTCGGCGGGAGTCATCCTGTGGATGTTCCTTTCGATCGCCGGCGCGATCATCGTGCTGGCCGCGGCCGCGCGCCATCGCGCGCTCGGACAGTCTTGTGGAGTAGCGCTGATCGCGATCGCGGGCACGCTGTTCTGGTATGGCTTTTTGAATCCCGCGCTTGGCGAGCATCGCACGTTGAAGCCGTGGACCGAGGTCGTCGATCGCACCGTGCCGGCCGGACTTCCGATCGATTACATCGGACCGCTCGACTGCGATCTAGCCTTCTATTCCGACCATGAGATCGGATCGATCAAAAACTTCCGATGCGG
>Ga0070735_10003498_pt1 | contig 13739 bp, 8 predicted proteins | sample Coa_R1_FD_66443 | JGI IMG/M metagenome (GOLD analysis project Ga0070735, IMG submission 66443) | Surface soil microbial communities from Centralia Pennsylvania, which are recovering from an underground coalmine fire - Coalmine... | ecosystem: Environmental > Terrestrial > Soil > Unclassified ...
ACGTCAGCATGATTTGATAGGGTTGGTTCGCTACGATAGAACCGAAGCTCACTGGACTCGTTGAGACAACGCCATCCAACGATGGCGTCACCCACACATTCACCCCCGCAAGATTCTGGTTGCTCTGGAAACTGATGGCGGCCGTCGAGCTAGCACCAGGGAATATCGTTTGCATGAGCTGCGGAATTGACCAGGTAATCGTTGGGTCGGCTGTTTCTGGCAACGGCCCCGGTGTGGGCGTGGGCGACGGTGCCGGAAGTGGGGTCGAGGTGCTGCGCTGAACTAAAACCAAAGCTGCAAGAATGCAACCAATTCCGACGATCAAAATCAGCTTGCGCATAGATTCCCTGAATTATACGCTTTCCCGTATCGGAAGCAAGGAAAAAATGCCTGACGTTGCGGGATCAAAGCCGAACTATTGCCGGAATTAGCTCTGTACGCTCCCCTACTTTTTATTAGCCGCAAATCGGAACGGGTGCCGAGCTCAGGCAATGCTTTGGCTAGGCCGCCACACTCTTTTGGGTAGAAGGCGACGGCACATCGGATCTGAAAATCGGATACGCTCAACCTGGCACTCCAATTCCGAGCGAGACAACCAGTGACTTGCTCTCGACAATCTAGGCCGGTTGACGCCCTAGGATCTTCCGATCCTTGGAATCTTCTGTTCACCGATCTAGAGAAGACGCAGTTAAGCGAACCATGCTCAATCAGCCTTTGGTTTGTTCTTGCCGACCCGCGCTCGCCCACGTCTTTTGACCTGGGACTTCCTCAACTTCTTGGTGTTCCGCTCGCAATTCCGACAACATCTTCTGAATGTCCATCCTTGCGAGTCTAGCTCAGGTTCGTCTCGCGCGCACCTGCCGCAATAGCAGGTGCGCTCCTTCGCCAGTCGATCTCATTGTCGCTTGCTTTCCAAACACTTGCGGATCTCGAGAATTCTGAGCGCCTGCAATGTAGTCGAAATGGTAGATGCAGGTTCCTCAAAGTTCCACAGGGTTCAACAAGTCAGGTTTTCTAAGTTGTTGAATCTAAAGATACGCCAGAAGGGAGCGCACCTGCGCCCAAGTCGGTTTACATCGCTTGCCGAAAGCGGTCTATTTTCAACGTATTCTGTTTCAGCAAGATGTGGGCAGCTTGTTGAACGCTGTTGAGCTTTGTTGAACTTGAGGAATCTCGCATCCTCAAATTCATCTACAGCCAAAATCACCTGGAAGTTCTCCTCGGATCTACGTTTCCAAAAGCTCGCACCCAGACTTTTGAACGAGGTCGCGCGCAGTTTCCTCCGAGGTACCTGAACTTGGGTAGTTGACCAGTCGCAGTTCGTCAGGCAGCATGGGCCTAGTTGTTATCCACGTTGCTCGATGAGTTCTGGCTCGAAGAGTGATGTTCAAAAACATGTCGCACCCAGCTCATATGCCTTAGGGCTGATTATAATCCGTCAACGTTTACAGTGGCCAGAAAAGATGGATGCCAAAGGTACAACGGTGTTTCGGGTTCTTCATGTTGTTAGGCGTTGAGTCGCCTTGTATCGTCCATGAGACAACTAGTCGCCCACGAGGAGGACCTCGGAATTGAAACGCACGACAGAAACACGTAGAAAGTTCTTGTTACTTGCCGCTGGCGCCGCACTGTTCGCTGACAATCCACCGCAGCATAGCATGATCATACGCTCGACGCGTCCCGAAGATCTGGAAATGCCACTTTCGGATTTCACCGATTACATCACACCCATAGAGCACTTCTTCGTACGCACGCATGTCTACGTTCCATCGGTAAACCTGCGTGAATGGCGTCTAAAGGTCGACGGTAACGTTGTCACGCCCGTCACTTTCACGATGGACGATTTCAAGACTTTACCAAGTGTGGAACTCGTGGCGGTGGTCGAGTGTGCAGGCAACGGCCGCGCATTTTTCGAGCCGTCGGTGGCCGGTGCACAGTGGGCCTATGGAGGTGTCGGCAACGGCCGGTGGCGTGGCGCCCGGCTGAGCGACGTCCTGAAAAAAGCAGGCATTAAGGATACGGCGAAGCAAGTTCTATTCGACGGTGCTGACCAGCCGATCGGCAAAATGCAGGATTTCCGCCGCACAATCACTGTGAAAAAGGCACTTGATCCGAACACTCTGCTCGCGTACGAGATGAATGGTCAGATACTCCCGGTGAAGCATGGCTTTCCGCTCCGCGTGGTCGCGCCGGGCTGGGCAAGCGATTCTTGGGTGAAATGGGTGACATCGATTACAGTGCTCGACAAAGAATTCGACGGGTTTTGGATGAAGAGCGCGTATCGGAAGCCGGATCATCCTGTCCCTCCTGGAATGGCGCTCGCACCCGAGCAGATGGTGCCGGTAACAAGTCTGAGAGTAAAAAGCGTGATTGCGACACCCTCAGATCGATCGACCGTACCGCCAGGACGACCAGTTGCAATTCGCGGCGTGGCGTGGAGTGGTGACGCAGGGCCAGTGACATCAGTGGATGTGAGCGTTGATAACGGAAGATCGTGGCGTGCGGCACGATTAGGACGCAACAAATCAGTGTTCGGCTGGCGGGAATGGGAATTCACGTGGACGCCGACACGCGAGGCCTACTTCACGATAATGGCGCGTGCCCGCGACGCAAGCGGCGATACGCAGCCGATTGCAGAAGAATGGAATCCGTCTGGATATGGTTGGAATGTGGTACAACGCGTGGGCGTGAATGTAGCCGAGCGGCCCGCGACCACGGGTACGCTAACTAACGTCACAGGCACGATACAGGAACCACCAAAGAGTTATCAGAGTGCTTGCTTGGTGTGCCACGACGAAGATATGATCCGCCAGGAAAGTCTAACTCGCTCGCAGTGGGACCGCGAAATCAACAAAATGACCGGCTGGGGAGCGGACGTGAGCCCAGGGGATCGCGAGAACATTCTCAATTACTTGCTAAAGAACTTCGGACCGCGGTCACGGTGATCGCGGCTTAAGCTCCACGACCAGCATTTGAATATAGGCACGCAGACTGTGGCACGAAGGCCCAACGAATCTCGAAAAAGTGTGTCGGGCTACTCCAGCACCAATACATCGGGCAAGATGTTCCCTTATACAACGCCGTGAGGTTATTGTTTTTTGGCGTGATCCTTTATGTAGTCGAGCGCGAATTGGCGCGCCCGAGCTGAATTCCGACTATTATCCGACCAAGCGATAACGTCGGCCTCCGCTAAGCCCCTCTCGGTGCTCCATCCGTCAACGAGCACCCGCTTGATCAGCCAGACCGAGGCCACTCGATGTGCCTGAACGCTGTGAATATAGACGGGCTGATTTGCGGGATCGGTCACGGCCTTCAAGAAAGCCTCGACGGTCTCCGCATCGTGAGGCATTGTATGGTTCATCGGCAGGTTAATATACGTCAATCCCGCGGAGCGGGCCGCTTCGCCTTCCGCTTCAACGTTAGCACCCCGCTCGTTTGGATCCCGAAGGTTGATGACCGCAACGAATCCGCGACGCTTGAGCTCTGGAAGTGCATCCAATGATACCGCGCCGCCGCATGCCACATTGGCATTGATCCGCGTATAGCTTTGTGCTCCCGGCAGTGTTTCCTTCTGTTGGTTCACCGCTGGCTTATTTGAATCTTGCGCAAGTACCCCCTCCGTACCGAGGAGCGAGAGCACCACTATGGCGAGGACACCAATCAAAAACTTTACTATTGTCGTCTTCATGTTAACCATCATCTACGGGCCAAGTACAGACCTTCGTTGGCCGACTAAGCCGGCCCAGCCAAGCCTGCCAAAAGGAGCGGACTTTGGTTGGTCGGTCATCAGCTGAGGTGGATAATGCCCCGCCGCAAAGCCACGCTGATTGCGGCGGTCCGATCGCGAACGTTGAGCTTCGCAAGAATTCTTTTGACGTGGACCTGAACCGTCTCTTCACTGATTCCCAGAGTCGCAGCGATCTCCTTGTTCCGCAACCCTTTTGGAATCAGCTCTAAAATCTGAACCTCACGGCGAGTGAGTCTTGGATGTGCAGCAGCCTGATCGAGACGCTCCCTGATCTCGTCAGCAATCGGAGGCCGTTCTCCAGCATTTACCGAGCGAATCACATGGACAAGGTCGTCTGCAACTGTGTCCTTTAACAAATACGCGGCTGCACCCGCGTCGAGCGCAGCGTGGATGTCCTCGTCGCCTTGTGACATCGTTAAGACTACGATACGAGCGGCTGGGTCCTCCTTACGGATCGCACGAATAGCGTCCACCCCGCTCATCAATCCTAGATGAAGGTCCATTAGCGTCACATCTGGGTGATGGCCACGAAAAAGGTCCACCGATTGTTCCCCTGTTGCAGCGAATGCCACAACCTCCATGTCGGGCTGTTGATTGATAATCAAGGCCAGCCCGTCGCGCACAATGCGATGATCCTCCACGCAAAGAACACGAATTGTCGGCCCTGCATGGGAATTTGAATCGACCATCATTGAAGAAATGTCTACGAACGGTAAACAGGCCTTCGGGCTATCTCTTTCAGCGTAATGGAACCCGAAGTCGCACATCACGCCTCCCCAGTACGTCGTAGCGCACTGTTATCCGATGTCGCCGATTGCACACTTTACCACATTGGCGCGGGGCGGGCGATACCCAACAACAGTTATCATCTTGAAAGATCATAGGCCCGCAGTCCTCAGACATTTGAAGATAGCCGCCTTGGCATGGCCATAACGCAACTGCCCGGGCGGCTATAAGCATCTAGCCCAGCGAGTTATATCATCGTTTCAAGTCTGAAAGCCCTCCCTGGGACCTGCGCGGCACCATTGCCTCGACTGATGTCCCCTGGCCAGGCTTGGATACAATTTCAAGCCTCCCCCCCACGGTTTCAGCCCGTTCTTTCATACTAAGGAGTCCGAAGTGACCCTCCGTCGAGGGCACGCTGTCGACATCAACCCCGACACCATCATCAGACACACGAAGGACGATGAAGCCGTTCCGATATTGCAGGTCAATACGAACCTCAGTCCCATTGGAATGGCGAACCGCATTAACGAGCGCTTCTTGACCGATGCGCAGGACCTGCTCATCAGAGTATCCCCAGTGCTCCGACGGCGTGCCCGTTACGGCGAACTTGAACGCCATCTTGGTTCCTAAAGTCGCTCGCTCGCCGGCAGAACGGAGGGATTCTGCCAAAGTTGTAGACTGCCTGGGAGAGCGCAAAATTAAAATAGATTGACGAGCTTCCCGCGCGTGCTCTTCCGCATCACGCCGCAACCGAAGGAGCCGCTCTCTTGTCGCCACCGGTGGCGACGATTCCACGTCATTCGCAATCGCTTCGCATTGGAGTGCCACGCCACATAGGCCCTGAAGCACAGTGTCATGAATTTCTCTACTCAACCGACTGCGCTCACTAAGTAAGAGCGAAAACTGGCTGCGGACTTGCCGGATGCGAAAGCGCCACGCTCCCCACGCGAGAAGAAGGAGAGTGGCACTCGACGCGATCCCAAACCAGGCAGTTCGATAAAACGCTGGAGAGATCGAAAATTCCCAAGCCACGGCATTTCCTTCACTCCGTGTTCCATCGTTGTTGCTAGCCGAAACTAGAAATCGATATTGGCCAGGTGCAAGATTTGTGTAGAACGCCTGTCGGCGGGTACCCGCATCAATCCACCCTGCATCGAAACCCTCAAGACGATAACGGAAACGCGTCTTCAACGGCGACGTAAGATTAGGAAGAGTATAGTCTATTTCAATTCGATTGGTTCGCGACGGCAATCGGATTTGCGGCGTCGGCCGGATGACTTGCCCATTGATGAAGGCGTCCTCAAGACTTACGGAAGCCGGTGTCGGCAGCGATTCGGATATCCTCTGCGGCTCGACAAGAGTGACGCCGCGGGCGCTTGTGAACCACAATCTGCCATCTTCATTGCGGGCCGCGGTATTATTTCCAAACCACCTCGGAGCACCGGCGAATCCGTCAGACCTGTCATAGAGGGTGTAACGAATTTGATAGGAGCGGTCTGCGAGCGCTCTCGTAAACTCCTGCGGACTAACGCGGACAATTCCAATTCCTTCGAGACCGAGCCACAGTGCTCCCGCGTCATCATCGACGATCGCGACGATAGAGCCCTCAGGAAGTCCATTTGCACGGCCAATCGAAACAAATTTGCCGTTGTCGAACGCGGTTAACCCGTGGTCCCCACCTAGCCAGATCATCCCGTCGCGCCCTTCGTAAATCGCACGATAGAGACCGCGCTGAAACCCATCGTGAACACCATACAAGTGAGCTTTTCCGTTCGGATCGACGACGGCCACCCCCCCGTTGCTGAAGGAAAACCAGACGCGACCTTTTTGGTCTCCATAACTACAAAGGACCTGGGCTGCCTTGAACTCCGCGGGAAGGACAAGCGGATTCAATGAACGGTCTGACATTCGAAAGATGCCTCGATCGCGATCGCTTATCCAGAGACCGCCGGCAAGGTCGGATGTGATCGAACTGATTCGGTTAAGAGGAGGCCCCGAAACGGACACGATCGACGGTGTCCGTCCAACCGACCGAAGCAAACCGTGCCGTGTTGCGATCCACAGCGCCCCAAACTTGTCAGTGTGCATCGCTAAAGGAGGAACCCCACCAAAAGGCCATGACTTACGCAACGGTTCTGCTTGTCCGGGTCTGAATTCAATTAGCGCGTCAGTAGATCCGACAAATATCCCTCCATCGGCAGTTCTCTCAATGCCGGAGATGACACCTAAGTTCATTATCGGTGTGAGCTTATGTGGCGTGAGGCGATTAAGACCGTCATAGGTAGCTGCCCAGATGTTTCTGTCCCTATCCTCTAGCAGCGCCGAGATTCCATCATCGGAAAACCCGCTCAAAGTTGTGGTTTTTTGGATGATCATGTGATCGTTCAAGGCCCCGTTGAGCCGCGCTAGCCACAGGCCTTGTCCGAATGTGCCAATCCATAAATTTCCTTTCGAGTCCGGAAGCAGCCTTGAGCCTCTACCTCTCTCACGAGAGATAAACCGTGGCGCGTTAAGCGTTCGGAATCCGCTCACCGGGTCGGCGATCCAGATGTGACCTAAGGAATCTTCGGCAACGTCGCGCATGACTCCGTCTAAATGCTCGATCTTCTGAAAGCTTGCGTCATTCAGATCGAGTTGATACAGCCCATCAGCTGTGGCAGCCAAGCGGCGCCCTTGGCGGTCAAGAATTGTACGATATATTGAGGATTTCGGTAATCCCGGAGCCGATGGCTGCCATCGATCACCAGCAAAGCGATAGAGTCCACTCTGGTTGGCCGACCATATATCTCCCTTTCGGTCCTCAGCCATCATCGTAATCGCACCTGCCGGTAATCCATCCGCTTCGTTGTAGTTACGCACCGCCCCATTCTGTATCTGACTCACACCGCCTTGTTCCCCAAACCCAAGCCATACACTTCCATCGTGGGAAACACACACAGCCCGCACTGAACGCTTCGGGAGTTGCGCTCGCCCATGTGGTTGCCAAAGCACGAATCGAACGCCGTCAAACCGGATCAGACCGCCATCGGTGCCTAACCAGAGATACCCATTGTGATCCTGCGCGAGGGCCCAAATCACTCCTGGCGGCAAGCCATCCTTCTGGCCCCAGGACGTGAGGCTGTAACCATTTAGAATGTTCCACACATCGTCGGCCTGTAGTGGAGGGGGCGCCTCGGCACCGAAAAGCAGTGCGAATAGCAAAAAGCCTGGAAGGCTCTTCATACAGCAAGATTTTCGAACGGGTTTTGGATCGTTTGAGAAAGGATAACGAGGATGACGCCGACGGAGCCGCAAGAGACGTCCCGCTACCAATACTGTACCGCAAGCGGGGACAACAACGGGGAGCGGCGGTGTTCTCAAAAACAAACGTCAAGCGACGGGCCGTAATTGACGGGCAAAGACCTTATCGTCGCCTCCGGGCATCTTCAATAGGAACCACTTCTCCCTCCTTGCCGCCCAAGCTTCGAAGAAGGGCCGCTGTGGCTAGCCTAGGTGGCAGCAGATCGCCGCCCCTGTTTCTTCTCGGTGCCTCTGCTAAATCCAATGGTGTGTGGTGGCGCCTATCTTCGGGGTTGAGGTTAGCGCCGTGACTGACCAAGATGTCAATCACATGGTTCAATCCCTCTGCGGCAGCGAGATGCATCGCCGTAGTGCCATCCCGCCTCGCTGCGTTGACGTTGACTCCTGCCGCAACTTCCATCTGGACCATAGCCAAGGCGTCTCGCTCCTCTTCTTCCGGCGTCTGCGGAGTGAAGTCGTCCGGCGACTCAGTTTTGATCAACCGAAAGAAAATATACCGGTCCCGCCGATCCCTACCTAGCCCCTCGGTGGCGCCGGAGTCCGTCCTTGGAAGATTCATGGCGGCCATCATGGGCGTCGAACCGTCCGGCATTGCGAAATGCAGATCTGCGCCGTTAGCCGCAAGTACCCGCATGATCTCCACTTCACCAAACTTAGCCGCAAGATAAAGTGGCGTTGCACCAACCAGCGTGTTGCCGAAGGAATAGTCTGCGCTTTGTCGCCTTGCACCATTCGCCTTCGTGATTTTAGAGTTTGGATCTGCCTTATGCGCTAAAAGGGCCTTAACAAGCTCAAGATTGCCCCTCAGTATGGCGGCATGTAGCGCGGTGTACCCCGCAGCCGCACTGTTTGGATCGGCACCCTTGTCTAAAAGAAATTTCCCAAAGTCCGCGTTATTACTATAAGCAGCGATCACCAATCCACTCATGCCAATCGGTGCAGTTTCGTTAACGTCTTCCCCTGCTGCGAGGAGCAATCTCGCCGACCCGATATCTCCCTTTTGAGCCGCAAATAGGAGTGGTGTAAACCCACCCTCCTCCACCTCGATTATCTCGCCCTTCTTGACGTGCTGCTCATACGCGCCAGGGTTATAGCTGGCCTGCCGCTCGCTCAAAACTAACGCCTTGCGGCGCCGTATTCGCGACCGGGCATGAATGTCCGCCCCGGCATCGAGCAACGCCTGCACGACATCTGGGTGACAGTTCACCACCGCCCACATAAGAGCCGTTTGATCGTGGGACGGTTCCTTGGCATTGACACTGGCTCCATGCGCCAAAAGTGCTTTCACGGAGGCAATTCGGCCAGTTCGCGCAGCAGCCATGAGTGGCGATTCTCCCGACATGACAGCCGCGTTTGGATTTGCGCCGGCCTTCAGAAGCCCTGTAAGCAGGCGCGAATCCTCCTGGGTGCTGGCCAGAAACAATGGCGTTACGCCGAGGTCGTTCGAGGCATTCACGTTCGCACCCGCACTGATTAAACGCTCGACGGTTTCCAGGTCGTCCCAATACACCGCCCAATGCAATGCCGTTGAACCATCCAGTTGTGCCGCGTTTACATTGGTAGCTTGCTTAATCAGCGCCTGGACTCTTGCCTTGTCCTGCCCCTTAACTGCGTCCGCAAGGTCAGCATTACCAGCAGCCGCGATCACAGTCACCTGCAGTGCATAGATGATTGGCAAGCCAACCCACCAAGCCGAGAAGCGATTACTGCCAATTTTTGCACGCATCTACGTTCTCCTAGAGTCCAATAACACGTCGCGAATCTCAGTCGTGATGGCCATGAATTTCCTCATGCTCAGCAATACGTTTGTCACGTATCTCCCTCATGTTCTGCTGACGGGCCGACTTAAGCGCAGCGGCTCTTGTGTTCACTGAATTCACAGCGAACAGGCTAGTGATTCGCTGAAGGTTATCGCTCCCGCAAGCAGGACAAACCGGTGTGTCCGAGCCTCGTACTAAGCTCTCGAACCCCCGGCCGCATCCTTGACAATCAAACTCATATACAGGCATCGCGCCGCTTTTCTCCCGCGCCCTTGCACGGACCTCATCCAGTGAATCACAGAGCCATTCTTCTTACTGGTCCTCACCTCAGGCACCTGCAAATCAGCGACTCTTTCCCATAGCGCCTGGCTGATTCTTTATCTTCAGCTTCACACCAGGATATCAAGTGCTACGTAAGCGACAATTGCTGAAGTTCGCCTGTGCTGTCGCCGAGGTGATCAACGGGCGTTCCCAGTTTGTCCAATAGCGCCAGATGTAAATTCGGCAAAGGCGTATCGGCAGAAAACCGAATATGACGCCCGCCTTTACCAATCCGGCCTCCGACGAGAACGAGTGGCAAATCTTTGGTCGAGTGCTGGTTACCATCCGACATGCCGGCACCGTATAAAAGGATCATATGGTCAAGTAAAGAACCATTCCCGTCGGGCGTCGAGTGTAGCTTATCGATGTAGTACGAGAACAGTTTCGTATGAAATGCATTGATCTTGGCATAATTCGCCATCTTCTCCGGCGCATTCTGATGGTGTGATGTGGGATGATGAGCGTCTGGTGCACCAATTTCCGGATATTGGCGTCCGCTCAATTCACGACCGAGCATAAAGGTTGTTATGCGCGTCAGCTTGGTCTGATGAGCCAGTACCTGCAAATCGAACATCAACTTTGCGTACTCCTCATAAGTCGGTGGTACCGCTGCAGGCTCATTAACCACCGGCAGCTGATCGTTGCTTTGTTCCTCTGCTCTCTGTAGACGCCGCTCGATGTCACGAATAGCGTCCAAATACTCGGCTAGCTTCAAACGATCAGCCGGGCCAACCCTCCGGGCCAAGCGATCGGCCTCTTCTAGCACCGAGTCAAGAATACTCTCGTTATCCTTGATCAGCGCAAGGCGGGCTTGTGAATCCGTACTGCCGCTGTCACCGAATAGACGCTCGAATACCACCCTAGGATTGTGTTCCATCGGTAAGGGTGTGGTAGGGCCACGCCACGAGATCGTGTTGACATACGCGCAACTGAATCCGGGATCGCACGAGCCGGCGAAGTCGTTAGGTTCCAAGGAGAGTTCTAGAGAGGCCAGTTGAGTCTCGTGACCGAATGCCTTAGCAGCTATCTGATCCATCGAAATGCCGGCCGACACTTCTGCTTGGGCTTGAACGCCCCTTGGTGGAACTCCTGTTAGCCACCTTGTGCTGGCTCGAGAGTGCAGACTTGCACCGGCGTTCTTGGATACATTTAGTCCTGATACTACCGTAATGTAATCGCGAAATGGCTCGAGAGCCTTGAGTGTCGGTGTGAACTCGAACCCTGTCCCCTCTACAGTCGGAGTCCACTGTTTCATTAGAATTCCGTTCGGTACGTAGACTGCCCCGAAATGGAGACCACTGTTGGCAGCTTCCGAGGTACCGGCAAAGGCTGGGAACATCCCGTCCAGGAATGGGAGTGCTACACTCACACCGATTCCACGCAAAACAGTCCGACGGGAAAGGGCTTTCTTAGTGACGATCATGAAACCGACCTCCTCATTTGAAATGGCACGCTTTTAACAATCTCAAGAATTAGGGACGACCACCTGTAGTTGTTAGCAGCTGCCGCACGTGTGATGTATCGCACAGCCGGCGCATCGAAATACTGGAGTTCGCGTCCCAGGGCATATGTTAGAAGCTTCTCTGTCACGGTCTGAACGAATTGATCATGTCTGCTCAACAGGAGCTTTCGAAGTCCCGACGGCCCCACAAACTGCGTGCCGTCTGGAAGTGTAGCAGATGCATTGATCGGCGTTCGTGTTTCGTCACTAGTCCGCCAAACACCGACCGCATCGTAGTTTTCAAGTGCGAACCCAAGGGGATCCATTCGCGAGTGACAACTCGCACATGCGGGGCTCTTGCGATGCTCTTCAAGCCGCGCGCGAACAGAAGTTGGATGTGTATTTCCGTCGTTCTCCTTCAGCGGAGGTACGCCTGGTGGTGGTGGCGGAGGAGGTGTGCCGAAGAAGTTCTCAAGCAACCACTTTCCCCTCAAGACCGGGGACGTTCGGTTGGGATAGGACGTCACCATTAAAATGCTTCCTTGGCCCAGCAAGCCGCCACGTTCATCGTTATTGAACCTGACGCGACGAAATTCGTTTCCGTAGACGTTTGGGATGTTGTAATGTCGCGCTAGCCGTTCATTGACGAACGTATAGTTTGCGTTGATCAAGTCCAAAATGCTGTGATCTTCCCGTATCTGGCTGTTCATGAAGAGCTCTGTTTCCCGCTCGAATGCCTGGCGAAGATTGTCATCGAAATCAGGAAACAGGTCTGAATCCGGCACTACATCGCGAACATTGCGCGTAACCAACCACTGACCGGCAAAGTTGTCCACCAATGCTTTCGAACGGGAGTCAGTCAACATGCGTCGCACCTGCTGTTCCAACACGGTTGGATCTCGGAGTTTCCCGTGCTCAGCGAGATCAAGAAGCTGGTCGTCGGGAATGCTGCTCCACAGGAAGAAAGATAATCGCGAAGCGAGTTCGATATCGGTAATTCGGGCCGCCCTTCCAGGCGCAGGATCCTGTTCAAGGCGAAACAAAAACGCTGGACTGCATAGAAGCCTCTCGAGAGCAAACTCGATCCCCGCGTCAAAATCACCTTCTTTACGTCCAGCTTCGTAAAACTTAAGGAGAGGCTGAAGATCCATGTCGCTAACCGGCCGACGGTAGGCTCGACGCGCAATCGTAGACAGGACCTTTTTGGCGCAAGCGTCCTCGCCCGTTTTGTGGGTAGCGTGACAGACAAGAATCCTCCGAGCCGTTGGGCTAGCCACACTTCCGGCTGGGCCAAACGGACCGCTAATCGTTACGCTGGCGACGCGGGGATTTCCATCCGGCAACTCATTACGATCCAATGAAATGCCGACCTGGCGTTGAATGACTCCTTCCGGCCACCACCGCTGCTGTACGAACGAAACCCCTACTGTTCGCTGACCAGCCCTAACATGAAGGCGAACCTGGAGATCCCGATCGGCGTTGTGCTCGTAGTCTTCCCAACGAGGATCCATTTTTAGATTTGCGCTGTAGTTCTCGGGTGGTGCCAGCTTTACCCACTCGTCGCCACCTACTGTGAATCGCTTAAGTAGTCCGCCGTCCAAACGAATGTCAAGTTGATGGGCCGCACCAAGCCCCATAATGTAGTCATTTCCCGTCCTGTGTAGTTCGAGTTTTATGACATAGTCTCCGTCTGCAGGGAAATAGTAAGGAATGGCTATTCCGCCTCGAGATCCGAATGGCAAATCATCGCTCATCCGATCGTCCTGAACCATCAGCTTTGGGATGCGATACTGTTCGAGATCGGGTGTGGCAGGACGTCCAATAACGATCTCAGAAATCTTTCGGGCCGCCGCCACATAGCGTTCCATGAGCGCTGGCGAAATTGACAGAGTCTCAGCATCATTGTCGAACCCATGGACGTCTGAATTATCGCCGGGCAACAACGACCGGGCATCGACGTGAAGGTCGAATAAGTCGCGAATGGCATTGACGTATTCGGTTCGGTTCAGGCGATGAATCACGGACCTGCCGGGGTTGGGATTTGCTGCTGCCTCGCCATCGAGTTTCGTTTCCAGCCAAGACACCAGTGCTGCTTGAGCGCTCTTTTCAGGCCGAGGCAGACCAGGCGGAGGCATCGCATCCGCCCGGAGTTTACGGACGACCTTCTCCCAGATCTCCGCGCTTCCGCTGACGTCCTTCAGCTCCGCGGTGTCGAGCATAAGACCGGCGGTTCGGAGGCGCGCGTTGTGGCACGTGACACAGTACTTATCCAGGAGAACACGCTGTGTCGTCGAGAGGCGCAAGCCCGTGTTCGCATCCTGCACCTGTGCCTCACTCGCAGCAGCCAACAAAAACAGTAAGGAAGCCAACATCAGTTTGATCATGCTTTATACGCTGCAATCAACCCCGGCGAGTTAATCTGCAACTGCAGCCATTTTCCGTG